>Ga0307380_10010499_pt1 | contig 11665 bp, 9 predicted proteins | sample UN3MG_FD_202239 | JGI IMG/M metagenome (GOLD analysis project Ga0307380, IMG submission 202239) | Soil microbial communities from Risofladan, Vaasa, Finland - UN-3 | ecosystem: Environmental > Terrestrial > Soil > Coastal area > Acid sulfate soil | place: Finland: Risofladan, Vaasa | collected... | reverse complement strand
CTCGCACATCGAGTGGCCAGGAGGGTGGGTCTGTGGACGCTCCTGAGAGGGCCATAGAGCGGCTTGGTGATCGAAAAAGCCGACATGCATTGTCTGCACTGCTGGTCTTGGCTTTTCTGCTCAGAATCTGGGGCTTGACCTACGGGCTTCCCTTTGTTGAGGAGTTCACGTCCGATGCGGAGAGCTTCGTTCCATATGCCTTGCGACTGACCCTGGCGGATCCAAGCCCCCACTGGTTCCAGCACCCGGGATCCACAGTCATCTATCCCCTAGCTATCATGTTCCACGTCCCCAATCAACTGGCGCGCACCGTCGGGCTTGTGGACAGTTACTCTACCGAGTCTTTTGAACGAGACCCTACTCCTTACTACGCGGCGGGTCGCCTGGTCGCAGCGGTGGAAGGGACCCTTGCAGTCCTCGTTACGTACTTGATCGGCAAGGAGATTGGTGATGGGCGGATAGGGCTGGTGGCTGGAGGGTTGCTTGCGGTTTCCCCCTTGCACGTCTACGTTTGCCACCTCGCGCGCACCGACTCTCCGGTAGTGCTGTTCACCAGTCTGAGCCTGCTGTGCTGCATGAAGATCGTGAGGGAGCGGGCGTGGAGGTACTACATCGCTGCCGGCGCCTCTGCCGGGCTAGCAGTGTCGACCAAGTACTATGGCCTGCTTGTGGTGGCCTGTCTGCCGCTGGCGCACCTGCTCGGAGCCTTTCGAGAGAGAGGGGAAGGCGCGCGCCGGAATGAGGCACAGGGACTCCTGCAGCTCTTGGTTGGTGTGGCCTTCGTCGTTATCGCCTTTGCCGCTACCAGCCCCTTCGCTATTGTGGAGTATCGTACAACCTGGGAGGGAATTCTCGGGGAAGCAAGGACGACCCACCTGAGCGCTGATGGGCTATCGCCCTTGGGCAATCTGTGGTGGTATGCGACCAGGGGCGCGCCCGTCGCCATGGGGTGGGCCGCGATGGCAATGGTGCCTGTGGGCCTGTGGCGGAGCGTGAGGCGAAAAACGCTGTCTGTCGCGGTGCTGGGGGCGTTTGTGGTGGTCTACGTCGGAGGTATCAGCGCCCTTGCCCTCCACTGGGACAGATGGGTGCTACCTGCGATCCCCGCGTTGGTCGTAGTGTCGGCCTTGGGCGTAGAGCAACTCCTCGAATGGCTGGGCCGAGTGGTGCGGCCTGGCTCCATCAGGTCGCTTTGCGGCGCGCTCCTTCTCGCACTGGTGGCATGGCAACCTGCGTCCGAGACCATCGTGGGGAATATTAACAGGAGTCTCCCTGACACCAGAATTCTGGCCAGGGAATGGATTCAGACCAACCTCCCTGCCGGCTCCGCAGTGGCAACCGATGCCTACTCCGCGCCTCTAGATGCTGACCGCTTCAGGCTGATGAAGACCTTCAGTCTGAGCTATGAGCCGCTGGAGTTCTATCGGGAGCAGGGGATCGCGTATCTGGTCACGAGCGGCGCGATGCGGGAGCGTTTCGCTACTCAACCGGATCACTACGAGAGCAACCTAGAGTTCTATGGACGCCTGGAGCGACAGGGCGCTCTGATCTACCAGATCGCACCAATCCCCTGGCAGAGAAGGGGGCCCTTGGTGTCTGTGTACCAGATACGCGGCGGTAGGTCCTGACGCTGATGCAGATGGGCGTTCAAGAACACCCGGCATGCGCCTGAGTACTGTATCGTGTTCCGTGCGGTGCGACCTCCGCAGGGGCATCAAAGGCAACCGTGAGGTGGGGATTCGCGGAGTCTTGCCTACCTGACGGCTGCGGCAACAGGGGACAAACTCGCGCCTGCCAGGTGGTGGAGCCATGTGGAGAGCAGGTGTTTGGCTGGCCAGTGTGCTAGACTTCTTCCCCCGTCACGGCGTCCACTCGCAGCAGCGCAAGCCTAGCGGTGTGATCCCAAAGGGTCCATATGGGGTTTGTCGCTCCGGCACTGTGCGATAGCTCGTAATCGAGTCGAGCATTGGGATGCTCTGCTAGGTATTGCAGTCCTCCGTTGTCGACAAACGCGGCTAGTACCTGAGGGCTGTCTACGGCTATGTCCTCGATGTCTATTGGCAAGTACTCCGGAGGTGTGTCCAAGTAGACCGGGTGGGCCTGTGTGGCGCTGAGCAGATGACCGCTGGCGATGTGGACCAACAACTCGAGCCTGCTTGCCGGCCTGCCGAACTTGAAAACCCAGCCAGGCGCGTCTCCAAAATCGAGGCCAAGGTTCTCGGCCATGGCATAGGAAGGCAGGATCGCGTAGAGGATTGCCTCGTCGTGCCAGCGCGCCGCTTCCTCTTGGGCCACTGGATAGGACTGTTTCGCAGTCAGCTGTCGTCCGTCCTCTGGCAAGACCGTTGAAAGCGTGGCTGTAGGGCGATGGAGCGGTAGACTTGGCGAGGTGTCACGCAAGCCGCACGAGGGCACCAGCAGTGCGAGTCCAACGGAGATAGCGAGGGCCGCAGCCGAACTCATGAGGAGCCGCCTCGAAAAGCCTGCAGGCCTGCTGGACATATTCGCTGATTCCCCCCTGCCGAGGAGTTACGCACAACCCTGGAAATCGCAAGAAGGTGCAGAGCCAGGCCCTGCACCTTCCTAGCTAGATGTTCAATACATCCAATCACCGCGGACTGTACGCTGCGGCCTCGCGATGCGCTGGACGGAAGACCCGCGGTGCGCCGCGCACTACGGCGTCGGCATGTTCACAGCATTCGTCGAGGCGGACCAATCCCCAGAGCCTGGGCTTAGGTGAGTCTCGTTGGCGGTCGCGATGATATCCTCCGCGCTGCTGGCGACGACAACGGAACCCCTGTACCCTGACGGAAGCTCTTGGCCCGAAAGTATGTTCGTGTCATTGCCCTGGTACGCCTGGTAGGAGCCACCTGCTGCCAAGTTGTAGATGGTGTAGGAGGTCCCCGCATAGCCGCCGTAGGGAGAGTATGTGACGCTTATGTCGGTGGGACCGCTACCTATGTTCTGTACCGAGAATGAGGTTACCCACTGGTAGTAGCCCTTCATGATCTTAGGCATCAACACGCGCCGGCTCCCGCCAGTCATCCCCAGGTATGTCTGAGCCTGGTTCTTGGCGTTCACCGCCTGGTTGACTATGGCGACTATGTCCTCGGTGTCAGAGGTGATGGTTGCCGAGAACCTGGTGCCAGACGTGTGGCCCTCCACCGGCTGGTACAGTAGGCATGATGCTCCAGCCACCAGGCTGTTGCAGGTGTTCGTGACTCCGTCGCTGTAGTCGACGGTGACTGTGGTGGGGACCGTTCCCATGTTTTGTATGTTTATGCTCGACACCCAGCTGTAGTATCCATTGTACAGGTCGGGTATGTAGACAGTCTGTGCACCTGCGGCGAGGCCGTTGTAGGATTGGGTTTGTCCGCTAGGGGTGGTCTGGCTGTCGATGGCTACGAGGGACTGGGTGGAACTGACCACAGCTGAGCCCTTGAACGTGCTTCCCAAGTCGGTGGCGTAGCTCGCGCCTGTGATGTCGAAATCCACGGACACCCCGGGCGGGACACCGCCTGCCGAATCCTGGTGTTGGGAAGTCGGGTTACCCTCAGCATAGTAGTCTACGGTGATGTCTGCTGGTGAAGTCCCCGCGTTCTGGACGGTCAAGAAACTCGTCCAGTAATAGTAGTTCCGGAGCAAGGCGGGTATATAAATCAGAGCGGTGGCGTCCTCCTCCGCTACCGACGAGAAGCTACCCACAAAGTGAGTGGCCCCCAAGTCGCCCCCCAAAGTCCCAACTGCCGCAACGGGCTTGTCCGAATAGATCACCACTGAGTACCGCCCATCAGGAAGCACCGCGTCGGGAAGACTCGGTAGGTACACCTCCACTGACTGCATTGGGGGGAGGGGATCCAGGCCGTATGAAGACACTGCATCGGCTTCTGTGCCGTAGAACGCTAGAACGATGTGGGCGTCCTCGGCCTCGTCCAGATTCAGGATGTTGATGCTTGATACCCAGGTGGCGCCACCTGGCCCTTGAGCGTTCACCAGGGCAAAACTCACGGCCAGGACCACCAGGGCCAGTGTTAGTGCAATAACAACCACCCTCTTCATGACTAGCTCCTTTCTTTAGTAACAGGCACAGAAACACACCACCGGCCTGAGCCATTCGTGCCTGACTTTGATTTTACGCCATTCCTTTCCTCCCGTCAATAACCCCTTGGTAGTATTCGTCCGAGAAAATCGGGTTGGACAGCAGCAGCTGCTTCTTCGTTGCGGGTTTGCCCTACCTCCAGACGCGGCGGCCAGGCGGCAATTGAGCTCCCGGGCAGTCAGTGGGGCTGTCGTGCACTGATGCCACGCGCAACTGGTCGCTAGCTGCTCAGCGGAGATCCGCGGTCGCTAAACCGGATAAGTGCTAGCAGGGCAGCGCTGGAGAGCGTCTCTCCGGTCATCGTGAAGATCCTGAATAGCGCGGACAGCACGATAGCGACCGGGAGAGGGACATAGAAGCTCAGGAGGAAGGACAGGGTCACTTCGCGGACGCCGAGTCCTGCTGGGACAAAGAAGGCAAGAGCGCCCACTACTCCTGCCGCAGCCCAGACTGCAATGGAGTCGACGAGGTTGATCTGTACCGGCCGAATGAGAGAAGCTGCGAAATAGTGAAAGACAGTTCCCCCCCATACCCAGGCAACGCTGTATAGGAGCAGCCATCTTCCGATGTCTGCCCAGCTCAAGGACAACGCAGCGTTGGGGGCTGCACGGCCCGCCACCCTGGCCCAGAGGCGTCTCCCATGGTTGCCAACCAGGTATATCGTAGCGACACCAAGCGCGGGTATGGCCACGAAGAGCCAGGTGAGGGGCGCGATGCCGGCGACGGCCGCAGGCCGGATAACCAGGTGGACCACGGCGCCTGACGTGACTATGAGGAGTATCTCAAGGAAGGTGCCCAGGGAAGATATTACGGCGGGAACACCTTTGCCCTTGTACAGATAGACTCTCCCCGCGACAAACCAGACCGAAGGGGGGACCCGCTTGAGCATGTTGGAAAAGCAGTAGACTTCGGTGTTCTCCTTGATGGATGAGGGCCCGCCGATGCGGCGCATTATGGAGTTCCAACCCAGCACAAGTAGGGCAAAGCTCCCAAGGTACAGGAATACGGCGGTAGCCAGAAATCGGTAGTTGAGATTCCAGCCGTACGCCGGAAGTGCGTGCCAGTTTGCATATACGCCGTACCCGAGGAAAAGGAAGCAGAGAGCAACCAGCGTGACTGCGAGCCAGCGCCGAAGCACCTTGGAGCGTAGAGCGGCAGCTACGTGTTCCGTCAGGCCGTGGTACAAAGAAAGGCGAGCAGGCAACCGTGATGCGACGCGCTCAGCTGGATCTTCTGGTGTTGCAGCCGACACCACAAACTCCTCACAAGGCCCCGAGTCCGGACCCGACACTTGACTATCTCACAGCCTGGCGATGCATGAAGCGCATCAACGCTGTCAGCACTACTCGACAAGGGTAGAAGCTTGCGAGGGACTTGACGGCCTCTCGAGCAAGCCGTGTGCGTTGGAACCGCCTCAGAATTCGCGTCAAGCTGGTAACGTTTCTCGCTTCATCGACGGCGCGGATAAGGAAATCGTAGTCTACGCCGCAGATTTTTGGTGTAAGACTGCCTCGGTTATATTCGCTGTAGTTATGCACAAGGCATAGGTCATTCTCTGCACAATAGGTGGCTAGGTCACTGCCCGGAAGTGGGGTGAAGAAGGAACAGCTGTGATAGTCAGGTCGTATCTCGCGTATCATACGCACCGTATCCATCACTTCGTCCTTGGACTCTGTTGGCACGCCAAGCATATAGTTCGCGAAGATCCTTATGCCGTACTTCCTGCAGATGCGCGCAGCATCGTAGTTCTGCTGCACGGTCACTCCCTTTCTCAGCATGCGCAGAATCCTGTCGCTGCCGCTCTCAAACCCTATGCTGAGTCCGGCCAGTCCCGCCTGAGCCATCAATCCGACGACCTGCGGATGCGCACACACGAAGTCGGCTCTGCTCTGCGCCCAGAACGGCTGACGAAACCCCCTGGCTTGGTATTCCTCACAGAACTCTTCCACCCAGTCCGCTTCTTGCGTCATGCTGTCATCGTGTATCATCAAGCTGCGGAAGTGGTATCTATCCCTCAGGTATTCCAATTCCGACATGACGTTGGCTACACTGCGCCGCCTAACCTTTGGTCCGAACATCAAGCGCTCGCTAGGCTGGCAGAAGCTGCAATTGTATATGCACCCGCGACTCGTTAGAATGGTCACGAAGGGCGGCTGGAATCCAAAAACGTCCGCCAGGAACGGATTGCCCAACTCTGCGCGGTAGTCAAACAACTCTCGATCGGCAAAAGGTAGCTCGTCTAGGTCGGGCGGCCGTACCCCGACCACCACCCTCTCACGCGCCCTTCCAGCCGCAAGCCCGCGGAGCAATCCCACAAGGCTTATCTCGGCTTCCCCGGTTATGATGTGGTCGACGTTCGGATCGGCAGCCACCTCCTCGGTGGCCACCGTGGGGTGTACGCCTCCCACGAGAGTAGTAATGCTCGTTGCCACCCCTTTCGTGAGGGCAAGGGCACGGCGCACTATGTCGTACTCAACACTTAGCGAGGTGATTCCTACCACATCGGGCCTAAGCCTCCTCAACGTCAGCAGGAAGTCTTCCCAGCCGGTCAACGACCGCATGTCGATCAGTTCAACCTTGAACCCTTGAGGCTTGAGGCTGGCGCTGAGGGAGCAGAGCCCGTGGTGAATCATGCTCGATTGGTAGCCGAGCACAGGGTTTCCGAAGCTCTTGAACCCTATTGCCGAAATCCCCGGATAGACAAACACTATCTTCATGATCAGACCCTTCCACTTGGCGTGATGCCCGACAGTCCATCCCGCAAGCCGCGCAGGCAAGGCGCAATGACCTTGTAGTTCCCTTTGATGGACTCACGCATCACCACCCAGACGAGATAAACAATGATCGATAGACGAGGGAATCGGCTGTAGCGGAAGCAATAGGGCACTGTACTTCTTGCCAGATGGTACCACTTTTCTGCAGGTCTATTTGCTGTCGTCAACGGATCCTTGTGCCAGACGATCGCCGTCGGGGCGTACACAATCCTGTATCCGCAGTGCCTCACTCGCAGAGACAGATCGCAGTCCTCAAAGTACATGAAATACGCGGGGTCGAAGAGGCCCACTTGCCGAAAAACCTCCGACTTGACCAAGATGGCACAGCCTGTCGTGTAGTCGACTTCGCGCAGTTCGCCGTACTCTGGCCCGTCGTGCTTGCCGAACCCGATCCTCGCAAGGCCTGGCACCAGTTTGGCCTTCCTTGCTCCTGCCGACCAGATCTTCTCTCTATGATGATAGAAGTAGATTCTCGGCGTCAACACGCCGATGCGCGGGTCGGTCTGCCCCACCTTGACCAGGGCGGTAACAGCGTCTGCTGCGACCACAGAGTCATTGTTCAGCAGGAAGACATACTCGGCTCCCTGCCGGAGTGCGTATTCGATCCCAACATTGTTCCCAGCGGCGAAGCCCAGGTTGTCGCTGTTGACGATCAAGTGTACGGCGGGATAGCAGGCCTGCACCCGCTGGGGCGTTCCGTCGCGCGAGGCATTGTCCACCAACACCACCCTCAGATTGGGATAATCCGACTGCGCGAGAGAGTGCACGCACTCAAGCGTGTCGGCTTGACGCTTCCACCCCAGTACGACCGCGCATACCAAGGGGAACTGCACGGGGACCCCCACGTTCGTGCTTGGGTCCCGAGGAAACTCTGCCATAGTCCCGTTATGTCCAATGGAGATGCAGAGCCACTCCATCACGCCCCGTGCTGTCCAAGCGCGCAGAGCAAGGGGACAACCACCACCACAGCGGAGCAGAGACTAGTCGTCTGGGCCGCAATATCACGTAGCCTGACCGAACGAAGACGTGCCTTGATCGGGTGCGCACCACCCGGAGGCGTGCGTGGAACCTGTTCGTCAGGGCGACCAGCGTTCCAATCCCGAAAGTCGGATGCAATCCAGTCTTCACGAGACGCCGTATACCTTCACAAAGTCGTTCACGAGGACATGCCAATAGTAGCTCTCACTCGCGCGGAGTCCTGCCTCTCCCATTGCAGCACGTCTGTCCTCATCCTGCAGGAGGTCAAGAATGCCCGCGGCCAGGGCCTCGGGGTCTCCAGGGGCTACCAGTAGCCCTGCCTTCCCATCAGCAAGTATGTCTCGCCTGTCGCCCACATCTCCGGTTACGACGGGGGTCCCCACCGCCATGCTCTCGAAGATCTTCAGGGGCGACCGGGCCCTCGCTACGGGATCGTCATCAACGGGGTCTACCGAGACGTCAGCAATCTTGAGGTAATACGGTGCCTCTGATGGCGAAACGCGTCCCACGAAGATCACTCTGCTCTCTAGACCAAGGCTCTGGGCTTGCAGGCGCGATGCTTCCAGATCGGCACCCCCACCGACTAGCAGTAGCACGGCCTGCGCGCGTTCCTGGGCCACCAGCGCGAATGCTTGCAGAAGCAGGTCTACGCGATGGTTTATGAACGTCATGCTGCCTACGTAAGCGACCAAGCGTTGACCGCGCAACCCGAGACGCGCCCTTATGGCGTCAGCCTGTCTGTCGCTCAGGGCTCGAAAGCGGTCGGCGTCAATTCCATTTGGCACGCACACGATCTTCCTGGCAGGGTATCCCCTGTCTATGTACCTCTCCTTAAGGAAGGTTGTGTTGACCGTGATACCCTGTGCGAATCGAGGGAGATTGTCCTCGAACGCCGCAAAGATCTTTCGCTGCCACTGGGCCGAGAATGCGTTGGCGCCTGCCTCGTAGTCGTCGCAGTCGAGATACAGTGGTCTGCCGCGGAGTAGCTTACCCCCGAGAAGCGCGGCTGTGCCGTTGATCGGCTGGGGTTTCCCGAGATGCAAGACATCAGGTGGCGTCTTGGCTACCTCTCGAAGCATGCAAAATGTTGACGCAAGCACGACCCTGGTGAGCTGCCGTGGCCCGAAGCGAGTGACGTGTCCCTCTGCCTTAGGGGCGTGCATCTGACCCACGTAATGAACGTCGACACCTTCTATCTGGGTCCTGCGCTGCTCGCAAGACCCCAGGTTGGGGTGCAGCGCAAGCACCCGTACTTTGTGGCCCAGTCTCACTAGCTCCTTGGCCAAGGGGAAGTACCGCAACCCCGAAGGTCTCTCCAGGCCCATTGTCAGCAGAAAAGTTATCTTCATCGTTCATTGCCCGTAGCGAAAAGCTCTTGGCCGAGCTTCAGGAGGTTGCTCCGGAAGAAGCGCTCACGTGGGGCCTCCTTTGTCGCGAACTGCCCGTCGCCCACGGGACAGCAAACCGCCGCGGCGCCTCATCACCCACCTAGCACGACTTCGCCCGCTCAAGGTCCCACGACTCTGGTCCTTCGTGAGAGCGCCCAAAACGCGAGCTAGACTTTGCATGTCCCTACTTGGACACGCCCCTTTTCATCGTGGTTTGTCGCACGAACCTACCTACAATCCCCATGTGCGGCGGCACTCTGGAACTGACCAGTCGCATTCAGAGCAGTGGGCTGCTGACGCATAGCTGATTCGCTCCAAGCTCGAAGAATGTGTGCCGCACAACGTCCATCCGACATCTTCGTAGCAGGTCGCTCAATGACTTGCCACCATACACGCATTTGTGATCAGCAACTGCTTCATGAGCGAATAGCCCGAGCCGGGCACCGCCCCTGTGTATGGCGCTACCTAGTACCGTTGGGGTGGTGATCACCAATCGGCTGCCAGGTTTCATGTGATTGCGGACTTCGGTAATGACCCTCTCCGGCGCGGACAAGTGTTCTATCACCGCCACCATCAACACTGTATCGAACTCCGAATTGCCCAGCGACAGGGGTTCTCTGTCAACGTCTCGCTGAATGAAAGTGTGTTGCGGGAACTTCCAGCGCAAGTACGTCATCCACTCTGGCTGCATCTCCACACCGACATATCGCTGAGTTGAGTCCAACCACTGGGCAACAATGGCTGGTCCACACCCGATGTCCAAGATGTCGCCATTGAGGTACCGTTGAATCGCGGCGCTTCGCTTCCGGTGCAAGTAACCCGTCAGAAGGCCTGACACCAGTCCTCCTCCGACCCTGGATCCAGGCGCCCCAGGACCTCAATCAGGTCCACAAGCCTATCCCAGGAGAAGCGCTGGCGTTCCTTGTGTATGTTGGCCGCCAGGTGCTCGCCCAGTTCTTCCCGAAAGAAGCTCACAACTGTCTCTGCCAGCGCTTCGCTATCGCCAGGCGGAACGAGCAGCCCTGTCTCTCCGTGCTTTACGACCTCCGCCAGCCCTCCCACACTAGTCGTGATCACTGGTTTCTCAAGACCATAAGCGATTTGAGCCACCCCGCTTTGTGTCGCCTCCGTGTACGGCAACACCACGACGTCAGCCGCGGAGAAGAAAGCGGCAACCTCCTCGTTGGGGATATACCTGTTGACAATGGTGACGTGTTCGCTCAGCCCCAGGTCGTCAATGTAGCGAGTGTACTCTGATTCAGGGGTCCAAAACTCGCCCGCAATCAGCAGATGCGCATCGATTTCCGCCAGTACCTTGGGCATGGCTTCGAGGAGGTATTCTAGCCCCTTGTAGGGTCGCACAAACCCGAAAAAGAGCAGGACTTTCCTATCTGGCAGGTTTAGCGCTTCCCTTGCTTCGCTCTCTTGGTCGTGGAGACCCTCTTGCCTGAAGAAGTCATAGACAGGATGCACAGTTCTCACGATATGCGCCCGCGGCAATAGATTTCGCAGCCGCGCTTCGTCTCCCTGTGAATGCACGATGAATGTATGCCCCTGACTCAGTGTCACTTTCGCCAGCACCCTGTCTACCACTCGCCTCTCGTGTGGTACGACATTGTGGCATATGAAACAGATCTTCGTGCCCGCAAATCGTCGTGCCAAGAAGGCGATGGTCGCAAAGGAGGGTGCCCAATAGGGAACCCACCATTGCATGATCAGCAGTTCAGGGCGGCTGTCGCGTATCCGTCGCGCGGCCCTCAGCCAGGTCAGCGGATTGACCGGATCGATCAAGGGGATGGCATCGGCCCGCAGTGGCAGCTTGCTCGGATCCCTATCCGTCCGGCCCGGAAAGAGAAACGACGGGTACTGTCTGGTGAAGGTGTAGAACTCGACCTCGTGCCGCTGCCGCAGGTTCTGGCAGAGGAGGGTGGTGTAATGGGATATGCCCCCTCTGAAGGGGTAGGTCGGCCCGATGAGAACGCATCTCATCGGATTCTCCTGACGATGAGGTCTGCCAGCAATCCGATCACGAACACCTGCGCTGCTACGAAGACGATCAGCAGAGTGTCTCCCGGGATGTAGAACGTTCGGTAGGTAACGAGGTCCCGAACCAGCTTGGCCACCGCAACCGTGCCCAGTAGGAGCGCGACGGGCAGGAGCACCTTCAGTGGATCGAAGTACATGATAGTTCGCGCCACCAGAGACAGGTAGTTGTAGGTGTCGGCGACGGGTCGGAATGTGGATCTGCCTTTCCTGGGATAGTAGTCTATGGGCACGTGCTTGACCGTATGACCGTCGCTGAGGAAAGCGATCGTGATGGTGCTGACCCAGGAGTGGGTACGCGGCAAGATGCTGAGGTACTTCCGGGCCAGGTCCTTCTTGAACGCCCGAAACCCCGAGTTAAGGTCAGGTATCCTAATTCCCAC
>Ga0307380_10010498_pt1 | contig 11667 bp, 18 predicted proteins | sample UN3MG_FD_202239 | JGI IMG/M metagenome (GOLD analysis project Ga0307380, IMG submission 202239) | Soil microbial communities from Risofladan, Vaasa, Finland - UN-3 | ecosystem: Environmental > Terrestrial > Soil > Coastal area > Acid sulfate soil | place: Finland: Risofladan, Vaasa | collected... | reverse complement strand
ATCACGGCAGGGGGCCCCGCGAGCTTGACCGCTCGGGGCGGTCCCGGCAGGGGCACGGAGGCCGGGGGGCCAGGCGCCAGCAGGGCAGGAGGCCAGCCCTGGGCCTCGATGCCGTGACGCTTCGAGCACGGAAGCGTCACGCCGCGGCCCGAACGATACGAGCCGTCTCGTATCTGACCCCCTCCTCCCCTCGGGGACAGCCCGCGCGCGCGAGGGGGGAGGGGAGGAAGGGCAGCAACCAGGGGACCACACATCCCACCCATTTCCTCCCTCTTCTTCATTCAACGACGCCTCCCTCGAATCACGGGTTGGTTGTACGGTGTCTGCCAGACACCAGACACCTGCGTTGCCCGATGATCCCGATCCGTTGTTGGCTGTCCGTCAGACTACGTCTGACGACAGACACCCAGACACCGGAATCGACCCCGGTGTCTGGACACCCACCGTACAACACAGACACCGGGGGTTGTCGGTGTACGGCAGACAACGACAGACACCCGTACACCCATGCGTGCATTCTCACCCTACTTGCCTTCCCTGCGCAGGGCACGGCGAAGCTCCCCCTCGGCGATGTCGTCGAAGAACACGGTCTTCCGGTGCTTGGATGAGCGCCACTCACACTCGCACTCGATGTGCTGGCACCCGAGGTGCAGCGTGCTTGGTTCACGTCGACCTGGGTTGTGGAGGAACCAGTGGTGACCGCAGTCGGGGCACACCGGCGCCTCATCGTTGCGGCGCCGGGCTTCGGATGTGACTGGGTCACTGTTCGACTGCACCTTGCGCAGCCTGAGCCTCTCCTCGTACGACTGTCGACCCTGCCTCTCCTCGTACTGCAGCTTGCGCAGCCGCTCGACCGAGCGGTTGTGGTCGTGCTCTGGAGTGCCGACGACCCATCCAGAGTCATATGCCTGCCACGCCCACCAGAACCACAGCGCGGTGCCGAGGAGAATGGGGATGATCTTCGTGCCCACGCTGCCCACGATCCACCACAGCAGCGTCAGTCCGTAGTATCCGATGCCCAGCACCGCACCGACGCCGATCGCAGCGCACAGGCCACTCAGTAGAATGCCGACCACTCTCATTGCTCTTCCCTTTCGAGCTTCTCGATCATCAGTCGTCGACGATCGAGGTGTGTGTGCCGCTGCACGGTGGGCGTGCGGATCCAGTCCTCGATGCGCTGCTGGTGTTCGATCTCGGTCTCCGCGTCGACCAGATGACGCTCGACCCGCGCACAGTCTGCGGTCCAATCATCGGAGTCGAACGACAACTGCACCGGACCATAACGCTCAGCCTCCGTGACAAGCTTGCGCAGTGCTGCGCCGGTCAACGGCAACTCCTCGTCCGGTCCCATTATCTCCATGCCTCCTGAATGGCCCTGGTCTCCAGCGCATCGAGTTGAGCCTGGTAGTGCTCGACCTCTGCGGTGCGCTTCTTGAGTATGTGCCTCGCAGTGTCCACCTTGCGCGGCTCGGCGCCGCTAGCCAGCTCATCCACGCGCCTGGCGTAGTAGTCCTTGCTGCGCACAGCGCGATCGCGATGCACTCGTGCTAATTCGTACTCCTGCTTCAGCTCAGCCGCTGCTCTCGCGTCCATCATCACCCGCGATCTCGGGCGGCGAGCATGGCGTCAGCGAGCGCGTAGGAGTGCTTGGCTATCCATCGGTAGTAGAGGTCTTGCCTGTGGTCGTCATCTAGCTCGGTAGTCATCGCCCGCCCCGCCAACGCCGCAGCAGCGAACAGGTCGCGGAGGGTTATCTCGGTGGTGATCACGGATTCGTACTCGGCATCAAACAGACGCGGATCCTTCGGTTCACCTACTCCCATCCTTCCTCCTCAAACGCCTCGATCTCCTTGGCGTATGTCTCCGCAAAAATGTCGCAGTCGCACTTGCCACTGCACTTCGTCGTCGGCTTCTTCGGGTTGCGCTGCTTGCAGTCCCCGGTGCGGTCGCTGCCCTCCGCCGCATGTCCGAATGGGCACGCAGTCGAGTGCGCGAATACTCGCTGCAGATCCACATCGCGCGCCTTGATGCGATCGATGTTCCTGTCCTCCACGTCGCACCGCGGACAGTTGTTTTTGTCCACCGGATCCTGAAAGAAGGGCCATCGGAACACCAGGCCACAGTAGTTGCATCGCATGAATGTGCCCTGCGTGTTGTCCTCCTTGGTCAGCTTCTCGATCGGCGCTTTCATAGGATGTCCTCATCGTCGTCCATGGCGCGTTCCACACCGGAACCCTCATTAGTCCGCACATGCTGCGCGCCAAACATCGCGTTCACATCGACCTCGCGTGTCGCCGGTTTCTCTTCCTCGGCGACCATGTCATCACCGTGGGCACTGCGTCCACGCTGCGTGATCACCCACGACTTTCTGTTGGCTGTGCTGTCGTCGCTCAGTCGCACCCATCCGCGAGATTCCCACTTTCCGATGACGCCTCGCTTTGCCGTGCGCTTGTCACCGCTCACGTCCTTCATCTTCGTGTCCTCGGGCAGGTTCAACATCCGGCATATGAGCACGGGTTGCGTCAACTCTTCGCTCCCCTGGAAGTACTTCACCGGGTACTCCTCGCCGTCTCCACTCATCGACCGCCAGTACACAATCTTGCCCGGCTCGTTGTCGTCCGCGACCTTTAGAAGTGTCACCCCAGGCTCGGGGCCCAGGTTCGTCCTGCACTTGAGGATGCGCGTGTTGTCATCGCCGCCTCGCATCAGCAGCCCGGCGGCTCGCACGCACCCGAGAATGGCACCCGACCCGCGCACGCGATCGAAGGGGTCGCCGTCCTCACGGCTGCCCTTGCGAAGGTGGTGCAGCATCACGATCCAGACATCGTTGCGCATAGCCACGCTCGCGAGTTCATCCACGAGCAACGTCATGTCGGCCGCGACATCCTCCTTCAGGTTGCGCATGGCCCGACTCATCGTGTCGATCACAATCCCGCCGATGTTGCGCCCGCTCTTCTTCATGACCGCAAGGTCGTGGTCGAGGTGCGCAGCGCCGTCCGGCAGTCGATACCTCTCCAGCACTGAGGGCGGCGTCTCGGGCGATACACCGAACAGCATCACACCATCATCACCACCCACCCCGAACCGATGCGTGCGCCCAGCGTAGAATCCGCCAGGCAACGTCATCGCGAGTTGATCCATGCGACGCGCCAACTGCGGCAGCAGTTCGTCGTAGCTGATGTACAGCACGTTCTGCTTGGCAGGGTTGCCACATCCATCCCAGGGCGGCTCTCCCCTCCCCAGGCACATCGCGATGTGGAGCATGAACGCCGACTTCCCGACGAACGGATCGCCTGCCAGCACACTGACCGTGCGCGGGTAGATCAGTCCAGGCACGATCGCATCGGGTGTGACGTACTCGTCGATCATCTCCCAATCAAACTCATCATCGATCACATGCTTGATCAGGATGTTGTTCTCGGGGTCGCCGCTGTCGCGCTGCGTGATGAGGTCGTTGCGTAGACGCACGAAGTCGTCGAACGCATCGTCGTCTGCGAGGTTGGCGCCGAGCGCGCTCAGCGGGCCAATCGCCAGCGTCTGCAGTTGCACCGAGCGAAGGCTGGACGCGAACGATGCGATCGTCGTCTCGATGACCGTGCGGTCGTCGATCATAATCGCGATGTCGGCCAGGATCTGCTCGATGTCTGCTGGCAGTCGCCCGAGGTCTTTGACGATGGGCGCCATCTCGCGCATGTCGACCGTCCGCATGTTGCTTGACAGCGGCAGCGTCGGGTGCGCAACGAATGCGCGATAGATCCCTCGCGACAGCGGATGCTTCAGGCTCTCGGGGTCGATGACCTTCTTCGCCGCTTCCACATCTTTTGGGTGCTCGATGAGGTGCGCGACAAGTTGGCGTTCGACTTCGTGGATGCGATCGGTGGTCTCCATCGCCGCCTACCACTCGTACCAGTGCATGTGCTCCGGGTAGTGCAGTTTCTGCAGTGGTGGTCGTGGCAACAGGTCTGCGAGTGTTAGGCGCTGCCCGGCCCACACGGTGCCTCGAAACGTAATGGTGTCGGCCCACGCGACGATGTTGAGCGCGCTCGCCAGCGAACAACTGTGCCCACGCAGGATGCGGTGCACCGTGCGGTGCTCGACTTCGGCGCCGCGCTGGATGTCCCGCATCTGAATGTGATTCGCGAGCATCCACGCGCGCAGCGGGTGCTCGTACCCCTCGACTCCACCAACCATGTCCGCCCCCAGAAATGAGCCACCGAGCCTAGTATGACAGTTTGCGAAGTCAACCGTGCTATTTATCCGATAAATATCGCGGACTTACCCACCCCTTGCAGCTTGCGCAAGCAATGCGGTACGCTGCGCAGGCAGCACCGGCACCAAGGAGACCGAGATGAGGCACTTCAACAACGGCACCGAGCGCGACTACGAGGACTGGCACGCCTTCAGCAAAGCCGCGTACGCCCTGCTCGACGAGCACTCGATCTTCAACGCTCCCGAGTGGGTCGAAGCGATCCGCCGGGTGCTGGATGGCGCGGAGCAGAACTCCCTCGACACAGCGGACGAGATCGGACTCGACTTCTGCCACGACTCGATCCAGAGCGAGCGCACTCTGGCGCTACTCGCGTGGAACTCAGCGGGCAGCGTCGCGTCAACACTCCACAACGAGGCGGCAGTCGAGTGGCTGCGCGCCAACGGGTTGGAGTGGTAGCCCACCAAACCCAAGAAGGAGTCAGCCATGAAGTCCAAAGACATCTACAGCGGTCACCACTACCAGATCAAGCACGGTCGATCTCCTAAGGCAAGGCGCGAGGGTTGCCTCAGTCGCGTCTGCGTGTTCGGCTACGACTGGCTCCACCCCGCGTTCGGCGACATCGTGTTCCACGTTCGTCTTCTGAACGACGACGGCAGCGAACTGCCTCGACTCGAATGCGCGTGGATCGGCCCGGAGCAGTTTGTGAAGGAGGTCAAGAAGCCCGCGGAGCCGAGGCCGCGACCGATCCGCAGCAAATCGTGATGGGCGGGGCTTCGGCCCCGTTAAACGGCAGCGCCGGTCCAAAGCCCGGCGAGAAGGAGTCAGCCATGAAGGGACGCAACGTCAACCGCGCGCAGGACATGCCCGCGGAGCTTTACGACAAGGCTGTCGTGCAGGCGCTGCTCGACCACTGCGGTCGCGGCTTTCACGGCAAGCGGAACCGCGCGCTCATCGGCCTGCTGTATCACTCCGGCCTGCGGTGCGCAGAGGTTCTCAGCCTGCAACTCCACGACATCATCCGCGACGCCGAGCATGGCGGCGCACGCATCCACGTCCGCAGCGGCAAGGGTCGGAAGCAGCGCGTATCGGCGCTGCGGCCCGCCGGGCTCGCGCTGCTCGACGAGTTCCTCAGTGTTCGCGGCGATGAGCCCGGCCAGCTTCTGCGCAGCTTCGACGGCAAGCCGCTCGGTACTGCCGCAGTGCGCATGCTCCTTCCCCGGATCGCCAAGAAGGCGGGCGTGCAGCAGCGGGTTCACGCGCACGGGTTCCGGCACACTCACGCGTTCGAGCTTCTGAACTCGGGCGTTCCGACACCCTTCATTCAGAGGCAACTGGGGCATTCGCGGATGACAGTGACAGAGCGTTACCTGAACCACGTCAGCCCCGAGGCAATGTTCGCGGCAGTGGTGGCGTCATGATCAAGCTCAGCCGACTCGAAGACCAGTGGGTCGCGTTCACTGACGGGCCCGCCGACCGCTGGCCCGTCAAGAGCGCCGGTTTCCGCTACTCGCCCCCTGACCGTGCGCCGGTGAAGGGGCAGCACGTCTGGCACTCGAAGTCGGACGACGCGGCGCTGAAGGTCCGAGAGTTCGCCGACGACGCCGCGAAGATCCTGCTCGAAGGCATCGAGGCGGATCGCGAGGGCGCCGTCGTCGCCAGCCATGCGCAGGATGCCGACATCGAGATCCCGGCGCCGGAGGGGCTGGCATACCTGCCCTTTCAGCGCGCTGGCATCGCGTTCGCAGCGAGCCGCAACAACGTGCTCATCGCCGACGAGATGGGGCTCGGCAAGACCATCCAGGCGATCGGCGCAGTGAACCTCGACAGCAGCATCGAGAAGGTGCTCGTGCTGTGCCCCGCCAGCCTCAAGCTGAACTGGGCGCGTGAGTTCGAGAAGTGGAGCGTGCGCAGCGCGAACATCCGCATCGCGAAGGGCAAGGAGTGGAAGCAGTACTCGCAGCCCGAGGCGCCCGAGCTTCTCGTGCAGATCATCAACTTCGACATCCTGAAGAAGCACGGCGACCACCTGCGTGCGTTCGAGCACGACCTCCTGATCATCGACGAGGCGCACTTCCTGAAGAACCCGAAGGCGCAGCGCAGCAAGGAGGCGCTCGGCGCCAAGAAGCGAGTCGACGGCAAGTGGGTGGACGCTCCGGCACCGATCCCCGCCCGCCGCGTGATCGCGCTGTCCGGCACTCCGATCGTGAACCGTCCGATCGAGTCGTACCCGATCCTGCACCGACTCGATGGAGAGTCGTTCAACAGTGTGATGGCATACGCGAAGCGGTACTGCGCCGCGTACCATGGCCGGTTCGGATGGGACTTCTCCGGCGCGTCGAACCTCGACGAACTGCAGGCGAAGCTGCGCAGCAGCGTGATGATCCGGCGCCTCAAGGCTGACGTGCTGGTCGACCTCCCCCCGAAGCGTAGGCAGGTGATCGAGCTTCCCTCGAACGGCTCCATCGCTGTCATCGCTGCGGAGCGCAAGGTCGGCGACGAACTGATCAAGCTGCAGGACGAACTGGCTGCTCGCGTCGCGCTCGCGGAGGCCAGCGACGACCCGAGCGTGTACGCCGACCGGATCCAGTTGCTGAAGAGCAACATCTCGCTGGTGCTCGAAGAGATCAGCCGCCTGCGCCACGACACTGCAGTCGCGAAAGTTCCGATGGTGATCGAGCACCTGCGCAGCGCGCTCGATCAGAGCGGCAAGGTCGTCTGCTTCGCCCACCATGTGGATGTCGTGGATGCGCTCATGGCCGAGTTCGGTGACATCGCAGTGAAGGTCACCGGGTCCGTGTCGATGGACGCGCGACAGGTCAACGTGGACGCGTTCCAGAACGATCCCGAGGTTCGACTCTTCGTAGGCAACATCCAGGCTGCCGGTGTCGGCCTGACTCTGACTGCCGCATCGCACGTCGTCTTCGCGGAACTCGACTGGGTTCCCGGCAACGTCTCGCAGGCCGAGGATCGGTGCCATCGCATCGGTCAGGTCGACAGCGTCCTCGTGCAGCACCTCGTGCTCGAAGACAGCCTCGATGCGCTCATGGCGCAGCGGCTGGTCGCGAAGCAGAAGGTGATCGACGCCGCGCTCGACAACGACATCGACGGCATCAGCTTGGTCCCCGATGTCGTCGCGAGCCGCGAGCAGATCGAGCAGCAGGATGACGAGATCGCCGCCCGTCGCGCGAAGCAGGCGAAGGAGATGGCGAAGCTGAACGTGACTCCGGCGCTGCACGCTTCGGTCCTGATGGCACTCCAGGTCGTCGCAGGTGTGTGCGACGGCGCAGTGGCTGAAGACGGGCAGGGTTTCAACGGACGTGATGCCATCATCGGTCACGATCTCGCTGGACGCGAGAAGCTCAGCCCGAAGCAGGTGGTTCTCGGACGGAAGATTGTCATGAAGTACAAGAGGCAGTATCCGTCCGAGTTGTTCGACATCATGATGGCATCCAAGAAGGAGGCGAAATGAGCAACGTCAGAACAGCGACAGTGAAGAACGCGAAGCGCGCGACAGTCGAGGCGTACCTGCCCTCGAACTATCGCGCCTACGAAATCGGGCGCGACGGCCGCGATGTGCTGATCGTCGGCGAGGACGATCACGGTTGGACCCTGGATGGGTACGTGATCCCGCGCCTGGCATCCGGTCTCATCGTGGCAGTGGAGGAGAAGTCATGAAAGCGCGATTCGTGAATCACGGCAGCATCGTCACCATGGAGGCGCTCGATGCGGAGGCGCGGGAATGGTGCAACGACCGACTCGTGAATGACGACGGCAGCGCGCCAATGCGCTGCGGTCGCTGGGTTTGGCCGATCGATCACTGCATGGCAGTGCCGATCATCGAGGGCTTCTTTGAGGAAGGAGGCGTACAACAATGAGCATCTACACAGAATTGAAGGAGGCTGGTGTGCCGATCGAGAGTCACTTCAGCGACCTCTATGTGAAGGTGACGAATGAGTCGCAGGAGATCGTCGGTGTGCACCGAGGACCGGGCGTCGCCATTGCCGTGTTCCACTCACCGCTGGACAACGAACTGTGGTTCGAGATTCCATTCGCATTCGATCCTTACTGGGAGGGGAAGTCATGACCGCGAACATCAACCCGAAGACCGGCATCGCGTACGGGGTCGTCTCGTTGCACAGCCTGGAGGACTGGGTCTGGGACGACTTCCTCGACAACGGAGTGAACGAGACGATGCGCGCTGCCGAGCAAGAGTGGCGCAGTGAGAACCCTCACATGTCACTGGTGCCGCAGGAGTGGTACGACGAGTACGAGTCAGACGGCGACGAGTACTCGCTGGAGTCTGAGGGCATGAAGCTCGGCCTGGGCTACCTGGGCGGGTCAGGGCTGGTGTGGGTGTTCGAGTCGCCGCACGTCACTGAGGCGCCGGTGTGCTCGCCCTGCGTCCCCGGCGCCGGTGATCTCGACTCGGCTGGCAGGGAGTCGCTGCGCACCGTGCGCTGCTACACGCTGCCGCCGGACTGGTTCATCGAAGGGGAGATCGCACATGCGTAATGGCGAATCTGAGGACGGGAACTACATCGCGGAGGTCGGCACCGTTAGCTGTCGTGATGGTATCTGGTCCGGCAATGCGTTGCGGTTCGACACGGAGGATGCGGCACGAGAGTATGTGAAAGACCTCGCGTGCCGGTGGTTGGCTGTGACACGCACGAGGGTCGCAAGGCGCGACACTGGCGCGGTAGTGTGGTCGAGCGAATAGTCGCTCACATCGGAAGGAGTCACGATCATGATGTCAGGAGAAGCAATCGTTCAACTGTCGCGCGAGGCGGCGCTCAAGGCAGCAGCAGAGGGCAAGGAGCCGCTGCGGTACTGGCCCGGCGACGATCCGTTCGCAGCGCCGTTCCTCGGAGACTACGTGCCGGACGAATGGCGCAATCTCGAAGTGTCCGAGGTGGACGTGGAGGCGCTGCCGGAGTCGAGTCGAGTCCAGTATCACCATGACGACATCGGGGACGACACGTTCGACCTCTTCGTCGACAGCTCCGGGTTCTCCAGCAACGCCGAGCCCGCGCTCACACCAGAAGCGTTTCAGGCGGTCGTCGACGCCCTGTCCGTGCAGCTTCGCCTTCAGGGCAAGTCCCTGGGGATCGGCGTTGCGGAGGCTGGGCAGTTTCAGGTCTACATCCGCTGCTACGTGCGGGCGGCGTGACCGGATGTGTCACAGGCGGGCGACACTATCGACAGCATGGCGAACGGGAACAGGGGGCCAGGCTGTCGAAAGGGGATGGACCCCAGTGTCGCCCGCCTCACCTGTTGGGGTATACGCAATGATGTGTAACTTCGCGCGAAATGCGCAAACTTTTTTTCGATATGTGTAGGTGGCTTCACCGGATCTACCGGCGGCGTGGGGAGCTTCGATGCCCCCGATGCCATGAGCTTCTATACGTGATGAGCAGCACCGAGAGGAATCCATGGCCCAGACGAAGAAACAATCTCTAGAAATCGTGAAGGCTGCGCTGGCGGAGCGCATCCCCGAGATCAAGGCGGTCGCACCGCGCGGCACCGTGCCCGAGCGGTTCGTGCGAATGGCGTACGTCGCCATCGCCAACGACCCCCTGCTTGCGCAGTGCACACCGGGATCGCTGGTGATGCGAACGATGGAAGCTGCGCAGGTCGGCCTCGAACTCGATCCGACCCTGCGCGAGGCCGCGCTCGTTGCGCGGCGCAACAGGGAGACGGGGCAGTACGAGGCGACCCTCATGCCGATGTATCAGGGTCTGATCAAGCTCGCGCTGCAGCACGAGTCGGTCGTGATGATCGAGGCCGAAGCGGTACACGCGAAGGACTTGTTCTCGCTGAAGCGTGGCACCGAGGGTCGCGGCATCGTGCACGAGCCCTGCATCGACGCCGATCCCGGCGTTGTTGTCGGGTACTACGCACTGGTCTGGAAGGCGGCGGGCCCACCCGAGATCGAGTTCATGACGGCTCGCCAAGTGGAGGGCATTCGCGCTGGCATCAAGGGATCCGAGAAGCCTTCCTCGCCCTGGGTGAACTACCCCGAGGAGATGGGCAAGAAGACGGTGGTGAAGCGTGCGCTGAAGATGGCGCCGAAGACGCCCAACGCCGCGGCGATGATCAGCGCCGACGACGACCTCATCGCATCCGCGACCGAGATCACGCTGACACCGGCGTCGAAGTCCGACCCGGCACCGGCCGGTAACGGCAAGGTTGCAGCCATCCCTGCGCAAGCATCGAAGGCAGAGCCCGAGCCCGCGGAAGAAGAGGAAGAAGCGAAAGAAGCACCCGAGGTGGATGGCCCGCCCGAGGAGCCCGCAGACGAGCCCGAGGCCCTCGTGCTCGAACCGGACGAGGTGCTCGACCCCGAGGATGACGCAGGCGACGACTTCGAGGAGGAGGACGACCCCGAACTCACCCAGGTCGAGAAGAAGGCTGTGAGGGAGAAGCTGAAGGCTGGTGGCGTCTCCGCATCGAGCAAGGCCAAGGCGTATCTGACGGAAACGCTGGGTCGACCCGTCACAGCCCTGTCGACCTTGCGCAAGAGCGACCTTGCGAAGCTCGGGGTTGAGTCGTGAACCGCGCAAGCTCGCTACCCCGGCTCGCGAAGTGCCCGGCCAGTGCGGCGACGATCGACGATGCGCTGGCGATGATGGCTCTGCCGGATCGGATCAGTTCCGACCCGGCAGAGCTTGGCACCGCATACCACTACCTGATGGAGCGGTGGCAGCGTGGCGAGACGGTGTCGGTCGAAGATGTCGCTGCGCTGGCCGCCGAGTCAGCGGTCGACCGCGACGATCTGCTGTGGATGTGGGGCAGGCTGTCGAGCACCACATTCGAGGTGGCGCCGCAGACACTCATCGAGGAGCGCATGGAACTGGGCGAGGTATCCGGTCAGCCGGACCTCGTCCGGGTCTGGCCCGATCAGGAGCGGTTGATCGTCGATGACTGGAAGACCGGGCGCGTCGTCGAGCACGCGCGCGACAGCCAGCAGATCAGAGCCTACGCAGTCATGGCGGCGAAGCTCAACTTCGAGTCAACCGATGATGTGGTTGCGATCGGGAGGATCTGGTCGATCCGATCAGCCCGGCCCACCGAGGTGGTCTTCGAGGGCCCCGAGATCGACCGCGAGTGGGAGCGCATCACGCGCATCACCGACAAGGTCAGCGACGCATACATGCAGACGCTGGAGGAGCGTGAGTACCGGGTCGGTGATCATTGCGGGTACTGCAAGGCCAAACCGATCTGCCCCGCGTACCGCGAGGCCGCGAGGTCGGCACTCCAGATCGTCACCGGCAGCAACGTCGACATCAGCGGCGTGAAGTTGGTGAAGAGCGGACCCCGCAAGGGACAGCCGAACCTGAACGACCTCGCGCGTCTGCGGGCGGCGGCGATCGAGGAGCAGATCAGGGACATGCTGGTCGAGAACATCGAGGAGGCGTGGATGGCGCGATCGATGATGAAACAGTTGCGAGACGGTCTCG
>Ga0307380_10010497_pt1 | contig 11667 bp, 7 predicted proteins | sample UN3MG_FD_202239 | JGI IMG/M metagenome (GOLD analysis project Ga0307380, IMG submission 202239) | Soil microbial communities from Risofladan, Vaasa, Finland - UN-3 | ecosystem: Environmental > Terrestrial > Soil > Coastal area > Acid sulfate soil | place: Finland: Risofladan, Vaasa | collected... | reverse complement strand
AGATGATGGTGTTCCCGCTGAGCGCGGCGTCACTTTCGCGCAAGTGCAGCCCGCCGCCATAGTCTGCCGTATTAGACCTGATCGTATTCCCGCTCAGCGTGGCGGCGCTGAAGCACAGGAACAGCCCACCGCCGGTGTTGGCGGCATTGGACGTGACCGTGTTGGCGCTGAGGGTAGCGCCGCCATCGTACAGGCTCAGCCCACCCCCGTCTTGGCTGGCGGTGTTGGACGTGATCGTGTTCCTCCTCAGCGTGGCGGCGCTATCGTACAGGCACAGCCCGCCTCCGTCTTCGGCGGAGTTCTCGAACACCCGGTTGTCGTTCATGGTGGGCGCCGCATCACAGACGTACACCCCGCCACCGGCATCGTGCCCCCCGACGCCGCCCAGTCCCGTCGCGTCGCCGTTGGTGATGCGCAGCCCAGAGAGGGTAGGGCTGATGGCTCCAACGACCACCACGACGCGCCCCCTCATTTTCGAGTTGGCGGATAGCGTAGTGGGATACTTGGCCGGGTTGGGTGGAAAGGTGAACTGCTTGTCGTAGCCGCCCGCGATGGTGACCGTCTTGCTGATATAGACCACCTGCGTGATCGTGCCGCTGTCCGGCGGGTTGGGATAGCCGGGCGGGACCGGGCGGACGTGCATGTCGGTGTAGACGCCCGTCGCGACCAGGATGGCGTCGCCCACCTTGGCAACGTCCACCGCGTGTTGCACGGTACGGCACGGGCTGTTGCCGTTCGTACAGGAGTTGAAGGTGTCATTCCCGGCGGTCGCCACGTACCGGATGCCAACACTGGCCCAGGCTACCGCCGATCCCCCCACCAGCCCCACCAGGACCGCCACCCCGGCCAGCGCCAGGGCAACGGCGAGACTCAACGCTGCGAACCTGTTGGTGGACATGAGGCCTCTCCTCTCCAAGTGCGTGGTAACTCAACCCGGCCCATTATATCCTGACCATTCCCCGCGCACAAACGGCCTCTTGCGATAACACAAGCGAGCCTGTGGCTGTGCCACAGGCCCGTTTATGGACGTCAGGAGATCAGTCCTGTGAGCAGGAGGGGCGGTCCGCTGTGGAGGGCCGCCGGGCGATGAACTCGCCCGGCTTCGGAGCAGCGCCCGGTGAACCGGGCTTCTAGGGGCGCCAGTAGCGCCCGCGCTCTGTGGGTCGGGCGCTATCCCGCAGAGGAGCGACTTTCGCCCACCCCCGCCCGGGCAGACGGGAATTTGCAGAACGGCAAGAGCAGCTGCCGCTGGCGCGTGACCCTGGCCGACCTCCAGCGCTGGACCGCCGCCTACGGCCTCCCCTTCCCCGCCCCCCTCGCCGCGCCCGGCCCCGGCAGCACAAGCGTTTGACTTTCACGCAGACTTGCACTATACTACTTGATGGTGCTGGTGAGCTACACAGGCAGGTGGACGCGGAAAGAGGACTATCTCATCGGCAAGTGAGCCGCAGAAAAGCCACGGGGACGACACGCGATGGTAACCGGCAACGTGCGTATCGGGGCTTTTATCAGCCCCAACGATCCTTTCTGGGTGCAGGTGCAGGAGGCGGCCTATCAACAGATCCAGCAACTCGGCGATCAACTGATATCCATTGAGGTTGCCGATTCTCCGCATTCGATCTTAGCCCTCGACCCGGACAGCCTGGTGGAAGAACTGCTGGCCCAGGAACTGGATGCGTTGGTGTGCATCAATCTGCCAGAGGGAGCGCCACATCCGCTTCTGGAACGGGGCCTGCCGCTCATTTACTTGGGCGAGACAGGGATGCGGCACCCCCTGCTCGTCTCCCCGCGTGGCCTGTACGAGGCTGCGTTTATGGCGGGAACGTTCATCGCCGAGAAACTGGGAGGACGCGGCCGCACCGTCTACGTGAGCGGTATGCTGGACAGCGGCGAGGAAGGGGGAGCCAGCCGCATCAGCGGATACACGGATGCGCTGTCCAGGTTCCCGGCCATCTCGGCCTTCCACGTCCCGGCCTTCTGGCGCTACGATCAGGCTTGTCCCCTGATTGAGGCGAGCCTGGCAGATTTTGGAACACCCGTGGACGCGATTTTTGGGCTATCCGATTCGCTGGCGTTGGCGGCCAGGGATGCCGGCCGGGCACTGGGCGTCGTGGACGAGCACACCCTCGTCGTCGGCATCAATGGTGATCCTATGGCGCTGGCCGCCATCGCTGAGGGCAGTATGACCGCCACGGTCGAGACCTCAGCCCAGGAGTTTGGCACCCAGGCCGCCATACTGGCCCACCAGGCGGCCCTGGGCGAACCTTTGCCCCCCCATTACTTCTTCAGGCCCCGGCTGATCACTGCCTCCAACGTCACTGAGCTGGCGATGCAGAAGCTGGTGGCGATTGCCAACATTCCTACCCGCCTGGTGGGCTTTAGCCGCTGGCAAGAGCGAAGCCGGCTGGTTCAACTGGAAACCAGCGCGGCCATCAGCCGCCGCGTGGGCTCGCTGCTCGACCGCCGGCAGATGTCTCAGGAAATCGCCGATCTGATTCGCGCCAACTACAACTACGATCACGTACAGATCTTATTGTGGTCAGAGGATGAACAGGAACTGGTCCTGGACGTGGGAGGGCCTGATACACGGACCAGGCACATGCCGTTGGCGGAAGCAGGTTTGCTGGGTGAGGTTCTGAGGCGCAACGAGGCCATTTTCATCCCCGACGTGCAGCACAGCCATCGCTTTTCGCCGGACCCCGACTGGCCCTCCACGCGCGCGCGGGTCGTGGTGCCCATCCGCCTGGGCGAAAAGACCCTGGGCCTGCTCGACCTGCACAGCCGTCAGCCCAACATGAACTTGCGCTGGGAAGTGGTGGGACTGCAAGCCCTGGCCGACCAGCTGGGGATTGCCATGCGCAACGCCGAGTTGTACGCCGAAGCGCTGCGCGCCCGCCAGGTGGCCGAACAGGCCAACCAGTTAAAGACCCGCTTGCTGGCCAACGTCAGTCACGAACTGCGCGCACCTTTGAACGTGATTATGGGATACAGCCAGGCCGCTCTCAACACTCCTGGCCCCTACAACGTCGAATTGCCGGCCGCACTGCGGCGAGACCTGGGTTACATCTACCAGAGCGGTGAGCATCTCAGCCGCATCATCAGCGATCTGCTGGATCTGTCGCGGGCCGAGATTGGCGCGCTGGACCTGTACCCCGAAGCCATAGACACGCGCCCCTTCCTGGAAGACGTCTTTACCAGCATGGCCCGCAGCGCAAGGACTTCCGGCAAAGTCGAATGGAGGTTATGCCTGCCTGGCCGTCTGCCGGTGATACAGGCCGATACGGTGCGCCTGCGCCAGATCCTGCTCAACCTGCTCAGCAATGCCAGCAAGTTCACCCCCACCGGCCAGATCACCCTGGGCGCAGAGGTGGAGCCACCCTATCTCCACGTGTGGGTCGAGGATACCGGCATAGGCATCCCCGTAGGCTTGCAGGAGCGCATCTTTGAGCCATTCGTGACCGCTGGCCGCGTCACACGCCGTAGGGAGGCGATCGGCCTGGGCCTGTCCATCACCCGGCACCTGGTGGCGTTGCACGGCGGCTTCATGTCACTGGAAAGCCGGTCTGAGCGTGGCAGCGTCTTCCACGTCTACCTCCCGCTCCCCACCCTGGCGGGCCATCCCGCACCTCCCCACTCCCCCCCTATAGGGGGGGCAGGGGGGGGTGGGGGCGGGCCGCTGAGCGAGCTTCCCACCCTGGTCGTGCTCACACCCCACGCCCAGCCTCCTGCCGGAATCAGCGCCATGGCCTGCCGTCAGGGGCTGAAAGTGTGCCTGCTCCGGCCAGGGGACGACCTGGACAGACTTCTGCGCCAGGTGCGACCCACCGCATTGGCCTGGGACATGACACGCGCGAGCGCCAATGATTGGCAACTCATCCAACGCTTGCGTACCCACGCCCACCTTTCGTGCCTGCCCTTCATCCTGTTCAGGCAGGAATCTGAGTCTGGCAGCCTCGGTATAAGTATGACCAACGTGTTGCTAAAGCCCTTCGCCGGCAAGTCGCTGGTTGAGCTGTTGGATAGCCTGCGCCCCCAGGCGCCAGCGGGCTTCGTCCTGATCGTGGACGACGACCCCCAGGCGCGCACCCTGTACCACCAACTCGTGACCGAGGCCTGGCCCGGTTTGACCGTCCGCGAGGCGGAGAACGGCGCGCAGGCGTTAGCGCTGCTGGAAGATCAAATCCCTTGCCTGATCCTGCTGGACTTGATGATGCCGCAAGTGGATGGCTTTGCCGTGCTGGAAAAGGTGCGCGCCGACCCGCGCACCCACCAGGTGCCAGTGGTCGTGATGAGCGGCAAGGTCCTGACCTTCGAAGACGTGCAACGCCTGGACTATGCGCGCGTGACCTTCCACACCAAAGGGCTCCTATCGTCAGAGGAGGCCGTCGCATCCCTGCAGCAATCGTTCAAGCGTGAAACGGCGCTCTGCCAGCCGACGAGCACATTGGTCAAGTACACGCTGGCTTACCTGCACCAGAATTACGCAGAGGACCTCTCGCGCGGTGAACTTGCCAACGCTGTCGGCGTGAGCGAGATTTACCTCAGCCAGATCTTTCACCAGGAAATGGGCCTTTCACTGTGGGAATGCCTGAACCGTTTACGCATCCAAAAGGCCAAAGCATTGCTGTGCACCGGCGATGAACCCATCACCACGATCGCGCGCCAGGTTGGATTTGGCGATTCGGCTTATTTCAGCCGCGTCTTCCGCAGAATTGTCGGGCAGTCTCCTCGCGCCTACCGCGAAAACCCTTCCCCGCTCTAGTAGCATACTTTTGTCCATAGACTGCATACTTTTGTCCAAGACAGGCCGGGCCTGTCCTGGTATACTAGACGTGATGGGGCCAACCAAGCCAGTTGTCCTGCTTATTGATCACGACCTTCCGATGCTTGAGCTCTACCAGCGGGAATTGAGCCAGGACTATCAAGTGCTCACCTGTGCGGATGAAAAGGAGGCCCTGACATTACTCACGACCCCCAATCTGGCCGCCCTCGTCCTGGAGCCTGCCATCGCCGGTGGGGAGGGCTGGCATTTGTTCGCTGCCATCCTGCACGCCTTAGAAAAGGCTGTTCCGCTCGTGGTGTGTAGCACGTTGGACGAACGCAAGCGCGGCATGGAGGCCGGGGCCGCCGCTTTTCTCATCAAGCCTGTCTTGCCAGCACGCTTACGCGAGACGCTGCGCCAGGTCATCAGATCATGAGTGGAGTCGCTTATGAGTCAAGACACTGCACGGAGCCCTATTCTTGAAATCAGAAATCTGAAGACGAGTTTCTTCCTCGAAAAAGGCACCGTCCGTGCTGTGGACGGGGTTGATCTGACCCTGAGACGCAGATCTACGCTCGGCCTGGTCGGGGAGAGCGGCTGTGGCAAGAGTGTCACAGCCATGTCCATGATGCGCCTGATCCAGTCACCGCCCGGCAAAATCGTCGCCGGCGAGATCGAACTCTATTCAAAGGACGGTGAGGTGGTGGATCTGGTTCAGTTGGACCCCCGCGGGCCCAAGATGCGCAGCATTCGCGGGGCCGAGATCGCCATGGTCTTCCAGGAGCCGATGACCTCGCTCAACCCGCTGTACTCGGTCGGCCAGCAGATTGCCGAATCAATCAGGCTGCACCAGAAGGTCAGTTCCAAAGAGGCGATGGAGCGGGCCTTGGAGATGCTCTATAAGGTGCAGATCAGCGAACCCAAGCAGCGCCTGCACGCGTACCCGCACCAGTTGAGCGGTGGGATGCGCCAGCGAGTCATGATTGGCCTGGCGCTTTCGTGCAACCCCTCTATCCTGATCGCCGATGAGCCGACCACCGCGCTGGATATGACCGTCCAGGCGCAGATTCTCGATCTGATGCGCCAACTGCAGGAAGACATCAACTCCTCGATCTTGATCATCACCCACAACCTGGGCGTCGTTTCACAGATGGCCGACGAAGTGACGGTGATGTACCTGGGCAAAGTGGTCGAGCACGCACCGGTGCGGGAGTTGTTCCACCAGCCCCTCCACCCCTATACAGTGGGCTTGTTGAACTCGGTGCCGGTGTTGGGACGCAAGGGCCAGAAGGTGCTCGTTCCCATTCAAGGGATGGTGCCCACGCCCATCCAGGAGATCCAGGGCTGCGCTTTCGCGCCGCGTTGTCCGCGCGCGATGGGGATGTGCCACTCGCAGGAGCCCGTGCTTCAGGAAGCTGCACCGGGGCACACTGTGGCTTGCTGGTTATATGGATCCACACCGGTTCACAGACAACCGGTCTGACCCCAAGGGAAGGAGGTGATTGCAGTAAGCATTTCAAGATGCCCAGCCGACAGAACATGAGCCGCATTTCCACCAACCTGACAAGTGATCTGAAAGGAGAGTAGCACAATGAAAAGGAGCCTGTTTACTGGGCTGTCTGTGCTGGTCGCCCTGACCATGCTGGCAGCCTGCGCCCCCCGCACGATCGAAGTGACGATTGAAAGGACCGTCGAAGTCGTGCGGACGGTCGAGGTCGAGAGGACGGTCGAGGTCGAGAAGTTCGTCCTGGCAGGACCGATCCCCTATCCCGACGCCCCACTGATGGCCGGTGGCCGCGCGCCGAAGACTTTCGCGGTTGACGAGATGATCGAATTCCGCGCCTTCGACAAGTACTGCGAGCCGGCCTGGGTGACCGAGTTGGTCGAGCAGGGCAAGCTGCCGCCGGTGGAAGAGCGGTTGCCGAAAGAGCCCTTCGTCTACAAGGCCGGCTTTATGTCCGACGGCATGGGCGAGTACGGCGGCGTCTTCCGCGGTGTCTGGGCCGCGCCGACCGAAGGCTGGAACTGGGCGGCCGGCGTCAGCCAGGGCTGGTTCGGCATCGAGGCCATCGTCCAGGAAGAGCCCGTGATGACCGGCCCGATGTTCCTGACGGAGGACGTCAGCCCACTGCCTCAACTCGCCAAGAGCTGGGAGTGGTCCGACGATGGCCTCCAGTTGACCATGCACCTGATCGAAGGCGCCAAGTGGTCGGACGGAGTTGAGTTCACCAGCGAGGACATCATGTTCCTGTGGGAAGACAACATCCTCGATCCCCAGGTCAACTCGTGGACGCAGGCCAGCTTCTGGACGATTGACGAGCAGCCGATCACACTGGAAGCGCTGGACGACTATACGATCAAGTGGACCTTCCCGGTGCCCTTCCCCACGACTCAGTTGTACAACATGACCAACCTGACCTTCTCGCCCGGCCCGGCCCACATTCTGAAACCGCTGCATCCCAAGTACAACCCGAACACCACCTACCAGGCCTATCGTGACTCGCTGCCGCCCAACACGCTGCCGATCGTCACCATGGGCCCGTGGGTGCCGGTGGAGTACCTGACCGACGAGTTCATGGTCATGCGCCGTAACCCATACTACTGGAAGGTGGACGAAAACGGCTGCCAACTGCCCTATGTCGACGAGCAACAGTGGACCTACGCCAAGACGGGTACCGTCCGCACGCTCAACACGATCGCCGGTACCGCCGATCACGCCAACGTGGAGAACCCCGAAACCTTCGACGAGACCGTCAGGCAGGCCATGGATCCCAATGCGCCCTTCCGCGTCGAGTGGGGGCCGGAGACGCTGGGCTTCAGCCTGGAGATCAACCAGTCCAAGTATCTTGGTGCCGAGAGCGAGCGCGACACGGCGGTGCGTGAACTGTTGCGCGACGTGCGTTTCCGCCGTGCTTTGACGCAGGCCATTGACCGCGATGGGGTGTCCCGCTCGCTGACCAACGGTCCGTTCTTCCGCCCGTGGCCGGGCGGCCTGTTCCCCGGCTCCCAGTTCTTCGACAAGCAGTCGGTGGTCTACTACCCCTTCTCGCCCGATACCTCGCGCGCACTGCTGAAGGGGATCGGTCTGGAAGACACGGACGGCGATGGCATCCTCAACTGGACCTCCGGGCCGATGGCCGGCCAGAACGTCGAGCTGGCCTTGACGACCTGGGAAGACATCTCGGCCGGCTCCACGCTCGGCCAGGCGCTGGTGCTGATGTTCCAGGACATCGGGATCAAGGTCAACTTCCGCATCCTCACCAACACGGCCATGACCGAAGCCAACACCAACGGCACCTGGGACATGCGCATTGGCCGCCCGGGCCAGGTCTGGGCCACCCCCAACACGCGCCCCAAGGACTTTGCGCCGGTGACCAAGGAGTTCGGTTGGCACCGCGAAGGCGAGCAGCCGGAAGAGTACATGGACTTTGAGAAAGCGATGATTGACATCGCCAACAAGTTCCTGCTCGAGACCGACTTTGCCAAGCAGAAGGAGCTGATGTTCGAGTACAACCAGTTGCACACCGAAAACATCTACTCCATTGGCCTGGTCACCGGGCGGTACGGGTTGATGTTGAACAAGTATTTCAAGAACGTCCCCATCGGCACGCCGCCGTTCCTGTACCAGTGGGACTTTAACAACTTCCTGCCCGAGCAGCTCTGGATGAGCGAGGGCGACCGCTGGGCTTTGGGCCAGACGGAGATCTATCCGGAGACGCTGCCCGGCGTAGACTTCCCCTACCCGACATTCACACCATAACGTTTGTGACAGGGGAGGAGGCTATCTGCCTCCTCCCCTACCGTTTGGAGGCGTCATGATCAACTATATCTTGCGCCGAGTCTTGATCTCGATTCCCTTGTTGATCGGGATTACGATCGTGTCTTTTACGATCATCCAGCTTCCGCCCGGCGACTTTGCCTCGTCCTATCAAACTTACCTGGTGAACCAGGCCAACCTGCCGGCGGCGGAAGCGGAAAAGGCGGCGAATGAATATCGGAAAACCTATGGGCTGGACCGGCCGATCTACGAGCAATACCTGCTGTGGGTCAAGGGCATCGTCTTCGAGGGGAAATTTGGGTACTCGTTTGCCTACAAGCAGGACGTGGGTGAATTGATCGCGGAGCGGTTGCCGCGCACGCTCTTTCTGGCAGTCTCTGCACACTTGATCTCGATGGTCTTTGGCATCGTCATTGGCATTTATTCCGCCACACACAAATATGGTCTCGGAGACAACCTGGCCACGATCTTTGCCTTTATCGGTACCGCCGCTCCACGTTTCTTCCTGGCCATCGTGGTCGTCTATCTCCTGGTCATCAAATGGAGAGTGCCTTACGTCAATCGCTTCGTCTCCCCCATCTATGCTTTTGCGCCCATGTCGTGGGCGAAATTTGTGGATATCTTGAGGTACACCTGGCCCGTGATCGCCATTGCCGGGCTCGGCGGCATTGCCCGCAACATGCGCGTGATGCGTGGCAATCTGCTGGACGTGTTGAACGCCCAATACGTCACGACGGCCCGCTCCAAGGGGCTGCGCGAGAGCCTGGTCATCTACAAGCACGCAGTTCCCAATGCCTTGCATCCCATCATCATGTACCAGGGCACGGTGCTCCCCTACATGATCCAGGGTGAGCTCCAGGCGGCCATCGTGTTAAACATGCCATCCCTGGCGCCCATGTTCTACAGCTCGCTGGTAAACCAGGACATTTACGTGTCCGGCGGATTCTTGCTCATCTACAGTGTCTTGCTGGTCGCCGGCAATCTGATTGCAGACGTGCTGCTGGCACTGGTAGACCCGCGCATCAAATTGGGTTAGTTGTCGCCTCCGAAAGCGAGAGGACGTTATGAACAAGAGCAGTGTATCTCCCCGGGTGGTACCCATAGAGGCCGCAGAGCTGAAGGCCGAAGAACACGAAAGTTACCTCAACCTGGTCTGGCGCAAGTTCCGCAAGAGCCGCATCGCCATCTTCGGCGGGCTGATCGTCGTGGCCCTGGTTGTCTTGGCGATCTGCTCGGACTTTTTCTCCCCCTACGATCCGATCAGACTGAACATGCGGTACGGGTATATCCCACCCCATCGCGTCCACTTTGTTGACGCTGAGGGCAAGTTCCACTTTAGGCCCTTCGTCTACAACTGGGTGCAGGTACTGGACGAAAACAGGTTCGCGCATTGGGTAGAGGACACAAGCCAGAAGTACGAGATCAGATTCTTCGTCCAGAGTTGGCAGTACAAGTTCCTGGGGCTGTTTCCAGGCCAGCTTCACCTGTATGGCGTCGCAGACGGCGGTTTGATCTACTTGCTGGGCACCGACAAGTTCGGGCGCGACATCTTCGGCAGGTGTGCTCGAGCAGGGCGTATCTCGCTGTCCATGTCGCTCTTTGGCACGTTCATCAGCGTTGCAGTTGGGTCGGTCTTGGGCGTGGTCTCCGGCTATTATGGCGGTAGACTCGACAACCTGATGCAGCGCTTCGTCGAGTTCGTCCAGTCATTCCCGCAGTTGCCGCTGTGGATGGCGCTGGCCGCGGTGATCCCTCCCACGTGGGACCAGATGGCGGTCTTTATCGCTATGTCTGCCATATTCGCTCTGTTGAGCTGGACGCTGCTGGCCCGCGAAGTGCGCGGCAAGGTCCTGGCCCTGCGCGAGACCGACTTTGTCCTGGCCGCCCGTGAGATGGGCGCATCGGATGCCCGCATCATCTTCTACCACCTCTATCCCAATACCCTTAGCCATACCATCGTCGTCCTGACCTTGACCATCCCCTCCATCATCCTGGCGGAGAGCTTCCTCAGCTTCCTGGGCATCGGCATCCAGGAACCGCTGGTGAGTTGGGGGGTCATGATGCGGGAGGCTCAGACTATCCAGACCTTGGGCTTCAACCTGTGGATCATTGCGCCGGTGTTTTTCATATTCCTGGCTGTACTGGGGTTCAACTTCTTGGGAGACGGTTTGCGCGATGCCGCCGATCCATACACGATTGTCTAGCCCATCGGCTCAGACCGGAACGGCGATTTCAGTCAGTGGCTTAGAGGAATAACGATGGATACCGATCAGAACATCATTCTCGAAGTCAAAAACCTCAAGCAGTACTTTCCCATCTACAAGGGGTTGCTTCAGCGGCTAGTGGGCCACATCAAGGCCGTGGATGGCGTCAGTTTCTTTGTGCGGGAGAATGAAGTGCTGGGACTGGTGGGCGAAAGCGGCTGTGGCAAGACGACCGTCGGCCGTTCCACCCTGCGCCTGTATGACCCCACCGATGGCGAAGTCTGGTACCGCAACCGCGCCGGCGAGCGGATCAACATCACCCGCCTGGGCCAGAAAGCGATGAAACCGCTGCGCCGGGAGATGCGCATGATTTTCCAGGACCCGTTCAGTTCGCTGAATCCGAGGCGCACGGTGAAGGAGATCATCGGAGAACCGCTCATCATCCACCAGGTCGCCAGGGGCAAAGCGATGGAAGAACGGGTGGCAGAATTGATGACCGCAGTGGGCCTCGATCCCAACTATATGGAACGCTACCCTCACGAGTTCTCCGGCGGACAGCGCCAGCGCATCGGCATCGCCCGCACCCTGTCCCTCAGCCCGCGCCTGATCATCGCCGATGAGCCCGTCTCTGCGCTCGACGTTTCGGTGCAGGCCCAGGTCCTCAACCTGCTACAACAGTTGAAAGATGATCTCGGCCTCAGCCTGATCTTTATTGCCCACGACGTGTCTGTCGTCGAGCACGTCTCCGACCGCATCGCGGTCATGTACGTCGGCAAGATCGTCGAGCTGGCCCAGACTGAAGAACTGCTCTGGCATCCTCTCCACCCCTATACAGAGGCGCTCGTCTCAGCCATTCCGCCAGCCGATCCGGACATCCATCTGGAGCGGGTCACCCTGGGGGGCGAAGTGCCCAGCCCGGCCAA
>Ga0307380_10010496_pt1 | contig 11668 bp, 8 predicted proteins | sample UN3MG_FD_202239 | JGI IMG/M metagenome (GOLD analysis project Ga0307380, IMG submission 202239) | Soil microbial communities from Risofladan, Vaasa, Finland - UN-3 | ecosystem: Environmental > Terrestrial > Soil > Coastal area > Acid sulfate soil | place: Finland: Risofladan, Vaasa | collected... | reverse complement strand
GACAGAAAGAGTATTTTCCACTGGGAAATATTATATCAGATTTCGCCCATTGATTACGGGACAAGGGCCACGGCAACGCAGAATGCCGGAAAAACCCGTATAATAATTACTGTGCTGACCTGTATTGACAAGCCGAAGAAAAAGGAGGGGTTTCATGGAGGATTTAAAACATTCTGAGACGTGGAGAGTCTTCAGGATTCAGTCAGAACTTGTGGAAGGTTTTGAGACCCTGAATGATATTGGCAATGCTGTAGCAGTCTTTGGCAGTTCCCGGATGCTTCCAGGTTCATACTATTATGAGCAGGCAGTTGAACTTGGGAAGAGACTCTCCAATGCGGGATTTGCTGTTATCACCGGCGGCGGTCCCGGAATTATGGAAGGTGTCAATAAAGGAGCGAAACAGGGGAAAGGCAAATCAGTCGGCCTGAACATTGAAATACCGGCAGAACAAATTCCGAACAAATACCAGGATATTTCACTGTCCTTCAGATATTTCTTCATCAGAAAACTCATGTTTGTCAAGTATGCTACAGCATTTATTATATTCCCCGGCGGATTCGGCACCATGGATGAGCTTTTTGAAGCGCTCACCCTCTCCCAGACAAAAAGAATCGGCGTATTCCCGATCATTCTTTTTGGGAAAGACTACTGGAATGGTCTTATAGCCTGGTTTCAAGCAACCCTCATCCCCGATAACACCATATCGCCCGAGGATCTGGGGCTGATTTCATTCGTTGACAGTGTGCATGAGGTTTGCGAGATACTGAAAGAGCATAAAAGAGTCTATACGGTTGACATGCCGGAATGCAATCAGGAATAGATCATATCCTGGGATGCTCCCTCCTGTAATCCCGTGGCCTCTCCCTGAGACCTTCCTCACTCCATATACCGAGTCGTTTGTCTCTTGCTTCCGCCTGTGCTTTGCTGAATTCTTCTGCATGTTTCACGTTGGGAGGTATGGTATAAAGCAGTGCATAGCCACCTTTTATCATCATGAGGTTGATCAGGTTTCCATCAGTTGTCCATACATATGCGAGGGTGCGTCCGTGCTGGTCTGTTTTTTCAACATCAGATTCTATTCTCACCTTCCATCCCGAAGTAAGAAGTATGGATTCAAGATATCGTTTCGCCTCATCGCCCCATGTTTTCTGCCCTATTTCAGGTGCATCGATACCAATGAGTCTGACCTTTTCCCGTTTTTTGTTTAAGATAACACTTACCGTATCGCCATCATGAACGATTACGACCGGAACCACCTCGTTACCCTGCTGTGTTCTGAGAAAAGGATATTTTTCATGCACCAGATAGAAGACCGCTGCGAAGACAAATAAAATTACAGAGATAAGATTAATACCTCTGAGTTTCGTGTTCGTTCCTCGCATTGTTTATTATATATTGTTTCGGAGTCTCCCATTCCGAAATCATCTCGGGATCGGGAGACGAAAATGAGCGAAGATACTATGTCTTCATTTTACCAACCAATCGTTTGTGAATTCATTGTTGTTATCTGTATAATTACCCAATGATAACAACGCCAAGCCCCAGCTACTGTATAACGGTGAGACTCGAGATCGTGAACCAGGTTGGTATGTTCGGAAAGATTGCTACTGCAATAGGAGAAAAGGGTGGTGATACCGGAGCTGTTGATATCGTCAGGGCCGGCAAGGGCTTCATGGTGAGAGATTTTACGGTTAATGCCCGTGATGAGGCTCATGAAAAAGAAATCGTCGATTCCATAAGAAATATCTATGGGGTAAGAGTTATCCACGTCACTGACAGGACGTTTCTTCAGCACCTTGGCGGGAAAATAGAAATTCACACCAAAGTGCCGGTAAAAACCCGGAATGACCTGTCGAGAGTATATACTCCTGGTGTAGCACGTGTATGCTCTGCAATATACAAAGATAGCGAAAAGGCGTATCGCTTCACAATCAAAAGAAATACTGTCGGAATCATAACGGACGGAAGTGCTGTACTCGGTCTCGGGAACATCGGCCCATTGGCAGCTTTACCGGTTATGGAAGGCAAGGCCATGCTCTTTAAGGAGTTTGCCCATATAGATGCATTTCCGATATGTCTTGCGACAACAGACACTGAAGAAATCATACAGACGGTAAAAAATATTGCTCCTGTTTTTGGTGGCATAAACCTTGAAGATATTTCGGCGCCGCGATGTTTTGAGATAGAGGAAAGACTGAAACATGAACTGGGAATACCTGTTTTTCACGACGACCAGCATGGCACTGCAGTGGTAACATTAGCCGCTCTTCTGAACGCAGTCGCCCTGGTGAGAAAAAAGATCGAGGGATTAAAGGTCGTTATCTCGGGTGCTGGTGCTGCGGGCACTGCATGTTGCAGAATCCTGAGAGAAGTCGGCATAGCAAATATCATCGTCTGTGACAGTGAAGGGATTATTTATAAGGGCAGGGAGCGAAACATGAACCAGGTAAAAATATGGATCGCTGAAAATACAAACCCTGGATCAATCAAAGGTCGTCTCCCGGATGCCATGGACAAAGCAGACGTGTTTATTGGAGTATCCGTTCCCGGCATTCTGTCAGTCACTGACATACAACGCATGAGTCCTGATCCGATCGTCTTCGCCCTTGCCAATCCTGAACCGGAGATCGCTCCGGAGGAGGCATATCCTTTTGTAAGAATTCTTGCTACAGGCAGATCTGATTATCCAAATCAGATTAATAACATGCTCTGTTTCCCCGGACTCTTCCGGGGACTCCTCGATTCAAGGGCAAAAGCTGTCAATGAAGAAATCAAGCTCGCTGCTGCAAGAGCAATTGCTTCCATTGTTGATCAAAGGGATCTGAGTGAGGACTATATCGTTCCGAGTATTTTCGACAGGAAGGTTGTTTCAGTAGTTGCTGCTGCAGTAGTTGATGCCGCCGTCAGGACCGGCATCTCAGGGAAAGAGAAATATAAATGAATCCTGTCATTCGGAAATGCAGTTTCCGGGTTAATTGATTCCGTACTTCTGTAATCTGTGACGGAAAGACCGGAAAGATAGTCTGAGGAGTTTTGCAGCGTCAGTCTTTACCCCGTCGGTCTTTTCAAGCGCTTTTAAAAGATAGTCCTTTTCAATATCCACGATAAGCTGTTCAAGATCGATACCTTCCTCTGTAAGCTCGGCAATGGATTTCAGGTCGGACCTGCTCTGGGTTATGATCTCAGGGGGAAGATTTGCAGGTGTTATCTCTTCTTTCTCGGTCAGCAGGGCTGTGCGTTCAATAACATTTTCGAGTTCCCGCACATTACCCTTCCATGAATAATCTATCAACAGCTTTATAGCCTCGGGAGTAATTTTCTTGGGACTATCAGCTGTTTTTCTCAGAAAGTGGTTTATGAGCAATGGGATGTCTTCCTTTCGCTCTCTCAAGGGAGGTATCAGAACAGGTACGACGTTTAACCGGTAGTACAAGTCCTCCCTGAATCTTCCCGTTGCAATTTCTTCATTTAGGTCCTTGTTTGTTGCAGATATAACCCTAACATCAACCTTGATGTCGGTCGTACCGCCAATACGCCTGAATGTCCCGTTTTCAAGAACCCTCAGTAACTTAGCCTGGAGGCTGGTCGGCATCTCTGCGATCTCGTCAAGGAAGACGCTGCCGCCGTCCGCAATCTCAAAGAGCCCTTGCTTGTTGTACACCGCACCGGTAAAAGCACCTTTCATATGGCCAAAAAGCTCTGACTCGAGAAGTCCTTCAGGAAATGCCGCGCAGTTAATCGTAACAATATTTTTTCCTTTCCTGTGGCTGAGATTATGCATTGCGTGCGCTACGAGTTCCTTCCCTGATCCGCTCTCACCGGTTATCAGGACATTCGAGTTGCTCTGCGCTATCCTTGGAATGACTCGGAACAATTCCTGCATCTTTGGGCTTTGACCGATAATATTCTCGAGAGAATAGGTCACATCAACTTTTTGCCTCAAAAGAGAGAGCTCAACATGCTCACGTTTCTTCTCGATAGCCTTTTTCACAATTAACCGGATTTCATCGATATTGAAGGGTTTACTGATGTAATCATAGGCTCCCAATTTCATCGCCTCAATCCCTGATTCCTTGGTCCCAAACGCTGTTATCATGATTACAATAGTATCGGGCGAAATTTCCTTTATCCTTTTCAGGACTTCAAACCCATCAACTTTGGGCATCTTTACATCAGTTACAACAAGGTCGAAAATATCCTTATCAAGGTGTGCTATTCCTTCAAGCCCGTCTGATGCGGTCATAACTTCATACCCCTCCCCCTCGAGGAGTATCTTGAGAACTTCCCGCATACTTTTTTCGTCTTCTACGATGAGTATCTTTCCCTTATGCTTTTTCATAGGTTGCAGGTAGTATAATCTCAAAGCTCGTACCAATTCCAGCGTTACTTTTCACCCATATCCTCCCTTTGTGTTCATCGATTATCCGGTAGGCTATTGCGAGCCCGAGGCCTGTTCCATGTTCTTTTGTCGTAAAAAACGGATAAAAAACTTTTCCGATGTCCTTTCCGTCTATGCCATGCCCGGAATCCTGGAAGGTGATTGTTATGAAATCATTTGTATGTGCAGCATTGATCGCCAGTTCCCCGCCCTCCGGCATCGCTTCGATTGCATTGAGCCCCAGATTCCAGAATACCTGCTGCATTTTTTGCGGGTCCGCATAGACGAGGAGCGGGCTGCTATAGGTTTTCTTAAAGGATATATTCCCTTTCTGGTGATCGATAGTCCGCAGGAGTTCAATCGTCTCATCGAGGAGTTCTCGAATATCAAATGTCTGGAAAACCGGCAGTGTCGGGCGCGAATAGGTAAGAAAATCGGTTATGATATGGTTGAGACGTTCCATTTCCTTCAGGGCGATGTCCATCAGACGCTCCTTGTAATTTGCACTGACAGAATCCTCTTTGAGCATCTCGATGGAACCCTTTAATGAGGCAAGAGGGTTTCTGATCTCGTGGGCAATATTAGAGGAAAGTTCACCAATCGCAGCCAATTTTTCCTTCTTTTTTATTTCATCCTCAAGTTTCTTAATCTGTGTGAGATCCTGAAAAACTGCAATAAACCCCTTAGGGGCCTGAGCAACGCCCTTCAGAGGAGAGATGGTGATACCAATGATTTTCTGGATGCCGTCGACGGGTATGATTTCCTCTCTTCGGCCTTCTGAAAAAGGAAACTGGAAAAAAGGCATCACACCGTCTATCTTCCGTCCAATTACCGAATCTCTTTTCATACCGGTTATCCTTTCAGCAGCGTGGTTAAAAAGCAATACCACACCTGACATGTCCACCGTGAAAAGTCCGCTTGGCAGGCTCTCGATCACTTCCTTATTGAAAAGCTCAAGATTTCGAAGGTCTAAGTCTGTTTTCTCAAGCTCTTGAACTGTCTTTTCAAGGCGTGACGAAAGATATCCGCTCAGATAAGCGGTAAGATAAAAGAAGATAATATGAATAAACAATTTGTAGAGATATCCCTGTTCTTTCAGCAACCCTTTGCTGCTAAAGGGAAGCACATCATACAGCTGGAGATTCACAAGAATGCCGTATGAGATGCTGCTCATGGTTGCGATAACAAATCCAGCCTTTTTATTCAAGACAATGCTCGAGGCAATAATGATAAGAACGAGAGTAAAAGACAACCAGCTCTCAACACCCCCGGTGACATATATCAGGAGTATTGCCGAAATGACGTCAAGAATGAGTTGTGCGTAAGCAAAAAGAACCAGGTTACGGATTCTTTCCAGGAGAAGTGCATAGATGAGGGTAACGACGTAAAAAGAGCCTATGAGATAATACAGTGACCGGGACTGGAGTAATTGCTCCGATCCCCTGAAGAAAAAAGATGACCCAAAAAAAAGCGTGATAATTAAGGCCCTGAATACGATCAGGGCCTTAATCTTTTTTTTTAAGCTCTCGTCATTTTCGAATGACATCTCAATGCTATTTAATAAGCGTAATCAGCTTGAAGATTGGGAGATACATGGCTACAACAATAAACCCAACGGTGCCACCGAGAAAAACCATCAGCATCGGCTCCATCATTGCCGTAAGGTTTGAGACTGTCGCATCAACTTCGTCATCATAGAAATCAGCTATCTTTGCAAGCATTGCATCAAGAGCACCGGTCGATTCTCCGACCGCTATCATGTGTGTTACCATGGGAGGGAAAACCTGCGCCTTGGTAATGGGCTCGGCCAGAGTCTTACCTCCGACTACTCCCTTGCGAACATCAATGATCGCGTATTCAATGACTTTGTTCCCCGATGTCTTCGCCGTTATATCAAGTCCATCCAGGATAGGTACGCCACTGCTGATAAGGGTACCTAAGGTCCTCGTGAATTTTGCAACAGCTACCTTATTGAGAAGCGTGCCTAATATCGGGAGCTTCAGTAATATTCTGTCGGTAATATATTTCCCTTTTTCTGTTCTCCGAAACTGAACAAAGAAGACGACAAAGGCAACAATTGCCCCTGCAGACAGTAAACCGCCTATGCCTGCAATAAAATTACTCATATTAATAATGATTCGCGTAGGCAAAGGAAGAGTTCCCCCAAGCTGTGCAAACATCTTTGAAAAAGTCGGAACAACAAAGATCATGATAACAGCAATGACCAGAACAGCAATCGATGTCACAACAGCAGGATAAACCATGGCACCCTTAACCTTTTTCTTGAGTTTCATTGCTTTTTCAATATAGGCCGCCAGCCTGTTTAAAATGGTGTCAAGAATACCACCCGCTTCACCTGCTGCAACCATGTTGACATACAACTCGCTGAATATTCGCGGATGTTTTTTCAGGGCATCAGCATATGTTGCACCTGACTCAACATCTACCTTCACCTGTGAGAGGGTTTCCCCCAATGTTTTGTTTTCAACTTGTGATGAGAGTATGTCAAGCGCCTGCACCAGGGGAAGCCCTGCATCAATCATCGTAGCGAACTGTCTGGTGAAAATAACAATATCCTTATCTTTCACCTTTCCCCCGAGGGTGAATTTACCGAAGATGCCCTTCTTTGTTTTTCCCGTAACGACCGTTGCCGTTATGTTTTTTTTCCTCAGCAGCGCAATGACTTCCTCCCGTGTTGTTGCTGTCATCTCACCCGATTCGATCGTACCCCTTACTGTTTTCCCTGACCATTGAAATACCATTGCCACTTTTACACCCTCCCTTTACTTAGGGTTTCCGGCATACCCTTCTGAATCACTGCAATTAATTCATCAGGCACAGACGATCTCCCGACAGCATCGTCATATGATATAAGACGTCTTGAATACAGGTCGAATAATGACTGATTCATTGTCTGCATCCCGAATTTCGTCTGACCCGTCTGCATCATTGAGTAAATCTGATGAATCTTATCCTCTCTGATCAGATTTCGTATTGCAGGATTCGGGACTAATAACTCAACTGCAAGGACCCTCCCGATCCCTGATTTCTTGGGGATAAGCTGCTGGGCCAGGATCCCCTCAAGGACAAAGGACAGCTGGACCCGTATCTGATCCTGCTGGTGCGGCGGAAAGACGTCTATGACTCTGTTGATTGTCTGCACCGCTGAGTTCGTATGCAACGTCGCAAGCGTCATATGTCCGGTTTCTGAAACCGTAAGCGCCGCCTCGATAGTCTCAAGATCCCGCATCTCACCGATGAGAACTACATCCGGATCCTGCCTGAGGACAAATCGCAACGCAGTTTTAAAAGATGCGGTATCTGCATGGACCTCTCGCTGATTGATCAGACATTTCTTGTGCGGATGTAAGTATTCTATCGGGTCTTCAATTGTTATGATATGCTCACACCTGTCTGAGTTGATCCTGTCGACCATGGCAGCGAGTGTTGTTGATTTCCCGCTTCCGGTGGGGCCTGTTACAAGAATCAACCCTCTGGGTTTTTTGACAAGTTCATTCATGATTTCCGGAAGACCAAGATCATTGAAAGTTCTGATATCAAAAGGTATGGTTCGAAAAGCTCCTGCAACCGCACCTCTTTGCATAAAAATATTAGCCCTGAACCTGCTGAGCCCTTTGACACCGAATGAAAGATCGAGTTCATTATCCTCCTCATATTTGTGTTTCTGTGCGTCCGTCAGAACGCTGTAACAAAGGGCTTTCGTATCCGCAGGATTCAGCGAAGGATGATCGATATTCACAAGTTTTCCATCGATTCTCAACCTCGGAGGACTTCCCGTTGTTACATGAAGGTCAGAAGCATTCTTTTCAATCATCACCTTTAATAACTCATACAGTGTTGCCATTCTTCACCCCATTATATTCATTGTTGGTTATCATTTGCCAGTTTACAGCCGTTTGTTGCCCTGCCGACCACTGGAAGCTGAAATATGAAGTCTGTTTATCAGTCTCCAAAGGTTACCCTCAGTACTTCCTCTATCGACGTGACGCCCTCCTTTACCTTGGTAAGGCCGCTCATCCGTAAGGTCTTCATGCCAAGTCTGATAGCGGTCTTTTTGAGTTCGTCTGCAGATGCACCCTCAAGCACCATCTCCTTGATATCAGGACCGACGGGCATGACCTCATACAGCGCTATTCTTCCTTTATATCCGGAATTATTGCACGCGGGACAGCCTTTCCCTTTGTAACATGATAAAGATTGTGCCTCCTCCTCTGAAAAACCCAGTTGCACAAGAGTAGAAACAGGGAATTTCTCCTCTTCCCTGCATGCCGGACAGACTTTTCTGGCAAGCCTTTGTGCAGCAATGAGAATAAGCGATGCTGACACAAGAAACGGCTCAATACCCATATTCAGAAGCCTGCTAATGCTGCTTGGAGCATCATTGGTATGGAGGGTGCTCAGGACAAGGTGCCCTGTCAGTGCTGCCTTCACTGCGATCTCAGCTGTCTCAAAATCCCGAATCTCACCGACCAGTATGATGTCCGGGCTCTGTCGTAAGAATGCCCTGAGCGAAGAAGCGAAGGTCAGCCCTATTTCTTCCTTCACTTGCACCTGGTTCATTCCCTGGAAGTTATACTCAACCGGGTCCTCAGCAGTCATGATATTAATACCGGGTTTGTTGAGATAGCTCAGTGCAGAATACAGCGTCGTGGTCTTCCCACTCCCTGTCGGACCTGTAACCAGGATCATTCCATACGGCTTGTTCAGGACATCCATAAGTTTGAGCAGCGCATGCTCTTCAAACCCGAGTTTTGTAAGATCTGCCTGAAGATTTGCTTTATCGAGGATCCTGAGGACTGTTTTTTCTCCGAAGAGGCAGGGAAGAACCGAAACTCGGAAATCGACCTCTTTTTTCTTTCCGAGTCTCAATTTGATACGTCCATCCTGTGGCAGTCGTCTCTCTGCGATATCAAGTTTTGACATAATCTTGAGCCTTGAGGTTATCGGGTTCTTTATTTTTAGAGGCAGATTCATTGCGTTAAAGAGGACTCCGTCAACACGGTATCTCACTCTCAATGATTTCTCATATGGTTCTATATGGATGTCGCTTGCACCACCTTTTATTGCATTGATTAGTATACCGTTTACAAGCTTCACAATGGGTTCCTCGATCTCGGCAGCAGATGCGTCATCTTTTTCCGTGTATGCCTCGACACTATCGAGAGCATCGCCGACGACCTTATCAAATTCAGCAACATCAACCATCATCCCTTCGTCAGATGTTCCAACGTCTCCATCTTTAAGGTCATCTTCTGTGAGGGTATAATCCTGCGCCTGAAGGATATTTGACGTCGCCTTCTTCGTCGCTATCAGGGCGTCCCCCCCGTTCCGGTAATGAACCGATATGGCATTGACTATCGAGCTCTCACCCGACACAACAACCTCAACATTATACCCCGTCATGAACTTTACATCGTCTATCACAAATACATTCGATGGATCTGCCATCGCAATCGTTAAGGTTGCCCCAACCCTTGCAACCGGTATGATGAAATATTTCCGCGCTACCTCTCCGGGAATAAGCTTCAATACCGATGGGTCAATCTTGTAATCAGACAGGTTGATCGCCGGGACTCCCCATTGCTTGCTTAAAAAAGCTACCAGCTTCTCCTCGGTTATATATCCTAACTTGACAAGGTTTGCGCCCAGCCTCCCCCCTTCCTTCCGTTGAAGACTCACCGCCTCTTTCAGCTGGTCATCCGTTATCAAATTCGATGTTATCAGTAATTGTCCTAACTTCGCCGCCATGCTTACATTCCAATTATCCATAACCAAATACCAATGACCAATTGCTTGGAATTTTGAATTTGGTTCCTGGGTATTCTAATCACCAAAGGTTACCCTCACAATCTCTTCGATTGACGTAATCCCTTTTTTTATCTTTGCGAGGCCGCTCATCCGTAACGTATACATCCCCAGTCTGATAGCAGTCTTTTTCAGTTCATCGGCAGAAGCACCCTCAAGAATCATCTCCTTGAGTTCATCGTGCAGAGGCATAACTTCATACAGGGCTAACCTTCCCTTGTAACCTGAGTTGTTACACTCAGGGCAACCCCTTCCCCTGTAACAGGCTACCGACTGTGCCTCTTGTTCAGAAAAGCCTACTTCCATCAGTGCGGCAACAGACACTTTTTCTTCCTCCTTGCAGGAAGGGCAAAGCACCCGGACAAGTCTTTGCGTTGCTACGAGAATCAGTGAGGCTGCGACGAGGAACGGTTCAATCCCCATGTTCAGTAATCTGCTGATCGTGCTTGGAGCATCATTGGTATGAAGGGTGCTCAGGACAAGGTGTCCTGTCAGTGCCGCCTTCACTGCAATTTCGGCAGTCTCAAAGTCTCGAATCTCACCAATCATGATAATATCAGGGTCTTGTCTCAAGAAGGATCTGAGGGCTGAAGCAAACGTGAGCCCGATATCCTCTTTCACATGAACCTGATTTATTCCAAGGAAGTTATATTCAACAGGATCTTCGGCGGTTGATACATTCACTCCTATTTTATTCAGGTAATTCAAGGCAGAATACAGCGTTGTTGTCTTGCCACTCCCTGTAGGTCCTGTAACAAGGATCATCCCGTACGGTTTGTCTAACGCCTGCATGAAATTTCTTAAATTCTCTTCTTCAAATCCCAGCTTGGTCAGGTCAACCTGAAGGTTTGACTTATCCAGAAGTCTGAGAACCGTTCTTTCGCCAAAAAGGCATGGAACTGTTGAAACACGAAAATCAATCTCTCTCTTCTTGCCGAGTTTTAATTTAATCCTTCCGTCCTGCGGGAGCCTCCGTTCCGCGATGTCGAGACTTGCCATGATCTTGACCCTTGAAGATACCGCATTTTTAATTTTTACCGGAAGGTTCATGACCGTATACATCACACCATCAACTCTCTGTCTCACCCGGAGTGAGTTTTCATATGGCTCTATATGGACATCGCTTGCTCTTTCTTTTATTGCATTGATAAGAATACCGTTCACAAGCTTGACGATAGGGCGTTCTACTTCTTGGACAGCTTCTTCTTCCTTTGCATCGACAATTTCAACATCACTTAATGCCTCGCCAACAACTTTATCAAATTCATCAACATCGACCATCATCCCTTCGTCAGCCGAGGTCAGCATCTCGTCCCCAGCTAATTCATCCTCAGAGAGTGTGTAATCCTTTGCTGTCAAAACGTTTGACGTCGCCTTCTTCGTCGCTATCAGGGCGTCCCCCCCGTTCCGGTAATGAACCGATATGGCATTGACTATCGAGCTCTCACCCGACACAACAACCTC
>Ga0307380_10010494_pt1 | contig 11668 bp, 12 predicted proteins | sample UN3MG_FD_202239 | JGI IMG/M metagenome (GOLD analysis project Ga0307380, IMG submission 202239) | Soil microbial communities from Risofladan, Vaasa, Finland - UN-3 | ecosystem: Environmental > Terrestrial > Soil > Coastal area > Acid sulfate soil | place: Finland: Risofladan, Vaasa | collected... | reverse complement strand
CGGATGAACGAGTATCTCACCGCAGTTCCTTGGAGAAGATACTCACCGCTTTTTTTAGGATGTCCCGCTCCTCGGTGACGCGGCGCACCTCGCGGCGCAGCCGGATCAGCTCCTCATGCTCCTCCGGGGTCAGCCGGTTAGCTCCCGCGCGTTTGCCGAACAGCGCCATCCACCGCCGCAACACCGCCTCGTTCAGACCCAGCTCGCGGGCCACCTGCGCCACGGGAACGTCTCCCCGCTCCGCCAGCCTCACCGCCTCCAACTTGAACTCGTTCGTGAACTTCCGTCGCTTTCCCATCTCTCACCTCGATTCTGATATACCGTCCATGCTATCGAGGTGTCCATCAAATCGGGGCCGGCCCAGTTCTGATAGGTCCGGCTTAAGCCGGTTCTGATAGCGAGGCGGAGGGGCAGGAGGGATACTCCTGCCTTGCGTCTATCTGGAGAGCCGATGATCGTGGGGCGCGCTGCCATAAGTGACACCAGGTGAAGCCGCCGGTCGAGATGGAGAAGCACCGGAAGACGGCGGTGTATGGGGCGACGCGGGCGGTGGTGAGCGTTTCGGTGGGGGCGGTGCAGGGGAGGGACCGGAGAGGGCTGACGGTGCGGCTGGAGCGGGTCGGGGTTCGGGTGCGGATCGGAGGGTAGGTGGGGCCGGGCAGGCCGAGTCGGTGAACGACCAGGTGAGACAGAGGAGAAAGACAGGATGATCCAGGCGGACGACAGCACCTTTCGGAAGCAGGCGGAGGCGGGCGGGCGGCCGCTCGCGGACGCGATTCTCGAGTCGCTTCGGGCAAGCACGCCCGAGGGGGACTCGGTGCCGACGGTGCTGGCGATCTGCCCGAACTCGGAGGGGGTGGTGAAGGCCTCGATGCTGGGGGCGAAGGAGGCGGAAGCGCCGCTGTTCTTCGCTGCGACGCTGAATCAAGTGGACTGCGACGGCGGTTATACGGGCTGGCGGCAAGAGGATTTCGTTCGGCTGGCGCGGGAGTTGGCGACGGAGTATGGGTATGAGGGGCCGATCGTGGTGGGGTTGGATCACGGCGGGCCGTGGTTGAAGGATGTGCAGACGCGGGAGGGGTGGCCGTTGGAGCGGGCGATGGCGGGGGTAAAGGAATCGCTCGCGGCGTGCCTCGATGCGAGCTACGACCTGCTGCACGTGGACCCGACGGTGGACCGGTCGCTGCCGAAGGGGCAGCCGATGCCGATCAAGATGGTGATCGAGCGGACGCTGGAGCTGATCGAGTTCGCGGAGGGGCACCGCCGCGGGAACGGGCTGCCGCGGGTGAGTTACGAGGTGGGGACGGAGGAGGTGCATGGGGGGCTGGCGGATGTGCGCGTGTTTCGGCGATTCCTGGACGGTTTGAAAGGCGGACTGGCGGAGGCGGGGCTCGCCGACGTGTGGCCATGTTTTGTCGTGGGAAAGGTCGGCACGGACCTGCACACGACGGAGTTCGATCCGGAGGTGGCGCGGGAGCTAGTGGCGGTGGCAGCGGAGTACGGGTCTGTGATCAAGGGGCACTACTCAGACTCGGTCTCGAACCCGGAGGCCTATCCGGCGGCGGGGATGGGGGGCGCGAACGTGGGGCCGGAGTTCACGGAGGCGGAGTACGAGGGCTTGGAGGAGCTGGTCGCGCGGGAGAAGGAGCTCGTCGCCGCGGCGAAGGTGGCGGCGACATCGGGGATGATGGAGGCGCTGACGTCGGCGGTGGTGGCGAGCGGGCGATGGGAGAAGTGGCGGCAGCCGGAGGAAGAGAGCAAGGGTTTCGAGGAGCTGTCGCCGGAGCGGCAGGGATGGCTGGTGCGGACGGGGTGCCGGTATATCTGGGCGGAGCCGGAGGTTGTGGCGGCGCGGAAGCAGCTTTACGCGAACGTAGACGGGGGCGAGGAGCGGGTGCTGCGGAAGATCGCCGACGTGATGTCGAAGTACTATCGGGCGTTTGGGCTGGAGGGCGTGTTGGCGCGGAGGGGCATGAGTTAGCGCGCGCCGGAAGACTGGGAAGAGCGCATTGGGGGCGACCGGTTGCCGGTCGCCCCTGGTCTTTCTCTGCCTCGGATGATGGGCCCGGGAAAGCTCATCCTCGCTGCCGCTGGGAATCTGGCGCGGGGGCAAGCCCGGGCGACATCACGCGCATGACCTCCTCGACCGTGGTGACACCCTGCATCGCCTTCTCGACGCCATCCTTGAGCATGGTCGTCATGCCGGCATCGATGGCGGCGGTGCGGAGCTCATCCGTCGGTGTCGGTCGGGCGATAAGCTCGCGCAGTCTATCGTCGATCTCCATGAGCTCGAAGAGGCCGGTGCGGCCGCGGTAGCCAGTCTGACGGCACTCAGCACAGCCCTTGCCGCGGCCCAAGGTTGCATGGGCAAGGTCGAGGTCGGTCTGCGCGCTCAGGCGGCGGAGCAGGGGGGGCGATGGCTCGTACTCCTCCGCGCAGTGCGGACAGACTCTGCGTACGAGGCGCTGGGCGAGGACGGCGGCGAGGGAGGCGCCCGCAAGGAAGGGCTCCAGTCCGACCTCGATGAGGCGGGTGACGGCGGCCGGCGCAGTGGCGAGGAGGGTGGCGGTGAGGACGAGATGTCCGGTCATGGCGGCGCTGACGCAGGCCTGGATCGTCTCCATGTCACGGAGCTCGCCAACGAGGATGACGTCGGGGTCTGACCGCATGAAGGTGCGGAGCGCCACGGGAAACGTCAATCCAGCCTTGCGGTTGATATGAACCTGCATGACATTGCAGAGGCGATACTCGACGGGATCTTCGATGGTGCAGATCTTCTTTTCGGGGGAGTTGAGCAGGTTCAAGGAGGAGTAGAGGGTAGTCGTGCGGCCGGAGCCGGAGGGGCCTGTGACGACGATCAGGCCGTTGGGGAGCCGGAGGGTCCTCTCGAAGGCCTGCTGCGTGGGCTTCGAGAAGCCGAGCTTGTCGAGGGTGATCAGGGCGATGTTCTGATCGAGCAGGCGGCAAATGGCGCTCTCACCGAAGATGGCGGGGATGGTGGTCACGCGTACGTCGTACTCCCGGCCCTGGTACTCGATGCAGATGCGGCCGTTCTGGGGGAGGCGGCGCTCGGAGATGTTCATGTCGCCCATGAGCTTGAGGCGGGCGACGAGGGAATTGGAGGCGTCACGGGGGAGAGACATGGCCTCGTTCAGGACGCCGTCGACGCGATAGCGGACGAGCGTTTCGTCTGCGTTGTTGTCGAGGTGGATGTCGCTGGCCCGGGCATCGATGGCATCGCCGATGAGTGTGTTGACGGTGCCGATGACGGTGCTCTCCTCGGGAGTCTCGGCTTCGGGCCACGTGATCGGCTTGAGCTTCCGCTCCTTCCGGGCCTTCGCAACGGCCGCACGGAGGGCGTCGGAGTCGATCTGGAGGGCGGAGGGCTCCTCGGCGTGGAGGAAGTTCTCCAGGTCGGCGCGGTAGAAGCGCCACTGGGTGCCGGCCTTGAACCCCTTGATCTTGCCCTGGGCGAGCCAGCGGTAGAAGGTGGGCTTGCTGACCTTCAGGAAGTCGGCGGCGGCTTTGAGGTCGAGGACGTCGCCGCGCTCCGCGGGTGCGCGACCGGACTTGCGGGGACTCTTCGCCTGCTTCTTGCGAGCCATCTTACACCTCCTGCTTCTTCCGGCGGGGCTTTGCCTCACCGGCGGCGTCGAACAGATAGTCTGCAATGACGGGGAGCGCGTCGCCGAGCCGGCCGTCGCGCTCGGCGTCGCGGATCATGTCGATGGTCATCTCGGGGAGATCCGGGGCGAGGGAGGCGAGAGTCTCCGCGAGCTCCGCGCCGCGGCGGACCGGATCGCGAGCGGCCAGCAGCACGTCATGGGACCGGGAGCAGGGGTCAGTGGCGGCCGCGGCTTCGAGGGCGGTGAGGACGGGGACCCCCACCCCGAGCATGACCCCGAGACGGGCAAGGGCAACCGCGTAGGCCTGGAGGTCACGGTCGCTGGGGGCCGGTGTCGTCTGCTCCGCCTCGAGTTGGTCGGCGATGAGGGTGAAGGCCGCCTCCACGGCGTTTCTGCTTTCGCCGTCGCGCACCATGCCCACAACGAAGGGGGACCATTCGAGCTGCGTCAGCGCGTCGGAGATGCGGCGTCCGGCGCGGACAGACTGGCGCATGGTGCGGAGGGGGGCGGCGAGAGAGGGAGGCGCGTCGTCGGCAGCGGAGTCGAGGGCGCACAGAATGGAGGTATCGCCGTGCACGGCGGAGGCGAGCCGACGGCAAAGCCAGATGAGGTCGGCTTCCCGAGGTGCGGGGATGGACTTTCCGGGCATGGGAGTGCTCCTTCCCTTGCGGTTCGGAAACAGCTATTATCGTTTATCATCGGTAATCATATACCATAGATGATAAGCGCGTCAAGACCATTTCTGTACATTCTCCGACCGAAGGCGAGGAGAAGGTGACCGCGATTCCGAGCTTTCCTGAGATGCGGCCGATCGAGTTGGATGACGGCGCGGCGCTGGGCGGAATGCTGGCGGACCTGCGCCCCGAGCAGTCGGAGCTGACGTTCACGAACCTGTTCATCTGGCGGGAGGCGTATGGGCTGCGGCTATCGCGAGTGGGCGAGGCGGTGGCGATCTTCTCGTGGCGGGCGGACCCGGAGGACTCGTTCCTGTTTCCGCCGCTGGGAAAAGGCGCGAAGGCGGAGGTGGTGCGTCGCTGCCTGGAGCACATGGCCGACAGCGGACATCGGGCGGTGATGGCGCGCGTGACGAAGGAGGATCTCGCGCGGCTCGGCCTTGGCGAAGAGGAGTTTCAGGTCGAGCCGGATCGGGATAACTGGGATTATGTGTATCGGGTAGAGGATCTGGTGCAGTTGAGCGGCAACCGGTATCATCGGAAACGGAATCACATCGAGCAGTTCGCGGGCCGGCATGAGTTCACGTATCGTCCGCTGACACCGGAACTGGTGCCCGCGTGTCAGGAGCTGCAAGACAAGTGGTGCGATGAGAAGCACTGCGATCTCGTGGCGACGCTGCGAGCGGAGGGGCGGGCGGTGAAGGAGGTGCTGGAAAACTGCGAGGCACTGGGAGTTACGGGTGGATGCATCGAAGTAGACGGAAGGATCGAGGCGTTCACCTTGGGAGAGTTGCTGAACCCCGAGACCGTGGTCATCCATATCGAGAAGGCGAACGCCGCCTTTCACGGCTTGTATCAGGTCATGAACCAGCAGTTCCTGGAGAAGCAATGGTCAGAGGTCCGATACGTCAATCGCGAGCAAGACATAGGTGTGTCCGGACTGCGCAAGGCGAAGGAGTCATACTACCCGGATCACATGGTGGAGAAGTTCACAGTGGCTCTTCGGTGAAAGGCCTGCGTCGCGCGCTGACCATCCTCGCGATAGCGGTCTGGTCCGCAGGCGCGGCCGCGGCTGCGCCGGAGATCGCGGTGGTTCCGGAGAGTCCGCGGGTGGGCGACGTGATGTTCATGCGGATGCAGCCGGAGGTGGCGGTGCTGCGGGCGGCCTGCTCGTGGGGAGGGAAGTCGTATGCGCTGTTGGCGAACGGGGAGGGATACGAAGTCGTGCTGCCGGTGTCGTTGAAGACGAAGGCCGGGGGGCACCACGCGGTGGTGTACTGGAAGTATGTCGACGGCGGCATGGGAAAGGAAGTCATCCCGATCGAGGTCGGGCGCAGACGGTTTGGGGTGCAACACCTGAAGCTTTCGGGCAGCCAGGAGTGGACGTACTCGGCGCCGGAAACAGAGCGGGAGCGGGAGCTGATCGGGGCGGCGCTGGATCGTGTGACGCAGGAGCGCTGCTGGCGGGGGAGCTTCGCCAAGCCGGTGGAGGGGCGCATCAGCACTGAATTCGGGCTGGAGCGGTATGTGAACGGGAAGTTCAGCTATCGGCACCGGGGGGTCGATATCGCCTGCCCCGAGGGCACACTGGTGAAGGCGGCGGCGGATGGGTCGGTGTCTCTGGCGGATGATTCCTTCGTGCTCCACGGCAAGACGGTGATCCTGGACCACGGCCAGGGGGTGTCGAGCCTGTACATTCACATGTCGCAGATAGAGGTGGAAGCGGGGCAGTCCGTCCGGCAGGGCGAGGTGATCGGACGAGTCGGATCCACGGGGGTGGCAACGGGGCCGCACCTTCACTTCGCCGTGTATGCGCATCACGAGGCTGTCGATCCGTTCTTCTGGACGGACCTTCCGAGCTTCCGGGAGGACGGTGGAAAGCAGGCGGGCGAGGGATGAAACCCTCGCCCGCGTGCTTTGACCGATTCGGTCGATCAATCTTCCGGCAGCAGCTTACTTCTTCTTCTTTGCGGTCTTCTTCTTTGCGACCTTCTTCTTTGCGACCTTCTTCTTTGCGACCTTCTTCTTTGCAGTCTTCTTCTTCGCCGCCTTCTTCTTAGCAGGCAACTCTCGTGCCCCCCTTTCCTTCGCGCCGCGGATGCGCCGATGCGCATCGCCTACTCCCGGGTTGAGGCCCTTTCGGCACGGCACGTTAGTGAGTGGCCGAACCGCCTCTCTGGCCACTAGCGCGTATACGCGCGCCACACTTCATGGCGATATGCCATACTACTGTATGGACTTCGTACGAGTGCGCACGAAAAATAATCGCGCGCACTCGCGCGATGATAGGCAACGAAGAGACATGACCCTCGCGACATGCGAGGGTCATCGGATGATGCACTCTCATTGTGCGGGATTGGCCGGCGACCGCGCGCCGTCGCGTTTCGGGAATAGCGCGCGATGGGAGGGGAGTTCCTGGAAGCCATTTGGGAATTCCCCGGCGGATGCGCGCGCGAAGTGATCGGAGTGGAACCCGGTGCCAACAGCAGTTTCAGTCACCGCGAAATGGCTCCCTAGGGCCGGGATCAGGAGTCCGAACGGCTCATGTGCAATCCGGCCCCTGAGTCCTGAAACTGCTTCTACTCACGAACTGCGAGAATCGAATCCTCGTCGATGAGTATGAGGTCTTGTCCTTCGATGGTGACTTCGCTTCCAGCGTACTTCGAGTAGATGACGGTATCGCCCTCCTTCAGTGAGATGGGAACACGTCTGCCGTTATCCAGCATCCGCCCGCTGCCCAGTGCGAGCACCTCGCCCTCTGTGGGCTTCTTGCGGGCGTTGTCGGGAAGGACGATTCCGCTGGCAGTCTGGTCCTCTCCCTCTGAGGGGCGCACGAGGACTCGGTCACCGAGAGGCTTGAGCATAAGGGCGTTCCTCCTTGCAGATCAAGTCGAGTTACTGTCGGTCACGCACTGGCCTCGCCAGCGCCGGTATTGTACGGTGGCGTGGCGGCCGGTGTCAACTGCGGAGGCCTGGGGAGAGCGGAGGCGCTGGTCGTCAGCAGATCGAAGCCGGGGGAATGACGCGGGGAGCGTCGAAGAGTGGGCGGTAGATCCGATGAGGAGGCAGGGCATGGCGAGTAGTGGTTCCGGAGGTACGGGAGATGCTTTCCAGGTCCGAGCGCTGTACAAGTTCCTGCGTGTGGTGGATGTCTGTGACGCGCTGGATGGGATCGGGTACTTCGATCTCACTCTCATGTCGCCGGAGATACGGCCGCTGTGGCTGGGGATGAAGTTCTGGGGGGCGGCATTGACGGTGCGGTGCGTTCCGGCGAACCGCCCGATGTGGAAGCTGAACACGACCGAAGAGATCGTGGATGCTCATGGCATCTGGTTCAGTGCGGTCGGACACATCGACGTCGGTGAGCTGGTGAAGCCCGGACACGTCATCGTCACCGACACGGGGGGAGCGAGGGAGGTCGGGTTCTGGGGTTCCGCGAACAGCATGGCGATGACCGTGGCGGGAGCGGTGGGAATCGTGACCGACGGCTACGTTCGGGACACGGCCGAACTCACGCTTCAGCAGACGCCGGTGTGTGCTGGCAAGCGCGGGCGGACCATCATCCCCGGACGCATTGAAGTGGCCGACGTGCAGACGCGAATCGGCTGCGGAGGCGTTCAGGTTCGCCCCGGCGACATCGTCGGCTGCGATGACGACGGAGTCGTAGTCGTGCCCGCGGAGGTCGCGACGGAGGTGGCGGTCCACGCTCGAGCGGTGCTGCTGGCCGACATGCGGTCCAGGCAGCGTCTCTATGGGAAACTGGACAAGGCGTCTGACGAGACCGTGGACTACGCGGCGGTGGAAGCCTACTACCGTCAGTTCGAGTAAGCGAAGGAACGGAATGACGACGACCGGAGGGCCGGCAGGCTCCCGACGTGTCTGAGTTGTGATTCCTCGGCGCGGGTCGAGCTATTCCCGAGTGCGCCGGCGAGCCATCACAACGATCGCGCGGTCCGGATCCTCTCCCTCGCTCTGCGTCGTGACAGTGAGATCGTTGGCAAGGGTTAGGTGGATGATGCGCCGCTCTCGCGGAGTAAGCGAGCTGAGGGTGACGGGGCGCCCGCTGCGCTTCGCCCGCTGGGCGGCGCTGCGGGCCATCGCTTCCAGTGTCCGGTCGCGCCTAGCGCGGTAGCCCTCCGCATCGAGGATGACGCGCCTGCGGCTTTCGGGAGGCTGACCCCGATTGGCCATCATAGCGACGATGAGCTGGAGGGCGGCGAGCGTCTGGCCGCGCTTGCCAATGAGAAGCCCGATGTCCTCATCGCTGTGGATGTCGATGGACACGGACTCGGCGTCGTCCGCAGTGATCTCCGCCGTCGCTTCGAGCCCCATGCGGTCCAGGATCTGATTCAGGATGTCCAGAGCCTCTTCCGCGAGCGCGGAGCGCTCACCGGGTTCGACGCTCGCAAGCGGCTCGAGTTCGGGCTCGGGCGGCTCCTCTTCAGTCGGCGCGGGTGCGGGTGGAGGAGGCTCGGGTTGGCGCTGGTCCTGCTTGAGCGTCACGCGGACTCGGGCTGCGGAGTAACCGAGAATCCCCAGCAGGCCCCGGCTCTCCTCGGCAAGCACCGCTACGTCTACGTCTTCGCGGGAAACCCCTAGAGTCTTCAGAGCGGCCCCGACGGCTTCTTCGACAGTTCTGCCGGTTTGTTCGATCGACTCCATCAGAGTGCCTCCGCGCCCCCCACCTTCGAGGCGAACCGCGCCTGTATGTTACCCTTTCTTCTTGCGCCGCCGAGTTCCTCGCGAGAGCCTGTCGATCGCCTCCGGCGGTGGGCCGGAGGTCGGCGCGCCGGGTTCCGAAGGGGCGCCGCCGGCGGGCACGGGGACCTGCCGAGAGCGCATGATGAGATACTGGTGGCCGGTCATGAGCATGTTCTGAAGGAACCAGTAGAGGATGAAGGCGGCAGGGAGCCCCTTGAGTATGAACACGAGCAGGACGGGCATCATGTAGGCCATCATCTTCTGCTGCTGCTGTTGCTCGGGCGTGGCGGCGGGCGTCGCGATGAGCTTCTGGGAGAAGTACATGCTGACGCCGTAGAGCAGTAGCAGAGGGCCGGGCGCGAGGAAGTCGCCCACGGGAAGGACGTCGGGATTTGCGAGGTTCTTGATGTAGAGGAAGTGAACGCCCTCGAAGCGGTACACGAAGTATCGGATGCCGTAGTAGACCCAGATGAGAATGGGCATCTGGATGAGCATGGGGAGGCAACTGGAGAGGGGATTGATCTTGGCCTCTTTGAAGAGGTCCATCTGGGCCTTCGCTAGCTGCTGTTTGTCATCCTTGTGCTTCTCCTGGAGCTTCTTGATCTGAGGCTGGAGGCTCTGCATGGCATGCATGCTGCGGAACTGCGCGGCGGAGAGCGGCGTCGTGATGATCTTCGCCAGGAGGGCTATGAGGATGATGGCGATGATGTAGCTGGAGTTCCTCTCGACGCCCCCGGAGATGCGAACCAGGAACTCAAAGATGTGATAGGAGAGCTTCTCCCGGTAGTACTTGTCGAGCCGTTTGTAGGAGGCATGGCGGACGTCCACGATGTCCCAGACGGTTGGCTGAAGGCTGGCGACGGGCGGTGTGCGGGAAAGGACGCGCGTACCTACGGGGTAGTTGGCAGCGCGTTCCAGCGATTTCATCGCCTGCTTGTGCTGAAGCGCCGTGATATCCTGCGCCTCGACTCGCTTTGCGGGGGAGGTGTCTGGGTTGCGCGCCTCCTCTTCCGAGGCGGCCGAGACGTGCTCCGCTATCTGGGCGATGCGGAACAAAGCGACGGACCCATACTCGGTGCCGGAGACCTCGGAGTACAGCCGTTGGGCGTCCGTGAAATCCCCGCGGCGCTCCCAGCAGTAGCCGATGAGGACGCGCTTTCGGTTGAGCTCGGCGCGGAGGCTTCGGTCCTTCGTCTCGTTGAGGCCCGCGACTTCATCTTGGAGCGTCTTGAGACGGGCATCGATCTCCGGCTCGGAGAGGCGATCGAGTTCCTCGAACTGGTCCCGGACGGCGTAGAGACGGTCCGCAGGAAGCGGAACGCCGCCGGCGCCAAAACAGCCGGCGAGGAGGGGTATCAGAAGCAGGAGCGCGAAACGCCCGAAGCGCCTCATGCTCGCCCCTCGCTGCCACGCCTCCGGGGGAGGGATTCCGCGGTGCCGGATTGCCCGTGCATGACGTCCTTCGCCCAGGGGCCTGGGTCGTAGCCACCGGCGGAGAAAGGATTGCAGCGCAGCAGTCGCCAGGCGGCGAGCAGCCCGCCTCGGATCAGACCGCAGTTGGTGATGGCCTGAAGTCCGTACTCCGAGCAGGTTGGGTAGAACCGGCACGTGGGGGGCTTCAAACAGCTCAAGAAGCGCTGGTAGAAGCGCACCAGGGCAACGGCAAGACGCGCAGTCAGACCGGGAGATGGAGCGGGGGAACATGCCCTCATCGTGCGGCGCCCCCCTTCTTCGGGAGGAGGCCTGCTCGGTCGAAGAGATCCGTCAGGGTTTGAAGGCGTGCTTGGTAGGGCTGATCGAGTGCATCAGGGCGGGCCACAACAAGGACATCACACGGTTCCTGCGTGTCTCGGAGCAGTACTCGGCTCACTTCCCGCAGGGTCCGCCGGGCGCGGTTGCGAGCGACGGCGGTCCGAAAAGATCGGCCGGCGATGACAGTCAGGCGCGTGCCTGCCGATATGCCTTCTCCGCCGGATCTGCGCCGCGAGTGTAGCACCGCCACTGGTGAGTGGAAGCGCCGTCCTTCGCGAAAGACCCGCCGGATATCGCTTTCTCGGTGGAGGCGCTGCAGCAAAGCAGCCCTATCTGGAGGGCGCGACGGCAAGCCGAACCCGCCCCTTGTTGCGTCGACGCCGAATGATGTTCCGCCCGGAGGCTGTTCGCATGCGAATGCGAAAGCCGTGGGTGCGGGCGCGCTTTCTTCGCTTTGGTTGGTAGGTGCGCTTCACAGAGCCCTCCCAAGAGGTGGTCGCTTGGTGAAGCCTCAAGGCTTCGTCGCGTTCACATCCCTCGGCCGGTCCGAAGTACCCATGCGGTGCTTCTCGGATGCTTCGGCCCGGTCAGAAGTCTTAAGTGAATGAGGCCCGGCCGACCGGGGCCGAGGCCACATTACGCGCAGCATTATAGCACACGGGGGGAGGGCGGACAAGGGCGTGAGCCACTGACGGTTACCCACTTCTGGCCTCAAGGCGGAGGGTTCTGCGGACGTATGGAGGGGCGTCAAGCCACTCCAGCGCCAAGGTAAGGAAACTGAGCGCTCTGCGGGCGGTGATGTAGCGGACCCAGCACGCCGGGAAGCGCACCAGCAGCGCCAGCGCCCAGAAGCTCACCAAGGCGAAGAGTCCGAGCCGGGTGATGCGATCCGTGCTCTGGCACTGGCAGGCCTCC
>Ga0307380_10010493_pt1 | contig 11669 bp, 4 predicted proteins | sample UN3MG_FD_202239 | JGI IMG/M metagenome (GOLD analysis project Ga0307380, IMG submission 202239) | Soil microbial communities from Risofladan, Vaasa, Finland - UN-3 | ecosystem: Environmental > Terrestrial > Soil > Coastal area > Acid sulfate soil | place: Finland: Risofladan, Vaasa | collected... | reverse complement strand
CGTTCCTCACGAAGCTCTCCGCGGCCACTGACGGCGTCGGCAAGGCGATCTGGGAGAAGACCGACAAGAACGTCCGCCAGCGCGCCGCGGCCTGGCTGGGGGGCAACGAGCCGGAAGAGAGGGCGCTGGCAGCGCCCAACTACTACACGCCGGACGTCCGCGACGCCGTTGCCGGGACCATCAACGGCATGCTCAAGGACAAGACGCTCGTCGACGGCGGGGCCGAAATGACTTCGGTGAAGCACTGGTCGCTGACGACGTTGCGGGAGAGGCTCATCAAGATCGGGGCGAAGGTCGTGACGCACGCGCGGTACGTGATCTTCCAGATGGCGGAAGTTGCCGTGCCAAAGCGGTTGTTCCGGGCGATTCTGGAGCGGATTCGACGGCTGCGTCTGCCTGACACGGTGCCGCGATGACGGCGAGAACGGTCAAGACAGCCGGGGAAGGGGAACGCAACGGCGAGGGTCTGCGCGGATCGCCAATGCCCGCCGCCAGACAGGGCATTCTGGCCGACATCATGACCCGGAAACGGCCCGATGCCCCCGTCAATCGGTCAAGAGCAATGCTTGCCGATCCCAGGAGCGGTGATAAAATCGTCAGAAAAGCCGACGGCGGTCGTCGGCGAGAAGCTATCCAGGAAATCCCGGTTGAATAAGAATCAAGGCAAGAACTAACGAAGCATGGGAAATGGATATCAAATGACAGGTAAAACCAACAAGACACTTGCGCCGAAGGGGAAGAAGTAATGAGCAAAAGAACAGCATTCACAACATGGGCCCGCGTCACTGCGGCCGCCGCCGTCATCACGCTGGGAGCCCTGCTCCCAGCCACCCTCAATGCCGCCGAGAACGAGACCGGCACGCCGGGCCAGAATGCGGGCAGTCCATCCGATCAGCGCACGATCACCCCCGGCAGCTCGCAACCGGCGCTGACTGTCCATGCGTTGACGACGCCCGGCACGGTTCCCGGGTATGCCGTGCGGCTGTGGTGGACGAACGCGGCCGACGGCTACACGATCGAGCGTAGCGGCCCGCCGCCGTCGACCTGGACGAAAATCGCCAGCTTGAAGGCCGCGAGCCGGACCTACACCGACGCCGGGCTCGCACCGTCCACCTACTACCAGTATCGACTGCAGACGCGCGTTTCCGGGACTACGGCAACTTCGGCGCCGCATCAGGTCGTCACCCATCCCGCCCCGCTGACCACGGCATGGCGCGTCACGACCGCCGGCCCGCAGCGCAGCGACTTCACCGGGTGGGTGGGCGTCCGCTTCACCGTCGGTGCCGCGCCGATCGAAGTCATTGAGATCGGGCTGCCTACGATTTACGCAGGGGGCAGAGTCAAGGCCAAGCTGGTCAATGTCGCGACCGGTGAAGAAGTGGCCAACACAAGTGATGGCCTGCAAGCCTATGGTGAAGTTGAGCCACGCTACTATGCGCTCCCCACGCCGAAGGCGCTACCGCCCGGCACGAGCTACTACCTCGCGGCGTACGTCCAGGCGAAACAGGCGCCGTGGTCCGACCAGACGACCGTGGTGCAGCCGGACGCTGCTGTCACAGTGGACGCCGCGGTGACGGCCGTCAGCAACGACTGGACGGTGGTCGGGGACGCCAACCGCGTCCCGGGCCCGGTGAACCTCCGCTACCGCTTGGCGCTGCCCGATCCCGGCCCTGGCGTGAGCGCCCCGGACGAACTAACAATTAACAAAGGCCCTGGCAGTGCCCTCCTGAGTTGGCAGCCCGTCCCCGGTGCTGCGTCATATACCCTCAAGCGTCGGGTGAAGGTGGCGGCGCACCTTCCGTTTGCGGTCGTGGCCACGGGCGTCAGCACGACCAGTTATACCGACAACGGGCTGGCCGTCGGCGTGCCCTACGAATATGTCGTCGAAGCGACTGGCGGCACGAACACCAGCCGTCCGTCGAACAAGGTTCCGTCGAACAAGGTCGGGATCACGCTCAGCAGCGGCTACGACGGCGGCCCGATGTGGCCGTTTCGCGTCGATGATGCGACGCACGACTACGACCTCTGGATACCGCCGAAAACAGTCGCCGTGCGCGGTCTGGTCGTTGCTCACGCCTACGGGTTCCCCCCGGACTTCTTCCAGAACGGCGAACTCCGGCCGATGCTGGCCGCCAACAACTGTGGGCTGGTGCTGTCCAGCGCCAAGAAACCGATCGGCTTCTCCAAGCCGGCACAGTTTCTTGCGGCAATCTCAAACCTGGCCGTCGCCAGCGGTCATGCCGAGTTGGCCAACGCGCCACTGCTGCCTGTTGGCCACTCGAACGGCACGGCCTGGAGCGCCGGCTTCGCAGCCGAGTATCCAGACCGCGTATTCGGATACATTGCATGCAAAGTCGCCAACGGCGAGCAGTTCAATAAACCGGGTGCTTTCCCGGTTCCGGGTCTGCTGATGTCCGGCCAGAACGACAGCAGCTATCGAGCCGATACGCATCAGATGGTCGAGAAGCTGCGCGCTGAGCACGGCGCGCTGATGCAATTCATTCTCGAGCCTGCCGGCGGCCATGGTGTAGGCCCCAGCGCCTTCACCATCCTGATTGCGTTTATCGAAACCGTCCACCAACTCCGCGTGCCAGCGACATGGGTGCCGGGAAGCGGACCGGCGCCTTTGGTCAGTCTCTCCGAAAACTCGGGCTGGCTCGGCGACAATCGCACGCTCGCCATCGGCACCCAGCAGACCTTCACCGGCGACAAGAAGATCGCCTCCTGGCTGCCGTCCGAGGGCTACGCGCTCAAGTGGCAGGAGTTCAACAAGACCGGGGTCGCAATGAATGAGTGGATGAGCGCGGAGTTCAAGCGCTGCCGGCCGTTGTTTTATGGCGACTACTATCCGCTCACGGCAGCTACGCCCGCAGCCAATGCCTGGCTGGCCATGCAGTACAACCGGGCGGATCTCGGCGAGGGGATGGTGTTGGCCTTCCGCCGCGCGTACTGCGCCGAGGCGATCAAGACATTCCGCCTGAGCGGGCTTGACTCCACCGCGCGATACGAAGTCACGAATCTTGATGTGCCGGGTTCGACGCTGATCTCTGGCCAGGAGTTGATGGAACAGGGGCTAACGGTCAAAATCGCGGATCTGCCTTTCAAGAGATGGCCCGATCCGGAGGGCCGCGCCGACCTGACCCTTCCGAGGGAGGCCAACATTTTCGGCCCCTTTTCGCGAGAGAACGGCGTGCCAGACGCCGACCTGCTTCGCCGGGTGCCGTCTGAACTCACGCTGGGCGGCGTCCGTGCTGTAAGCAAAACCGTGGCCTTTAGTGCGGACCGGCTTGCAAACCTGGAACCGCTTCTTGAGAAGCCAGACACCGTCGCGTTCGTCTACTTTCCGTTCACGGCCAATGAGTCCGGCCTGGCGACATTTGGTTTCGGTGGCGATTGGTGGTATGAAGCCTACCTGGATGGCCACCGGATCAGCGAGACGCTGTCATCTGGGGGGAACAAGACACATGATTTCTCCATGCACAACTACACGGCGACAGTGGAGGTGGCAAAAGGGCAGCATCTGCTGGTGGTTCGTTTTATCAGAGGTAACGATTCAGCGCGGCTTGCTGTGGGCGGCCCGCGGGACTTGGAGGACAAACGAGTGACCGCGCCCGGCGCGGCGGTGATTGTCTATAGGCGCCAGAAATGACAATAAACAAATCCCTGAAACAACAAACCTTAAAGGATCAAAACCCCCCGCCCCCGCTCCGCCATCGCACCTCTCCACGCGAGGTCAAATTTCCTATCACTAAATCTCCTGTAATGCCTGCCCAACTCGATGCCTTGCGTCTGTCCTCCTCGATCCAGAGGCGTCTGGTCGATCTGGCCTTGGATCTCTCGGAGCCCCAGAAGCTGGACACGATCTGCCGTGCCGCTGGTAGCCGGCAAATGGTGGTCGGCCAATGGCTCGGGCGTCGGTGCCGGGCCTTCGGCATTATTACATGAACCGAAAAGAAGAAGAGATGAACAACAGCAAGACGCTGACCGCAATCGCACTTGTTCTCGCGCTGGCCCCCGCAGTGGCTACAGCAAAGCCAGACGAACCGGCTGGCAAGCAAGTGGGCGTACCGGCGGTGGCGCCGGTTGAAATGAACCTGGGTGCCGAGTGGAAGGTGCAATTCGAAGACCTGCGCGTGCAGATCGCCGAGCACCCCCGGCTCCTGGAGGAGATGGCGCGCAAGAAACACGTGCTGGAGGAGCAAGTGCTTCGCCCGGAGTCGTTGATCCTCCCGGCGGACCGGGATGCGGTGGACATCGTCTTGCGCCGCACCGAGGCGCTGTTGCGGGAGATCCGGCGAATGGGGCCGAAGGCCGATCTGTCGGCCGTTGACGCCGAATTGCGCCGGCTGAAGGACCAGGCCGGCCGGACCTCGCCGGAAGACGGCGGGGCACGATACGAGCTGTTCGTCAAGCTGTGCGAGGTCCGGAGGCGGATCGCGCTGGCCAACCCGCTGCTGGATTTCACCGACGTGGTGTTCATCAAGCGCACGGGCGCACCCGACCACTGTTGCGATCAGTACTTCGGCTTCGCGAACGGGGAGGGCGGCGGGCTGTTCGTGCTGGAGAACGCTTTCGGGCCCGATCCCCGGCTGCGTGACCTGCTGGCCGAGGCCACCGTCATGCGCGGGCGACTGAAGGGCCAGAAGCTCGCGCGCAAGGCGTTTCTCTCACCCGCCCTGAGCTACGACGCGCGGACCATCCTCTTTGCCTACGCCGAAAAGCAGCGGAATGCGCCGCATTGGTCCGAAGGTGCGTCGTTCCACATCTTCAAGATCAAAGCCGACGGTACGCAGTTGGAGCAATTGACCGACGGCCCATGGAACGACTTCGACCCGTGTTTCATGCCGGACGGACGCGTCGTGTTCATCTCCGAGCGGCGCCGCGGCTTCGGCCGGTGCCACGGGCGGCCCGTGCCCACCTACACACTGCACAGCATGAACCTCGACGGCAGCGACATCGTTTGCCTGAGCTATCACGAGACGAACGAGTGGAACCCGAGCGTGAGCCACGACGGCATGGTCCTCTACACGCGATGGGACTATGTGGACCGCGGCTTCGGCGTTGCCCATCACCCGTGGGTCACCCGGCCCGACGGCACCGATGCGCGGGCCATCCACGGCAATTACCCGCGGGACCAAGAGCGCCGGCCGAACATGGAGGCCCATGTGCGCGCGGTGCCGGGCTCGCACCGGTACCTGGCCACGGCATGTGCCCATCACGGAGCGTCTCAGGGATCGCTGATTCTGGTCGATCCGGCGGTCGAGGACGACCACGCCATGGCGCCGGTGAGGCGCATTACGCCGGAGATGGTGTTCCCTGAATCGGAGAGTTTCAAGGACATGACCAGGGGGATGTTCGCCACGGGGTGGCCGCTTTCTGAGGACTTCTATCTGGCCGTGTACGAGCCGCGCTGCGCGGCGCCGCCCAAGGACGGGCGGCGACCCACGCCCGGGCTGTATCTGGTCGATAGCTTCGGGAACCGGGAGTTGCTCTACCGCGACCCGGCAATCCGCTGCTGGAACCCCATCCCGGTCAAGCCCCGGCCCGTGCCGCCGGTGGTGCCGCCGCGCACCGCGGACGGGCGCCGGATCGCTGCGGCGCGCGAGGCCGGTGCTGCGTTGCCGGCCAAGCAGGCCCTTGCGCAGGAAGGCACGGTCGCCCTGATGAACGTCTACGACGGGTCAGGACCCTGGCCCAAGGACACCAGGATCACGGCCCTGCGGGTTGTGCAGCTCTTCCCGAGGTCGACGCCACTCCAGAGCGACCCGGAGATCGGCCGGGGAGCAATGGCCCTGGCGCGCGGCGTGCTGGGCACCGTCCCCGTGGAAGAGGATGGGAGCGCCCACTTCTTCCTGCCGGCGGGCAAGGCCGTCTATTTCCAGGCCCTGGACGAGCGGGGCCTGGCCGTGCAGTCGATGATGTCGGACACCTATGTCCATGCGGGCGAGCGTCTGGTGTGCCAGGGGTGCCACGAGCCGGCCCATCGGGCGCCCATCGGTCCCGCCGCAGTGCCGGCGGCCTTGCGTCGCGCCCCTTCGCGACTGAAGCCCGAGGTCGACGGCGCGTGGCCGCTGTCGTTTCCCAGGCTGGTGCAGCCGGTGCTGGATCGGCGGTGTGCAGGCTGCCATGCCAAGGAGCCCAAGGCCCCTTCGCTGAAGGCCGATGTGGTCACGATCGATCCGTACGACAGCCGCAAAGCCGACCCACGTGGCTGGAGCGAAGCGTATTGGACGCTTAGGCACAAGGCCTGGAGCGGCGGCGGCAACTGGTCCACGCCCGGCCGCGTCGGTGCCCGGGTTTCTGGCCTCCTAGCCATGTTCGAGAAAGGCCAAGGCCACCACGACGTGAAGTTGTCGCCGGGAGAATTGCACCGCCTGACCCTCTGGCTCGACTGCAACTCAAACTTCTTCGGGGCCTACGAGCAGACGCAAGAGCAGGCTAGGGGCGCAAAAGTCCTGCCGGCGCTCGAGTAGGGCGGCCACGGGAAGTCGAGGTTGGCCCTAAAACCTGTCCGACAAGACTGGGCCGCCCAGACGTCTTGCGAAACCACGTAACCAAGGCGCTCCAAAAAATGACTGCCAGCCATTCCAAGATCCTCGATTGCCATACGTTCCGCAAGCGCGAGGGCAAACCGCTGGCTCTGAAGAACCTCTGCACCTGGTTTGACGAGAAGACCAACACCTTGCACGGCATGCTCTCGGTCTGGGACGAGGCGATTGACGGCTGGCGCAAGTACCACAATACCGCGAAGCTCGGGACTGGCGAATCGGAACCACGAAAGAAAGGATAACTGTCATGCACAAGCCCGCAACCCTCATCGTATTGGCCCTCATCCTGACAACCGCCCCCGTTGTCGCCACGGAAACGGAGAACCTGAACATGCAGGTCCTGCCCGCGCCGGGGAAGGTCGCGATCGACGGCAAGTTCGATGACTGGGACCTGACCGGAGGGATTCTCGCCTGCGGCGACGCCGAGAACCTGCACGACAAGTACAGCGTGTGGTTCCACACCATGTACGACGGCGAAAACCTGTACCTGCTGGCGCGCTGGAAAGACCCCACTCCGCTCAACAACCCCGGGGTGAAAGGTGACCACGGCTTCGCGGGCGACTGCCTGCAGTTCCGCACTGTGACGACCGATGCGGCGGGCAAAGAGCGTACGGCCCATTGGACCTGCTGGAAGCTCCGCGAGGGCGGGGACCTGATGGACGCCACCTACGGCCGGCAGCTCAACGAAGGCAACATCCCCGACGCCAAGTCGCAGGGCGCGAAGCAGGCGTTCGCGGTGGATGCCGACGGCAAGGGCTACGTGCAGGAACTGGCGGTCCCCTGGAGCCTCCTGACCGCCGACAAACAGCCGCTCAAGCCCGGGGCCCGGATGGTCATGACGGTCGAGCCGAACTTCACGGCAGGCACGCATGGCCGCATCACCATCAAGGATATCTTCAAGCCCGGCGTTCAGATCGACCGCGTCTTCACGTTCCAGGGCCCGGGGTGCTGGGGGTTTGCCACACTGGAGAAGAAGGGCAAGCTGAAGCCCCGGCCCATCCGTCTCTCCGACGGCCGCGAGTTCGCCGTGACGATGGAGGCGGGCCTGCCGGTCGTGAACTGGACGGGTCTGATCCAGAGCAAGGAGCTGCCCGGGTTCAAGCCGCTGCGGTTCGCCATGCCGTTCGACGGCTACGTGTCGCTGAACCTCTTCGCCCCCGACGGCACGGTCGCGCGCCAGTTGCTGACGTGCGCCTTCTTCGCCAAGGGCGAGCACGAGATCAAGTGGGACGGACTGACCACCCCGTACTGGCGCACCCCGGGCCAGCCCGTGGAGCCGGGCGCGTACACCTGGAAAGCCATCGCGCACAAGGGCATCGGCCTGCGGTTGCGCGGCTGGGCCTGCAACGGCGGCAGCGCGCCCTGGGACAGCACGCTCACCTCCAACTGGGGCGGCGATCACGGCGTGCCGCTCTCCTGCGCCACCGACGGCGAGAAGGTCTACCTCGGCTGGACCGGCGCCGAGGCGGGCAGGGCACTGCTGGCCTGCGATCTGCAGGGCAACGTGCAGTGGAAGCACACCCACGGCGGCATGGGCGGCGCCGAGGTCGTGGCCGTGGACAATGAAATCGTCTATGTCGACAAGTGGGCTAAGCTGATCTACCGGCTCGACGCCAAGACCGGTACCTACAGTTCCTGGAAAGGCAAGGACTCGGCCGATCTGCCGATCAGCGCCATCTTTGAGGCGAGCGCCAAGGAAAAAGGGACGAATATGCCCGACCGGATCGAGGGCATGGATGCCAGGGGCGGAAAGGTCTACATCAGTTGCAACTCCCCGAACTTCCGGCGCTTCGATATCCGGGACATGAAGGCTTTGTTCCTGCGGCTCGCCGCGGGGGACGGGTTTGCCGGCACGCTCTTCTCAAAGTTGAACTCGAATTCCCAACCCAAGATCAAGAAATTCGAGAAGGATCCGAAGCAGGATTTCGACGCGTTGTGCGCGGCCCCCAACTACTACACGCCGGATATCCGCGACGACGTGGTCAACGCCCTGAACGAGTTGCTGCGCGACACCACACTGGTGCCCAATGCCGCGCAACTGTCCGCCGGGGACCTCGCCCTGGCGAACCGCCGGTTCATTGAAAAGACCCTGCCGAAGGACATCGTGCCCGTGCGCGTCGGCTTCCTGGCGGTCCTGGACGGCGCCACCGGCGGCGTCCTGAAACTCATCGACATCGAGAAGCCGGGGTTCGTCCGGGCCGTGAACGACGAACTCGTGTACGTGGTTCAGGATCGGCGCAACGTGGTCGCGGTCAACCCGCAGTCCGGCGCCGTCCGGACGGTCCTCACGGGGCTGGACGGGGCGGCCGGCGTGACCGCCGACGAGCAGGGCCGGCTGTACGTGAGCGTGCAAGGCAAGGTCCAGCAGGTGCAGATCTTCACCGCGGACGGGAAGCCCGTTGGCGCGATCGGCCGCAAGGGCGGCCGCCCGGCGCTGGGGGCCTGGGTCCAGGACGGGGTGCTCAATCCGGTCGGGCTGGTGGTGGACAAGGAAGGCAAGCTCTGGGTGGCGGAAGCGAACCAGACGCCGCCACGCTTCAGTGTGTGGCAGGCCCGGCCGGGGGCGGACAAGAAAGAGGGCGCCTTCCTCAAGGAATTCTTCGGCCCCACGCACTACGGCGCCAGCGGCGCCGCGATCAACCCGCGCGACCCGAACGTCATGGTCGGCGAAGGCTGCGAGTGGCGGATCGATCCCAAGACCGGGCGCGACGTCTGCCTCGGGGCTTTCGACAAAACGTACCACAGTGCCGCGCTCTATGCCGAGGGCAGCAACGGCAGGCTCTACCTGGTGACGATCAAAGCGGGGAACCACGTGCCGATTCCCCGCCTGGCCATCCGTGAACGGCTCGGCGACGCGCGGTTCGCCCTGCGGGGAACGATTGTGTCCAACCCCAAGGAGAAGAAGACGGAGTTCTGGGCCGACGCGAACGGTGACGAACAACCGCAGCCCGAGGAGGTGACGACGTATCCGGGGGCCTTGCGGATGACCGGCTATCTAGGCTGGACGCTCAACCTGAACGGCGACCTGACCCTCTACGCCAACGGCCTGCAGTTCAAGGTCGCGAATTTCACGAAATGCGGTGCACCCCGATATGACATCGCCGGCGCCCGCAAGATTGCCGATTTTGGCGGCGGCGCGCTGTCCACACCCGACAACCGGAAGCTCGTGGTGACGGACGAGAGGTACTTCGAGTGCTACGACACGGCCGACGGGCGACTGCTTTGGAAGTACCCCAACACCTTCTCCGGCGTGCACGGCTCGCACAAGGCGCCGCCACCGGAACCGGGTCTGATCCGCGGCGCCTTCGGGCTGGTCGGCAACGCGCTGCTGCCCAAACCGGTCGGCGGCATCTGGGCCATCAACGGCAACATCGGCGAGTGGCACGTGCTGACCGAGGACGGCTTCTACCTCACGCGCCTGTTCCAGGGCGACGGGTTCAAGATCCAGTGGCCCGACCAGGCAGTGCCGGGCGCCATCCTGGACAACGTACCACCCGGGCTCGGCGGCGAGGACTTCGGCGGATCCATGCGGCAGGGCGCCGATGGCAAGGTCTACATCCAGGCCGGCAAGACCGGGCTCTGGAATGTCGAGGTCACAGGACTGGACGCGATCCAGGAGATCCCCGGCGGCAAGGTGGCGATGGCCGCCGACGACGTGAAGACGGCCCAGACCTTCCGCGAGAAGCAGTTGCAGGCCGCGGTCGGCAACAAGAAGTACACGGTCAAGAAGGCCACGGTGGCGTTCAGCGGCGACCTCGACGCCGACTTCAAGGGCCTTGAGCAGGCCGAGAAACCGGCGTTCGAGAAGCAGGCCGGCTCGCGCGTGCGGGTCGCCATGGCGCGCGATGAGGCCAACCTGTACGTGGGCTGGGAGGTGCGGGACGACACGCCGTGGGTCAACGGCGCGGACGCGCCCGAGTTCATGTATGCCCGCGGCGACACCGTGGACCTCCAGCTCGGCACCGACCCCAAGGCCGACCCGAAGCGCGCGGAGGCCGTCAAGGGCGACCTGCGCCTCTCGATCGGCAACTTCCAGGGCAAACCCACCGCCGTGGTCTATCGCAAGGTGGCCGACGAGAAGCACCCGAAGATGTTCAGTTCGGGCGTCATCAAGGAATACGTGATGGACAGCGTCGTGGTTCTGGCCGCGGCCAAGGTGTCCGTGAAGGTGGAGGGCAAGCGCTACGTGGTCGAAGCCGCGATCCCGCTCGCCTCCCTCGGGCTGAAGCTCACCGACGGCTTGGCGCTGCGCGGCGACTTTGGCGCCACGCACGGCGACAAAGCCGGCGCGGACACGATCCTGCGCACCCACTGGAACAACCAGACCACGGGCATCGTCAACGACGAAGTCTTCGAGCTCCGGATGGAGCCGAAGAACTGGGGCGAGTTGACGTTTCCGTGAGCTGGACAGATCAACGCAAAGGAGTACTGCGCATGAGAAAGAATAATAAGGAGACCGACTTGAACCCAGCTCGATTTCTGACAGTATGCATGGCGGCGATGCTCGTGGCCGGCGGCGCCGCGCTGGCCGCCGAGCCGGCGCCCAACCCGCGGACGACCGTGCTGCCGATCTACACGCTGCCCGCAGGAGCCGCGGCCGACGGCAAGCTGACCGAATGGGCAGGCATTCCACCCGTTCCGGCGGAGCGGTTCAACATCGGCCCCTTCAATTCGAATCCCGACCCGGCGAAGCGGCCGGCGCCGGACGATTTCGCGCCCACGCTCCGCTGCGGCATGAAGCCGGGCAGCCCGGACCTGTACTTCCTGATCGTGGTGCGGGACTCGCAGCGTTACACCGAGCCAAAGGCGGCCTGGATCGAAGGTGACCGCGTCGAGCTGTTCCTCGACTTCGGCCGCCAGGCGCGCGACGAGCAGCAGCCCGACTGGCGGAAGGATCGCAATCGGTTCGCCAACCCGCCCGGCATGGGCCAGTTCGGGTTGGGGCCGCAGACGCTGGCGTTTGCCGCGGAGGCGCGCGTTGCATCCGGCGCCGGCAAGTGGAAGTACGACTACGCCTGCGTGCCGGTCGAGGGCGGCACCGCCTACGAGCTGCGGCTCGACGGGCAGAGCGTGCTCGACTCGCTCGGCGCCAAGACGCTGCCCGAACGCGCCGGCTTCGAG
>Ga0307380_10010492_pt1 | contig 11670 bp, 7 predicted proteins | sample UN3MG_FD_202239 | JGI IMG/M metagenome (GOLD analysis project Ga0307380, IMG submission 202239) | Soil microbial communities from Risofladan, Vaasa, Finland - UN-3 | ecosystem: Environmental > Terrestrial > Soil > Coastal area > Acid sulfate soil | place: Finland: Risofladan, Vaasa | collected... | reverse complement strand
ACGAACGCTGGCCGCAGCGGTCGTGCTGGCTGTTCTTCGGCTGCCGGACGACGAAGGACATCTTCTACCTCGACGAGCTGAAGGCCCTGGCCGCCCAGCACCCCGGCTTCCACGTCGTCTACGCCCTGTCCGACCAGCTCGGCCCCGACGAGCAGTGGGACGGGGAGACCGGCTTCATCCACCTGTCGGTGGACAAGATGCTCGAGCCGGGCATCCGGCGCCAGGCGTTCCTTTGCGGCCCGCCCCCGATGATCGAGGCGGTCACCGAGGTCCTCAAGGAGAAGGGCCTCCGCGACCGCAACATCTTCTACGACAAGTTCTGACGGCGGTCGCGCGGAACTCGGGGGGCGGGGCACCGGTGGGTCCCGGCACCCCGCCGGGCAGTGCGGGTCCGCTGCGGCACAGGATTTGCAGTTCGATCCGTACGCCCGACACGGCGGGCCTGGCGACAGGGCTCGAGGCGGCCCTGTGCCGGTGCCGATACGCTCTTCGGGAGGGCGGTGAACATGTCCAAGACCATCCTGATCGCCGAAGACGAGCCCGTCCTGCGGGAGTCGCTGGCCGAGCTGCTCGCCGAGGAGGGCTACGAGGTCCTCCAGGCCGCCCACGGCAAGGAGGCCTACGACCTCGTGCTCCAGCGCCCGGTCGACCTGGTCCTCACCGACGTGCGAATGCCCGAGATGGACGGCATGGAGCTGCTCCAGCACCTCCGGAAGCTCGCGCCGGAGACGCCGGTGATCATGTTGACGGCCTACGGCACGGTCCAGAGCGCCGTGGCCGCCATGCAGCAGGGCGCCAGCGACTACCTGCTCAAGCCCGTGCTGTTCGAGGACGTGCTGCTGAAGATCAGCCGGGCCCTGGAGGTCCGCGAGCTGAAGCACGCCCGGCAGGTCATGACGGATCAGCTTTCGGCCGACAGCGTCTTCCACAACCTCGTCGGCCGCGCGCCCCGCATGGTCCAGCTCTTCGAGATGGTCCGCAAGCTCTCCACGGTCAAGAGCAACGTGCTGATCGTCGGCGAGTCCGGCACCGGCAAGGAGCTGTTCGCCCGGGCGCTGCACTACAACGGCATCAGCCGCGACAACCCCTTCGTGCCGGTCAACTGCGGGGCCATCCCCGAGACCCTCGTCGAGTCGGAGCTGTTCGGCTATCGCCGGGGGGCGTTCACCGGGGCCGTCCGGGACAAGGTCGGCTACTTCGAGGCCGCCGACACGGGCACGCTGTTCCTCGACGAGATCTCCACGCTTCCGTTCAGCGTGCAGAGCTCGCTGCTGCGGGCGCTGGAGGAGAAGGTGGTCGTCCCCGTGGGCGACACGCGCCCGCGGGCGGTGGACGTGCGGATCATCGCCGCCTCCAACCGCGACCTGGAGCAGATGGTCGCGGGCGGGCTCTTCCGCGAGGACCTGCTGTACCGGCTGAACGTGGTCAAGCTCGAACTGCCCCCGCTTCGCCACCGGAAGGAGGACATCCCGCTGCTGGTGCACCACTTCCTCGACAAGCACACGCGAGAGATGAACAAGCACGTGACGGGCATCTCCAACGGGGCGATGCGGGCCCTGCTGAACTACGAGTGGCGAGGCAACATCCGCGAGCTGGAGAACGTCATCGAACGCGCCGTGATCTTCGCCGAAGGCGAGCAGCTTGGCGTCAGCCACCTGCCCTTCGCCACCGCGGACATGGCCGACGACGTCGGCGAGGACCTCCGCGAGGCCCTGCGCCAGTTCAAGCGACAGCACATCCTGGCCGGCCTCCGCCGGCATCACTACGATAAGGCCGAGACCGCCCGGAACCTGAGCATCGGCGTCTCCAGCCTGTACCGAAAGCTGGAGGAACTGGACATCCCCAAGAACCTCGAAGAACTGGACGCGGCCGAGCGGGCCGGGCGCTGAGCGCGGCGCGGGGCCGGAAGACCATGGTGACGCGAACGAGAAGCAGGTTGCGATGGGCCTGGGCCGTGCCGACGGGCCTGCTGGCGGCGCTGGTGGGCGTGCTGTTCTGGCTGGCCGACATGCCGCCGGCGGACCCGGACGGGCCTCCCGAGGCCGCCACGAGACCGACGGGCCAGCCGCTGCACGTCGGCCTGGTGCCCGAGCGCGACGTCTTCCAGCAGCGCAAACGCTACCAGGCGTTGGCCGGCTATCTGTCCGCCCGGCTGACTCGGCCGGTCGAGCTGCTCACGTGCAGCACGTACGAGACGGTCCTGAAGGACTTCGCCGAGAGGAAGATCGACGTGGCGTTTCTGGGGTCGCTGGTCAGCGTGCTGGCGATGGACCGGCTGGGGGCGAAGGTCCTGGCCAAGCCGGAGATCCCCGGCGGGATCAGCACTTACCGCGGCGTGATCTTCGTGCGGGAGGACGTGCCCGTCCGCACGATCGAGGACCTCGCCGGCCGAACCGTCGCCATGCTCCGGACCACCACGGCGGGCAACCTGTTCCCGAGCTGCCTGTTCGCGCGGAATGGGCTGACCGACGGCCCGAACCCTCCACGCATCCTGTGGGTCGGCACGCACGACGACGTGCTGACGGCGGTGATGGACGGCCAGGCGGACGTCGGCGCCATCAAGGACCTCCGCCTCGACGCCCTGCTCCGGTCGCGCCCCGACTGGAAGGTCCGGCGGCTGTTCGGCTCCCAGGCCGTGCCGAACAACGCCCTGCTCGTGCGGGCCGACCTGGCCGACCGCCTCGGCCCGCGGCTCACCTCGATCCTGCTGAAGATGGACGCCGACCCCGAGGGCCGCCGGACGCTGGCGGAGCTGGGCGCCACGCGCTTCCTCCCGTGCAGCCCGGCGGACTACAAGCCGGTGTTCGACATGATCGATTGCGTGGGCGACCGGTGGGGCGAGATTGGCGTCGAGGGCCCGCCCCCCAGGCGCCCGCCCGACATGCCGAGATCTCCGAGCGACCGATGCTACGTAGAAAACTTCTCATCATCTTCGGCTCCCTAGTCGTCCTGTTGGTCGCCATGGCGGTCACGGCCATCTGGGTCCTCCAAGGGATGCTGCGCAGGCTCAATCACCTCAACACCGAGGCCGTGGCCATCGTCGACAAGGCCGACCGGCTCGGCTCGGCGCTGACGACGGTCGAGATCGAGCTGTACAACCTGCAACTGGGCCACAAGAGGCACCTCGACGCGCTGATCGACAACGTGGAGATGGTCCGGAAGCTGGCCGCGGAGGTCGGGCGGCACTACGTGACCTACGAGCCCGGCGCCAACGCGTTCTACCACAGCCTGATGGCACGTTTCCCGCAGTTCGAGCGGCACGTGAGCTCGCTGGCCATGGCGCAGGACCCCAAGCTGGTGCCGCGCTACAACGCCTTGGCCCTGGCCGACGTGATCGCCCTGCGCAAGGACGTCACCCGGATCGACTCCCACGCCCGCCAGCACGCCCGCCGGGAGCAGCTCGACCTCGCCCACCGCTTCCGCTGGCTGGTGCTGGGCATGGCCCTCGGCGGCATCCTGGTGATCAACGTCGCCATCCTCGTGCTGATGCGCGGCGCGGCCATGGTCCTCCGCCCGGTGGACAAGCTCGTGCAGACCAGCCGCCAACTCACCCACGACCACTTCGACCACCGCGCCGAGCTGGACCAGGACGACGAGTTCCTGGAGCTTGCCGAGGCCTACAATACGCTGGCCGACCGCCTCCAGAAGGCCGACCAGCGCCGCATGGAGATGCTCCACCAGGTCGCCCTGACGCTGAACCACGAGCTGAACAACGCCATGGCAACCATCGAGATGCAGCTCCAGCTCCTCGGGCGGGAGGCGGGAGGCAGCCGGAAGCAGGAGACCTGCCTGCGGCAGATCCGCGAGGACCTGCACCGGATGGCCGAGACGGTCGAGTCCCTCAAGCACATCCGCCGGATCGTCCTGACGGACTACGTCACCGGCGTGAAGATGCTGGACCTCCGGCGGTCCGTGGAGGGCGATCCGGGCGAGGCCGAGGCCGGCCCCCGCGCGACACAGGAAACCAACGCACCATGAGCGCGCTGGACGACGCCGATTCCCAGGGGGCCCTGCCGGGGCAACTGCGATGGTTCATCCGTCTGCGGTGGGGCATCACCGCCGGCGTGATCGCCGGCGCCCTGGTGGACCGCTACTGGGTCGGCTGGTACGAGGACCACGGGGGCATGCTCGCCGTGGGGGGCTGCCTGCTCGGCTACAACGTCTTGCTGCACGTGCTGCTGGGCTCGAGGCCCCGCCCGGCGAAGCGGCCCGGGGCGCTGATCGCGCTGGCCTGGCTCCAGATCGTCACCGACCTGGCCTGCCTGACGGTCCTGACGCTGTGGACCGGCGGGGTCCACAGCCCGCTGCTGGGCTTCTACGTCTGGCACATGGTCATCGCCAGCATCCTGCTGCCCCACCTGGTGGCCTACGCGGGGGCCGCCATGTCAGGGGTGATGCTCACGGCCGGGCTGTGGCTGACCGGCCAGTGGCCCGACTCGCGGCCGGACAAGCTGCTCATGCTGGGCTGGCTGGCCATGCTGGTCGGGACGGTCTACCTGGCCAGCAACATCACGCGCAAGCTTCGCGAGCACCGCCGGCGGCTGATGGAGCACCGCCAGCGGCTGGTGTCGATGTCGCAGGAGCTGCGTCGCCAGCAGCGGGCGATGGTCCAGCAGGACAAGATGGCGGCCATGGGGCAGATGGCCGCCGGCGTCGCCCACGAGATCGCCAACCCGCTGGCGTGCATGGACAGCCTCATGCAGCTCGTTCAGCGCAAGCCCGAGCGGATGAAGGACGAGGTGTTCGACAAGCTGCGGGAGCAGATCGTCCGGATCAGCGAGATCGTGCGGCAACTGACCCACTTCGCCCATCCCGACGAGGCCCGCTGGGAGACGATCTCGATCCACGACGTCGTCGACCGCGCCCTCCAGATGATGCGGTTCGACGACCGCATCCGCAAGGGGCACGTCCGGGTCGAGCAGCAGAGGTCCCGGGACGCCTGCTGCATGGTCACCGCCCAGCCGCATGCCCTCGTCCAGGTCCTGGTGAACGTCATCCTGAACGCGCTGGACGCCATGGCCGACGAGCCCGACCCGCAACTGGATATCCGCGCCTGGGGGCAAGAGGGCAAGTGCTTCATCGAGGTCACCGACAACGGCCACGGCATCTCCCCTGAGCACCGGGACCACCTCTTCGAGCCGTTCTTCACGACCAAGCCGGTCGGCAGGGGCACGGGCCTGGGCCTGGCGATCAGCTACCGGCTGATCCGCAGCCACGGCGGGGACATCGAGGCCGAGAACCTGGAGAAGGGGGCCCGGTTCACCATTCACCTTCCGGCCGCGCCGTAGTTCCTATCCTTGAGAAAGGCCGGGGGCCCCCATTGTCGTTCCCGAGAGTGCCTCGGCCGTAAAAACTGCGCTAGTAGGGCTTTGTTGTTTTCTACACACCGCGGCACGCCACGTGCCCTCATTCATCTCAGGCAGCGGCAGAGACTCTCTCGCCGCAATGGGTCTGGCGGTGCAGATGGGCGATCAACACAACGGCCATGTCGTCTCCCATGCCGGGCGTTCGCCGGGCAGTCGGCTCGCGCGCCTGGCCTGGGGTGCTCTCGTCTTGCTGATGGCATCCCGGTCGGCGTGGCCGGCCGAGGTGACCCCGGCACAGATCGGCAATCGTCGCTGCTTTAACTGCCATGCTCAAAAGCATATAGCGCGGCTTTCGCCCCAGGAGCGGCTTGTGATGGTCGCCCTGACGCCCGCCGAGGCGGTGACCCGCTCGGCCGTGACCGCGCCGACGGCCCCCGGCCGGGCGGTCCCCCAGACCGCCCCCGCCCCGGCCACCCGGCCGAAGCTGTATGTCCCCGAAGCCCTTCTGGCCGGCGGGGTGCACGGCAAGCTGGCCTGCGTCGATTGCCACGAGGCCGCCAAGGCCCTCCCACACCCCCGCAAGCCCGCCCCGGCCACCTGCGGGACGACCTGCCACGCCAAGCCCCAGGCCGATTATCTCCAGGGCGAGCACAAGCGCGCGTTGGCCAAAGGCGACCCCGACGCGCCGACCTGTGCGACTTGCCACGGCGGCCACGACATTCTGCCCAAGGCCGACAGGCGGTCCCGGTCGTTCCCGCTGAACATCGTGCGGATCTGCGGCGACTGCCACAAGACGCACGCCGGCCAGGCGGCGGGCGGCACAGACGGCAAGACGCGGGTCGGCAATTACCTGGACAGCGTCCACGGCGGCGCCCTGATGCGAGGCGGCCTGGCCGTGTCGGCCACCTGCGCCAGTTGCCACGGAAGCCACCGTGTCCTGCCCTCCAAAGACCCTCAGTCGCCCGTGTACCGGACGAGGGTTGCCGACACGTGCGGGCGGTGCCACGTCGGCCTCGCGGAGATGTACCAGGCCAGCGTGCACGGCCGCAAACTGGCCGGCGGCGACGCCAACGCCCCCAACTGCACGGTCTGCCACACCGCCCACTCCATCACGCGAACCAGCACGGTGGACTTCAAGCTGGACATCGTCAACGAGTGCGGGCATTGCCACGACCAGCCGCCGGCCGGCAGCTCGCGGAAGACGTCGCTGTACGACACGTACCGGATGAGCTACCACGGGCAGGTCACCACCCTGGGCTTCGCCCGGGCCGCGCGATGCAGCGACTGCCACGGCGCCCACGACGTCCAGCCGACCGACGACCCCAACTCGCGCCTGAGCGAGGCCAACCGCCTGGACACCTGCCGGCGCTGCCACCCCAAGGCCTCGGCGGGGTTCATCGAGTTCAAGGCGCACGCCGACTATCGCGACGGCAAGCGGTTCCCCGTCCTGCATGCCGTGTGGATGTACTTCGTCATCGTGATGAGCTTCGCGTTCGGTTTCTTCGGGCTGCATTCGGTGCTGTGGCTGATCCGGGCCGTACTCGAGCGGGTGCGCAACGGCCCTCCGCCGAAGCACGCCCACGGCGGTCCGGCGATCCGGCGTTTCAGCCGGATCGACCGCGTCAACCACGGCCTGATGGCCGGCAGCTTCTTCGGGTTGACGCTGACGGGCCTGCCGCTGCTGTATGCCGACCGCGACTGGGCCCAGGGGCTGGCGGGAATCCTCGGCGGCGTGCCCGGAGCGGGGCTGCTGCACCGCGGCTTCGCGCTGGTGCTCATCGGGAACTTCGTCATCCACTTCATCGGCCTGGCCAGGCGGTTCCGCCAGAGGGCCTCGATCCGAAAGTTCCTCTTCGGGCCCACCACCATGTTGCCCGTCCTCAAGGACGTCAAGGACTGCGCCGGCATGTTCCGCTGGTTCTTCCGCGGCGGGCGCAAGCCCCACTTCGACCGGTGGACGTACTGGGAGAAGTTCGACTACATGGCCGAGATCGGCGGGTCGATGATCATCGGCCTGTCGGGGCTGCTGCTGTGGTTCCCCGAGTTCTTCTCCCGCTTCCTGCCCGGGTGGGTCTTCAACATCGCGATGATCGCCCACGGGTACGAGGCCTTGCTGGCCATCGTGTTCATCTTCACCATCCACTTCTTCAACGCCAACCTGCGGCCGGACAAGTTCCCGGTCGATGACGTGATCTTCACCGGTCTGCTGGCGGAGGAGGAGTTCCGGGAGGAGCGCCCCGCCGAGTACGAGCGGCTGAAGGCAAACGGAGAGCTCGATTCGGTGCGCGTCCCGCCCGCGCCGCGATGGTTCCGGCCCGTGGCGGTGGGCGTGGGGCTTCTGGCGATGAGCATCGGCGCGACGCTGGCCGTATTGATCATCCTGGCGGGTCTGGAAGCGATCTAGAGGCGGCACCAGGCACAGGAGCAAGACCGTGAGCCGTGACAGCTCGGATTCGACACCGACGACGGGCGAGAAGGCCCGGCGGCCGCTGTGGCTCCGCCTGCTCGGCGTCCGGCGGCGGAAGGGGAGGTTCCTTCGCTTCCGGCTGACCCGGTGGGGATGGTTCCTGGCCGTGCTGGTCGTGGCCGGCGTGGGGATGGCCGGCTTCGCCGAGTACACGATGCAGCCGGAGTTCTGCCGGTCCTGCCACATCATGGAGCCGTACTTCACGGCCTGGCACCAGTCCACGCACCGCAACGTCAGCTGCGCCGACTGCCACTTCGAGCCGGGCCTGAAGAACACGCTGAAGGGCAAGTGGCAGGCCAGCAGCCAGGCGGTGAAGTACCTCACGGACACCTACGGCTCCAAGCCGCACGCGGAGGTCCAGGACGCCTCCTGCCTGCGCGAGGGCTGCCACGCCCGCCGGCTGCTGGAGGGCAAGGTCAAGTGGGAGGTCCCCCGGCAGGAGGGGGGCAAGGTCACCATCCGGTTCGACCACACCCCGCACCTCAAGGAGCTGCGCCGAGGCAAGCAGCTGCGCTGCGTCTCGTGCCATTCGCAGATCGTTCAGGGCCAGCACATCGTCGTCACGCTGGACACCTGCTTCCTGTGCCACTTCAAGGGCCTCTCGCACGGCCGGCACGAGGAGACCCTCGGCGGGTGCAGGGCTTGCCACGATGCCCCGAAGGAGAAGATCCGCCTCAGCACGGGGCTGTTCGACCACCAGTCGTACCTCGACCGCAAGGTCGGGTGTGAGAACTGCCACTCGGACTCCGTCGCCGGGGACGGCGCGGTGCCCCGGCAGGTCTGCTGGGTCTGCCACAACCAGCCCAAGCAGATCGCCCGCTACGGCGAGACGGCCTTCATCCACGCCAACCACGTGACCAACCACAAGGTCGAGTGCTCCAACTGCCACGTCCAGATCGAGCACAAGCTGACGACCGGCCCGGGGTTCCCTTCCGAGAAGACGCCCACCGACCACACCTCCGCCGCCAGCGACACGTGCGGGCAATGCCACGAGCAGACCCACGCCGGCCCGGCCGAACTGTACCGCGGTGTCGGCGGCCGGGGCGTGCCCGACATGCCCAGCCCGATGTACCGCACCCAGGTCGACTGCCTCGCCTGCCACAAGAGCCGGCAGCGCGGCGACCTGGCCGCCGAGGTGCTCGGGCAGACCTTCACCGCCGCCCAGGCCAGTTGCGACTACTGCCACGGCAACAAGTACGCCGGGCGCCTGGACGAATGGAAGAAGGTCGTCACCCAGCACCTCGCCGATGCCGAGGCTGCCTATGCCCGCAGCCAGGCCGCCGTCCAGAAGCTCCAGCTCGCCGGCGAGGACGACCTGAAGGCCCGGCGCCTGCTGGACGACGCCCGCCACAACATCGCCCTGGTGAAGCTCGGCCACGGCGTGCACAATGTCAATTACGCCACGGCCCTGCTGAACTTCGCCGTCGAGTGCTGCCAGCAGGCCGCGGGGGTCCTGCCGTCGGAAGGAACACCCAAGGGAGCCACGCCGTGACGCTTCGCCCACATCGGCGGCTCCTCGCCGGCCGGGAGGCCACGGCCGTCGTTGTGATCGCGTGCTGCGCGCTGCTGGGGCAGACGACCGGCTGCGGGGGGCGGGGGCGAGGCGCAAAGGAGAGGAATTCCTCGGCCCAGGCGGCCGGGGCCTCGACCGATCACTACCTGCCCGCCAGTTCGGCCCAGCCGGGGGCCCGGGGCGGCCTGGGGCCTCTTGCCCGCCCGCTGCCTCCGCCGGCGCCGAAGCCGACGGGCTTCCTGCCGCTCGGCACGTCGTGCGTCACGCCCGAGTGCCACGGCGCGTACGCCGTCGCGCCGCACATCCACGGCCCGGTGGCCAAGCGGTCGTGCGAATCCTGCCACGCCGACGACGTCGGCGGGCACAAGTACCCGGTCTTCCGCGACCCGATCGGGATGTGCAGCTTCTGCCACGTCGTGGCGGGCACGAAGTCCCACCAGCACAAGCCGGTGACGCAGAGCTGCACGAGCTGCCACAATCCGCACGTCTCGGACGCGAAGTTCCTGCTGAAGGCCGAGCCCATCGACCGGTCCTGCGCCGCCTGCCACCGGGTCCCCTGGAAGCGGTACACCCACTCGGCCCTCGCCAGCGGCGACTGCTCCCTGTGCCACCAGGCGCACCAGTCGGACAACCGCATGCTGTTGATCGGCGGGACGGGGCCGGAGCACTGCTTTCTGTGCCACGAGGGCGTCCGCGAGGCGATCGCGGCGTCCCCCTACGTGCACAAGCCGCTGCGGGAGCAGTGCACCGGCTGCCACGACCCGCACGCTACGGACTTCGAGCACCAGCTCAAGGCCCCCCTGGACCAGAGCTGCCTCTCCTGCCACAAGAAGCTCCGCGAGAGGATGCAGAAGGTCGCCTACCATCACGGCGCGGTGACGACCGGGCGCACCTGCGCCAACTGCCACACGGGCCACGCCTCCTCGCACGCCTCGCTGCTGCCCCAGCGGATGGACGAGGTCTGCCTGCGCTGCCACGACCGCCCCATCACGACGGAGGACGGGCGGGTGATCGCCGACATGCGCCCGGAGCTGAAGGAGTCCAAGTACCGGCACGGCCCGGTGAGGTCGGGGCAATGCTCGGCCTGCCACGACGCCCACGGCGAGGACCGCCGCATGCTGCTTCGCCGACCCTTCGCCGAGACGTTCTACGCCCCGTTTGACGTGGGCAACTTCGCGCTGTGCTTCGGCTGCCATTCGTCGGAGATGGTCCTGCTCGACAAGACCGTCGAGTTGACGAGCTTCCGGAACGGCCAGGACAACCTGCACTACCGGCACGTCTATCGCGACCGCAAGGGACGCACCTGCCGGACCTGCCACGAGATCCACGGCAGCAATCTGCCCAAGCACATGGCCAGCGAGGTGCCCTTCGAGGGATCGGACTGGCCCTTGCCGATCCGGTTCGAGAAGACCCAGACCGGGGGGCGGTGTTCCCCCGGCTGCCACAATCCCGCGGCCTACGACCGCAATCGCCCGGTGACCCGTCCTATCGCGGAAGACGTGAAATGAGAACACGAGTCCTGATCCTGGCAATCCTCGCCTGGCCGCTGGCCAGCGCGGGCTGGCTGATCGCGCAGTCGGGCAAGCCGCCCGCGGCGGTCGGACCGTCCACGGCGCCGGCTTCGGCCCCGGCCCCGCCGCCGGAGGCCGAACCGCCCGCCCCGACGACGGGCCCCGCCGTCCCGAAGGCCCCCCGGCCGACGAAGAGGGTCCCCTACCCCCAGTGCGTCACCGCCGAGTGCCACGCCAGCGTCAAGCAGTACGACGTCCTGCACGGCCCGGTGAACGTCAACGCGTGCAACGCCTGCCATACGCTCACCAGCGCCGAGAAGCACACGTTCGTCCTGGCGCGCGGCAAGACGGAGACCTGCACGTTCTGCCACAAGCAGAAGACCGCCGGCGCTCCGTTCATCCACAAGCCCGTGCGGGACGGCGAGTGCCTGCCCTGCCACAACCCCCACGGCGCGGCCAACAAACGCTTCCTCCGCGGAAGCTCCATGAAGGAGCTCTGCCGCAAGTGCCACAAGAAGGTCTACGAGGACAAGCGGCACGTTCACGGTCCCGTCGCGGCCGGGGCCTGCGGCTCGTGCCACCAGGCCCATGTCGCCATGCTGCCGTACCGCCTGGTCGCCCAGGGGCGCGACCTGTGCCTGGGCTGCCACGCCGAGATGAAGAAGCAGATGCTCCAGGCCAAGTACACCCACAAGGCGGTCCAGGCCGAGTGCGTGCAGTGTCACGATGCCCACGCGTCGGACTATCCGATGCAGACCAAGCAGCCCCCGGTGACGCTGTGCATGGAGAAGTGCCACAAGGAGGTCCGCGATGCCGTGACGGGCGCGCCGCACAAGCACTCGGTGGTCCTGAAGGACCTGGCGTGCCTCCACT
>Ga0307380_10010489_pt1 | contig 11674 bp, 13 predicted proteins | sample UN3MG_FD_202239 | JGI IMG/M metagenome (GOLD analysis project Ga0307380, IMG submission 202239) | Soil microbial communities from Risofladan, Vaasa, Finland - UN-3 | ecosystem: Environmental > Terrestrial > Soil > Coastal area > Acid sulfate soil | place: Finland: Risofladan, Vaasa | collected... | reverse complement strand
TCCGGCAGACCTGACGAGGATCACCGCGCGCGCTGGCGGCACCTTTCCGGCTGAAGCTGTCTATAAAAGGATAGAAGGGCTTGATATGCCGCTTGCCCACGGAACCCTTGGAATGCCTGTCTGGGGTGCGGTGTTCGTCCGTCAGGCGATGGGTGACGGGGTGCTTATCGAAGATGCAAAGACGGCTGCCCGGGTGGCAACCGAACGCATGCAGCGGCTGGTCAGGTATCTCGAAACAATTCAGCAATGACGACCAGGATGTGAGTCACGCCGGTTGAGTTCGTGGTTCGCCTCAAACCACCGGCGTCCCACCGCTCAACACGGTTTCCATCCAGCCGGTATCGATATTGCCGCCGCACAGGATGACGCCGATGCGTTTGCCGCGCATTTCATCGCGCTGCTGCATCAGCGCTGCAAGCGGCGCGGCACCGGCACCTTCGGCCACATTATGCGTGGCGCGGTAATACAGCCGGATGGCGTCTGCGACTTCGTCGTCGGACACTTCGACGATCTGGTCCACGCCCTTCGAGATGATCTCCAGCGCCTCCGGGTGCGGCACGCGCACCGCCATGCCGTCCGCAAAGGTGCGTGCCGAGTTGGTTTCCACCGCACGCCCTGCCGCCACCGACAGCTTGTAGCAATTGGCATTTTCAGACACCACCGCGATGACCTTAGTTTTCAGCCTCAGGTGATCGCGCGCGGAAATGACCCCGCAGCAGCCCGATCCCATGCCGATGGGCACGTACACCGCGTCGAGTTCTCCGGCTGTTTCAAAAAGCTCGTGCGCATAGGACGACACGCCGAGCACCAGTTCGCGGTGGAACGAGGCGATCATGTCCAGCCCGCGCTCCTTTGCCAGCTCCATGCAGGTGAGGCGCGCCTCGTCAAAGTCGGCGCCCGTCTCGATCAGCTCTGCGCCAAGCGCCCTGATGGCGGCATTCTTTTCAACCGAGTTGCCATGCGGCACGACGATGGTGGACTTTATGCCGTTGCGTGACGCTGCATACGGGATCGACTGGCCGTGATTGCCGCGCGTGGCGGTGATGACGCCATTGGTCTCGCCGCGCTCGATGCGTTTGCGCATATGCACCAGTCCGCCGCGCACCTTGAACGCGCCGGTGGGGGTGTGGTTTTCATGCTTGACCCATGTGTCCATCCCAAGCTCTGCCGCCAGCAACGGCCAGGCATATTGCGGTGTCGGCGGCATGTGCTCGTGGATGATGGCGCGGGCGGTGGCAATTTCGTCGGATGTGAACATGGCCGCCACGGTGGCATGGCCGCAGCAGCTTGACAATACAGGCTGTGACATGCTCGAAGCGCGTCACAAGAAAAAATATGACGAGGAAGCGCGCATGACGGTTGCATTCATATTTCCGGGGCAGGGCTCACAGGCGGTTGGCATGGGGCGCGAGCTGGCAGATGCCTTTCCGGCGGCTCAGGCCGTGTTCAACGAGGTTGACGAAGCACTGGGGCAAAAGCTGTCGGCGATCATGTGGGACGGGCCTGCCGAAACACTGCAGCTGACCGAAAATGCCCAGCCTGCGCTGATGGCGGTGTCCATGGCGGTGGTTCGCGTGCTGGAGGCAGACTTCGGGGTGAGCGTCAGGCAGCATGCCGGCTTTGTGGCGGGGCATTCGCTGGGTGAATATTCCGCACTGGCAGCCGCAGGAACGTTTTCGCTGGCCGATACGGCGAGGCTTTTGCGGACGCGCGGCGAGGCGATGCAGAAGGCAACGCCTGTCGGCACGGGCGCCATGGCAGCCCTTCTGGGGCTGGATTTCGAGACGGCAGTGAAGGTGGCTGATGAAGCAGCCCAGGGCGACGTGTGTCAGGCAGCCAATGACAATGCGCCGGGCCAGGTTGTGGTATCAGGCGCAAAGGCTGCGGTTGAGCGTGCAGTTGAAATTGCCAAAACGCATGGTGCCAAGCGGGCCATGCTGCTGCCGGTATCAGCACCCTTCCATTGTGCCCTGATGCAGCCTGCGGCTGATGTCATGGCAACCGCGCTGGCGGGTATGACGATGCACAATCCGGCAGTGCCACTGGTGGCGAATGTTGTGGCAGGCGCAGTGTCGGATGCAGCAGATATCCGCGCCAACCTGGTGAAGCAGGTGACAGGCACTGTGCGCTGGAGAGAATCGGTTGAGTGGATGGTTGCCCATGGCGTGGACATGTTTGCCGAGACGGGCGCCGGCAAGGTGCTGACGGGCATGGGCAAACGCATGGCCCCTGATGCACAATGCATGGCAACGACATCTGTTGCAGACATTGAAGCGCTGGCTGCGGCGCTCAAAGGGTAAGGATAAAAAGGCATGTTTGACCTGACAGGCAAGAAGGCGCTGATCACCGGCGCGACCGGTGCTATTGGCGCGGAGATCGCAAGGGCACTGCATGCACAAGGCGCGATTGTTGCGCTGTCGGGCACCCGTGCCAATGTGCTGGACGAGGTAAGGGCTTCGCTGGGTGAACGTGCGCACACCGTGGCCTGCAACCTGTCTGACATGGCCGAGGTGGAAAAGCTGGTGCCGGCAGCCGAGGAAGCAATGGGCGGCATCGACATTCTGGTCAACAATGCCGGCATAACCCGCGACGGCCTTGCCATGCGCATGAAGCTGGAAGACTGGCAGGCGGTGATCGACGTGAACCTGACGGCGGCCTTCATGCTGACCAAGGCCTGCATGCGCACCATGATGAAGGCGCGCTGGGGCCGGGTGATCAACATATCTTCCGTTGTGGGCGTCACGGGCAACCCCGGACAGGTGAACTATTGCGCATCGAAGGCGGGCATGATCGGCATGTCAAAGTCGCTGGCGCACGAACTGGCGTCACGCAACATAACGGTCAATTGCATCGCGCCGGGCTTCATAGAAACCGCCATGACCGACGAACTGAACGACAAGCAGAAGCAAGCCATTCTGGCCACGGTGCCCGCCGGACGGCTTGGCCAGGCGGCGGAAATTGCCGCAGGGGCAGTGTATCTGGCAAGTGACGAGGCCGCCTACATTACAGGCCAGACCTTGCATATCAATGGCGGTATGGCCATGTTGTAGCGCCGATGGCGTTAGTCCACAGTCGTGGGTAGTTTGGGTTTTCGGGCTTGGAAGTGCTGGGGTTTGTGTGATAATAGCCCGGCGAGGTTTTTGGGAGTGGTCCAGATTCCCCGGCAGGTAATGCGGTTAATTCTATTGCTTGCCATAAAGATTTTTTACTGAACCGGATCCGGTTTTCGCGTTGTTGCGAAAAAAATGCCGTATACGGGATCAACTTAACGAGGGTTATTGAAATGAGTGATGTTGCTGAGCGGGTCAAAAAGATTGTCGTGGAGCATCTCGGCGTAGACGCTGACAAGGTTTCCAAGGAAGCCAGCTTTATCGACGATCTGGGCGCAGACAGCCTGGATACCGTCGAGTTGGTCATGGCCTTTGAAGAAGAGTTCGGTATCGAAATTCCGGACGACGCGGCTGAAACCATCCAGACTGTTGGTGATGCTGTAGGCTTCATCGAAAAGAACGCAGCCTGATTTTTCAGGCAATAGCCGCTGCAGCCGTCTCAGGCTGTGTGGCCATCAGTTTTCGAATTTGAGTGCGGTGGCAGTGATAAAAGCACTGCCGCCGCATTTGTTGAAACCGGTCGTCGACGCTTTTTGGGGAGTGCCTAAATGCGCAGGGTAGTGGTTACTGGGATAGGCATGGTGTCGCCTGTTGGCGCCAATGTGGAAGATAGCTGGAAGAGCCTTCTGGCTGGAAAATCCGGTGCGGGCAGAGTGACCCGCATGGACGTTTCCGACATGGCTTGTCAGGTGGGATGCGAGGTCAAGACGGGTGACGGGTCCAACGGCACGTTCAACTGCGATGACTGGATGGAACCCAAGGACCAGCGCCGCTATGACACCTTCATCAAGTACGGCTTTGCCGCTGCCAAGATGGCCGTGCAGAACTCCGGCTGGGAACCCAGGACCGATGAGGATCATTGGCGCACCGGCGTCCTGATCGGCTCCGGCATTGGCGGTTTGCCGTCGATTGAGGCAACCACACTGCTGTTGAACGAAAAAGGCCCGCGCCGGGTCAGCCCGTTCTTCATCCCAGGATCCCTGATCAACCTGGTGTCAGGTCTCGTCTCCATCGAGTTTGGCTTCAAGGGGCCGAACCATGCGGTGGTGACAGCATGCTCCACCGGCGCGCACGCCATCGGCGATGCAGCACGCATAGTGGCGCTGGATGATGCCGATGTGATGGTCGCAGGCGGTGCCGAAGCTGCCATCAGCCGCATCGGGTATGCCGGCTTTCAGGCTTGCAAGGCATTGTCCACACACTTCAATGACACACCAGAAAAAGCCTCACGGCCTTATGACCGTGATCGCGACGGCTTTGTCATGGGCGAAGGCTCCGGCGTGGTGGTGCTTGAGGAATATGAACATGCCAAGGCGCGTGGTGCGACCATCTATGCCGAGGTTGTGGGCTATGGCATGTCAGGTGATGCCTATCATATTACGGCACCTTCCGACACCGGTGACGGTGCCTTCCGCTGCATGAGTGCGGCACTCAAGCGCGCCGGCATCAGTGCAGGCGATCTGGATTATGTCAATGCGCACGGCACGTCGACGCCGATGGGCGATGAAATTGAACTCAAGGCCGTTGAACGGTTGATGGGCAACCAGGCAAACAAGCTGTGCATGTCGTCCACAAAGTCGGCGACGGGTCATCTTTTGGGCGCAGCAGGCGCCATTGAAGCGATTTTCGGCATACTGGCGATGCGCGACAACATTGCCCCGCCAACCCTCAACCTGGACAATCCATCAGTGGAAACCGATATTGACTTGGTGCCGCACACGCCACGAAAAAAGGAAATCAACACAGTTCTGTCCAATTCATTTGGTTTTGGTGGCACCAACGCATCTTTGATTTTCCGCCGCCCGGACATGTAAGGCAACCGCAACTGCCGTCACCGGGGCATGAACGGGCAACAACAGGAACCTGAAAACCTGCATGAGCGCTCCGCTGAAGACACCATTGACCCACCGTCGGTCAACCTCCATCGGCACGATTGTCGGGCGTATTTTCGCAACGCTGATCGTGCTGGCGGTGGTTGCGGGTGCAGGTGGTTTGTACACCTGGACGGCATCAACCAGCGACGGGCCGCTTGGTGCCGCAAAGATCGTGGACATACCGGAAGGCCTGGCCCCAAGTGACATAGCCGACAAGCTGGCAACCGAAGGCGTTGTCAGCAATCCGGTTCTGGCGACGCTGGGCCTGACCGCCATGAAATATGCATTCAACATCGACCCTAAGGCCGGGGAGTATGAGTTTTCTGCGCGCAGCACCTTGATGGAGGTTCTGGGCAGGCTCAAAAGCGGCAAGCGGGTGTTCTACAAGCTTTCAGTGCCGGAAGGGTTTACCACCTGGCAGGTGCTGGAGCGCATGGCTTCCAATGACGTGCTGGTCGGCGATGTCGAGACAGTGCCGACGGAAGGTGAGCTGTTGCCGGACACCTATATCTTTTATCGTGGCAGAACCCGGCAATCGCTTGTTGACCAGATGAAGCTGGCCCAGGAAAATCTGGTCGCGAAACTGTGGCCTGCGCGCGCCAGCGACTTGCCGTTCAAGACACCGGAAGAAGCGTTGATCCTTGCGTCCATCGTGGAGAAGGAAACCGGCCAGGCCGATGAGCGTGCCCATGTGGCGGCGGTTTTCGTGAACCGGATGCGCAAGGGCATGCGGCTGCAGTCCGACCCGACGATCATTTACGGCATCACCAGGGGACAGGGGAAGCTTGACCGTCCGATCTATCGAAGCGATATCCGCAACAAGACCGACTACAACACGTACCAGATTGACGGACTGCCGCCGACCCCGATAGCCAATCCCGGAACAGCATCGATCAAGGCCGTGCTTAATCCGATTGAAACAAAGGATGTATTCTTTGTGGCAGATGGAACCGGCGGGCATGTGTTCGCCAAAACGCTTGATGAGCACAATGCAAACGTCAAGAAGTGGCGCAACTGGCTGAAGGATCAAAAGGAAGAACAGGCCGCAACCGGGGACGACAAACCGGCTGAGACGACCGAGCCGGAGGCGAGCAGGGGTGAACAGCCGGAGGCGGGCAAGAGCGAAGAGCCGGAGGCGAACAACACCGATGCGCCGTTGCCGGACGTGGCTGCTGGCGATGCGCAGGACCAGACCGCAACGGCGGAACCCAAGCCGGGAGCAGACGAGCAGGCAGCAGACGAGCCTGCATCAACCTTCAAGGTTGTCGAGGTGGCAGGCCGCAGTGTTCCCATTCCCAAGGACAAGCCTGTCCGGCAGTAGCGGGTGTTATGAGTTCGGCCCGGTTGACGGCGCTGTTTGCTTGATATTTCGGTTGGATGTGTCCGGTCCATAATATGGCGACTTGAGCCCATGTAAGACAATGGTTCGATTGCAACGGACGACCGCGGTCAGGTCTAAGAATGCGGGAACAAGGTACTCGGCAGGCCAACTACCGTTGACAGAATGAAAATATGTAATAATGTAATTACATGTTGACCAATGATCAAATGGATGCTGTCTTTCAGGCTTTGGCCCATGCCCACAGGCGGCGCATTCTTGACCTTGTCATGTCGAAGCCAGGGATAGCCGTGGGCGAATTGGCCAAGAGCTTCGATACCAGCCGGATCGCGGTGATGAACCATCTTGCCATTCTGGAGCGCGCGGGATTGATTATCAGCCAGAAAGACGGACGCAGCAGGCGGCTGCACCTGAATGCCGTGCCCATTCAGATGATCCACGAGCGTTGGACGACGGAGTTCAGCGCCCATTGGGCCGGGCACCTGACAGGGCTCAAATATGCCGCAGAGGCCAAAGCAAAACAGGAGCAGGACACATGAGCGCGGACAAAGGGATAGAAGGTAATCCGGATTTCGGTCCGCCGCAGATGTGGAAAGTCACGATCAACGCCCCCATTGAGACCGTCTGGAACACCTTGGTCAAAACCGACGAGGTGCTTCCGTTTCTGTTCGGCGGCGTATGTCAGGCAGATGGGGCGCTAGCATCCGGTAAGTCTTTTCGGATGGTATCCCGTGACGGCAAATTCGCCACTGTTGTTGGCCGCGTTCTGGAGTTCACGCCGCCCACACGATTTTCCCACACGATCTCGTTCACGCAGGTGCAGGGCGAGCAACCGGGGCGCACGACCTATGACCTCAAGGAGGTGCCGGGCGGCACCGAGGTGACCCTGATCGCCGAAGCGGTTGCGGGCAGCAAGACCGCCCGCATGGCCAAGACCGGGCCGTTCATCGTGGGCAATCTCAAACGCTACGTCGAGACCGGCAAGCCAGCTTTCAGCGGCGCGATGGTGATGGCGCTGGCTCCTGTGATGTCGGTGTTTGCCCGGCGGATCACCCGAATTGAGAATTGGCCGCTTGAGGGGCGGGCGTGATGCAGATCATAAGGAGTGAAAGAGATGGTTGATAATCCTGCCGAAAGCGCCGGATCACGGGGGCGAATATTCTGGCTGGGTTGGGTTCTCTGCGGTCTGGCCATCGCATTCCTGCTGCTCGACGCCGCAATGAAGCTGCTGACCCTGCCAAATGTCCTTGAAGCGGGTTCGGCTCTTGGCTTTGAAGGAAAACCGGTTGAACGCCTGCTGGGCGGCATTCTTTTGGTCTGTACGCTGCTTTACGCCATGCCACGGACTGCGGTTCTGGGGGCGATCCTGCTGATGGCCTATCTGGGCGGTGCGGTTGCCGTGCACCTTCGCGTTGGCAGCCCGCTGTTCAGCCATACTCTGTTCGGCGTATATCTGGGGGCCGTCATATGGGGCGGCTTGTATCTGCGCGACAACCGACTGCGCCGCCTGCTGCCCTTTATTCGAACGCAGGCAACGTCATGAAGTTCACCACCGAACTGGTTCAGGGCGATAGCAAGAATGTTGTCGGCATGATCATTCCGCCTGCGATCATCGAAGGCTTTGGTGCGGGCAAACGTCCGCCCGTCCGGGTGACCATCAATGGTTACACCTATCGCAGCACGGTGGCGGTGATGGGCGGCAAGTTCATGGTTGGCGTCGCGGCCGAGCATCGTGAAAAGGCCGGGGTCCAGGGCGGACAGGTTGTCGAGGTCACTCTTGACCTGGATACATCGCCGCGTGAGGTGATCGTCCCGTCTGACTTGACTGAAGCACTGCAAATGGCCGAAGTTCTTGGCGCCTTTGAAAGCCTGCCCCCGAGCCAGCGTAAAGAACATGTCCGCGCCATCAACGAAGCAAAGTCAGCCGAGACACGCGCCCGCAGGATCGCCAAGGTAGTGGATCGCCTTCGGGAAATGTAGGGTGCCGTCACGATCGATGACCGGAAGGTTCCAAGTGCAGCTGTTGTTCCGAAGACAGCTTTGTTCGCATTACGGCTGTTCACTGGGGTGGAATCAAGTGTTTGCCTGACGAAGCTCTTCGCGCCAGTTTCCGCCCGTACAGAGACGGTGTCCGTAAGGTGTCCGGCTTGCATGGCATATCGCCAGCGCAATGGGTAAAGTGTTTCCAGCAAAATGATTCTTCTCCGGGGCACATGATTTCATGACCATTTCCAGCATGACAGGCTTTGGCCAGGGATCGGGCAGTTCCGGACCCTGGACCTTCCAGTGGGAGTTGCGCTCGGTCAACGGCAAGTTGCTGGATGTGCGGCTTCGGCTGCCTTCCGGCGCCGAGGCCATTGAACCGCAGATCAAGGCAATTGCCGCCAATCATCTCAAGCGCGGCAATGTGCAGGCGTCGGTGCAGATGGAGCGCGAGGAAGCGCTGGCAACGCTCAGGGTCAACCCCGAAGGACTGGCGGCGGCAATAGAGGTCGCGCGCGCTGTTGAGCGCGGATTTGGTGGCGCACCGGCATCCACCGATGCCATTCTGGGCATGCGCGGGGTGGTTGAAACATCAACCGAAGAAATTGATGAAGCCGTGGTTGCAGCACGCGATGCAGCCCTGGTGGCCGCGGCGGAAGAGGCTTTTGCGGCACTTGCAGCCAACAGACGGGCCGAAGGTGACAGGCTGGCTGCGGTAATTGGCGCGCAGCTAGACCGCATTGACGAACTGACAGAGCAGGCCAAGGCAGACCCCTCGCGCAGCCCTGAGGCCATTCGCGAGAGACTTGCCGCAAATATTGAACGCATCATGGCCGCAACCCAGACACTGGACCCGGACCGCCTGCACGCGGAGGCAATGATTGCCGCCGCCAAGGCCGACATCCAGGAAGAACTGGACAGGCTGGTTGCGCACGTTGAAGCCGCGCGCGAGCTGCTTGTGGCGGACGAACCGGTGGGGCGGAAATTTGATTTTCTGGCACAGGAATTCAACCGCGAGGCCAACACGCTGTGTTCAAAGTCCACCGATACATCGCTGACGCGCATCGGACTGGAGCTTAAAACCGTGATCGATCAACTTCGCGAACAGGTGCAAAACGTTGAGTAGTTCCCGCACATCGTCATCCATTGCCCGGCGCGGGCTGCTGTTTGTGCTGTCCTCGCCATCGGGCGCAGGCAAGACCACCCTGTCGAAGCGCCTGCTTGAGCGCGAGAGGGACATGGTGATGTCGGTCTCTGTCACCACCCGCAAACCGAGGCCGGGCGAGATTGACGGCAAGGATTATTTCTTCATATCGCGAAAACGATTTGATCAGATGGTAGAGAATGGAGAGTTGCTCGAACATGCTGAAGTGTTCGGCAATGGGTATGGTACCCCGTTACAGCGGGTGCGAGAATGCGTTGATAGCGGTAAAGATGTGTTGTTTGACATCGATTGGCAGGGTACGCAACAAATTCACAGTAAGATGGGGGCTGATCTGGTAAGGGTCTTCATTCTGCCGCCATCTGCTCCAGAATTAAAAGATCGGCTGTTTCGACGCAATCTGGATGAAATCAGCGTGATCAAGAAACGGATGGCAGAAGCTTCGAACGAATTGGGCCATTGGGATGAGTACGATTATATTTTGGTCAATGATGATGTTGATGAATGCAGCGAGGACATCGCCGCAATACTGAAAGCAGAAAGGCTGAAAAAAATCCGCCGCGTGGGTCTGGCAGACTTTGTCCAAGGGATGAGGAAGGAACTTTCCCGTGGCTTAAACTGACTCTGTAAGCGGTTCAAAAGACTCGTGATTTGCCGCAAACCTGACTCAGGCCATTAAGCCGAAAGCGCATTCGCCAGCCGGCAAAAACCTTCAACGTCCACTTCTTCGGCGCGCATGGTTTGAGCAATGCCGGCAGTATCGAGCAGCACCAGCGGATCGGCACCAAGCGGCCTGAGGCTGGACCGAAGCATCTTGCGGCGTTGCCCGAAAGCGGCCTGCGTCACCTTTTCAAGCACACGCACGTCACAGTCGATCAGCGGCTGTGCCAATGGCGTAAGGTGAACCACCGACGAGGTGACCTTGGGTTGTGGCGTAAAGGCCTTCGGCGAGATATCGAACATTTTAATGGCCGTGGATCGCCACTGCGAAATTATGGCGAGGCGGCCATAAGCATCATCGCCCACACCAGCGCAAATGCGCATGGCAACCTCTTTCTGGAACATCAGGGTGAGGGACGACCACAACGGCGGCCATGCGCGGCTGGTCAGCCAGCCGGCCAGCAGTGGCGTGGCTATGTTGTAGGGCAGGTTGGCGACAATCTTGGTGGGGCCGCAGACCAGCGAGGTCCAGTCGATGGTCAGCGCATCACCATTAATGACCTCCAGTTTGCCGGGGTAGGCGCGGGCGATCTCTGCCAGCGCGGGCAGGGCGCGTTCATCACGTTCAACGGCGATGACCTTGTCTGCGCCTTCCATCAGCAGCGCACGCGTCAATCCGCCGGGGCCGGGGCCAACCTCCAGTATGGTGTGGCCTGCAAGCGGGCCGGCAGTGCGCGCAATGCGGCGGGTGAGGTTGAGATCGAGCAGGAAGTTCTGTCCGAGGCTCTTTTTTGCAGCAAGCCCGTGCTTTTCGATGACGTCGGCCAGACGTGGCAATCCATCATCGGCCGGCTCGCTCATTTCAGCGCCTTTGCCATCATGGCGGCCTGCCGCAACGCGGCAATGAAGCTGAATGGATTGGCTTTGCCTGTACCGGCAAGATACAGCGCCGTACCATGGTCGGGTGAGGTGCGCACAAATGGCAGGCCCAGAGTGGTGTTGATGCCGTCGTGAAAGCCGATGGTCTTGACCGGAATGAGCGCCTGATCGTGATACATGCAAAGCGCCAGGTCATAGGTTGCGCGCGCTTCTTCATGAAACAAGGTGTCGGCCGAAACCGGACCAAACGCTGCAATGCCTTCGCTCTTCAGGGTATTTATGGCGGGAAGGATGATGTCTGCATCCTCTTTGCCGATGGTTCGGTTTTCGCCTGCATGGGGGTTCAGTCCGGCCACCGCGATGCGGGGGTGGGCAATTGCGAAATACCGGCTCAGATCATGATGTATGGTGCGGGCCTGCGAGATGATCTTCTGAGCCGTGACTGCTGCCGGTACGTCCTTCAACGCGATGTGCACGCTCAGCGGTACGGTACGGAAACTGCCTGCAGACAGCATCATGACCGGAGAGGCCTGATGCCCCGCGCTGATCGCCAGATGGGCGAGGTAGTCGGTATGGCCTTGATGTTTGAAACCTGCGTGGTAGAGGGTTTCCTTCTGGATCGGCGCGGTAACGACACCCGATGCCTCACCGCTGAGGGCAAGGGTGA
>Ga0307380_10010488_pt1 | contig 11674 bp, 11 predicted proteins | sample UN3MG_FD_202239 | JGI IMG/M metagenome (GOLD analysis project Ga0307380, IMG submission 202239) | Soil microbial communities from Risofladan, Vaasa, Finland - UN-3 | ecosystem: Environmental > Terrestrial > Soil > Coastal area > Acid sulfate soil | place: Finland: Risofladan, Vaasa | collected... | reverse complement strand
GTCCCAAGGAGTGGGCAATCCGCGCGAAGTGGGAAGGGGTTCCCCCGTACACGCGGGGATAGTCCTTGCTGATCGGGGACAACGTTGACCTTCGCGTGGGTTCCCCCGTACACGCGGGGATAGTCCCATCACCAAGGTGGAGATCGTTGACGGATCAGAGGTTCCCCCGTACACGCGGGGATAGTCCCTCGCTACCGTCGAAGGCGCTGCGCGTGGGTCAGGTTCCCCCGTACACGCGGGGATAGTCCTCAACGCCCGACCGCGCTCTACTCGATAAGGCAGGTTCCCCCGTACACGCGGGGATAGTCCCACGACCGTTCAATCCCTAGCTGAGTCCATGAAGATTCCCCCGTACACGCGGGGATAGTCCCCTTCCTGCGGCGCGCAGCGCCTATCGTGAGGTGGTTCCCCCGTACACGCGGGGATAGTCCCTCCCAGTAGAAACCGATCTCACCCGTGGGAGTGGTTCCCCCGTACACGCGGGGATAGTCCCTTAACCCCAGAGATCATCGGCCATGTCAGTGGGGTTTCCCCCGTACACGCGGGGATAGTCCCTATCTGGTGAATTAGATGAAGCGCGGGCAGCAGGTTCCCCCGTACACGCGGGGATAGTCCCACGTTACCACAAAGGCACGATTGCGCGACAACGGTTCCCCCGTACACGCGGGGATAGTCCCGTTACGGGAGGAAGTTCATGAACCAGACGTGCGGTTCCCCCGTATACGCGGGGATAGTCCCTTCAAGAATGTTGAAGGATACCCTACATGGCGGGTTCCCCCGTACACGCGGGGATAGTCCCATCATTTCTTCCACGCGCATCCGCAGGTTGTAGGTTCCCCCGTACACGCGGGGATAGTCCCGAGGGACGGATGCGAGTGAGTGTGGAAGGGTTGGTTCCCCCGTACACGCGGGGATAGTCCCGCTGATTCACGTGTCGGTGTTGACCTTGCAAGGGTTCCCCCGTACACGCGGGGATAGTCCCGTTCGCAATGACGTTGACCGTGACCGACAACGGGTTCCCCCGTACACGCGGGGATAGTCCCAGTAGAGGTATTGTAAGGAGATTGCAGATGACGGTTCCCCCGTACACGCGGGGATAGTCCCTAAGGAAGGGAAACTACATGGACTCCCGGGGGGGTTCCCCCGTACACGCGGGGATAGTCCCAAATACGAGCAGGGCTTGGTACACCACGTGGGGGTTCCCCCGTACACGCGGGGATAGTCCCGAGTGGCAGCCGATCCAGCAGTCGATCAAGACGGTTCCCCCGTACACGCGGGGATAGTCCCTTCACCATACGGTCGATGTTGTCGTTCAACGTGGTTCCCCCGTACACGCGGGGATAGTCCCGATTGGCAGATAATTACGAGGGGAGGAAAGATGGTTCCCCCGTACACGCGGGGATAGTCCCTCTTCGATGTCGATGCAGATATCGTCCTCTATGGTTCCCCCGTACACGCGGGGATAGTCCCTTCACCATACGGTCGATGTTGTCGTTCAACGTGGTTCCCCCATACACGCGGGGATAGTCCTTGAAGTGATACACACTAAAGGAGACCGTCTAAGGTTCCCCCGTACACGCGGGGATAGTCCCACGGAGCACGCGGAAGTTACCGGCCTATATGCGGTTCCCCCGTACACGCGGGGATAGTCCTGTGTGCTCTTGGTTGCGGATGCGCAAAGATACGGTTCCCCCGTACACGCGGGGATAGTCCCCGATGAGAAGACGCAAAATCCCTCTGTAGTTCATATCTGTGGTTTAGGTCTCGTGGCACACCGTCACGGACTTACTTGATACCATGGCATTTGGTGAGCAGATGTAGTTACTAATAAAGAAATAACTCAGGCAAGGAGCGACTTCTTCCCTTTTTCGTAGAATACCATCCCTGCACGCTGGATATGCTCTATCACTTCGCTGTCAGTGATGTCGTTGAAGATGGAGAGATCAATCGTGTATGGCAGGAGCAGTTCGTCGAGATCGTTCATCACTTTGAGCAGCACATCAAAGGTCAAGTCCTTGTCGCCCTGGAGGGTGAGGTCAATATCGGATCCGTTTTTATAGTTGCCTTTTGCGCGCGAACCATAGATTATGACCTTTTCAATCTGGGGAAAGTAAGCAAAAACATCGTACATTTTCTTGATTGTGGCTTCTTTCAAACCGTACCGGAGGGTCATGATACCTATTCCCTTAAGGATTCCATTTTAGTCCGCAGCGTTTGAAACTCTGAAAAGTACCTATTGAAGATCTTATCGGCAATGGCTTTGGCAACGTCTTCGTTATATGCGTGAGTGGTCAAGGCTCGGCTCTCGATCATGTCCATCCACGTTTCGCCATCCTCGATCAATCCGCGCTTGAACGCGAGGCGAAATGCGTCGCGACTGCCATGGATTCCTGTTTCGCCCTGATGTTCAAAATAATCCTTTAACGTATTCCAGGCTAGTTCGTAGGTGTACTCAAACGATTGAATCACTCCCTGCTGTTCAAGTTCGTTTAACTTGCCTTTCTCAATAAATTTTGTCAATTGGTTGAGGGCTTTCTTGAAGTGATTGAATCGTTGAATCCAACGAATATCTTTGATGCTCATAGTGTTTCTCCGTGAAAGACCTCGTTCAACATCTATGGTTGCTCCTGTTTTCTTCGCAGTCTTGTTTCATGACGCTCTTCCAGCCTCATTCTACCCGATAAGACAACCAATGAGAAGACACAAGACTCCTGTGCGGATGGTGGCGAAAAACAAAGATCGTGACTTCTGTTGCTGGATGGTGATAGACTTCTTTCTCGTGCTGGATGACTCAACGCGTGCCCACACTAGAGCAGTTGCTTATCGGATTTGCGTTGCAGGAACAGATCTTCGGGATCTACTTGGGTTATCCCCGCGATCAAGTCAAAGTGAGAATCCGTGGAAAGAATCTCCTTTAGACCCCTATTCATCATCACTGCTGTATGAACAACATCCCTCGGGGGGTGCAGTAGCCGAAGAAGGATTTACTGTACCCCCCGAGCGGTGAGCCCCTTCAGGGCGTATGTCTGAAAGAGACCGACCGCGCGGCGCATATCCTCCACGTAAATCGGGTATATCTCGGGTACAAGCTGCATGAGGCTATTGGCCATTGCCACGCCCGTCTCCCAGCGATGAATGGCTCCGTAGCGATAGGGGATCTCCTGAATGGCTCCGGTGTCTGTAGCGACCGCGACCCTTGCCCGTCGCTACCCTCGGGGGGTGTAGTAAGGAGGACCGGCTACTACACCTCCTAAGTCATAATCCAGACGCATGATTCCTTGTAACGATGGTCTTTGCCGCCGGCATACATGGGGATGTTCACATCCAAGAACAGCCTATCCACCGATGACCCCTCTTACGATCTCATCCTCCATCTTCTCCCAGTCGCTGACTGGTGCGTCAAGAGAGCATGTTCTTTAGCGCGTTCTGGCGTGTTATGCGTAGCTCCTTCTCAAGGCACTCTGCCTCGACCGCCTGTCGTACGAGGGCACTGCCCCTTGACACACAAGGAGCATTGATGTATAAGTTGCACGGGATGAACAGAATCCATCTAAATATCAGGTTAACAAGTAACTGAGCATCCCTGGGTTAAACTGCCGTAAAAGGGAGGTGGGAGGCACGAAACATCTTTATGTTTAGGCAATGTGGTTTGGGCTGCAAACTGTAGGAGGTGACTTTTCAATGCGTACGACATGGGCGGTAGTATTCTGCACACTAATATTGGCATCTGGTCTGGTGGGGAATTGTTTGGCCGTTGGTACACTGGTCGTTGCACTCGAGGCGGAACCGACATCACTAGATCCTCATCAACTCACGGACTACAACTCTGTTCGTGCAGCGGCAGCGCTGTTTGAGACCTTAACGCAATTCAAGCCGGGAACAACGGAAATAATGCCCGGGTTAGCTGAGTCGTGGGCCCTCTCAGACGATGGATTGACGTACACTTTTCATCTACGCGAAGGTGTCTTCTTCCATGATGGCACCACATTTACGGCGGACGACGTGAAGTTCAATTTTGAGAGACAGACGGACCCCAATCACCCGTATTACAACACAGGCGTTTTTGGATACGCAGATTTCACCTTGGGAATGATCGACACAATCGATGTGGTTGATGACTATACGCTAGTATTGCACCTCAAGTATACCTTTGCTCCTTTCCTGAGGAACATGGCGATGATAGCAGCTGCCATGATCAGCCCGGAATCCCTTGAAGAATACGGAGCGGACATCGTGGTGCATCCCGTCGGAACCGGTCCGTTTCAATTCCGCGAGTGGCAACCGGGGATAAAGCTCGTTCTCGATCGCAATCTCACGTATTGGGGCGAACCAGCTACGCTGGACACCCTGATCTTCAGACCGATCATCAACCCCCAGAGCCGATTGGCCGCCCTGGAAACCGGAGAAGTCGACTTCATGGTGAACCCGCCCCCGGAAGACATTGAGCGGCTGCGCAACGATCCGAATTTCGACGTAGTAGCAAAGCTCGGGCAGCACACGTGGTGGATTGTGTTGAATTGCCAGGTGCCGCCGTTTGACAATAAGCTCGTTCGCCAAGCCGTGCACTATGCTGTGGACAAGAAGGCAATCGTCGATGGCATTCTGCGCAATACGGGAGAGGTGGCCGTTAACCCGTTGCCGACAAACGTGTGGAGCTACACCGAAGACGTAAAGATCTACGATTACAACCCACAGAAGGCCCGAGATTTGCTCGCTCAAGCCGGCTATCCCAATGGGTTTGAAGTCGAATTCTGGGTCCCGCAAACCGGGTCTGGGATGCAACAGCCGGTAGAAATGGCAATCGCCATTCAGGCGTATCTCGCTGCAGTTGGCGTCACCGCTAACATACAAACGTGGGAGTGGGGAACATATCTGGATAAGGTCTTCGGACCACCGGCGGGAGAGCTTCCCGCAATGCACGAGATGTCCTGGATCATGGACAACGGTGATCCGGACAACTTCCTCTACATTCTCTTGAGTGGGGAGCAATGGCCGTTGAACGGGTTCAACGAATCGTTCTACAAGAACGAAGAGGTGGATCGCCTACTTCGCGAGGCGAGGGTCGAGCTCGACGCTGACAAGCGCCTGCCGCTCTACGAGGAAGCACAGAAGCTCATCTGTGAAGACTCCCCGTGGATCTGGGTTGATCACGCATACGAGACTTTCGTGGTGAGGGCAGGGATCCAGGGCTTCGTGTTCCAGCCGACGCAAGGGATCCTCCGCTTCGAGCGGGTCACCCTCAAATAACGGATACGGCGAAAGACTGAGAGGATGATCACTTATCTCATTCGGCGGTTGTTTTGGCTCGTACCCGTCCTTGTGGGGGTCACCTTCTTGGTCTTTCTGACGATGTATTTAGCACCCGGGGACCCGGTCAAGATCATGCTGGGTCCCCGGGCGAATGCAGAGACACTCGAGCGAGTACGGGCAGAGCTGGGGTTGGATCGTCCCTTGCCGGTCCAGTACTTCTCATGGATTTCCCGCGTCATGACAGGTGACTGGGGGCGCTCCATTCAACTCCGGCGCCAAGTGTTCCCCATTGTAACTTCCCGCTTTCAGTCTACTGCCCTTCTTGGGTTCTCCGCTCTACTGCTGGCCAGTCTGGGCGGGATCGGTGCAGGTATCGCCGCGGTCTTCAAACGGCAGACCGGGTGGGACAGCTTGTTCACATTCCTCGCAATTGTTGGATTCAGCATCCCGGTCTTTTGGTTGGGACTGATCCTTCAGCTCGTCTTTGGTGTGCGCTTAGGGTGGTTGCCCACATCGGGGATGGTGTCGTCGGTGGGGGGTGGTGGAGTCGGGGACATGCTAGTCCACCTGATTCTGCCGGTCTTGGCACTCTCGACTGAACCGTTGGCCCTCATCGCCCGCATGACGCGCTCATCCATGCTCGAGGTCATCCAGGAAGACTACATCAAGGCCGCGCGTTCCAAGGGGCTGACGGAAACGATGGTGCTGCTGAAGCACGCGCTGAGAAACGCGTTTGTTCCCATCTTGACCGTCATTGGCATGCAGTTGGGATTTGTCTTTGCGGGATCGGTTTTTGTGGAGGCGATTTTCTCCTGGCCGGGAATCGGAAACCTCATCGTCAATGGCATCTTGGCGAGGGACTTTCCGATTGTTCAAGGCTCAATTCTATTGATCGCCTTGTCCTACGTTCTCATCAATCTCATCGTCGACATGTCTTATGCCTACGTGAATCCGTCTCTTCGCTATGACTAAGACGAACGGATACAAACGGCAATCCGAATGGATCCGAGCGCTGCGACAACTGGTACGAGACCGCATAGCGCTTGTCAGCTTTATCGTACTGTGCGGTCTGGTGGTCACCTCACTGCTTGCCCCCTACTTGGGGTTGCGCGACCCTAACGTAATTGATCTGGGCGATCGCCTTGCTAGCCCCGGGCAGAGCGGTCATCTCCTCGGGGCGGATGAACTCGGACGAGACTACTTAAGTCGCCTGGTATGGGGAGGCCGGATCTCGATTTCGGTTGGTTTTTTTGCGGTATTCCTTGCCTTGGGTATTGGCCTGATTCTGGGCCTTGTCACTGGATACTTACGCGGTGTATGGGATCTCACGATCATGCGATTCATCGATGTTCTGATGGCCTTCCCCTACATCCTACTTGCGATTGCAATCGTTGCATCTCTGGGCCCCGGTTTACGTAATACTATGATCGCACTTGCCATTGCTGGCGTACCCTACTACACACGCATCGTGCGGGGGTCGGTCCTCGGGTTGATGGACAAGGAGTTCATCCAGGCAGCCAAGGCTGTGGGGGCACCACCGGTGAGGATTATCCTTAGGCATATATTGCCGAACGTGGTCGCTCCGATGATTGTGGCCGCAACACTTGACGTCGGCTGGATGATCATGGCAGGAGCAGGAATGAGCTTCCTAGGGCTGGGCGCCCAGCCCCCCGATGCCGAATGGGGGCTCATGTTGAGCAACGGGAGCAAGTACCTGCGCACGGCACCACATCTGTCTCTCCTTGCAGGCATGGCGATCTCTCTTGTGGTGTTGGCACTGAATTTCATCGGTGATGGATTGCGCGACGCGCTGGACCCCAAGGTCCAGCGATACTGAATTAGGAGGTTTGTATGATTGTACCGAGCACGTTCTCGATCGTTGCATGCGATCTCGAAGTCGGAGAATGCGGGATCGCTGTTCAGTCGAAGTTCCTTGCCGTGGGCTCAGCCGTTCCATGGGCCCAGGCAGGGGTCGGCGCCGTCGCAACGCAATCCTACGTAAACACGGCGTATGGCCCCAGAGGGTTAGCACTGCTTAAGGGGGGGCTCTCCGCACAACAGGCGCTCGATCAGCTCGTGGCGGATGATCCGGACAGGGCATTGCGCCAGGCCGGAATTGTCGATGCATCTGGACACTCGGCGACGTTCACGGGAGACAAGTGCCTGGATTGGGCTGGCGGAATCACCAGTGACGGGTTTGCCTGCCAGGGAAACATCCTCGTTTCCGCAAAGACGGTGGAGGCAATGGCCGAGACGTTCACTAAGACCAGAGGGGGGACCCTTGCTGCGCGCCTTTTGGCGTCACTCCGCGCCGGTCAAGCGGCCGGAGGCGATCGCCGCGGGAAACAGTCGGCAGCGTTGCTTGTCGTAAAGGAGAGAGGCGGCTACGGCGGATTCAACGACCGCTACATCGATCTACGTGTCGACGATCACTCAGAGCCAATAGAGGAGTTGGCACGAGTCTTCGAGCTGCATCAGCTATATTTCGCGCCTCCTAAGCCAACGGATCTTGTTTCCCGCAACACCGAGATCACGCGCTCCATCCAGGAGGCATTGTCAAAACTCGGCTATTATCGCGGAAGGCTTGATGGTGTTTGGTCCTCCAAGCTGGAGCAAGCGCTGTTCAACTTCTGCGGTACCGAGAATCTAGAGGAACACTTAAGAGCAGACACGCAGTTCGACCTGCGCATCTTGAACTTCATGCAACGCCTGCTGGGCAAACTCGACAAGCTCTAGCAACCTGTGTGGGAAGCATTCTTTCGAGTCGATAAACCAGGGCAGAGGAAGTTGAGAGGGAGGGATGATGAAAGAGTTCATGGAACACACCTCTGGACAAAGCTACCTTTTGCCACCATCTCCACGGAACTGGTCAGTGCCAAACCATGTGGCGTAGTTCATCGACGAGATACCGGACCAGTTGGACTCGTCTGGAATTCACCGCAAGTGTGAGTGTGAGGCTCACGTTTCCCATCCGTAGATGCAAGTTTCCAGCATTCTCCTGACCCGTGCAATCAAATTTGGCATATGTGGTTGCTGGTAGTAGTCCACGGAGTGCGTTGTTAAGCCTTTCCCGTAGCCCTCCTTGTTGACTTGCCTTCATCACGCTCGGGCTTCGCCAACTCGATCTCAAGTTCAAGCCATTTTGTGGTGAATTCTCGAAATCTCCGATAGTTCTCGATCTCCCGACTCAGTTCAGGAACATTCACCGGTTGGACGTACTTGGTGTGACCCTTGCCTGCGTGACGAAGAGTCAGGAGTACCGCGCTTCCCGACGGGCATCCAAGTGCTATTTCCGCGATCGTTACCCCCCGCGACTCAATGTGGGATAGAATCAACGCGCAATGAATGAAAAGCCGATTACCATCGTGTCTGGGCTGCCACGCTCGGGGACGTCGATGATGATGATGATGCTCCAGGTGGGCGGGATGTCCGTTCTTACCGACAATATCCGCCAGGCGGATGACGACAATCCAAGAGGGTACTACGAGCTTGAACGGGTAAAGGAGATTGAGCACGACAAGGGATGGCTCCCGCTGGCAGAGGGGAAGGTCGTGAAGATGGTCTCCGTGCTCCTTCGACACTTGCCCGATGACCACGACTACAAGGTGATCTTCATGCGGCGGAAGATGGGGGAGATCCTCGCCTCGCAACGCAGGATGCTCATCCGCCGCGGAGAGGACCCGGATGCCGTGAGCGATGAGAAGATTGCGGAAGTCTCGCGCAAGCACCTGCAGCAGGTAGAGAAGTGGCTTTCCGAGCAGCAATACATCGATGTGTTGTACGTGCGATACAGCGATATACTCGCCGATCCGCGCGAACAGGCAACGCGCATCTCCCGCTTCTTGGACGACCGTGTCGACCCGGAGAGGATGGCGCAGGCCGTCGACGAACGGCTGTACCGACAGCGATCTTGATCTCCGGTTGCCACTCTGCGGACGGATAGACTAGAATAATCGCTGTACTCACGTTCAAAGGGAGGTAATGATGGCTCTCACATGCGGCCTAGTCGGTCTGCCTAGCTGTGGAAAGACGACGATCTACAACGCAATAACCGCTGCTGGGGCGGGAAGCTACGATGGCGCGGAGATGAACCGAGCCGTGATCAGCGTTCCCGATCCGCGCATCCAGCCCCTCGTCGACATGTACAACGCTCCCAAGATCGTCCCCGCTACCCTTGAAGTAGTGGACATCCCCGGGCTGAAGGAGGGCTCCACCGCTGGCGATGGCCGTGGAAACAAGCTCCTCGCCCACATCAAGGACGTCGATGCGATAGTGCATGTGGTGCGTTGCTTCGAGGATCCGAGCGTGCCGTTCGAGTATGAGACGATCGACCCAGCGCGCGATGTGGAGACGATTGATCTCGAACTGATGGTCGCCGACAGTCAGACATTGCAGAACAAGATCAACCGCCTCACGAAGATCGCTCGCGCTGGGGATAAGGACGCGGCGCGAGAGATAGTCGATTGCGAGAAAGTCCTCTCCGCGCTGAACGAGGGTATGCCCGCGCGCAAGCAGGGATTGAACGAGCACGAGCTTGCAAGCGTGTACGACTGCAACCTTGTCTCCCTGAAGCCCGTGTTGTACGTGGCCAACATAAAGTCGGTCGCGGATGAGGAGAACGAACACGTGCGAGCCCTTGCTGGGATCGCCGCTTCGGAGAACGCGGAGATGATCAGCGTCTGCGGTCAGGACGAGGCGGAGATCAGTCAGCTCGACCCATCGGACCAGAAGGAGTTCCTGAGTGAACTGGGCTTGGAGGAGTTGTCGATGGAGCGGCTGATCCGCGCTGCCTATCGCATACTCGGCCTGGTCAACTTCTTCACCGCCGGCGAGAAAGAGGTGCACGTGTGGATCTGTCGCAGGGGGGACAAGGCGCCCGTTTCTGCCGGGAAGATCCATTCCGACATGGAACACGGCTTCATCCGCATGGAAGTGATTCGCTACGAGGACCTAATCGAGCTTGGAAGCGAGGCGGCGGTCGCCAAGGCCGGTAAGCAAGGGATCGAAGGGAAGGACTACGAAGTGCAGGACGGAGACATCGTCGTCATCCGCTTCAGCCCACCGAAGAAATAGGGGCTCCGTATCATTTTGAGTGGGCCCCCCAACGTTAATCTCGCCGGAGACGGATGCCGGTTGCAAAGCAAGACAGGAGGTCAAAGACAACTCACCACGAAGAGCACGAAGGATGGAATTCGGTTCGAGCTACAGCGTCATCAACCAGTTGAGTACAAAGGCGTGTGCTCACAGGGCTGCGGCCACCGCGTGGACGTACTGGTAGAAGACAGGAGGCAGTCGGCTCTGTGAGAGCCTTGACCCTTTGTCTTTGCTTACCCACTTGAAACGACAAAGAGCCGAAGTGGAGACAACACTCATGGTCATTCACTCTGCCATGGACGCAGTCATTTCGCAAGAACCTGGAGTATGGTGTGCTTTCGATCCTCCAGAACCCCGGCATGATCAAGCCTCGTGCATCAATCTTCGTTGTGTCGGCTTCAGCGCCGCACGTTCGAGAACAGCACGTGACCAATTACAATGGCAGACGTATGCGCATTGATAAGTGTCGACAATGGTTGGCTTCTGCCTTAGGACAATATCATTATCCTCGGATCAACCGTAGGGCATACTCCAAGAACAGAAACTACGGCGGTGCAAAGAAGTGCTTCACGCCGCAATCCAATTACGGACAATTCTCACAGAGTGTGCTCTTGACCAGCGACAGCAAGGGCACTATGCTGCAGCACTCCAAGATGGAAGTACAAGATTAGGGAGGTGAACAATGTCCGATAAGAAGAAACCGCAGGGTGGCAAGAAAGGGACGAAATCCACGGGGAAAGGCAAGTGACGAACAATGTGGGACGTGGAGATGCCCACACCAAACATGCCCATTTACGGCGTGTGTGTCCCTGTTGCGGAGGAGGTCGATCCATTCGAGCACATCCGTTGTCCTTGATGTGGAGGATTGCTTGCATTCACAGGCTAAGAGCCGTTCTTGGTTGACTGGGCCACTGAAAGCTGGGATCACGGTAGTGAGCTAGCAGATGGACTTCCGCACCGGATCAGAAAAGAGTACGTGTCAAAGAAGCTAGAACATACGGAGGAACCATGAAGAAAATTGTTGAGTCTACTTGCCCCGCATGCGATGAGGCTATATATGTCCCGATAGAGGATGCTTACATCTCCAATCGGATATACTGCCCCGAGTGTGGGGCTGAATTGAGAGTGACGAAGGAGAAGCCTCTGGAATTGGAAGAGATTTTTGATTCGGAGGAAGCCGAAAGAGACTAAGCATTAGACAACACGATGGATAGCGCTGCCTGCGGGTGACATCTGCAGGCAGTGTGTTTCTCTCGGCTTCTCGCTGTTTCGTATGGATAGGCAGAGATGCAATGGGAACAGAGTCTCGCGCGCAAGATGCGAAACAGTG
>Ga0307380_10010486_pt1 | contig 11676 bp, 6 predicted proteins | sample UN3MG_FD_202239 | JGI IMG/M metagenome (GOLD analysis project Ga0307380, IMG submission 202239) | Soil microbial communities from Risofladan, Vaasa, Finland - UN-3 | ecosystem: Environmental > Terrestrial > Soil > Coastal area > Acid sulfate soil | place: Finland: Risofladan, Vaasa | collected... | reverse complement strand
TTGTTCTTATGCTCTCAGTTGCCAACGCTTGGGGAGAAGGTTTCCTAGACGACTTCGATAGACCCAATGGCGATGTAGGGAATGGTTGGGCGATTCAGACTGATGGGACAATTGAGGTCAAAATTATAGACAACGAGATTCTCATCGCAGGAGAACAGGCCACCGACTGGGTGCGGGCGGGTCTCTCCCGAGCCGTTGAGAATGAGACGAGAATCTCCTTCGACTTCAAGGCCGATGACAGCTTCAACGTCCACATCCGTATCAACGATGCGGAAAACAGCTCCTATTTCGAGCCCTACTGGTGGCCCGGCGGCCCCTGCCAATATGCCTCTTCCGAAGATGGCAGCTGGCCCGGCTGGACCCAAATCGACGGTTCGGAGATGATAGCAGGGGAGTACAACACCCTGGTGGTGGAGCAATTCGGTACAGAGTTTATGCTCACCCTTAACGACGTAGTGATCGGCACTGTCACGAATGCCGCACTGACCAACATCGGGAGCATACTAATCGCATCCGATGCTGCTGCTGGTACCGTTGGAAGTCTTCATATCGACAATGTGCAAATAGGGATTGTAAATGCTGAAAAAGCCAAGGAACCGAGTCCGGAGGATGGTGCTATCCACCCCGACACATGGGTGAGCCTTAACTGGTCGCCGGGAGCCTTTGCTGTCTCACACGATGTATATTTCAGTGACAATTCTGCCGACGTGGAAGCCGGTGCCGAAGCTGCATTCCAGGGCAACCAGGCAGCAGACTATCTCGTTGTCGGCTTTCCCGGATTTGCTTATCCCGATGGGCTGGTTAACGGCACCACATACTACTGGCGCATCGATGAAGTCAATGAGGCCGATGCGAATAGTCCGTGGGAAGGCGATGTCTGGAGCTTTACGGTGCCACCCAAGACGGCATACTTCCCCGACCCGGCTGACGGCGCCGAGTCTGTATATGTAGAGGACAGACTTAGCTGGACTGCCGGTTACGGTGCGAAGCTGCACACCGTGTATTTCGGCGACAATTTTGACGATGTCAACAGCGCCACAGGAGGGCTTCCTCAGGGAACTACAGATTATAGACCCGGTACACTTAAAATGGCCACGACTTACTACTGGCGGGTCGATGAGTTCGATCCTCCCACCACGCACAAAGGCGACATCTGGAGCTTCATAACTGAAGGAGCCGTGGCAAATCCACAGCCGGCCAATGGCGCTGTAGATGTATCACAGACAGCGGTTCTTGGATGGACACCGGGTGTCTTTGGTGCTTCGCATGAGGTTTACTTTGGTACAGATGCAAGTTCACTTGAGCTTAAAGGCAGCAGCAACCTTGGTTCCGAGAGCTATAACCCAGGACAGCTCGAGTGGAATACTACTTACTACTGGCGTGTTGATGAGGCCAATAATGCCAATCCCGACAGTCCGTGGACAGGCCCCATCTGGAGCTTTGCTACAGCCGACTTCCTTGTCCTGGACGATATGGAGAACTATAACGACCTTGATGAAAGTGAACCAGGGAGCAACAGGATATATCTGGCCTGGTTGGACGGATTCGACAATCCGGCCATAAACGGCTCTGTTGTTGGATATGCATTTCCACCAATTACCGAGCAGATTATTGTTCACGGCGGCAATCAGTCAATGCCGATGAGCTACGATAATGCTGTCGGCAAATCAGAGGCGACTTTGACGTTGACTTCCAATCGTGACTGGACATTGAAAGGTCTCAACACGTTAACAATTTGGTTCCGAGGCAGTTCTTCTAACGCTGCTGAGAATTTGTACGTTGCTCTCAACGGAAGCGCAGTGGTCAATCATGATAATCCAAATGCGGCCCAGGAATCTGCCTGGACCGAATGGAATATCGACTTGCAGGCATTTGCAGACCAGGGTGTGAACCTCGGAAATGTCAATTCGATTACAATTGGTCTTGGAAACAGGAATAATCCCGTGGCAGGTGGTTCAGGGATGATGTACTTCGATGATATTCGTCTCTATGCGCGTTAAACCGGAACCGGCAGCTAAGATTGCATAGTTGATATTACAGATTTGTATTAACTCGGGGCTTATACTGATTGATTCGGTATAAGCCCCGGTTGTTTAAGGGTATCGCAAACGAACTCCAGGTAGGCCGCTAAAAGGTTAGACCAACTCAGGATTTTCTTTAGGACGTCTCTGAGATGTGTTTTATCGTTCTACAATGGCCTGTGAAGTGCTTTAAATTGAAAGACGAGGGGGGGGGCAGTGAAAAAGGGCTGCAAGTGGAAGCTCACAGCCCTTCAGTTTTTATTATGTAAATACTTTTACAGTGTTCTGCGTCTTTTCATCCAGCCGACAAGGCTTATGCCAATACTGCCTAAGAGAATGGCACCCGGGGCGGGAATGCAGATAGTATCGGCGTGAATATAATCCAGGTTAGCTATTTCCCCCGGGGCACCCGTTGGGCCCTGGCCAAGAGGTACCGTAAACCAAATCTTCTCGACCGCCGGATTCGGGATAATTTTGAAGCCAAAAGCGGCGTCACCTTGTCCAGGCAGTAGTTCATACTTAAAGTCCACAAATGTGCCGTCGGTAGCTGATGCTCCCATATTGATCGGAGCAGTATTCGAGCCGACCTCAACCCACACCATTTTATAGCCGGTGAGGTTTTCGTAGTTCGGAATTTCCAAATTGACGATAATGTCAATGGTACTGTTGAAGGCGGTTTGCCCGTCCCAGCTGCCCTCGGATGCGGTTATAGACGCTCCAACACCACTGAAAGGGCTATTATTCACTTCAGGCGCAGCACTCCACGCGTTGATACCAGAGTCCACAACATACCCGGGAGTAAAGTCCCAGACAATGTGGGTGCTCTTGGGGTAGCCCTCCTCCCAACCGCCAAGACTTGGCACTGCCAAAGCCGGTGCTGTCATCAAGATGCATAGCATAAGTGTTAATAAAACTCGTTTCATAACTATTCCTCCTTTATGTTTAAAAGATCAAATTATTAAAATGGCATCAAGAAATAACAACTCCAGAGCTGGTAAATTCCTCCTCCGCCATATACACCCCAATAAAGATATTATACCCTAACGGCGATTTCAATTCAACTAAAAAGAGTCAGAATGGCCTTTTGGAAGCTGTTTTTGGGCACTACGTGAAGAAATTAACAATCTTATAGGTCCTCACCATAATAATTTTTTAGGGCAAAAATATGTAGTAACGACGTATTTGTTTTTACCCGCCGAGGGGTTAGGTCAGACCGGCTCAGCATTTTCTATAGGATGGCTTTGAGAGGTGTTTTATCGTTGTACACCGGCCGAACTAATTCCGAGAAGTATCTGAAGGCAGGGCGGGGGATTTTAATGCAAATTAGAACGAAAAGAGCGGCTTTATCTTATCGCACCCATGCCGAGCACAAAAAAAAGCCCCTGCTTATAGAAATCTCCAAGAAGCAAGGGCTTACCAGAAAGTTATATGTCTTATGTTATATACTAACCAAGCGGCATTTTATGTAAATCAGGGAAAGCCTGATTTTTCTATAGGGGAAAACCCTATGATATCCCTCAATATTAGTTCGCCGATTACATTGAGATGCGCCAAGTAGTATAATCTCGAAAGATGCAGATGCGGCCGACTCCCTACAAGAAATACATGGTTAAGCAGATTTAAAAGTGCGTAATTATATTCTTTATGGCATTAGGTTCTGTATTGACAAATTCCGGAACGTTTGCCGCCCAATCCGGAACAGTCATATGCGATAAGATGACCGGAGGACTGCTTTGGCCTTTGTGGTCGATGTGTGTCAGGAACAACTGCGTAAATGGCGAGTGGCGTTTAGAGGCAAAAACGAGCCATCTACTATTAGGAGACCAGCTATGCCAGGAGTTCATCCCCTGATTGTTGCACTTCATCTTTCGAGATTCTCCGCCGCCAGATGGAATAATATGCAATTTGCTGTCCGGCCTTACCATTATGAATGATTTTGCCTGACAATAAACAATCCAGTTGCCATCCGGCGAGTACCTGGGAAAGAAGTTGCTCATTCCGTTGTTCGATGCACCTTTCAATGGTTCAGCTGTCCCGCCCGCCCCCTCATTAAAAGGAATCCGGTATAAGTCATAACGGAAGCCATCTATTGTTTCTAAATACTCCAGACCTTCTTCAGGGGACATGGAATAATTCTCCGTATTATATTTGTCTTCTACGGCCTTTGCCCGGATGAAAACAATCGTTTTCCCATCCGGACTCCAACAGGGATTACATTGGACATATTCAGGGTCATCAGCACCGCCCAGAGGGTAATAAGTTTTATTCTTTCTGTCATAGACAGCCAATATTCCTCTGACAGGAAAGAAGAAATCCCCAAAGCTACTGTAAGTTATAACGAATAAATCCCTGACCATTGACACCACGTACCGCCCATCCGGTGATACCCGCGCTAAAAAACCGTTTGTGTGTTTATTGCTTTTCTTTTCATAATCATCCCATGTATTTACTTCATCTGCCGTGATGACAGTTTGCTCCTTGACCTGGACCGTTACATAGGAGCCCTTGTTTCCGGCATAATCCATATCCATGACGAGGCATTTGCCATCGCGGGAAAAGGAATGGCAACTTCCGCAGAAAGGTGGATTTGAAAGGACTATGCGGGGAGAAAGCGAGGAAATACTGTCAAAACGCCAACGGATTCTTGATAGATCCCTTGCGGCTTCTTGAAATGGAGGTTTTACTTCTCGATACAACAACGGAGCCCCAACATTGTCCAGCGATGTTTCGAAAATAATTTTAGTGTGCCCGCGGATTATTGTCGGAGCCGAATGATTGATGCCGAATATATGAGCTGTAGCCGTCTTACCTGAAGATCGTTCCTTAATTGATTCCCAATCTTTCGTACTGAACTTCAATTCGGTCTTTTTAGCCTGGAAATTCATCCGTCCCAACTCGTCTTTGAACTCAAAACTCAACAGCCATGTATCACTGCCGGTATCTAAGTTTATCCAACGAAAAGTGGGGGCAGGAATCTCTGGGGGGAAAACAGTATTATTCAAAGGATAATCAACCATAATCTGAGCATATGAAGACTGTTCATTATATCCCGATAGAATTGATGAAACAGCCTTGCTTGAGACCGCACGTTCTCGATAAATAAACATTCCTATAACCAAGGCCAATAAGGCGATAGCAGCTGCGCAGAACTTGCGGCGCGAGATAGTGCTTGAATTGAAATACTTCATACCGGGATTTCCCATATATTTGTCTATATCCTTCAGCTATGCCGTTGAGCTTATCTGCGGCAATTATAACACACTCAGTCTTTATGAAGCAAGCTGGTGACTGAATTTAAGTGTATGACCGTCAAGGCGAGTTCGTTGTTTAAATGGCCTGTGGGGGGGGGCTTCAGATTGGAAGATGAGGGGGTGGTTTGTGAGAATCTGAAAGTATCAGTTGAATTACGACAGGTAATTATTAAAATTGAGTGGTAAGGAAAAATAAATGTGGGAAGCTGGAGCAATTATTGCGATAGTCTTAGTTGTTGACCTATGCATTATAGGCATATACAAGGCGTTGCGACGCACGACGAAAGGATGCGATAACAAGACAAAAAGGTAAATTGTCAGCAGCGAAGAACACCTCTTAAAAAAATCTTTGAGCAGGAATGCGAGTGTTCATGAGTTAAAGTTCCTGGCAATATATCCTAAGAGAGCATTTACAATAATACCCATGGTGGTGCACAGGCGATATTCTTCAACCTCTTCACTCAACGGTCTTACAGGCCGCCGCCATTTTCTTCCCAGGTCTCTCTTTTAACGACCCAGATACCGGGTTGATAGGGTGTTTGCGTGGCGTGCTCAGGTATCCATAATTTGGTCTTATGCCAGCTTTCGACATGGCCGTCATAGAAGGCGAGATTGGCAGAGTCATTATGGCGATACATGGTTGGGCCGCCACATCCGGCTGCCTTGTAATCATTGACGGTACCATCCTGGCCCAATACATCCCAACCGTCGATGTAATTGGCTCCCCGCCACTTACTCCACCAGTCGTGCGCTTCGTTGAAGTGCAGTTTGCGAGCGGGCTGCTTGACGGTTGACATCTTGTAAGCCAACCTGGTCAGATCCATGGTGGCAGTCCATGAGGGGCTACCTACCGAGGGATACCAATCTTCGATATTGAAACCGTAGCTGACAAGGGTTCCCCCTGTGTTGCCACTTTCAATGTCATAGGCGTGCATATAGGCTTTCTGTTGATCAGAGGGGCACTTGTATTTCTTTGGGGTTTGAACGGATGATAGACCCGGCTCGGATCCTTCGTAGCCGATGTATTTGCGGAAATCCGGATTGCCCGTCCATATGGATCCCGCCGGGTTGGATGAGTCGCGGCAAGGCACACCCCAGTCATCAAAATTGGTAGCGTATAAGTGGTTGGCCAGGGCCAGACTGTGTAGGTTGTTAGAGCATACCATTTTGCGCCCCTGGTCCCGAGCCAGGCTTAATGCCGGCATTAGAATGGCCATCAGAATGGCAATGAGGGCAATCACAACGAGGAGTTCGATTAATGTGAATGCTCTTGATTTGCTCATGGCCTTTGCCCTCATATGGTTTATTACATTATTCTACACGGCGTCTGTATGTAAGTCAACTGGAAAATCCGAGAGACAAGAATAAGGCCCCAGCGGTGCGGAGAGAAAGGGGAAAGCGAGATATCCCGCAGGGGCTTGATGACGAACAAATGTAAAAAGGTCTAAAATGCGTCCGGCCTATATGTCAACACCCATGATTAGAAAGATTGCCTGGTCTTTCTGAGTCGCACCGACAATTCTCGGTTGTCCCGGTCGAAGAACAACTTCACTGGACACCTCAAACTGTATTACTCTATCTTCTTGCTCCTCGACTTCACTTTGTGAGACTAAAGTATTTTCCGAGGCGATTTGTTTGAAGTCAAAACTGACTGCTATTCTGTTCATGTCGATAATCTTTGGCGTAACCCGAAACGAAACATTAATTTGTCTTTCTTTATGTTCGCTAAAATCCTCATCGGAAATCTTCCTTTTTTCCTCTGCATTTTCCTCTGTGTTCATTTCTGCGGCAGATTCATTGGCCACAGCTAACTTGACAATAGAAATCACCTCTCCACCTTCATCTTCACGAATACATTGCATAATCTTGTCCAAAGATATCGAGTTCAGAGTTTTGAAGTTTAACGGACCAGTGATTTCCTCCAATACATCAAGTTCAACTGTCACTAAAGAGGCTTCCACCGAAATCGTGGCACCAGCAAAGGGTTCCTGGGCATCAATCTCAGCATCCTCTGCCACTGAAGTACTGGCTGAAGGCACAAAGTAAATGAGCATTACGACCGATACAGCAATAATAAGAGCTTCCAGTTTCCTTGCCATGATTCTTTCCTTTCATGATTGAATAAGCTTAACTTTTAATAACTATCAAAACGATATTATTATAACAACAAATTTACAGAAATCCGTGTCTGTGGAGTAGGCAGCCGGACAATGTTATGCCGATGCTGTCGAGAATCAGCACAATGGCAGTGTATAAAACTCGACGGTCCTTGTAAGGCTCGGAGGGTACGAAGGCCCGGGTCAAGACCTCGATTGGACCAGGGACAATGCGCTCCATATTCTTCTGGTCCAAACGCCGCCGAACCGCATCGAATAACTCACGCTTACGCTGCAATGCATTATTCTCCTTCTCGAGTAATTGGGCGCTTTCGAAAAGCTCTTGAAACTCTGCCTGCTGTTTCCTGATCTCTGCAATTAAAAGCTGCTCCTCATATTTTGTCCGGGCCATTTGAAGCTCCAAAGTTCTCAACTCTTCTTCGTAATCGGGACCATCAGGACCAGTGATTGTTTTTGGCACTTCAGAGGCAATTTTCGGCCGGTCGCTCCACTGTTCATCCAGTTGAGCTTCTCGCAGTCCAAGCAATTCCTTTGAGAACTCCATGTCTTTTGTTGCCTTAATGATTTCCGGATTGTTTGGTTCAAGTTCACTGGTTGCAATGCTGTGTTGAATAGTCCTCACGTTTATATCCAGTGCCCGCCAGTCTGCATCCTCAAAGTATTTTGGTTTCTTTTCCATTTGGACTGTAGAATTAACCGGCACATCACTTCGTTCAGGGGTAATTTCCTGCTTCATCAAGTCTTTCAATTCCTTCTGTTTCCATTCCGATATAGCTATCTTCTGTTTAATTTCGCTAAGACGAGCCTGTGTACTATCCAAACGAACTCTCTTGCCGGAGATTAGTTCCTGCGGAGTTCCCGTGCCGAGCGATCTGCGAAGCTCGGCAGAAATCATCTCCTGTCCTTTAATTTCATTGTCCAAAGATTTATACTGTTCTATCAGTTGGCGGTAGAGATGGTCCTTAGTCGCATCAGACTTTTCCCCAATGTATTGATATACTGGTCCAAAACAGCGTCCACAATAATTCCGGCATCTTCGGCACCGGAGTCCGTAAAGATAACATCAATTATCTCGGATTTGGAACGAGCCTGGATTGAAAGAAAATTCCTGAGTCTTTCCACGGGGGGAGCAGGTGGCTTTCCGCGCAACCGCTGCATAAGTGATACCGGAGGCTTCTCGTACCATTGTGTATCCTGGACTGCCTGCTGATCCAACACACGCTGAAGAACTGTCAAACTCCTCATAATGGAAACCTGGGTGTTCATGAATGATTCATACAGGGGAATCATTCCGTTATCCTCTGTTCTGAAGACCAGATGCGGGATAATAGGCCTAACTCGCACTTCCGCTTCAGCCCTGTATTCAGGAATTAGCTGTGTCCATATGGCGGCGATTGCGAGAGCGGCCATCAGAAAAAAAACAAAAAACAAAAGAATTAGTTGTCGTATCATTATGACGCCTCCTGTTAGTGTAGTGTTTTGGAACGGCTCGCCACTTATATGATTATATACTCCCGGATTTTATCAGGCAAGAAAAATCAAATCTAATTATTGACTTCAGAGCCCAATATTAAGTAGAATTACCCAGATGGAAAAGGCTGAAATCAAACGTACGCCGATTATCTAAAAGGCCTTGAGCCGGAATCCATAAATGAAAAAACCGGATTCCCGCTCCTTCGACCATGCTCAAGACAGGTTTCGCTGGAATGACAAAATGTAATAATTACTTTTTAGAGACGGCACTATTTCAGTGAAATATTAAGATTTACCGGTAAGCCCTTCTCCGGAGCAACCAGGAAGTTTGTCACCTTGTATCTCAGCTCAGTCTGTTCGGCTTTGCTATCAACTTTTGTCTTTACTATCGTGACGGCATTGGCGGGTAGTGTTATTTTCTGCCCATCCTGTCCAATATCCAGCACATGGATGTCAATATCGGAATTATTCGTAATCTCAAACCATACTGTATCGCCCCGCCTGAGGTAAGGTTTATCAACCTGAACGGCTTTCTTGAAAATTGCGTGAAGATAGTTTGGTTTGCCAATCAACTGATTCTGGAACCAAACTGCAGTCCTGCCTGCAATTAAACCTTCTCTTAGGGCTTTTATGCTCTTTTCTTTAGCAAAAACAAGTGTCATCGGTCTGTGAATTTCAGATGTCATTTCGTTGCCAACCATGGGCTGATGTATATCGGAATTTCCCATCATAGTGAGGTTCTTTTCCAGTGCCCACTGATGCGCTTCAGGATAATAGCTAACACCGTTTACAACCTCAATTCCATGCATCAAAATATTTTCATATAATTGAGTATGTATATCGAACCATCCCTTGAACTTCGGTTTCCAGCCGGGATGATTCCAGAAGACAAAGGCACCCTGACTGTTGGCCGCCTTGACAGCATCGATGAACTCTTTAGTCTCCACGAGATTTATGTCCTGAAGGAATAATGCATTGAAATGACCCGGAGGCGTTTCACGAGTAATTTCCGTCGCTTTAATAAGCAAAATATTCTTTTCCTGGGCGCTTCTTAAAGCAATTTCATAAGGACGGCTATGATTGGTCAGAACGTCCTTCTTATGCGGCTGATATTCAATATGGTCGGCTATTGCAATGGCATCAAGACCCTCTCTGGCGGCTTCATCGACACGCACAGTAGGCCACACAGTGCCGTCGGAAAAAACGGTATGCATGTGAAAATCGCACTTCAGCGTTTTATAACCGAGAATGTCCGGGATGTTAATTTTATGTTTGGCTTCAGCGTTGGTAAATGGGGCAAGTAAAAAACAGGTGATAATGACAAGACAGATTACTTTAAGCTTCATTTTCATAACCCTTTCCTTTATTTAAGACATTTTCGATTAAACAGCCTGTTTGCAAAACACGGCCATACTGTTACTTTTCCTAACCTATTCAAAATAACATATGTACACTGAAATTGCAACCTTTTTCGCACCCCTTTAGCAAAAAGCAAAAGAGATTACATCATAAGTCACCCGCGGGATTCTACTGTTTCTTTGGTCCGATGGAGATAAGGTTCGAATAAGTGCGAAGGTACATTCTGCCGTCTGCGATGGCAGGGGTAGCATGGCTTCTTTCGCCCAAGGGATTGACCGCCAGCAATTCGTATGTGGAGGCGGCCCTGATTACGACAACTTCGCCGGCGGTTGTGATACAGTAGAGTTTTCCTCTTACCCATACCGGCGAGCCGAAGAATTTACCGGCCGGTTTTTCTCGCCAGAGCTGTTCACCTGTTGCGCTGCGCAGGCAGGAAACATAACCCGTATCATGAAATGTAAACAGCAAGCCTTCATTAGCCAGAGATGTAGGAACATAAGGAGCAGTGCTGCTGTCAACAGTGTATGTCAATACGAGCTTGAAGGATTCGCCGCTTGCAACAGGATTAATTGCAACAAGGCACTTTCCCCGAGAACCATCACCACAACTGCCGATTAGCAGCCGGCCTGCAATAACAGGCGAACTCACCACGCGGGCAGGTAATAATGATGCGGTTTCCCATATTACCGTTCCTTTGCGGGGATTGACTCCGGTTATGCCATGAGAATTGCTGGTAAAAATCAACTGAGTTGTATCTGTATGCGGTGAGTAAAGGCACGGTGTAGAGTAGGAAGTTTTGGGACCTGTTTGCCGCCCCAATTTCCAGCGTATCCGGCCGGTCTTACGGTCAACTGCAATCCAGGCACTGCGGGCATCCCTGGTGCTTTTTTCGTGCTCGTGGGTAAAGACCACAATATCATCGAAGACAATGGGTGAGCCGCCCGCGCCATGCTGGCAATACACACCCTCGAAGGTGCGTTTCCAGATTTCCCGGCCGTCGTGGTCGAGAGCAATCAGGATTGTCTCTTTGGGGGTAGGCCAGAGTACATAGACATGGTCGGCATCTACTGCCGGCGTTGCGGCAGCATAGCTGTTGCGAGGATTCGGACGGTACGAAGCCAGCGAGTATTGCTTTTGCCATAAAACCTTACCATCTGAAACTCGCAGAGCCAACAGGAAACCGTTGTCTGTTTTCTGGTCTCCGCTGGTCACGAAGACCTTGTCGCCCCAGAGCACCGGCGAGGAATGGCCACCTCCGGGCAGACTGACCTTCCAGTTGTAGTCCTTTTGCGTCCATTTAACAGGGATGTTTTGAGCGTAACTGATACCCTGCCCATTGGGACCGCGATATCGCGACCACTGCTGCCCCTTAGAAATGGAAGCAAACAAAATGATAAATGATATTAAAAGAACCTTGAGAAATTTTTTTTTGGTTTTTTCTTGCTGCTTTTGTTT
>Ga0307380_10010481_pt1 | contig 11679 bp, 12 predicted proteins | sample UN3MG_FD_202239 | JGI IMG/M metagenome (GOLD analysis project Ga0307380, IMG submission 202239) | Soil microbial communities from Risofladan, Vaasa, Finland - UN-3 | ecosystem: Environmental > Terrestrial > Soil > Coastal area > Acid sulfate soil | place: Finland: Risofladan, Vaasa | collected... | reverse complement strand
ACCTATATTGATACAAATCTTTCAGGTAAATATCAAATAACTTTGGAACAAGCCAGAAATAGAGTTCTAAGGGCTATTAAAAGAGCGAAAAAGCGGAATTTATTATTAGAGGAAGATGATTGATTGTCGGGGAGTCGGTAAATGATTTATGAATTCCCAAACCATTCAGAACCAATTAGGCAGGGAGATATTTTCGTAGATATACCTCGTGTCGAATTTGAATTATCAAGTACCTTGTCTGTTTTAGAGCAAGGTGATAAGATTTCAAGTATTTCATGGGAAGAGTTAGTACTAAACAAAAAAGATGTTGCGGCAGTTTTTGGGGTAACATTAGTTCCAGCAATCGTAGTGACTCAAAGCTGTGACGCACAAAGGAAAGAGCATGTCACTTTGTGTGAAGTTGTGGAATTAACAGAAATTGGATCATTCAAAAAACGCCATGAACAAAATAACAAAAATAAAGTAAAAAACCTTTTGAAAAACGAACGGCAAATACATAACTTTTTTTACTTACCACCAGATGATATTCTTGGGTTTGAAACTTGTAAATCCATTCGGTTTTCGCATACAATAAGAATGCCGAGAAATGTCTTAGAAACAATTATAGATAACAGAAAAGCAAGATTAAATGATACAGCATATGAACATTTTAGAGAAAAGCTTTCTAATTATTACCGACGTTATGCTTTTAATGAATGGTATATGCTTAACAAGGATGAATTAAGAGAATATGAATATTTTTCTGAATTAAAACCTGACCAACTTTATCCTTGGCACAAATAACCTTCAGAATACTTGACCCCTCTCTACGACTAAGGAAAATTTGGCTGGTTTGAAAAAATTCTTTTGATGTGTAAAAGAGGTCGGCTGAGAGACCTTTTCTACTCTCTCCGGCAAGTTATCCCAGGCTCGATAAACCGAGGTGTCTGGGGCCTGCTTTTGAGTAACTCTGGCAAACCTCCCGAACCTTATCTCTGTAAACAATACTAGGGACAGTCACCTATTGTTTTCTTGACACCACACCTTATTAGCCGTTATCAATCCTGCCGTGAACATAGTTTAAGGAGCAGGCCTCGTGGTTCTTCGTGCCCCATTCGACTACGCTCAGGGCATGCTTTGTGGTGAACCCATAACCGTGTTCATCCTTCGTCTCCGCTCAGGATGAAGGGCTCTCAGGAATTCGAAGGGATGAAGGGCTCTGAGGAATTCGAAGGGATGAAGGGCTCTGAGGAATTCGAAGGGATGAAGGGCGCAGTACGCTCTACGCAATGCGATTTAAAATATCCGCGTTTATCAGCGGTTTATGAAAATGATTATTGGGGAATGCTCAAGGTCTTTCTCGCTCCATATAGAGCTAGTCCTATATTGTGTGTTTTTCAGCGTTGAAAGTGTCTATTCACATTGGAGTATCGGGAATCTTGCGGAGGTGGATTTCCCCTTTTTTCAGTATTGAAAAGTTGGTTATTGAAGGAATTTTTGTTTTTGTGTAAAATTGTTGTGACTAATAGTGAAGTTATTGCCTTTTATATGAGGGCAGAAGCCTCGCCCGACGCCTGAAAAGCGTCAGCGAGCCTTAGATTGTAGGGGCAACCCAGCGTGGTTGCCCAAGGCAGGCACATGGGCCTGCCCCTACATTGAAATGGGAGCAACAGACTTGCAATGAACAGGCGGCTGCGAAATGCTTTGAAAGGACTCACTGCCCCGGACGACGATCGCCGGCGAAGGGCGATGGAGCCTTTTGTAAGAGAAACGTTTCAGATGTTTATCAGGTACCTGTACCGTTATTTGGGTAACGAGGTTGAATGTGAGGACGTGCTCGAAGATGTTTACGGCGATATATGGCAAAATCCGGATCGCCTGCGGGATGTGGAAAGCGAGCGGCAACTGCTGCGAACGGTGTATCTTTACTATATGCGTAAACGCCTTAGAGAAGTCTATAGGACAATGAATCGGCATTTGTACTTATCGCAGAATGATTTGACGAACCTGACCGCTCCGGAGCTTGGGCTGCTCGATAAGATGTCGCAAAGCGAGCTTAAGCAGGCACTCGGCCGGGCGCTGGGAAGACTCAAGGCGCGCGAGCGGCGGGCAATCGAGCTGTGGCTGGAAGGCATGTCGGTAAGGGCGATTGCCAACGAGCTAAAGACAACGGTCGGGGCGGTGAAAATGCTGAAATTCAGAACTATTTTGAAACTGAAAAAAATGATGAGTGAATACTGTCACGAAGAGTGACGGGAAGATTTTATAAAGGAGCGAGACCATGGCTGATACGAACCGGAAAATTCAAGAATTGCTGAGCGATTACGCAGGAGCGCTGCGTGACGGTTGTCTGCCGGTTTTTCTCAAGTCCCTGACTCGTCAGGAGGGCGAGACAATGACTTGTTCCGATGATTTCTGGGAAGCCGCCCAGGTTGTGCGGGTCCTGAACGGCGTCGGATTTGCGGATAAAGCCGCGATCGCGGACGCGGGGTTGTTTGCATCCCGCGTCGATGCGAATATCGCATCCCGGCTGAAAAAGGCCAAAAGCTCGCCGCGAGCAAGACGCACAAACGGCGCCAGATCCACGACGAGAACACGCAAGGCTGAGAAACCGATATGATTCTGGATTGTTACCAGTGTTCATCCTGTTATTTCGAGGATAAGGATCGCTCTTCACGGATCGATCCTGATACGATTTCATCGACGCAGCCCAGAATGGCCTTCAGGAACGTGTTGCTGATATTTGTCTGCATCGAAATATACGACGACAAGCAGGAGTTAAAACAAGCGGCAGACGAATTCGAGCTGTTATCAGGCCTGATCGGGAAACGGCCGATCGTGCTGTGTCCGAACGTGCACCTGTCAATCGACAAGGCGCCCGAGAAGCAGGCGGTCTGGATGATTACCGAATTGGAAAGGATGCTGGTTGACAGGGGCTACGATGTACACTGCCTGTCGTTCGGCTACCATAAGAAATACGGAATGGAATGTAACGGCAACGTCGGCAGCGTCGTAGGCCGGCGTTTCTACGGCTCCGAGACGAAACAATTTCTCAGGCTATTGACCCGGCTTGGGATTTGTCCGCCTGATTCTATGCCGGAGCAGATGCCTTCATGGGCCAAGCTCCTCACCGAGCGCCGGCTGAAAGTCTTAGGCAGCCGAAGCCAGACTTACAGGATTGCCAAGGAAATGCTCCAGGAGCAGCTCGACGCAACCGGCCACAGCGAGCTTTGGACGTGCATGCTGTTCGAGGGGGAAAGGCAGCCTGTGGACGATTATCTCAGCGCGTTGTACGAAATCATCGAAGATTATCGTGACGTCAGAATTCACCGCGCGATGAACCTGAGCGTGCCGGGCTTTTCCAACGCGGCACGTTTTTTGTTTCGCAAGTATCCTGAGGCAATCGAATCCGGCCGGCTTCGGATTTACAACAGCCAGGTCTCCGACATCGAGTTCCTGCTGACCAGAAGCGCTGTTCTTCTCGCATTTCCACAAATACCGAGAAAGGCCGGCTCGCATGCGGGAGAAATATCGTTTGGAATTTATTGCAAGGATGATGACTTTTCGAAGAATTTGATTCAGTGGTATCGTACTTTTCTCGTGGATGCGAGATTTGGATGGATTCGTACGGAGTCCGAGCTGGACACGACGATTAACGAGCTTGAGGAGGAGACGTTCCAGGACAAACCCGGTGACGAGCCCAGGCGCGAGAGATAGCGCCCGGGATGCAGTAAGCATAAGCTCGAGAATCGACGTGCCGGCCCGTTCAAACCATCTGTCGTACTGATAGTATATAGAGCATCAAATAGGATCAAGAACTGTGGGAATGGTCTTGTCTGTGGCTGTTGTTTTAGCCTACGTGGTAATGCTTACGTTCGTGGCCGTGCGTGCGCGGGCCGCTCGTGAGTTCGAAGAGTTCTCATTAGCCAAACGGGCACTTCCGCTTGCGCTTGTATTCGGCAGTCTCGCTGCTACCTATGTGGGCCCGGGCTTTTCAATCGGCTTTGTCGGGCGCGGTTTCGAAAGCGGATTCCTTTTTCTCGGCATTGGCCTCGCCTATTCGCTCCAGAACATCCTTGTCGGGCTTTTCGTCGCCCCGCGGCTCAGGAGTTTGAAGAACTGCCATACCCTTGGTGACGCGATAGGCCAGAAATACGACAGGAAATGCCAGATTCTTGCCGGCATTATTTCCGTCGGCTTATGTGCCGGATTCGCTGCCGTGATGGCCAAGGCCGGCGGTGACGTATTGCACGACGTATTCGCATTGCCTCGATGGTCGTCTGTTTTCATAGTCGTCGCCGTGACGGCTTTGTACACAACATTCGGAGGATTGAGAGCAAGCGTCATAACCGACGCCTTTCAATTCAGCTCTTTCGCCATACTATTGCCGATCACGCTGTTATTCGTGCTGGCCTTCCATCTGAAGGGCGGAGCGGCAACTTTTGCCAGTCAGGCTTCGGCCGCAACGACAAACGGCTTGAGCGTGACATCGCCCATCGAGATTGTCGGCCTGCTGGCGGCCTTCCTGCTCGGGGAAACGCTCATACCTCCCTATGCGAACAGGGCCCTGGCATCCAAAACGACACGCATCTCGCGGAACGGCTTCGTCTTGGCGGGCCTTTTCAGCGTGTTCTGGTTCATGGTCATGATAGCGCTCGGGATTACGGCACGAAGTATCATTCCAATGGAAACGGGTGAAGATTTCGTTTTGCTGAACCTGGTCAAATCAATCATGCCCGTAAGCGGCTATGCGCTTTTGCTGGTCGTATTGGTCTCCGTCGTCATGTCCAGTCTTGACTCACTGTTGAATGCCGGCGCCGTGGCTTTCACTCAGGATATTTTGAAACCATTCGTAAAATTGCCGGACACCTCTGCTTTGAACGTCGGCCGGGCGGCGACGATTGTTATTGCATTGATTGCCGCGGCCGGTGCGGTCGCTGTTCCCAGCATCATCGGCGGTTTGCTTATTTGCTACACCATCTGGGCACCGGCGATTCTTCCTACTTTGATAATCGGTCTCTGGATTAAGCGCCCGCGTCCCCTTGCCGGCACCTTATCGATGGGCGTCGGCACGGTTTCCGCGATAATGCTGTGGATAATCCTGTGGCTGATATTTAAATTCGTGTATCCCTCCGACGTCGTGATACCGCCGCTGATTATTATTCCTGCCCTCGGAGCGGCACTTCTGGCGTATGCACTGGGGCACTGGATTGAAAGAAATAAATCCGGAGCGTGATATGAAATCACTTATCCTTGTTCTTGTAATAATTGGCGCTTTAATCGTTATCGCCAGCGGCGTGTGGGTTGCGATAACATTAATAACCGGCAACCGGCACGAAAAATAGCCAGACAATCGCTGCGCAGCCCACCGGCCTTGAATGCGCCTGCGATATCCATCCCCTTTTGCTTCACTCGACACTTCTTTATTTGTGATATTGACCTTCCCATCCGATTCGTGTATTATTCCGCTCAGCGCTAAATTTTCTCATTTTGGAGATATTGTGTAAATATGAAGGAACAATACAATGTATAAAATATTTATGCTGATAGCCTTACCAGCCCTGGCAATCGGATGGGTCGCCTACGCAATGTGGGTTCGTAAGATCCGTGAGGAAGAGAAAAAACAGCCCAAAAAAGAATCGCAACGTCTGACAAAGACCAAGAGCGAGATTTCCGACTGGGCACAAAAAATGGCAACATACCAGCCGCCGCCGCGTAAAAAATACAGTGACGAAGAATCTGAAGACCAGCAGCAGGATAATCCGAACAAACCAGAGTAATCAACAGGGTAACTATCCATAACATTAGGAACATAAAATGGCTGAATTTATTACCGAAGATTTTCTACTGCAAACCAAAACCGCTAAGATTCTTTACCACGAGCACGCAAAGCGAATGCCCATTTACGACTATCACTGTCACCTGCCGGCCGACCTTATCGCCGCCGACCATCGGTTCGATAATATAACTCAGGCCTGGCTCTGCGGCGACCATTACAAGTGGCGGGCGATGCGGGCCAACGGCGTGGCGGAAAAATATATCACCGGCAATGCAAGCGACTACGAGAAGTTCGAGCGATGGGCGCAAACCGTGCCGTGCTGTCTTCGAAATCCGCTCTATCACTGGACGCATCTGGAGCTGAAAAATCCTTTCGGCGTTAAGGATAAACTGTTGGGCCCCAGGACCGCTAAAGGCATCTACGAAACTTGCAGCGAGATGCTCAGGACGCCCGGGTTCAGTGTCCGCAACATAATGCGCAAGCTGAATGTCACGCTTCTCTGCACGACCGAAGGGCCGCTCGATTCGCTGGAGCATCACAAAAGAATTCGCTCCGACGGTTTCGAGATTAAGGTTCACACGGCTTTTCGGCCGGACCGGGCCATGGCCGTCGAGGACATTCAGGGCTTAAACGTATTTATCGATAAGCTCGAAGAGATTTGCGATATGGAGATAGCAAACTTCCATTCATATATTGAGGCGATGCGCAATCGCCACTACTATTTCCATCAAAATGGCTGCCGGCTTTCCGACCACGGCATGGAGACAGCATACGCCGAAGACTACACTGAAAACGAAATCAAGAATATCTTTAGCAAGATCAGGTCCGGCAAAGAACCGGGCGTCTCAGAGCGTTTGAAATTCAAATCAGCGATGTTGGTCGAATTAGCACTGATGGACTACGAAGCCGGCTGGGTCCAGCAGCTTCATCTCGGCGCGCTTCGGAACAACAGCACTCGTCTGTTCAAGGCCCTCGGTCGGGATGCAGGAGGCGATTCGATGGGCGATTTCGAGATAGCAAAACCGCTCTCGAAATTCCTCGACCGGCTCGATAAGAACAACGAGCTGCCCAAAACCATTCTCTACAACAATAATCCGCGTGACAACGCCCTGTGTGTGACGATGGTCGGCAACTTCCAGGACGGCTCGGTACCGGGCAAGATGCAGTACGGCTCCGGCTGGTGGTTCCTCGACCAGAAGGACGGCATGGAACAGCAGATGAATGTGCTGTCGAACATGGGCCTGCTGAGCCGGTTCGTCGGCATGCTCACGGACTCGCGCAGTTTCCTCTCGTATCCCCGCCACGAATATTTCCGCAGGATCCTCTGCAACATGCTCGGCAACGATGTCGAAACAGGCCTTTTGCCGAACGATATCGAGCTGATCGGCAAAATGGTTGAAGACATCTGCTTCAACAACGCTAAAAACTATTTCCCCATGCAGTTGGATTAAGTTCAATCAAAAAGACCATAGAGAACGCTATGGGATTTCAAAATCACATGGTATAAGAATCTTCGACTCAAAAGGCTGCAAACTAACACTCCCGTATATTTTGTTGCCATGCACGTCGCAATATTTATCAGATTCCAGATCAATGCTGATCACATCCAGCGACGCATTATAGATAATCCGAGACCTTTTTTGCGGATCGACCATCAGGTCGCTGAACTGATCCAAATAGGAGAATTCCCCGGAGTCTCCATCATACTCCGACAAGGTACGCAATGTGTCAAGCGTCATGTCCTCGCATATCGTTCCGCCTCCGTCCACATAACGGCTCACATAGATATGCCGGCCTGTGGATTGTAGAAGTAGTTGTTATTTGATCGGCCGAAGTGCACGTCGTCATAGTTGATACCAAGGTAAAATGTTTTCTGTTGCGCATCCGTCGCGAACATGATGTTGTCAAGAACGACCTCATCGACAAGCTTCTCGCCCGGCTGATTGCGGCCGCTGAACCAGATCTGGGTCGCCTTGTTGCCATATAGCGTGTTGTTCTGCACGACGTTGCCGGGCGCCCAGTGAAAGAAAATGCCCGCCATGTGAGAGTTGATGACTGTATTGTGCTCGATGATTCGATTGTTGCCCAGCGCAAATCCAATAAGCCGAAAAGTTTAGCATTTCTTTTACAATCCTGACATTTCTCTTACAATTACCTTTTTGTCCGTGTTTTATGTATATTTTTTATTGGTATGCGTTGACACCGAACTCCATCGGAAGGCTACCGGCTTCATACGCGCCTATATCCGGCGCGGCACCGTTGTAATTGTCATTGAAATTCGGAATTACCACACCCGCGTCATACCCCGGACTGAATGAATCAAGGGCGAATTCCCCATCACCGTTACTTGGGTCATATATTGGAACACCATTGATTCCGTTTGGCTCCGCGCCGGGATAGGCATTAATGTTGCCGTTGTACAAATCGTAATCGAAATCATTGGTTGGGTTTTGATCTGGATCAGAGATACTATATTCTCTATCATTGGAGATATGGAGAATATTATTTCTAGTAGAGGTATTGGTAAGATTAGCGTCGTCGGCATTTACTCCACCTGAAGATCCATGATCTGGATATGGAGGCTGCAAGATAGTATTATGGAAGATGTAAGTTTTACCTCCGCCATAGCCCTCAACATCACCTGGCTTGAAAGCCCGCCATCCATAGTTGTGATTTGGACCTGCCCGGCTAATGCCAAACACATTCCGCCATATATAGAGCGGACCAACAGAAACAGATTGGGTTGCAATCTTAATCGGAGTCCGGGTTATATAATTACCCCATATCCTCACGTTACAGTTTGCTCCTTCGGCTTCTATACCATCGTCCCAGCAGTTCGCAATATAATTACCATATATGTCTGTATCGCGAATTGGAAAACCATGGTAACTAAAGTTATGCCAGTTACCCATGCTATCGTTGAAATAGTGATCCTCATCAGAATAGATTTCATTGTAGCGTATTACAAAGTGGCCTGCTCTTTCGTTTCCGGGCATGAACACAATGGCTTGAGGTCCCATGGGATGATGCGTGTTTATTGGTATAGTCCTGGCTGGTTCCTTCCAGCTATTAGTATCCGGCCTGGGGTGATGAAGTTTATTCCTCTGGACGATAATCCTTTCAATGTTTGGTGAATCAGAAAAAACGGCAGCATCATTATTGTAACCCCACTCACCTTCCTGTAAACGGCCCCATCCACTGATATCACATCCTTCTATTACAACATCATGAACATTATTTAGTATGCGGATACCGTGTACACTTGCATCTCTCAGATTTAAGCCACGTATAATAATATAGGAAGCGTTAACATATATACAGCAGTCTTCCTGATTATTTACATTTATAGTTGAGCTTTCCCCTTCGGGATGGGTATAAAGAACATAGCCGTCTGGTGAGCCGGATTCGGTTATCTCAAGAGGCTGATGAGTCGTCCCGGCAGGAAGATATACAGTTCTAGCTATCGGAAAATCTTCACTCCATGTTTCAGCTATGAGTTCTTCCTCAGTACCGGTATTTAATAATTCCAATTTAATCTCATATACCGTCCCGGGATCTAAATTAACGATACTACCGCGATATCCTGCGGGATATCCCCCGACTCCTCTGTCATCATACCATAGTGGCAGGGCCTCTTTCCAACCGGTTGAACCATAAGAACGATAGTGCACCTGACAGAAATTATCACTACTGCCATCCTGAGGGCTCCAGTAAATTCCTATACAGTGAAATGTCGGTACGGCTGAAGGATCGGCCTTAGGGGCCGGAACGAAAAAGCTCCAGATCCTGCCTTTATGTTTGGTCACACCATCGGCTTCCACTTCATCGATGCGCCAGTAATAAGTCTTTTCGGGAACGAGACCGCCGGGATAGGGATGTCCATGCAGGCCGACAAAAAAGGAATTTGAGGTTTGGTTGCCCCAGAAGGTGCCGCCGGCGCCGGCATTCACATCGTCAGAATCCTCGCCGAAGTACACATCGTGCGAGGCCGCAGAACCTCCCGGTGACCAGTTCAAACTCACCCACGTATCCTGAATTATAGCACCATTAGACGGACTCGGATTAGAGGCTATGTCAGGCACAAATGTCCTGGCATTTCGATAATCGTCATCGTTGGGCACATAGTTACTACGATCTGACCACATAAAGACATCCCAGAACACGGTCGAATTCCCTTGCCTGTGAAAGATGTACATCGAGTTCTCGCCATCTTGAAGTTCTTTGGTATGACCCTCATCGTGACCAGCCATGGCCCATCCCCACCAAGGTCCGACATTTTCTTCAAAAATTCGGTCATCTTCATTAACGAATGGTGGTTCCCCGGTATCTCCTGGGAAGGGCGGGCCAGTGGGAATCTCTGCGTCATCTGGGTCTCCCTCCACGAGCATATAATCCGACTGATTGTCTGGATTCAAAATACGCCCCCAGAAATACCAGGTATCTGCCTTGCCATCGGCTGCACTGATATCGAACGTCCAGCGAATCATGCCCCCGGCGCCGCCTGAGCGGGTAACTGCTTGACCGAACGCGCCATCTGCGTCGACAACCGGGTAAAACTGATCAGTGTCGGGATTGCGTTCGTCGTAATCCTCGGCTTCAAACCAGATCTGGTGTCCACCTTTGTAGTTGGAGATTTTGATGTTTTTTACAGCATAGACCGGCTTCGTTAGTAACAACAGTGCGACGAAAATACCGAGAAGAATTTTTTTAGATGATTGGCGGAACATTTTGTCCTTTCTCTTTATTTACCAATATTTATAATCTGTTCTTGGCAAAAAACTACAGGTTATATAGAAAAGAATTAGTTTTTTACACATGGCTATCCTCCTGTTCTCCTTTGAAATGCAGATACTTAGTCGAGGTATCATCATCGATAGCTAAGGCGGGATGCTCATTACTTGGCCAGCCGAAGTTTCTACTGCCATCAGTTACTCCATCATTCGGAGCACCCCTGACGGTATCCCCTGGTGTAGTAACATCAAGCCCAGCCGCTCGTATCATTCCACCCAGCAGCAATGCACACATGACCACAATTGCAAGTGACAAATATCTGTACAAAATAGTCCTCCTTCGGGAGAGCCAAAAGTGTCTAAGGTATTCCAGAGAGTTGTTCTCTCAAGAAGCATCTGCAGACCCGAGCACTCTAGTTTCTCTTTCCGCCTGTTATAGCTCTCTCAGGATTGCCATTTTACATTATATACATTACCTCCGCCCGGAGCAATAAGATTCAGGGCTTCTATATTTACAACGATGCTCACGGGGCAAATATTGAACCAAAAATTGAGGAAATTTCAAAAAAAGCAAAAGAATCGAAGCAAATTGGACAAAAAAACCTTAAAATCAGGACAAGAAAGAAAACATAATATAGAAAACACTGTATTCTGATTTCAGTTATTTTGAGAGAGTGTATACATGAAGACATTATGGAAAATCTTTCCGGTTTACGGACTGAGCTCAGTTTGGCCTGAATTTGGCTTGATTTTTTATCTTTTGCCAGTTGACAATACATCGTTTTACGGCTTTAATATGACGACGATCGAATGTAGGGGCAATCCTGTGTGGTTGCCCAGGGCAGGCACATGGGCCTGCCCCTACAATTGAATTGGGTCGGTGCCCGAGTGGCTAAAGGGAACGGGCTGTAAACCCGTTAGCGTAAGCTTACGCTGGTTCGAATCCAGCCCGGCCCATTATTTCCCCCTGTTATCTTACATGGCCTCGTTTTACGCCGGATTTCGCCGATCTACCGGCCGACGCAGCCGGAATTGGGTTTGATCAGTCCGGCAATTCTTTAGCCAACAACGCAGGCCTGACGGAATTGGCTTTGTTTTTTCGCAGCACAAAACCACAAAATTCCTCATAATACCCTTTCATATAGATACTTACTTTCATTTTGCCCTCTCGTAAATTGGGTTTGTTTTTTC
>Ga0307380_10010478_pt1 | contig 11680 bp, 15 predicted proteins | sample UN3MG_FD_202239 | JGI IMG/M metagenome (GOLD analysis project Ga0307380, IMG submission 202239) | Soil microbial communities from Risofladan, Vaasa, Finland - UN-3 | ecosystem: Environmental > Terrestrial > Soil > Coastal area > Acid sulfate soil | place: Finland: Risofladan, Vaasa | collected... | reverse complement strand
GCCCCTCCATTATCGCAGTTATATGATTATCTTCAATATTTAAATTTTGGGTTGATGATCGCACATTATGATTCATGGTGTTTCGGAAGAAAAATAGGGTTTTGATTGGGTGGCTGAATAGTTACGATATTTTAACCTTAAATAGAACATCCCGCTTTCATCTCATAGGCTTCTAATGACTATTTTGCAGATAAAAAAACAAAAGGAGATTGCCCCATTGGATCTCCCTGATTTAACTGGTTTTACATTGGGCCGAGCGGTGCTACAACTTTCTTGTAGACCTCATTCAGAACCTGGGCCAAGCCGGCGTAAACGGCTGAAAGTCCGCAGATAATTCCCTCATAGCCAGCCAGCGTTCCTATTGTAGCGCTGCCCAGATAGTCTCGGGCGGCAAGCAAGAAGAACAGGATGGTCAGCGAGAGGAAGACGAACTGCAGGGCTCTGTTGAGGCGCAGCGTACCCAGGAACATAACAAAGGTGAAAAGCCCCCACATAAAGAAGTAAGCTGCAAAAGCTATCTTGGAGGTTGCTTCAGCAAGTCCTAGCTTGGGCAGAAATAGCAAGCCCACCAATGAGAGCCAGAAAAGGCCGTAGGACGTGAAGGCTGTAGTTCCAAAGGTGTTGTTCTTCTTCCACTCCATTATCCCTGCAATAATCTGGGCGAGGCCGCCGTAGAATATCCCCATGGCCAAAATCATGGAGCCTAGTTCATAAAATCCTGCATTGTGGAAATTCAGTAGCACAGTGGTCAATCCGAAACCGAGTAGTCCAAGAGGTGCCGGATTGGCAGTAGTATCTTTGAGGACCAGAGTATCCATGGTTTGCTTCCTCACTTCTTGCATAGTCTTATTTCCCTCCTGAATACATGTTGGCCCGTTCTTAATATTAAATTGTTACCCTTAAAATATAAATTAATAATAGTGTTAATTGTGTTGCATTTTTAAGAACAAAAAATCTTTTTGTAAGGTTAATATGTGATAATAAGCAAAAATAGGTTGCACAGGCCCATTATTGTTGAAAGACCGCTTCCACCTTTAGCCTTTTTTCATTTTTCTACTATATCTCTTATAAGACTTGTGATCCTGCAAAATCAAACCCTTCGCGGCATCTTATTGCTTTATAATACAGCAGCAAATGATCTGGGTTTCCTATTCCTAAAATATTAAAATCTATTTCTATCCGCTTTCTATCCTCGATCAGAATCCACGAACCACCTATTTGGACCATTGATCTCGGTAATGATTTGATTATTTTTGAAGGTACTGGCGAAAGCAGGTTAAGCCGGGCGCCTCATTTATGAAATATGAATTATTATGCATGGTAGATCCTCACTTCCTTAGTACCATTTCGTTTTTTCTTCATTGCCAGGCACAAGATCTTCTCCAATGGTTCTGGGGCAATTATTTGAGATCTAATGGATAAAAAATCAAATCTATTTCCCATTTCTCTTAGGAGTCATTTCTAAAAATGTACTTTCTCAAACTTTCTCAATATCGTGAGGATACTTGAGATACTTTGAAATGAAATCGTTGTCTATTTTTACTTCAACGTATTGAGCAAGGATCTAAAAAATATGTTTTTCGGCAGTTTTTGCGTTGCAGCCATTGAAATCCTCTGCCATTAACCATTGTCTGACAAACTATTTCCGTTCAAGAGTCCTGGCAATAAAAGAATGTGGCCTGAAGAACAGACTCGTGGTCGGCTAATGGATGGAATGGATACGGCGATCTTAAAAGGTCCTGTAGTGGTAAGGAGATTTCAGCCGGATGACCTGGAGACAGCATTAGAGATCGACCGGGAGGTCTTCGGCGGATATGATCCGGCCATCTTCTCCGCCTTTTATGAATACTATACAGGCAGCACTCTTGTTGCAGAGGTGGGTGGAATTGTGGCCGGCTTCATCCTGGGATTCAAGCATACTCCTTTCGAGGGCAGAGTCTTCTGGCTGGCTGTAAGACCGGGCTTTCAGAGTCGCGGCATAGGCATGAGGCTTATGCTGGAGGTTTTAAGAACCTTCAGGCAGATGGGAGCTCTCAGCACCACCCTGGAGGTCCGGGTGAGCAATAAAAAGGCTCAATCGCTCTATTCCATGATGGGCTTTCGTATGATCGGCGTCTGTCCTGCTTACTATAGCGACGGTGAAGCAGCCATTATCATGAAGCTGCGCCTGTAAGCTGCGGCCTTAGTCTGTGGTTCTTACTTGACCTGTAGTTCTTGTTACTCCACGCCCCGAGCAGTCAGGCGGAAATCTGCCGCTGCCCCCTCCGGCAAAGAGCGGTGCTTCATGAGCCGGGCGCGGCGCAAACCCTCTCCTTTTTTCTCCAAAAAGACAATAGCCTTGCACATGTGCTCCAGGCCCGTGCCGCCCAATGGGCGCAGCGTGTTGTTCTCAATGTCTGTGTAGACCTGATTGGTAATCACTACGGCAATTCTGTGCTTGCGAGCAATTTCCTGAAGCTCGGAGAGCTGGACCGTTAAAGTCCGGCGAATAGAGCGGTTATCTTCCGCTTCCAGAAGCACGCGGTAAAGGGATGTTGCCGAATCGAGAATTACCAGACCTAAATCCCGGCCGGCGATCTTAGAGGCCTCGCGAATGGCTATTGCCTGCTGCTCCAGGCTCATGGGCTCAAATATCATGATCTTCGCGGCCATCTCTTCCGCGCCGGGGCCGGCGATCTGTTTGAACCTCTCCGCGGAAAAGCCCTCTGTATCTATGAATATGACGCGCAGGCCGCGAGATACTGCCTGCACCGCCAGTTGCATGACAATGTTGCTTTTTCCCGTGCCTGACTCTCCGTAAAGCTGAGTTATTATGCCCGATTCAAATCCTCCGCCTAAGAGAAGATCCAGGCTCAGGCAGCCGGAAGGCAAGCGTTCAAGTATGAGAGATCACATCCGTCGTCCCATTGTTGTCAAAATCACCTTGCAATGAATAGCATCACGAATATCATCATATTGTGCATTAGAAATATCGTGGATCACTTACCGTTTGTGAGTAAAGCTATCGATCCTTTCCATGAGCCGGTCCATGGCTTCTCGCTCCCTGGGACCGCCACAACGGTTGATGATCCTTTGCATCTTCATCAGCTCCATGAAATAGGAATCCGTGCGAAGAGCCAGATACCTGGTGGCTGCCACTGCCGCTTCGATCACAAGATTTGCCCCCCGATTGCAGGCGCGAAAGTCTTTTCTCAAAACCTCGCCTTTGACCAGCTCCACCTTGGCAATGATGATATCAGTGGCAAAGGCCTCACATTTGAAGAGCCCCCAGGCCTCAGCGTCTTTTAGCACGGGCAGGTCTTCTCGGCGCGTGAAATATTCTGGGGGAAGGTCCTCTAGAGCCGTCTCTGCGAAGAGCCAGGCGTCATGAGTGATGTTGGCCACGAACCACCCTTTCGTCAGGACGTTTTCATAGGTATGTGTTCCCAGGAAAAGCCGCACATAGAGGCTGCCCTCATCTCTGATGATGCCTAGAGGCGCGGCATTGATCCTACCGGCCCTCTCCGTAGTTGCGATTATCTCGTTTATGCCGTCTTGTATTCCCAGCTCATCTAAAGCCTCATTTCCATAAAGCATTATTAAAACCTCAAGCCCCTCAGAAGGGAGATAAATAAAGATGCTGCAATCAGGTCTGCCGTGGACCCGGGATTGATGTCCTGCGCCAGGAGCTCGCGGTCCAGCTCATGAGCCTTGCTAAGGGTTGCATCAAGGAGCGCTTCACCAGCCCGCTCTGATACCTGATGTGCCTTCTCCTTCCCAAATTTGGCGCAAATCAGGCTGTCGGGCACCTGTGCCAGCGCCTCCAGGAAGGTTCTGACCACGCCGTCGTTCAGCCCCCATCTGTCGATTTTCTCGGCAATTCTTTTTGCGAGCAGAAATGAGCGCTCATAATTGGTGGACCATTCGCGAGCTACAATATCATGCTCGGAAGAGAGCCTCATCAGCTCCTGCAGAGTTTTGCCGCTATCGTGAAGAGCATTTTGCCAGTTTTTGTCATTCAAACTAAAACTGTCCACCTCGGCAACTCTGGCTTTGGCCTGGTCGAAGGCATAATAAAAATCGATGGCGTCGATTACGGTGGTCTTCTCTAGGACATCTGCTAGCTCTGCCTGCAACTCTCCAGGCCTTCCAGCAGCGATAGCTATGGGGACCATGAGGACCAGAGAGCCGAAGTGAGTGTTGCTGCTCAAATTCCAGGTCTGCCAGGCTAGGACTCCTTCTCGAATAAGCGAGCCCGTGCTTCCTTTGCCCTGGGCGGCTTTGCAAAAGACGGGATAAGCAGAGACTGCGCTGGCCAAGAAGTGATGAAATCCGATATCGGAAAAGTCGTGGCAGCGATCCACATTGCCTGGCTTGGGACTGGAGGAAAGCTCAAAGAGCATCGCCAGCACTGCGCACTGGGCCACGCGGTCAGGACTCATGACTTCTCATGAGGATTTGGAAAGAAGCTCTTCGGCCAGCTTCTTTTTCAGCTCCATATACTCCTTTGCCGAAAGCCCGATTTTAGCCAATGCTGCATCTCGCAGATAGCATAGCTTGCTTATTTTGCAGCACCACACAAGGCTTCCAAAGCAAGTTCCATCGCCCTTCTCCAGTGGGGTGCCCCTGGCAAAGGAGAGCTTCTTATGCACAAACTCTTCAGGCGTTATGCCTGCCTTTTTAAGAGCGCCGAGGACGGGGCATTGCTTGACAGGGGGGCAGCAGAAGGCCAGACCGCGCAGGTCGCCGCCTGCGCAGATATGTTTGGGTGCATTGCACCAGCCGCTCAAGGAGTCATACTCCTGCATGGCCCCGGAGAGCCACTCTGCAAACTCTGGATCCGCTCCGCGCAAAGATACAACGTCCGCACCCATGGCCAGCAGATTCTTGGCGTCTTCAAACTCGCCAATGTCGGCCAGGGCCATTATGACAGAACCTCTGCTGTCTTTTGCCTTCTTGACAATTTTTGGTCCGGCTCCGTTTAGGCCACGCAGGTCGAGGTGAATTATGTCCAGCTCGCTCTCGTTTAGCTTTTCCAAAAGGGCATTGGACAGGTCTTCCGGTCGTATCCTCAGAGAGAGGGTGACGCCGCAGCGCTTTAGGCGCGGAATGAGTTCTAGAAGGCGAATAGGATCGCGAATCTTGGAAAGCCTCAGATCTAGCAGGCAGAGATTTCGGCTCGCGAGCCGGGCCGCCTCCAGGAGGGGCTCATCCCTGGAACAGGTGACAGACAGTCCAAAGGCTCCGGTTCCTTTCCTGGCTTTCTGGCTGATCCTTTCTAAACTGGACTGCATCTCCTCAAGAGGGACCTCATCCAGATCGAAGCCATCCAGCAAGAGCAAGCCGACAGCATTGTTAAAGTCCGGCTGGTTATGTGAAGAAATAACGGCAATGGGATTATCAATATGCAGATATCCTACTTCAAGCATCGATGCACATTTTGCTCCTTAAAGATATCAGCCTTTCGCTACCAATATTTTCGATTATATCTTTTTATTAATCATGTTAACTCAGGTTAACAATTGTAGTCTCGTCCATGCCTCTGCCATCTTTATATCCAAGAAAATCCTAAGGCTTTGTGGTGATATGATGGTGACCTTTAAAGTAGATGCAGACGCTAGGGCAACAGTCCAGGGATCAGAGGACCAGGAGAAGCACCCAATAGTGGCCAAGGTTAAGGGAACGGGAAAGGATGGGGCTTTGAGCGTCCAGGTCTCTGGGGAAGATAGCAGTCCCATATCTGCACGGATATCCGGTGATTCCAAGAGTCCCATCGCCGTGGGGCCCATAGAGGTTGCACCCATCACCATAATCCCGAATTTAGAATCGGTAGCAGAGACCATTGATTTCAGTGCTCTTATCGGCGCGTTCACAAAATTGTCCCAAGGAGTCAAGGTGGAGGTCGCTAATTCTGATGCACCCCTGTCCATAGCTCTTGGGAAAATTCCCGTGGATTTGACCATCTCCGTCTCTTCTCCATCTCAGGAAACTGTCTTTAAGGTGGAGATCAAAGGAACTGTAGGTGAGTAAGAATTATTTTTGTTTGTGATCACACAGCAGCCATCATGAGGTGGTCGTGAGGTGGTCTTTATTCTCCCGGCGTGGCTGATAACGTTGGTAGCGGCAACCCTTCCCATCTCTGAGGTCCGGGGCGCCATACCGCTGGCCATAGGTGTCTACGGATACCCGCCCTGGCAGGCCTATCTCCTATCCGTCTTTGGCAACCTCTTGCCCGTGATCCCTTTGCTCCTCTTTCTGGGTCCGGTCTCAGATTACCTGAGGCGTTTTAGCTGGGGTGAATGGTTCTTTTCCTGGCTGTTTGCCCGCACCCGCAAGAAGTACATTCAGGAGCATGAGAACTTTGGGCTGACAGCTCTGGCCTTCTTCGTGGCCATACCGCTACCTGTGACGGGGGCCTGGACGGGCTGCGCCGTTGCCTTCCTGCTGGGCTTTCGTTTCTGGCCGGCCTTTGCGGCCATTGCGACCGGGGTTATCGCATCTGGGCTTATAGTTACGGCCACGGTACTGGGCGTGCAGTGGCTGGTATTCTGATGTGGTGCTCTCTGGGATATGGACCCTGAGGACAATCTCTAATAATATTTTTTAAGAGTACAATCTAAATTTATGAATCTAGCTATCTTGAGAATTAGGGATGGACAAGGCAAAGCTCCTGCGCGATGGATTGATTGGCAAAGCTTTGTTAGAATAGTATTAACTCCTATTATATTTATGAGTTTTAGACTATGGGCGACACAGCGACCCATGTATATATTGCTCCTGTAAACAACCCATCATCTCTAAGAAGACCCGCATGATTTCGTTTCACGGCTGTTCTTCGGTTTCTAGCAGGCTTAACGTTCCTGGAATGCTCTGTGGCAACAAAGATGAAAGCGCTCTTTTTTTATCTTAGGTAGTGATATGGCGAAATCTATCCGGGCCCCCTAGTTGTATTGATTGGCGAGAGGATCTTTTAGGCTATCAATACCACAAATCAGAAATTACCAGGAATAGAGATAGCTATATCTAGGAGAAAATGAATAGGAATTTGCACAGTTCGCTGAGAATTCTAAAAAAAAATGCTATTCTCTTATGAAATATATTCAAGAAACTTATTCCGCATTAAGCATAGCTTAGCTAGTATGCACTACCAAAAAATATAAATAGTATCTATGTCAACATCCGTCTATATTAAAGGATGTATGGGGTGAGATTATAAAAAAAATAGTCGTTATATTGTTGTTGGCTATGGCCATGCTCTCGGTTCCAGTACTGGCGCAGGGCATAGCTGGCAATGGAGGTGTGGATATCCTTGGAGATAATGGAGGAATATTTGAGACAGAAGGATCTGCCTTCAGGTTCCCGGAAATGCAGGATACAAACATCGATAGTCTGACTGTGGGAAATGATAGGGCACGGGCTTTTGGGAATTTCTGGCAAAGGACTCCCGTCGCCACTGCTACCAACGACCTAGAGATCAAGAAGAATCAATATTCAGGAAATTGCAGTCCCTGTAGCGTAACCGAATATGATAGTACCACGGACTACGAAGGCTGTATGGATCCTTGCACCAAAGTCAATATAGAACAGATCAAGGTAGGCAATAGGGATGCCATGGCTTTTGGACCAGCTTCCGCTGCCAACTACATCAAGATAGTAACCAATCAGCAATAGCTATGATGTGAGACGGCTGATAAGCTATTTCACACATTTAATTTTTTTTTCAAAATTTTTTAATGAGAATTGTTCAATTATCAGATCTTACGTGCGCCATGACCGGAGCTTTAACTGGCGGAGCTATCGCATTTCTGCTGGGCTTTCGTTTCTGGCCAGCTTCGCGGCCATTGTGGCTGGTCCTTCAGAACGGTTTCATGAGTCCCTGAATCAAGTTGAAATCAATCTGCTAAATACGGATCTATCCGCTGGACCTTAGCCTCTTGATTTCGCGGGCGATTCGCATCTCTTCCTCAGTTAGATCCGGCTGTTCCAGGGCGTCCACAGCCTTTCGGATAACTACGCCCATCAATATGCCCTTCAGGAAAGCGTCTCGATCTTCTTCTTCGATGGTGTTGATGACACGGTTCATGTACCGCCCAATGGTGGTGCCTGGAATCATCCTGAAGGAATTGAGTTCGTCTGAAACAGCATTCAGTTCTTCCTCTTCGAAGCCGAAGCTTTGCAGGAATTTTGATAGATTCTCGTCATCGTCGCCCATGGATAAGGTATATTGCGCTTAAAGTAGTTCTCTCTTTCGAATTTCGAGATCAGAGTGTTTGATCCTCTTACTTGTATGCATTGGGAAATTGTATATATCTATTGGGGATAAATAAAAAAACAATAGACTGCGAAAACCAATGAAACCAGCATCTTCGGATAAGAAAACGTGCGGCTGCCGGGATTCGAACCCGGGTTACAGGCTTGGGAAGCCTATGTCATAACCACTGGACCACAGCCGCTCTATGTCCTTGATATTGTGATGTGCCTTTAGCAGAAGATAGTGATTTCATGCTTTTTCCAATTCACTGCCTTTTAAGCCGATACAGCTTCTCGTATTTAAATGTTTTAGCTACTAGATTTAAAAGCTTTATCACATTGCTCTTAATTTTTGCACATCTCTGAGCCTTTGTGGATGCATCAAGAGGTACTGCAAAACTGTTGCATCACCTTAATATCTGGTAGCGTACGTGAGCTGCTGAAAAGCGCTAGCAAGTAATGCAATGGATGTCTTCTGCCAAAACGGATCTCATGCATTCGATTCTCGTAATGATTTTCAGTAAGCTTCACCCACGACCTAATATCTTGGTTCTAAAAATTGGGTTCTGCCACCTTTAACACCTGTAGGATCGCCCCATTTCCGGGCCATCTCCATCATTATGGTAATACTTCAGGCCCGCCCACCATACGAACCTCACCTTGGACTCTTCCACCCCATAGCCTCCCGCCCCTGGAGAATGACTGCTCCATTGAAACTCCTTACTCATGGGTCCTCCCCTGCAGGGGTCCTCCCATTCGTATCTTTTTCGATTTTATATGATAGTCTAACAAAAATTTAAGATTCATAGTAATATCTTGGCTTTCTCATCATCGCCTGCCCATAGGCCAATCCAACTAATAGCCCCACGATATGGGCCATGTGGGCGATGTTATCCCCCGCACCCATGGTCAGGAAATCAATCAGAGCGAATAGCACGACTGCACTTCGAATGCTTAATGGTATCACGAAAAAGAGCAGCACGCGAATCTCTGGAGCAATTATGGCCAGACAGCCCATCACACCGTAGAGCGCACCGCTCGCCCCTACCAGTGATCCACCAGAGATCATCATCTGGCCTAAGGCAGCCACTACTCCGGAGAGGATGTAAATCTGCAGGAATTTTTTATCACCCACGCGCCTTTCCAGCTCCATGCCAAAGAAGAAGAGGAAGAGCATATTCCAGAAGAGGTGGTCGAAATTGGCATGCACGAACATATGCGTTATGAGTGTCCAGGGCCTCTGCATTACAAAGTCCGGATTTAAAGCCAGATAGTTGTACACAAAGCCGGGAGCGATTATGCTCAAGAAAAATACTACTATGCATATTAATAATATTAGGGCCGAGTAGGATACGGGAATGCTTGATGGTATGCGGTCACGCCAGCCATAGCCTGGAATTTTCGGCTCTCCCCATTCATCCCGGCGTCTAAAGTCCTCCCTTCGACCGGTCATGGCCTGAAATGGTCCGAGCCTTTGGCTATTTTGGCTATTTCCTTCAACAAATTCTCTCCCGTCGCATTTGCCCGAAAAACATCGGTCTGGCTGCAAATTCAATTTTAACTCCCTTGTAACTGTATCACTTTTCTTACCATAAAAACCATTATTTTCTTACCATAAAAGCCATTCGGCTAAGATGAATCCAGCTATCTGATTTTTAAGACCCACCAGAGAATCATTCACCAAAAAATCATTCCGGAACATACTGACCGTCGCGGAGCACTATGACATAATCGGCTGAGTTTCGCAGGGCCACTGAGAATCCCGGCTCTGCCCCGAAGATGATGGTCTCCTTGCCGTGTTCCATGGCCTTCATGAGCACTGGCTTCAAATCTGCATCGCGAGTGACCAGTGCCAGGGTGTCGATGACTGGATTGTAGATCATATCCACGCCCTCCACGGCCATTCTCACATCCACATCACTGGTACATATCACCGGCTCAAAGCCCTGATTTTCCACCGCTTCGACTAACTTCTCCGAAGCGTACTGATTTAAGAAAACCTTACCCATCTTGATATCGCCATAATCCTTGAGGATGTCCCGGATCTCCTCCAGATCCATTTGGAACTCCTTTCTGAGCATATTGGGCCCATCCACGAGCAGCCCGATCTTCTTTCTCCCTTTCTCCTTCTTGGAGCCCAGGTAACTCATGATATGCTCGAACTGTATTGGTATCCGATTCATATTGACCCTTTCTTGATAGACTTGGATTTCTTCAGTTTTTCTCTATTTATGGGCATTTCACCGAATGTTATAAATTCGTTTGGTATTATCTGCGGTTATCCGGGCGATCTCTTGCGGCTCTAGGCCTCTGATCCTGGCAATGAGCCGGACGGAGTCCAGAACAAATGAGGGTTCATTTCTACCTCTTCGGGGAGAAAGAAAGGGACTGTCGGTCTCCACCAGCAGACGGTCCAGTGATACATTCTTGGCCAGTATCTGATGGCGTCCGGAACGACAGAGATTGGTTGCCAGCGAGATGTAAAATCCCCTATCGATGGCCTCTTTCATGGTTCCGATTGAGCCGCTGTAGCAGTGGAAGACGACCTTGTCCAGGTGCTTAACCATCTCCAGAGCAGGCTGCTCGGCATCCCTTGAATGAATGATTAAAGGCAAGTCGAGGGACCTGGCCAGATCTATGACCTTGCTAAAGACCTTTGCCTGGCGCTCCCTTGAGGGTGCATCTTTGCAGTGGTAGTAGTCGAGCCCCGCCTCGCCTATGCCCACAGCCTGGCCTGCATTGTTTTCTATCTGCTCAAAAAGCATCTTGAGCTCCGGCTCTTTTATGCTCTGCAAAGTGTTGGGGGAGAGCCCCAGGGTGGCGGAGATGAAATCGTACTTTTCGGTCAGCTCCAGGGACTTAGCATTGGTGGAATAGTCCACGCCTGAGTTGATCATCCGGACGACGCCTGATTTTCGGGCGCTATCCAATACTGCTTCGCGGTCTTTGTTAAACTGCTTGAAGTCAAGGTGGCAATGCGAATCGATTACACCTTGCAGTGGTTCATTTAGCGATTAGATTCCTCCAGAAGCATCAATTTTGTTGATGTTGATCTTTTTTTGGGAAATGATATCATTCGACTTTGTCATTTCTGCTCAATCCTTATTTTCGTCTCGATGGTATTATCTTTTTTGGTGTATTTCGGTGTGCACAACTAGGATGTCTAGCGCAATTTAAAATTTTGCTGGAAGAAAATACACCTGGCTGCGATCCATGTAGTTTCCGGTAGGACTGAAAAATAGCACGTAAGGCTTGGAACTCAAGCCTTCTTATGTCCCGTTCCGGAATTTTGGAGCATCAATCTGTTTATGGCGCTGACCAGGGCTTCCACCGAGGCCATAACTATGTCCTCGCGGGCGGAGCGCGCGGAAACCTTGCGTCCCCGGTCATCTTCAACTCCAATCACTACTTCCGCCAGGGCATCGGCCCCTCCGGATATGGCTTCAATTCT
>Ga0307380_10010477_pt1 | contig 11681 bp, 12 predicted proteins | sample UN3MG_FD_202239 | JGI IMG/M metagenome (GOLD analysis project Ga0307380, IMG submission 202239) | Soil microbial communities from Risofladan, Vaasa, Finland - UN-3 | ecosystem: Environmental > Terrestrial > Soil > Coastal area > Acid sulfate soil | place: Finland: Risofladan, Vaasa | collected... | reverse complement strand
TACACGTGTTTAGAAAATATTGGGAATTTTTAGTTATAGCTATCGTAGCAGATGATCAATTAAGATATCAATGGATAAGTAATAGGGCACGAATGGATGATTCAAAGAAGAAATCTGATATTGAAGAAAGAGACATAAGAGAGATTGGTTTTGGTCTAAAAGATGTAATCAAGGATGCTGATTATACTATTAATAACAATTCTAGTGTTTTTGATTTACAAATAAAAACTAAAACATTGATAATGAAATTAATTCAATAAGTAAAATTTGATTTAGTCATTTTGTAAATATTTTGCAATAGCTTTAGCAAGGGAAACTTTTGCCATTTCATTATCAATTGAATCTGTGCCAACTATTTCATCTGCTCCTGCATCTAGTATTCTATACGTAGCTTGTTGTAACATCAATGCGTGTGTAGCAACGACAAAAACTTTATTAGCTCCATTTTCTTTAGCTATTTTTATTGCTTGTGCCATTGTACCCCCAGTAGCGATTATATCATCAGCAATTATTACATCTCTATTCTTTAAACTTAATTGCCCCTTCATGGTGATTTCTCCAGTTTTCACATCTCTCGTTTTATCAAAATAATCAACAGGGACCTTTTCTCCAAAATGATGCGCAAAGGCTTTAGACCTCTCAATAGCTCCCTTGTCTGGGGACACAACAACAATATCTTTTGCTCCACGTGATTGGATGTATTCAGCAAGTATCGACATTGAATCAATATTAATAGCTTTGCACGAAAGTTCTTCTAATACCTCTGGATTATGGATATCTACAGTAAAAAATTCATCTATACCAAATGAATTTATAATTTTCAGAATATTTTTTGCAAAAGTGCACTCTCCAATTCTAAATAGCTTGTCTTGGCGAGCATATGCGAGATATGGAACAATTACAATTGTTTTAACAGCACCCAGTGTTTTTACCGATTCAATCATCATTAATAATTCCAAAAAACGAGCATTTTGATTCCATCCGGCACTTGGTCCCATCGATTGGATTATGATAACTTCTTTATTTTTGATAAAGGTTTCATCATCAATATTGATCCTTAGATAATTTTCTCCATCTGGGAAAGTTTTTGTTTCGGTATTAACTGATTTTATTCCTAACTCTCTTCTGATTCTTACACCTAGCATTTGGGATGCTGGGCCAATTACTAAAATTTTCTCCATTTTTTAAACCTCACTACATAAGAAAAGTTCTCTTCTAATTTATTTTTTAATTCAAATTTTAAGAAATTCTATTGCATGGTGAATAATTTCTTCTCTATGGCCACTAAATGTATGTCCTCCAGTATCATATTTAATGACATTGTTATCACTTAGTCCAAAATGATCTTTTATTTGTTTTAAATTTTCGAAGGGTATGAATTCATCATCTCTGCAGTGTGCAATAAGAATTCTTGAATCATTATCTGTTTCTTTTTCTAATACATTTATGGGACTGATATTAAAAATAACATCCTCAGGAAATTTAACTCGTGTGGTATGATAATCATACCTAGTACATAATGCTATTAATTTATCAACCCTCTTATCGGGGTACCCACTTGTTAAAATCATCGCACCTCCTAAACTACGTCCAAACATGGCTATTCGATCATTTAAAAGGCGTTTCTTCTGAGTTTCTAATATCCAAGAAATAACGCGATTAATATCATTGAAGATCTCTTTTATATGTTTTAACCATAGAGAACCGGTTTGCTTGCTTGTTTCACCATGCGCTCTGTGATCATAACCTAAAACATAAAATCCTTTTGAAGCGAATTGCTCTGAAAAAAATTTTTCTAAGAATTTTCCTCTATGCTGATTTAATCCAGCTACATTAATGATGAATGGCGCCTTGTTCGGAGTTTGTTCTGAAAAATAGATTGTTCCTTTCAAATTTAAATTGGTTCCTGCTATTGGAATGTCAACATTCTCTTCTATAATATTCATTTCTACCATTTTTTCTAATCGTGTTTTAAGACGTGTTTCTCTAAATCTTCTTTCCTCATGAACTCACTGTCAGCCTTATTATATTTATCTACAATCTTAATTATATGCTTTGAAATTGCTGAATGTTCATCAATACAAGTGCTGTTTTTTAAAAATTCCTCCCCGTGTCTAAGAGCAGCTAAATTTTCATTGATCTTGATTAATTCAGTAGCCATAATGCTATTTATGTAAATCAAATCTGAGATCATTATCTTTAGATACATGATTAGTTTTAATTGATCTGACATGAAAAAATTAGTAGAAATAAAGATTAAATCTTTTCCAATCTAAAAATAAATTAAAAGAAAAATAGAAAAAAGATCAAAACGTATGTAACAACCCCAACAATGATTAAGGTCATATATCCTAATCTTGTTAAGAACGTTTTTTTTACATCCTTTTCTTGATTGTTTTTTAAAAATCGAGCAAAATCCTTCACGTATTTTTCAAAAATATTATTAAATTTTAATTTTATCGTGACAGGTACCCTATACTTTATGGTTGCCGTTTTAAATTCAATCACATCAATAGGGAAACAAATATAATAGAAAATTCCCGTTATTATTATTATTGAAATGATAGTGCTGAAGATATTATCTAAAATTAAAGTATCTGAATCTGCAAGCCCCCATCCAAAACCTTGTTGAGTGATTAAGAAGATAAGCAACCCTGTGATGAATAAAATATCAAATGCATCTAATTTTTTAAACCATTTTTTAGTAGAAATTTCTTCAACATTTTTGGCTGTTATATAATGAAATTTATATTGGAATATTCTTCTAAAGGAAAATTCTTTTGATTTATCGCTATAAAAGAAAACATCTCCATTTTTATCACTAAAATCGTGGCTAAAAGCTTTAAGGAGTAGAATAGAACCATATATTAATGCTAACCACCAAACTAATTGACCAAAGAAAACCATGTTTATTAGCATGATCAGAGATAATATTACTAAGATTAAGCCAAATTCCAAATTAAATGTTTGAAGATGTGTATTATCTAAATCTTTAAAAGTACCAATATTTGTTTTTTCACCTGCTCGAACATCAACATCACATCCTAAAAACTCGCTAAAGTTATCTTTAAAAAGAGATAGATTCTTTAATTTAATGGGAGAAAACCACATCTCATACACTCTAGATTCTGTAGCAATCTCAAAATAATTTTGTTGGAAACAGACAAGAATTAACAAAGCTATTATTTCTATGATAGAGATTATGACAAAAACCCAAGATAGCACGTATTCAGGAGCAGCACGTTCAGCACCAAATAAAGGTATTGCTGTCATGAGTTGCATAACTATAAAAGGAAAAAATGCTGGAATCCACGTAAGTTTTGGACCCAAATTATTATTTTGATATCGAATCGCCTCGATGTCTTTCTTTGGAACTTCTGTTAACCACGGGAATCCGGGTCTAACTTCATAGAAAAAATAAAAATTTTTTGAATGTGAAAATATGCCCCTAAATAGACTTAAAAAACAATATAATAAAAGACCTAATCCAAATCCTAATGCTGGTAACCCTGTCACATAAAACCATGAAGGACCCCCTAAGAAAACCGCACTTCCGTAAGGAACTTCATGACCAATATCCGTCCCAAATACTAAAAGAGATAATAATCCTGCAATAGTTAATAATATAGCAGCAGCTAATCTTGTAAATGCAAATGAATTGAATTTGATATATTTATCGATAGGTTCTCTCATATCTCTCATACTTTTAAAGACAATTGAGTTTTCTCGTAGATAATATGATGTAATGAAATATTTTGAAGTAATTATCATTCCAATTAGTATTATAATGATATTAATTACTAAGGAGAAATTCAGATCTAGTATAATGATATTGAAGTCGAAGCCGAAGATTAATAATAAAAATCCAATAAGAACAAATACAACTCCTAATACCAAGAAGAAGATACGTAGGATTTTCTTTTTTGGATGATCTTCCTTTAAAGATTCTATTTCGTGATCATTTAACAAACTCATGGGTTTTCACATTTCTTTATTTATCAACATATTATCTTTACTTTTAATATTTAAAAAATTAAACTTCATCGAACATTTTTAATATTTAAAAAATTAATATGATAATATGGATTTTAAGGTTTTTCATGATGGAATAGTGTCAGGCTCTTTATTATTGATATTATTTTCTACCACATTGATGATGGGGGCCATCGTATTCAAACCATATTTAGCATTAGAACCTGATGATAGAAATTTGATTGTAATGCTATGTACTATTAGCATGATCTTTTCAGTAATTTATTTTTTTTTTGGTCTCAAAACTAAAAGTGTTTTTAAATTAGAATTAAAAAATATCTTGAGATTTGTGAAAATACTTGGTTTCATAAATGTCATTTTTACTCCCCATTTGTTTTTTATGCTATTTCTATTTACAAAAGAGATACATGATCTGTTATTTTTAATTGTTATAATGAATATCTTTATAGAACTTATATTGATAGGTTTAGTCTACAAAGAAATTATAGATTTATTTTTTAAACAAGAATCAGAAGTAAAGTTTGAAGTTGAAAAGAATCAGAAGTTATATTTTGATAAAAGATAAGGTAATTTATTTTGCTAATTTCTCAACTGCGGTCTCTATCATCTTAAGTTTCACGGAATATTTTTCCATTAGTTCGGCAAATTTTTCCACTGTAATCTCATTTCCTTCTCTTAAGACTTTTAATTCGTTAATTGTCCGAACTATGCCAGCTTTTTGGTCAATTAATTTTTCTTTTTTACTATAAGGAATTTTTTGTTCTAGCTTTTTTTGCGTGAAAGACTTGAATCGCTTAACATTTAGATCTTTTGGAACAAATTTTGTAAGGAAAATAGTGCTTTTGGGAACAAATGGAGCCAAATTTTCGGGTATCACAATAATGGGTTCGGGATCTTGAATTCTTTTTATTTCCTCGTAATCTAGGACTTCTACATTATTCTCTTTTATCAATGTTTCAACAACTGATAAATTAACATTAAGATTGTTTTTTTCTTCTTCTGAAAGATTAGTTAAACCTTCAAGCATTTCGTTCCAAATAATTTTTGATTTGTCATAATAGAAATTTGCTTTTTGTTTAAGAAGTGTAATTTTCTCCATATTTAATGGAGTTATTGAAGAATCTAAAGATGCTTGAGCTTTAAGTTGACACGCTTTTCCCATATCATAATGGAATTGAGCCCTTAACTGTTGTTTTTTTTTCTCCCCATGTTTTCTAAGATAAAAGATTCTTTTTGAAAGCTGTGAAAGCCCAGCATATAGTTTTGAAGCAAAATATTTGTTATTTGTGTTCTCTTCCCTGAGAGCTGCAATACTTTGAGCTAAAACTCTCGCTTCTTCAGAGTTCATTTCTAAATTCTCAGATGAGAGTGTTGTGCCAATATCATCTTGATACGTATTTGCAGCACTAAAATATGCTGCAGTTTTATACATCTTGCTGCATTCTACCATTGCAACAACAGCATTTTCCCAATCCTCTTCTTCTTCGAATTTTTCAGAAAGCGTACTGTAAGCTCTCGCTATGATCCATAATGATCTAGCACATTCAATCATAAGATCCTTTATTTCTATTTCTCGATTGTTTTCACTGGGATCATTATAAATATGCGTGATATCTAAATCTCTTAATATCTTAGCATGATTTTCATTTATGTAATTGATATTCAAGATTTTGGTATATTCCAATACCAGATTTAAATCATCTAAAGTAAAATTTTCTTCTTTATTTAGTGCATCGTCTAAATGTATTGTTTTAAAGTGGAGGTAACGGATTCTTTGCATTACCTCTTCCGAAAAATAAGATGGCATTTTTTAATTTTTTTTCTTAAATTTAAGTTATTTAAAATAATTCGTGCATTGCTTTAAAACTTTTTTTGATATAAAATTTATAATATCCACTTGCTTTATCAATTTCAAGTATAAATGATAGTAAGCAGTATGGAAATTAATCGAATTTTTATTTTTGAATTTATATCCGGTGGTGGATTCAATCACGTTGACATTCCTATTTCCCTATTTACTGAAGGTTTTGGAATGTTAAGGGTGATAGCTGAAGATTTCAAAAACCTTGGCTTCCAAATCAAGACGTTAATAGACTTCAGAATTCAGCACATGATTAGATATTTAAAAATAGATTTTACTAAGGAAATAACTCAAAATATGGACATCTTTCTTGAAGTAAAGAATGCAGTCAAAGATTGTAAGTATGTGTTCATTATTGCACCTGAATTTTCTGGTATCCTATATAACTTAACTAAAATGATGAAGGACCAAAATAAAATAATTCTAAGCATGAACTTAGAGGCAATTAGATTAGGGTCTTCCAAATTTGAAACTTATAAATATTTTAAGGTCCAAGAGGTAACTACTCCGCTAACTAATCATCTTCCTTCCAATCTAATTCACGAAGATCATATTATGAAAATAATTTCAAAATTTAAATTCCCCGTAATAATTAAACCAGAGGATGGTGTTGGTGCTGAATCTATTTTCTATTTTGAAAATAAATCTCAGATATCTTCTTTCTTCACATCGAATCAAAGCCATTTTAAATCAGATAGAGACTATATCATCCAGGAATATGTCCCGGGAAAAGATTTAAGTGTATCGATAATAGGAAATTCCCAAGGGTCAAATATATTATCTATAAATGCTCAATATGTTGAAATTAATAAATTAAATAATAATTCAACTTACTTGGGAGGTTATACTCCCATATCAGATTATGAAAATATTAGAAACCAATTTGAAAAACAATTTCAGCAATTAAATTTGATCGGATTTACAGGATATTATGGAATTGATTTTATTCGAAAAACAGATAATTCTTTAAGTTTCATAGAAATTAACCCAAGATTGACAACATCTTATATTGGAATTAGAAATATCACTAAGAAGAATCCACTTTTATTAATTTCACAACCAGATATAGATGTGAATAATGTCATAGATTCTACTCATGAGCATTTTTCACATTTCTTTCACTTACGTTTAAGATATGTAGGGGAACTCCCATTGACTGAAGTAAATGAAGGACTAATACCTCAAATTATAAAAGAAATTCCTCATATTGTATCACCTCCATTAGCATTGAATGAAGATCCTTTGTTTGCATGTTTTATTGCAACTAAAGCAAAAAATATGAGAGAATCAAAAAAACAGGAAAATCACTTGATTAGCGCTTTAGAGAAAAAAGAATTCAGAGTTATTAAATAGATAACAATAATATGATAGAAAATCCCCCATAATGCAACACCAAAGAAATTATGAGTGCGTTTTCAATTTTTAATCGTTTATAAGTAGTTATACTGTATGTAAGCAACCATAATGACCAAACTTGGAATATTATCATGATTATATTGTCGAATATCCCAATAAAAGTAAATTCATTAATCATTAGAACTAGAAAAAAATAATGTATTATCAGATACAATATTGAAGGGAGAAAAATTATAGCAAACGTGCTCAGGAATTCCATTGAATCTCCTTTTTTTTTATAAAAAATCCGGCAAATGGCTTCAATTGTAAGAAAGAAAACAAAAAAATTGAATATAAAGAAAAGGAAATTAAAAAGGGGCACATAAAGTATTTCTGGAATGGTCTCAAATAATAAAAAAAAGGGATATAATCCATTTAGAGCACAAAAAGTCCCCCCTAAGATTAAAATCATAAAAGAAAATGTGATAACAAGAAGATTTGGTTTGTTGTTGGTAACTATGATTCTTTTTGGAGTGAGATGCATTAAACCTTTCATAAGAAATGAGTTGTAATCTTTTTTCGAAATATCAAATGATAAAGATCCCAAATTGTTCCTAATCGAATCATAAGCTCGTATTCCAAATTCTGTAAGATAATATTTCTTATCTGCTTTTTGTTTGATTAAAGTTGAAAGTGTATCAAGATGGTGATAGATTGTACCCGTACTTACTTTTAATTCTTTTTTCAGTTCTGTAAATGAAGAAAAACCATTTTCACCAATTAGCTCTATTATTCTTCTTCTTATTTTATGACCTAAAGCATAGTAGAAATTTGATTCAGAATCTTGGTTTCCATCTTTAATTTTCGTTGATTTGTTTTCCGTATTAATTTTAACTCCCTTCCTCAAGATTATTATTCAATTTTAAAACATTTAAGATATCTAATAAGATTAAAAGAGCTCCAATAACCGCAAAATAAAAACCTATCTCTACACTACTAATATAAGGGAAATCCTTAGATATAATTTCAAATATAAAAATCAAGAAAAATCCGAGCCCGATAAAGTTGATGATTACTGAATTGATTTTATAGTCCAATTTATACAAGACAAGAAATGTTCCAATAAAACAAATTATTCCACTGATTAGAGGAAACAGATATAAAAATGAATCTTCAATAGCTACAGATGTCGTGATCAAATATATATTGATCAAGGTGTTTCCAGAATACCAAGATGAGAATTGAGATACAATCAAGAGGCAAGAACCAACTATTCCTATTAGTCTCAAATCAATATACTTTCTAATATTCATGCTACTCTCCAAGCAGTTAAAATTTGAAATATATAAACATTCAAATAGTAATAAATAATAAGATAATATTAATTTAATTTCAAAATTTTGTACAAATCGAATGTAGATAGAAATTGATTCTCATGTCATCAGAAGATCACGACCAAAAGGATTTGGATTCCATCCCTCTTTCGAATTATTTAAAAACAGTAATCCCTGTTGAAGAAATCCGGGATTATGCTTCTCTTAAAAGGATCCATAGTATTGATTTTGTGAAGGGTTTGGCAATTATCATGATTATCGGTGCACATGCCGCTGGATCTTGGATGAATTCAGAATGGATATTTTTTTATGGAATATGTTATACTGTTTTGGATATTGTTGGTCCCTCCTTGTTTGTATTTCTTTCAGCTTTAAGTGTTGTTTTTAGTATAAAAAAAAAAAAAACGAAAGGAGCATTATCAGAAAAGATAATTCGGAATCGAATTTTGAGTAGAGGAGGAACTATTATTTTTATTGGAGTGCTATTCAATATCTTTTCATTTGAATTTACAATAGCGGGATATCCATTTCCTTTAAATTTGTGGGGTTGGAATATTTTGATGTTCATCGGATTCTCTCAGATTTTTTCTTTATATGCCCTCAAATTAGGTAAACTTACAAGAGCAATGATTGGGTTAATAATCATTTTCACATCCGACGGAATACGTGAATTTTTATTTATCGGAAAAGAAGCAGGTAATCCAATTATCACCTTTTTCCATTACATTGTTGTATCTCCCTCTCCCATGACACCTCTTCTGCCTTGGCTTGCAATATGTTTCATTTCTACAATCTTTGGAGAATTATTACACGAAGCCATGATTGGCGGACGAAAAAAAGATTATACTCACCTATTCCGAGTGTTCATGCTATGGGGTTTAATTTTCGTAATTGGGGGAATTTGGTTAGGTAGAGAAATATACGTGCCGGGAGATATATGGGATATTGCTAAATATAACCACATTGGAACCTTACCTTTGGAGGAATATCCCCTCATATCACTACTAGCCGATATGAATTCTCAAATGTTTTTTCCAGATATAAGATATCCAGGAATGTGGGAGTTTCTTATTCGTGGAAGAGGACCGAATATGATTTATGATCTGGGAGCTGGACTACTCTTAATTGGAATTTGCTTCTATATCATTGATATAAAAGAGAAAATGAACTACTTTATCAGCATGTTAAAATATTATGGAAGAGTTTCGTTGAGTCTTTTCTTAGTACATTATATATTTATCACGTTATTTTTCAGATCTCTTGATATTGTACTCTATTTCATTGTAGTTATTAGTTATATAGGATTTATGGGATTTTTTTTATTTGTGTGGAACGAATTTTATAATGGAGTTGGATCACCAGAATGGATCATGATACAAATCGGCCGTATAGGGCAAAAAACAGGGCAAAGTGTAAAAAAGGAAATTTATGTTATTGAAGAAGATATTAAAGAATCTGTCCAAAAGCTGAAGCATAAGCACGATTAACCCTCGATTATTTTAAAATAATTTATTAAAATTTTTTCAAATTTGCTAAATTCATTATAAACATATAAATATAGTTAAGATAATATATCAAATATACTTGCGAGGATTCTATTAAATTAATTAAATAAATTAGGTAATTAAAATTTCTGATACATATAAGTATAAAATCACTCTTTTTGGCGGGGGAGACGTAGGTAAAACCTCCTTACTGATAAGGTACATAAAGGACTATTTTAGTACTGACTTAAAACAAACCATTGGATCTAATTTTTTAATTAAAGATGTTGAAATAGAAGAAAACGTTAATGTGCGCCTCCTAATATGGGATATTGGGGGTCAGGAGCAATTTGCGAAACTACGAACGATTTATTTTAAAGGAAGTAATGGCGCTCTTGGAGTTTTTGATTTAACAAATCCCCAATCCTTATTAAAATTACCCGGATGGATAAGTAGTATTAAAAAATCTGTAAAAAAAGCCATTCCGATGATAATATTAGGGAATAAATCCGATCTAGAACGCCAAGTGGAAAGGTCAGAAGCGGAAGATCTAGCAAGCAGATTAAATTGTGAATATCTTGAAACTTCTGCCAAGACAGGTGATAACGTAGAATTAGCGTTTGAAACGATTGCAAAAGCTTGTCTACAAGGAATAACAGAATAAGATGTTTCAATTTGTATTAATATTTAGCTCATGTAGAGATTTTATTAGCTCATCAATGTCAACAAAACGAATTCCAATTATCCCTAATTCTAATGCGGCTCTGATGTTATTAAAACCATCATCAATAAATACTATTTCCTCTGGCTTGCATCCCGCTTTTTGAATTGCGATTTCAAATATCTTACTATCCGGTTTGGTTAAATGAACTTCATGAGAAAGGATAAATTCATCAAATAGGTCCCATATATTCCACTCCATTTTCTTAATATATTTCCAATGACTAGAATTGATATTTGACATGCACATCATTTTGAGTTTATTATTCTTTCTGATATTCTTAACCAACTCAACCATTTCCATGTTTATTTCTGAGATGATACTGTTAAAAGCAACATAAAACGCTTTTTGATTTAAATTACACACTCGTAGCAATTCACAAGCTTGATTGTAAAATTCTTTATCACTTATTTTTCCTTGATGATATGTATCAGATTGGCGGAAAAATTCCAGCATAATGGGTGTTTTAGGCTTATTCAAGGGGGATGGTGTGATTACCTCATTAAAGAATTGATCAAAGTCCAAATCAAATATAACATCCCCTAAATCGAAAATAATGCATTTAGTTGTCATTTTCTGAAATATACCTAAATTGATGAAAATAGTAATCGAATATGTAATTAAAATATGATCTTTACAGTATATTATAGAAAATTTAGTATTAATTCATGGAGGGTTAATTCTCTTATTTTCTAAAATATACCTTTGTTGAAAATTTCCGAAGCGGTTTGGGTAATTTATATTTAGGAAAGCTTTTCGTTTCATTTTCTAACATCTCTAGTAACTTGGATAATTTCCAGTTTTTGAACTGTTCGATAGTAGCTTTCTTGGGACCGAATGGTTTTCCTATTAATCTCTTTCTTACAGAAATCTCTTGATTTTCTTGTTCTTTTTGACCAATTATAATAACATATGGAATCCACTCAACTTCAGCTTGTCTAATCTTTTTACCT
>Ga0307380_10010476_pt1 | contig 11681 bp, 6 predicted proteins | sample UN3MG_FD_202239 | JGI IMG/M metagenome (GOLD analysis project Ga0307380, IMG submission 202239) | Soil microbial communities from Risofladan, Vaasa, Finland - UN-3 | ecosystem: Environmental > Terrestrial > Soil > Coastal area > Acid sulfate soil | place: Finland: Risofladan, Vaasa | collected... | reverse complement strand
CCTTCAGCTCGTAGTTGCACTCGCCAGCGTAAGTAGTTCCCGTTCTGTCGGTGCGAATACGGGGGATTTACAGCTAACTACTACCTCAGCGGTCGTTTTAAGCGGACGAACGGTAGGTGCGGTTTCGACAAGCTTGTTACTGGCTCCTAACTCCGCTTCGATCGTCGAAACACGGTATGTCGTAGGAAGCACACAGAGCCTGGTTATTACAGAGGAGCAAGCACAAGTTATTCTGGGGGTCTACGATTATGGTAACTTACCCCGAGGGACTTTAATTTGGGTTCGCCCTTCTCCACAAGAACTTATTTGGGGATAATGGGTCATGGCTAAATTCATAGAATACGAAGAACAAGATGAACTTGTCGTCGTACATGACGAAAAACAAGCGCTTGGCCTGACCGAAAATACCAGTGAAGCTTTACGGATAGAAACTAGCGCGGATCTCGGATTAATCCTAGTCGATTCCCCTTTTAACCAACTGCTCTATGTTTCTGAGGAATTTAAGGGTTTTTTAATAGCGGGCGCGGGTGGTACGGGTCCGGCTGGCCCTAAGGGCGATACGGGTGCAACGGGTGCCGAAGGGCCACAAGGTCCTATCGGATTAACCGGCCCGCAAGGCATAAAAGGAGACAAAGGTGATACTGGAGCAACTGGACTTACAGGTCCAGAGGGCCCTGAAGGCCCTCAGGGACCTCAGGGATTGCAAGGGTTGCAAGGAACGCAGGGAGATACTGGTGCAACGGGTCCAGAGGGCCCGCAAGGCCCGCAAGGAATACAAGGCATCCAAGGCATCCAAGGACTGACAGGCCCCGAGGGTCCAGAGGGGCCACAGGGAATACAAGGAATACAAGGTGATCAAGGTTCTGATGGAGCGGACGGCGCAACTGGCCCTGCGGGTACTGACGGTACGGATGGCGAACCTGGTTTGCTCTGGATCAACGGGGGTTGGGTCGTTTCAACGGAGTATGTCGAGACTAATGCTCTAATTTATAATGGCTCATCCTATCGGTGTATCGCAGACCATACTGCTACAGCCAGCAACGAACCTGGTATAGGAGTGACCTGGGATACCGTATGGGAGCTACTGGCACAAAAAGGCGATCAGGGAATCCAGGGGTTACAGGGAGATAAGGGGGATAAAGGGGATACAGGACTGACGGGGGATACGGGGCCGCAAGGTCCTGAAGGGCCGCAAGGTCCTGAAGGGCCGCAAGGATTAAAGGGCGACACCGGCGATACAGGTGCGACCGGCGCACAAGGTCCTGCCGGACCGCAGGGGGTACCAGGTCTTGTCTGGGACAATGCTGGTTGGGTTATTTCTACGCTATATGCAGTTGATGCAGCGCTTAGCCACAGCGGTTCGTCGTATCGCTGTATCTTACAACATACTTCTGGGGGTACTTCCGAACCTGGAACAGGAGTGTCGTGGCTAACCTACTGGCAATTATTGGCAGAGAAAGGGGCTACTGGTGATCAGGGGATCCAGGGGGATAAAGGAGATACGGGCGACACAGGAGCGACGGGTGACACAGGTCCACAAGGTGAACGAGGTCTTAACTGGGATAACGGCTTGTGGTCTTCTTCTGCTAATTATGTTGTCGACGACGCTCTGTTTCATGATGGTAGTTCTTGGCGTTGTATTGCGGATCACGCTTCTTCAGGGCTTACAGAGCCTGGGGTGGGGGCCAGCTCGGAGACGTACTGGCAATATCTAGCAAAAGAAGGGTTGCAGGGTCCGCAAGGTGTTTCGGGCGAAGGGATCATATCGGGAGGCACTACCGGCCAGATTATCGAAAAACAAAGTGCTACTGATTACGATGTTGCCTGGGTAGATCCCCCAACACCTGGTGGTGGAGGGAATACGAACTGGCTAGGGGCATGGGCAACTGCTACGGATTACGTTGTAGGCGACATCGTCACTGCTGAAGTCGCCGGTACCCAGATGCGTTTTATCTGTAAAACTGCGCATACTTCTGGCAGCGGTGCGGGTAAGTACGAACCTCGTACAATAGGCTGGCTTAACTACTGGCATATACTGTCGGGCACCACGGTCTGGGTAGGGGCCTGGACTCTATCCGCCGGTGGCGAGGACGGCGGTATATATTACCTCAACGACATTACGTCGCACAACGGCGGTTTGTATATATGCATACAAGCTCATAGTAAAGTAACTGTGTCTGAACCAGGTATCGGGGCTTCTTGGTCTTCGTACTGGGACCGAATGACACCCGATACTGTTTCAGGGTTTTTAGTTGAAGCGGATGTAACAGGACTTCAGGAACTTTGGATTCCAGCCAGCCAGTTTTTACCTGATTCAACAACTACATCTTCGGCGGCTACGGGGCCTGTTATTTTTCGATGTAATGCCAGTATACAAACTCTAGGAATGCCCGCGATACTGTATCCAGATCCCAGTGGATTATCCCCAACTGCCGCTACGGCATCAGCATCACTGGTATTACCTAAACGCTGGGATGCCGAAGCGACCAGCCAAGGGCGTCTTGCTTTCCAGATTTACTACGCGCATGACGGTAGCTCTGCCTCTACCGGAGTCGTAGGTTGGGTAATTCATTTTGACGGGCGAAATGAGTTAGAAGGCGATTTTAATACAGCGGGGCATAATACGTTATATGAATTGAACGACACAGTGAATGCCAACGAAAACGAGGAATTTTTAGCTACTGCCATAACAGTAAACACTTCGACTAAATACTGGATGAATCGTACCGATTTTACTAATGATTTCCTCATGAACTTGTCGGTAACCCGAAGTGTAGGTTACAACGATAGTTTTGCCGAGTCCGTATACCTACTCGGGGTAAAAGTGTTCTGGACTTCTAATGCACTTAACGATGAAGTTTAAGCTGGGGGTTCACAAACCCTCGGAAGTCGTCGAGGCTGGTTCGATCCGGCTCCTCGAACCGGTCTCGGCGCATTTTGGAGAACAACATGGCTAAAACGACGAAATTTCCCCGAATCATAGGGATCAACCAACTTGCTGACGAAACAGCGATGGCTTCAGAAGAATTCATGTTCGTCAGAGAAGCCGTTAATGTGGACATCGATACTGCGGGGAATATAGGCAGGCGAAAGGGCGCAATCTTACGGGTTTCTGCTGCGGGCTTTCATAGCTTTTATAGTACACAGCGTGGATGGCTGATGGTATGTCGATACAATGAAGTAGGCATTTTAGACCCTATTTCGTTCGCTTTTATCCCTTTGGCTACTATGGACGACGCATATCCCGTATCGTATGTAGAGGCTAATGGTGCGATTTATGTTATGCAGCCTAATTTTTCCTGCATGTTTTTGCCCAATCGAAGTGATGCCAAACCCATAGGAGTTCCGCTCCCATCGATCGAACCCGAGTTCTCCGTATTAAGTTCGGGGGCTATGGAAGCGGGAGTATACGGGGTTGCCTATTCTATCGTCGATCCAGATGGTGAAGAATCGGGTTTAAGCGAAATCACGACACTTACCTTGGAAGCGAACCAGGGGATTTTGGGGAATCTGTTTACTCTTCTGGCAGGTTACAAATATCGAATCTATACCACTACTGCGAATGGCGAGATCTTACATCAAGCGCTGGAGTTTGATGCAGACACGATCGCGATCCAAATTGAAAATCCAGAAGAAGGGCGAGAGGCAGAGACGCAAGGCTTGGAACCTCTGTCTAAGGGGCATATTTTACGTAATTTTGGCTCTAGGTTATTGGTCGGCAGTACTAATTACGTTTATTTCTCTGAACCTTTCCGGAAACATTTGTCACGACCGACTAATTATATCGGCATAACGGGTTTTGCGACGATGGTCGAGTCGGTAGGCGGAGGGGTTTATATAGGGGATAGAGACGGCGTTAAATACTACAGCGGAGACGATCCTTCTTCCTGGAAGGTGGAAAATGCTTCATTGGAACGCGCTTTTTTCGGTACGAGTACGGTATTACCTGGGAATTTCTTTTCGGGGGATTTGGCTAAAGCAGATGAAGTAGCTATTTGGCTATCTCCGGTGGGTTATCAAGCTGGTTTACCTGGCGGTGAAGTTGTCAGTCTGAACTCGACACAAATTCGACTCCCCATTTATACGGAAGGACACACGGCGTTGTGCGAATTCGATGGTCGTAAACAACTGGTAACTGCTGTAAACTCTAATTTGTCAGAGCGATCTGGCGCGGCTCTTGATTCTGTAACTATTTAGATAGGAGGTCTGAACAATGTTCGGTGCAACTTTCTTAAAGCATATTCGGGAATTTAACCGATATGTTCGTAACTACAAATATGAATTTACCCCTTCCGGCGTCTACTTTCCAGTGGCTAAAGCTTCGCTCAGCGGTGTTTACACCCATTGGGTGGAGGGGTACGAATCCGATACCCGTTCGGACTGCAATATCATTCCATATGAAGCGCAAAACCACTTCCTGAATATTGCCTTCAAATCAGGGGCTGCCTTTGCTACCTGGTACTTGGGGCTGCACTCAGGTACGGGAGCGGAGTCTGCCTCAGTAACCGCTGCGTTGTATGATACCACGTACAGTGAAATCCAGGCCCAAAGCGGCGATCCAGGCGGCTACACTTCTGCTACCCGTATCACATGGGCAAGTGACGCGATCGATACCGGAAATTCGGAAATCATCAACGACACAACGCCAGCATCATTTACCGTCAGCACGACGACAACGCTTATCGTAAACGGTGCCTGGATGACCAATAAATCCGGACGAACCGACTATACCGGTATAGCTATGTCGATTGCGAAATTTTCGGCGCAACGCAATCTGGTGGATACAGACGTATTCAATCTGAAGTACAAGATAGATATCGACCACGTCTGAAAAGCGGAAATTCAAGAGCCACTGGAGCAGGGAGTCTTGCACTCCCTGCTTTACAATATACCGATATTAAAAAATGCGTTCCCCGTTTCTTTGGTCATAGCGTTTAACGTATGGGCAGACGCGACGTTAGAATGTAATACCCAATGCTCGTCGTTCCAATGCGAAAATTCCCCATCTTCGTCTTCCTCCAAATCCTGTATAGAACCTAAAGGGTAGTTCCATAACCACCAGAAATCTTTCCAAAGCGCTGTATCGTAGAAAAAATGCGGCACTGTTGCGGGATCGCCTTCGGCAAGGTATATATGAAGGCTGAGTGAGGGGGCTGATTGGATCACCGTATTCAGATTATGTTTTCTCTGTAACCATAAATAAGGTTTCTCTCCCCCTTTAACCGGTCTATGGATAGCGTAAGCAGCGCCGCAGTACGTACCTGTGAAGTTGTCGATATCGGGTGGATTAACTTGGTAATAGAAAGACTGCGCAGAACCGTAGCAGTGGTATTCCTGGGGTTTAGATAGAGCTCCGTCAAAAAGACCTAAACCAGCATTACCCAGTTGTGGTCGAAAGGCCTTATCAAATGTCCGCCCATAAGGGTATGTATATATGTTGCTGTACAGGGGAGAACCAAATTCCCAACTATTCGTTCCTGGATCCGCTAGCCGAAAAGGGGACCCGTTAATGTCCTCGGCAAGATCTAACCAATGCAACCAGAATTGACCGCTATGGGCAGGGTCTATGTCCACATGTTCAAAATTCCCGGCTTCCGCAAACGGCCAAACCGTTCTATAAGGCCAGTCCGGTCTAGTAGTTGTCCCCGCTTGTTCCGCATAACGGACAACCTCAGACTCATCCCCTCGCGTCCAAATAATTTCCTCCGAAGCACCACCGTTGCTCCCCGTAACACGGTGTTCGAAGTAGTTTTTACATCCAGGTATCTCTGGATGGTATTCATAGACCCATTTCGTGTTTTCATAATACAGGGTAGACGCAGACGCTATATGACCTCCTGAATATGCCCATGAGGAAACTGCCAGCTTTTCATACCAAGGTATGAAATCTATTTCTTGCCCATTTTTATAAACTACGATATCCAGAATTGTGTTTTCGTAAAACTGGCCACTGCCTGGATAACTGTCATCTTCTACAGGGGGCACAGAAATGCTCATAGAAGTAGCAGCTGTTGCACGGAGAGCCAGGTAGTATAAATCCTGAGTTCCTGGGAAAATGTAGAAGATATGGGGCTTAGAGCTATTATCATAAGAACCGTTATAATGACCTCCCCACGATTCTTCAGAATCTCCTAGAACAAGCCCAAACCAGGAGCCACCAATTGAAGTGTCTCCATATGTAGAAGCGCTGGACGTCCAAAAATCCCCCCCTTCGTCGGTATGGCCTAACACTTTACAAGTACCATCTCGCATATTTACTTTTAGGGTTATGTTGCAGCCATCTTTAGCGAACCAGCCTTGAAATTCCATACCTATATAAGTTCGCGTGCAATAGGCGAACCCGTTAGCGTCAACGTAGTCAGTACTTGCTGGTTTTTCAAACCAAGCGACTTTCTGATAGCTAGGGGCCAGTATAGAAAAACTGAGAATATCTATAAAATCGCTCGCTAGGAAACGCCCCACCTCTATCCAGTCAGGGTCTCCGACTTCTTCGGACATCGCTTCCGCTACGGGAGCTCGGTAAATAACATCGGTGCAAACGAGCGATTTTGTTCCACCGCCAGTAAAGTCAGTTGACTGCAAATCAGCACAATGTACATAAAAGAAATCAATATCTTTACCTTCGACTTTATCCTCTAAAATACATGCGCCCACTACGTTATTAGGAGCCATGATTTCTCGCCCTTGAAAGAAAAACACAGGGCGGATAAATTTATTGTGAGGAGCTCTACCTGTAATTTCGTGGAGACCGGTAGGGCAAAAATCGGGTGTTGATTGTCCGTTCCAGGTAACAACATCACAGCGATTATAGAGCCCCGCTGGTTTAGTCTTAGCGTGATACCAGCCTAAATTACCGGTTAGAGGCTCGGTACCCCCGAACTTGTTCTTATAACTGACGATCTGCCATTTTTTCTTTTCGTGATTGTATCCGATCAAATAACCAGGTTTTTTATAAGCGTCTAAGCTGGTATTGACGTTCAGGTAACGTATCTGGAAGGCTGAGGGGCACTTCAAAAGTTCAATTTCTTCCTTTTCTTCTAGTGGCGGGATTATTTCGGGTAATGAAGGGGGATTTGACGTAATGTGAATAATGTCCTGCTCCCCCGAAATATGTACTGTTATAGAGGTGTGGTCACTGATTTCTACGGTTCTTTTTAAAACCGGTACCCCCGTTCTTTCCTGTATTCCCTGAGTTATGAAGAGCTCCACCAACCCCCGACGGATGTGGCGATAGCCAGCAACCTGATTACCGTGGAAACGTAGCGCAGGGATTTTCTTAGACATCGCTTATGTGACCTCTGTATACTGGGTAAAATGGCTAGATAGCAAGGAATCGGAATGGCAGACCATAATGCTACTGTAGCGCAATCCTTAGCTAGCGTCACTCAAACAGCTAGTGGTCAAACCACCTTCACTACTGCCAGCTCTACGATCACGATTAATAACGAAATCCCCGTATATTCGTTCTCTAACCTGGAAGAACATATTGTCGTTTTATCCGAGACAATTCTGTTCGGGATGCAATTTGAAACGTCCAGTACTCTTACTGCGTCCAACACTGTCGAATATTACAGCAGTATCGATGCTAGCTCTGCCCTGATCATCGACGACACGCCGACTAATGTCGAATGGACAACAACGGTAACGCCGCGTGGCGCGGATATAGGCAGCAGCACTAAAAGCTCAATTACTGTTAATACGACGGGTAGCTTAACGGTAGCCAATACGACGGAGACAGGGCGTGGACTAGCCTATGAAGACGCTCTCGTCGTCTCAGGTAGCCTGACGACAGTCAGCGCGACGTTAAGCAACGTCGTCAGCGCGACGCTATCGATTGATAACGTAGTATTACCTGCCCTTACAGAGCAGGTAACTGGAACGATGATCTGGACAGGCAGTATTACAGATATCCAGAACACTGTTTCTGAAACAGCTAGTTCCAGTGCAACGCTGACGGAGGAAAGTATTGCCAATAAGGAAACGTTCGAAGAATTGCTGAGCGGGATGAGTATATCGGACCTGATCAGCTTCGAAGGTAGCATCGCGAACAACATCGTACAGGATACGGCGTACGTAAAGAATACGGTCTGGGCAAAGGATTTTGAGGCCCTGGCCTGGACGTTGAATACCGAAACCGCAGGCGTTACCCGATACGATAATTTTGGCTTCATTTCTATGGTTGCGCACGACGGAGTTCTGTATGCCGCGTCTCCTGAAGGGCTGTTTACCATTAACGGGGATACTGACGATGGTCGGATGATTGAGGCAGAAGTACGTACGGGGTTCCTGGATTTCTCCAGCGAGCAGACCAAGCGGATCTCAGATATCTTCGTAGGGTATACTGGTGGCCAGCTGAATTTCGATGTTGAGACTTACGATGGGCCACAAGAAGTGTATACTTACGCCATGGAAGAACGCGAGGCTATAGCTCCGCGTAATAATCGCTTAAAGGTAGGACGAGGGCTGTCTTCCAGGTACTGGCGCTTCGCTATTCGTAACGTTGATGGAGCCGATTTTCAGGTTTACGACGTAGCTGCTGAGGTAGCTCCATCGAAACGGAGGCTCTAAATGGCATATAATTATTCGACGAATGCCCCATCTTTTTCGTCAGTTAATATCTATGACAAAGCGGTACAGTTCACAGGTACTACTCAAGAATTTGTTACCACACAAATAGGTTTCGTTAAGGACGAGATTCTTCCTGACGCGCTGTTAAGGCTTGATCAAGCTTTAGTACAACTAGGTACGTTTGAAGTTAGTATCCCCGATGACCTAATTTATTTGCGGCCCGAAATCGACCCTTATTTCCGCCTGAATCTGGATATTTCGGACATCGATACCTCTACGTTTGGTACGATATCTCCGTTTAATCCGCCTGACCCCCCCGTGCCAGGACCGCTACCTGATGTAGACGATCCAGGGATTTTCCCCTTCGTCCCTAGTATCAGCGGTATTGTAGTTCCACCCCCTCCAGGGCCCAAGCTGATTCCGGAACCTGGGCTACCTCCCGAGAATCCAGGGTTTTCTTACCCAGATCCTGAACCTATTATATTGCCTGACGAACCCGATTTATTGGGCATTTCGATCCCCCCTGCGCCGGATATCAATCTACCCAGTTTGGTCTTGGCAGATTTTCCTGTTTTTAAAGAACTCGGTATAGATACGCTTATTCCGTGGACCGAACCCGTATATTCCCCTGAAATCTGGGCTGATGTAAAAAATCAGCTCCTTACTTTTTTTGCTGGTGGTACGGGCATTCGCCCAGACGTCGAAGAAGCCATGGTTAACCGTGGCCGCGATCGGGAAGATCGCATTGTTCGGCAGCAAGTACAGCAAGCATTGGAAGAATGGGCGAATCGTGGGTATTCAGCTCCGCCAGGCATGTTAGCAAAACGGATTGACGATATTCGCGATGAAGGAACGCTCAAAAAATTGGGTCTTCAGCGCGAAGTTGTTATTAAGGCAATGGACGCCGAACTGGAAAATTTACGCTTTGCAGTACAACAGGGAATCGTCGCTGAAGACCTATTTATCCGCATTCACTTAGCTGCAGTAGAACGTTTGTTCATGGTGCAGCGTTTACACATTGAATGGCAGATACAGATCTATAATATATCGGTCCAGGTATTCCAGGCAAGGCTGCAGGAAAATGTCATTCGAGCGCAGATCTATGAAGTACAGGTTCGTGCTGCTTTAGCTGAAATCGAAGTATTCAAAGCACTGATCGAGGCCGAGCGGGCTAAAACCGAAGTTAACAAGTCTCTTATTGACGCCTACACAGCGCAGATCAACGCCCGTAAAGCGTTAGTAGACATCTACGTAGCTCAAGTAGAAGCCGTTAAGGTCCAAGCCCAGGTGTATGGCATCGAAGTAGACGCCAATAAAACAGAAGTCGAGGCTTTTGCTGCTCGGGTTTCAGCCGATGCGCTGCGCTTTGAGGCCTACGCCACCCAAATTAAAGGTGAATCACTTAAGGCGAATATCATCGAAGCCGAGGCACGTGCTTACCAGGCACAAATGGGGGGCATCGAAACTGGCGTTCGTGCGCAGGTAGCTCAGTTGGAAGGGGCTATATCTGAGTTCAAAGCCGAAATAGAGGCGTATGACGTTAACCTACGTTTCCGGCAAGGGCAGCAGCAAAACCAGTTAGCGCAGATCCAGGCTAATGTGGCAGGCCACTCTGCTCATACGCAGCGTTTCGTGGCTGAGTCTGGAGTAGAAATTGAGTCCGGCAAACTGGAAGTCGCTGTCTGGGAGAGCGCGAATCGAGTTGCAATAGAAACCTTCCGCGCAGAAATTACTCGCCTGAATGCGGTTATGGAAAAAGCGATTCAGGAAGCGGGGCTTATCCTTGAGGCACTTAAATCTGAGGGTCAGCTGACTTCTACCATTGCCGCAGGTGCCTTGGCATCAATGCATGTGGGTGCAACGGCTTCAGGGAACTCTGCAGTCAATGCTACGGGTGGCGAAGCACATAACTTCGGTTTAAATGAGTCTTACGGCAAAGACTGCGCGACCAATCAGACTTATTCGATCAGTTACGAGGCGGATAGCCCACAAGGCTGGTTCTGCGGTTTCGACCCAGAAGCAACTTAACTTACGGACGAACGACTATGGCAACCTATAATCCTACTGGCTACGACAACGAAGACGTCTACGGCACGAAGAATAAGAAGAAGAAGAAAAAGTCACCGTTGCGTCCGGAAGAAACGGTTACGACGGCTACACAAGCCGATCTGCGTGCTGCGCAGCAAGTAACTACTCCAGGGCAGAACGTACTGAGGGGCGCTAATCCAATACAGCAGGCACAAGATGCGCGTCGTGACGCCCGTTATCAGGAAGATCTTCAGACGGAGTTGATGACGTCACGGCCCGCTACCGCTTTTGACGAGCAGTATGTGGGTAAAGCACCAGGAAGCCGTGTCGACATACCGGTTCAGGACTATATCCGGCAGATGAAGGACTTCGAGCAGACCCGTCCGAAGATGGCTTGGGAAGATCGTAACAGGCCCCGCCCCGCTGCGGCTCGTACGGATATTCCTTTCGCCTCAGAAGGGAACCAGACGTTAGGACCCGATCTTCTGGTACGTCCTAATGCGCATAAAGATTACCAGTCTCCTCTACCTTATAATGAACAAACTTATTATCCTGGAGCACGGACAGCTGTGCGCTCGGCTGTAGGGCAGAACCTTATTCGTGATCCACAGACAGGGGAAGCCGTTTCACCGGAGTCGCTAAGACAGCGGTCTAGGGGGATCATTGACCCCAACCCCTCCGCACCTATTGCAGTAGCTTCGAATACACAAGCTCGGCCTCAGGTAGCTAGTATGGAAGAGCGCTATAAAGCACAAGGAATTGATCCGACACCTCCCCCGAAACCTTCGATTAGGGGTTTCATAGACGATGTTGCTCAGAACCCAGGGCAGATTCTTGACTCCTTTAGGCGCTGGGATGAGGGCCTTATGAAGGCACCTCCTTTACAACAAGCTACCAATCGGCTGGGTCAGAATTTAGCAGGTGCGACCGAGAGACTTTATAAGGAAGAGGTTTCGCCCGCTGCTGAAGGCCTCAATCAAAGGCTTGAAAACTACGCTGCCGGTGGTGAGTTCCAGCCGAATGCTACTGCGGACCAAGAAGCGATGCTGACTGGCAAGATCCAGCGTAACCTGGGAGGAACCCCT
>Ga0307380_10010472_pt1 | contig 11683 bp, 15 predicted proteins | sample UN3MG_FD_202239 | JGI IMG/M metagenome (GOLD analysis project Ga0307380, IMG submission 202239) | Soil microbial communities from Risofladan, Vaasa, Finland - UN-3 | ecosystem: Environmental > Terrestrial > Soil > Coastal area > Acid sulfate soil | place: Finland: Risofladan, Vaasa | collected... | reverse complement strand
ATATTGGACTGCTTAAGTTTGATAAAGAGGTGTGGAAGGAAATGAGAGAGCACCTGTTTGACACACAAACAAAAGACTTGGTACTAGCAGAACTGAAGGCTTTAAGGTCTAAGTATACTCAGAATGAGGGCATTATTGACAAGCTCCTGAGAGATGAAATTGATATTGATAGTGATGCTAAGAAGAAGTCCATTAGAAAGAGAAGAGAGAGATATGAAAATGAGCAGGTGGTACTGGAAGAGAGATTAGCAGAGCTTGAAGTTGAGGAAGAGATGTGGAATGAGAATGTTGAAAAGATGATTGATGTGGTAGACAGCATGAGGAGCTTTGAGAAGAAGTTCAAAGAAGCAAATGACAGAACCAAGAAGTTCATGATTAAGCTGATGACCAAGCAAGTTATCTACAATGTCTTCACAGGGAGTGCTCCAGTTCCAAAGGAAGCTAGACAAGATTTAAGGTTCATTTGGTGTGATGAATTTGAGACTTTATTTGAAATTGGTGTGTTAAAAATGATTGACAAAGAAACAGAAAAATGGGATAAAGCAGAGAAGAAAAAATTTGTCCTACCAAAACCTAAGAATGATAAATTATCTAGCAAACAATCAAAGGTTGACTTTTTATTATCAATAAATTAAATATTATAGGGCAAAGGAGATCCGGATGATCAAGAATGATATTGCCCTCGCAATTGAAGACAAATCTGAATTCAGTAGGGCTAAATCATTACTCATCGTTGAAACAATATTAGCCTCTCTTAAAGATGCCCTTATCAACGATGAAAAAATCGAGATCAGAGGATTTGCCAGCTTAAAAGTTGTGGATAAAAAGACCGGATATGGACGGGATATCCGGAGAAAAAAGCAGATCAAGATAAAAAAGGGGAAACGGATCAAATTTAGACCCGGTCAAGATCTCAAACACCTCACTTAACTTGTGTAATCCTGGGACTCCACCACTCCATTCCCAAGTATCTCTCGTCACTTTTTTTCAGAATATTATGGTCCTTTTCTTTTGGAGGGAAACTCATGACTAAATACAAGATAAAACCCCTTTCTCCAGATAAAGTCAAAACTTATTCCCTCGAATCGAGGAAGAGCAAAGTCGATATCCAAACGTTTGCCAAAGTCCTTGCCGGGGATGAAACGATCTCAACCTTCGTTGATAGCCTGCCCGATATTTTAGCCGGAAAAGATTTTAAAACCTTTATTAAGAAGGCAAGAAAGGCCAAAGAAGGGAATAAACCCATTATCTTTGCCATGGGTGCACATGTGATTAAGGTAGGGTTGAACCCGCTTATCATCGATCTGATGAAATTGGGGTGGATAAACGCTCTGGCTCTCAATGGGGCTGGAATCATTCATGACTTTGAGATTGCATTTGCAGGACAAACCTCCGAGGATGTGGCCGTTCAGATCAAAGATGGGAGTTTTGGAATGGCCAAGGAGACAGGAGAGTACTTGAATAGGGCGATTGCCAAGGGATCGAAGAAAAATTTAGGGTTGGGTGAGGCCGTCGGAGAGATGATCTCTTCCTCCGATTTTCCTCATAAAAACCTCAGTTTGTTGTCTTGTGCCTATGACCTCAATATTCCTGTGACCGTTCATGTCGCTCTAGGGACGGATATCATCCATTTTCATCCAGAAGTCAATGGGGCCGATGTGGGCAAAATCTCCCTTAACGATTTTTTCTTGTTTTGTTCCCTTGTTGAGAGGCTGGACGGGGGAGGGGTGTTTGTGAATGTCGGGTCCGCAGTCGTTTTACCCGAAGTCTTCCTCAAGGCAGTGTCTTTTGTCAGGAACAGGGGCAGTGTTCTCAATAACTTTTCCACGGCTGTTTTTGATTTTAATCTCCATTACCGCCCCCAGGAAAATGTTGTCAGAAGACCTTTGATGAATAAAAAGGACGGATTTTACTTTATCGGACACCATGAGATTATGATCCCACTCCTTGCTGCTTCTCTGAAATCAGTGAAGTGAAATGTGCAAAAGCTGAAAATCCATCATAAGATTTCTAAAGACGATCTCTGTCTGCTCTATCGTGTTTTGGATTCTTCCAGAAGTGTCGATGCGGTAATCGGCGAACTGGGCCTTCTTCTCAGGGTCCATCTGACTTTGGATTTTTTTTAGAGCGGCCTTGCGGCTGATCTGATCACGCTCCATCAAACGCGTAGTTTGTGTGTCTTTTTTGCAAAGCACAATGATGATCCTGTCATAAAAATCGGCAAAACCTGCTTCGATCGTCAGAGCCGCTTCGGATACAAAAATCTTATAAGAGCCCTCTTTCCTGAGTTCGCAGATGATTTCCTTTTTCTTTTCGAAAACGAGGGGATGGATGATACCGTTGAGGAATTCCCGCTCTTTGTTATCGGAAAATACGATCTCCCCCAATTTCGAACGGTTGATAGTCTTGTCGGGATTGAGGATTTCTCGCCCGAAATGAGCGACAACAGATTCCCATGCAGGTTTCTCGGGTTCCGTGAGCTCTTTAGCGACGAGATCTGCATGGTGGATGTAACACCCGAGCTCTTCAAGGACTTTTGCTACTACACTCTTACCTGAAGCAATCCCTCCTGTTAGAGCAACAGTCAACATAACGAAATTGTGTCTTGAGTAGGATGCCGGATTACCGTTTTGACTGACCTATTTCTTATCGCCTTCAAAATCGCCTTCAAACTGGAAGTCTTCATCAAAACTGAGGGCGATACCCTGTTTTTTCCCTTCCTTATCGAGCTTTTGGAGACGGACTGTGAGACCCCCAAGACAAAGTTTGGTTTTTTTGCCTCCTGTGACTTTGCTGGGAATTTCAACCACAAGGTTAAGCTTGGATCCAACGGTGACACCAGATTCCAGCGAAAAGTAAGCCCCCCCTGAGCTGATGTTCTCGAGGATGGTCTCTTCTTTAAAGTTTGATCCTTGCGGGAGAGTCCCCTCTACGATGGCTGAAAGAGGAAGTTCAAAACGCCATTCTTGGCGGCGATCGGAGTGTCGGTCTATACGAGGCAGGATTGTTTTTGATTTTTTTTCATCACTAGATTTTTGTGATTCTTTTTTCATTTTTCCTCTACTCCCAAATTTACTAAAAGAGCGCAGAATTAATTGCGTAAAGTGCTAATTGAAGACGACTGTGTGTGTCAAGCTTCGCATAAATACTTTTAATGTGGGATCTTACGGTGTTCTTGCTGATGAACATTGCTGATGCGATCTCATCATTGCTTTTGCCCTGCCCGATGAGTCTGAGAACTTGAAATTCTGTGGGAGTAAGCTGGTCGAGCGTTTTTTCTTTGAGATCACGTCCAACAACAGAGATGATTCGGTCCATTATGCTGCTCATCTTATCTCTGGGCAGCCATATTTCCTCTTTATGGATGATCCGTATGGCCTCGGGAAGTTGGTTGGATGGATCGTTCAGGGCGAAGTACCCTCGCACGCCCACATTCATGAGGCTCACAACTTCTTCATGGGATGGAATGTTTCCCAGAAGCATAAGCTGTGATTTCATGTCGTCTTCTGAAATGTCCCTAATGGCTTTGCATATCTCTCGAATATTGGGTAATGGTTCAGAGTTTGCAAATAGGACGATGTTCGGGCGGAGCGTTTTTATGGATTCTAAAAACGACTCTATCGTGCTTTTCTCGATGTTAATGACTTCCAGTTCTTTATCCGCGTCGATGGCTTTTAATATTCCCGAGAGGATAAGATCGGAAGTACAATAGATCAGAACAGTTATTTTTTTAGAATCGGATGCTTGAGATTTCTTATTATTCATTGCTATCTCTTCTTTCTCCCCCATGAGACGTATTCATTCACCTTCCATTTTTGAGGATATGTTATAAGAACAAAAATTTTATGTCAAGAGACTTCATTATTACGTAACCATACCCAAAACCGTACATCATGGTTTTGGCGATGCTTACCATTATTACTGATGATATAGGTAAAGACATGAAAATTTTGAAGAGGGAGGCGATGAAGGAGACCGGTTCAACGATCCTAAGAGGTTTTTTGGAGCTTATAGGATCGGTCTAACCGGATGATGACGAGCTGTTTTTTCCGGTTGTTCGTCTCTGATTGAACAAAGATGACCTCACCAGATAACATGAGGTTAAGATGAGATTCGAGTATCAATGTTTTTGGTATCTCAAGGCACATGTTGATTCTTGTGCCGATAGTCACTTTCGCATTGAGCCAAAAGGAAGCTTCTTGAGAGCTTATGGATGATATCTTGGTACGCTCTTCGAATTCTTCTCCTTTGGCATTAGCCGCTGAAACGAGTGCCGGCACCGAGAGCTCAAAGTAACGCTCTTGCCTTTGCGCGGTTGTTTTATTAGGATCAGATGCCTTGTCAAAAGTTCTTGTCAATTCCATTTCGGGCCCATTGTGTCAAATATCCTATACACAATCAATCGCTTCTAAGGATGATTTCTAGGGTGATTTTTTCTTCCCCTTTCTCATCGGGAGAGGTTAAATCTACGGCTAATCTGAATTTTTCACAAAAATTGTCAAACACTTCTGAAGACCTCGATGAGGGGGGAGGATTGGTGGGAGAGAATTCTATTTTTGCGAGTCGATAATATATTTGCTCGAAAACTTGAGTGATACACGTTGTTTTGAATTTTTGCCTTTTAAGGCTTCTACAAAGATGACTTTCCCTTTGATGATGAGCTTGAGATCTTTCTTGTCTGCCAACTTAGGCGGAAGGTCGATGATGAGTTTTAGATCGCTTCCCAAAGCCACAGGATTTGTCAACCAAAAGGATGAACCATGATGGCTTATATAAGATAAAACCGTCTTCTCTCTGAAGGCTTTACCCGATTCTTCTTCGCCTTCGACCAGAGTTGGAAGGGACAGATTGAATCCCTGTTCTTTTAAGGCGTCGTTAACATTAAAATTATCTGATGATTCGTAGGACATAAGCGCTTCCTTTTCCAATTTTTATGCCAAAGTTAGAATGCCATAGCTCCTTTAACAGGGTCAATCACCCTTTTGGATGAAATTAGGGGTGAATTTCCTTTAATCATTCCATCACCTCGTTTCACCCCTGGAAATGAGATAATATGCTTCACATCATCCTCGCTGGAAATGGATCGGCTCCTTTCGTTTCGGTTGCCTAATTTTTTTGTGGTTGTGCAGTGGACTCATCAAATGCTTGGATATCCACATGCATCCCCCCATGTGATTGACTTCAAAGGATTTAGACAGAAGATAAAGGGAATGCCACTATATATAGGCTAAAGTGTACGTGATGCATACAATATATTGCACTCGAAACTCTTTCAACACCTGTGTTCCCTTGGATACAAAAAACAAGATTTTCCCATATCACCCCCCCCGCAGATTCAAAACTTATCTGTGGGCTTTTATTTATTTAATCGAGTTAGACTTAAATGGAATGAAGATCGAAGTGACAACAGCGCTGGAGAAAACTCGAGACTGCCGGTTTCTTGACAAAATAGGGGACTGCGGCTAGAATGACCAAGAATTTTGGCCACGGGAGATCGAAGTGAAAAAAGAAGAACGATTCGTCAAGCAAATAACGCCGAAAAGTGTTGATTTTTCTAAATGGTATGTTGAGATCATTCGGAAAGCTGAGCTTGCAGATTATGCCTCCATGAAAGGGATGATGATCATCCGGCCCTACGGATATGCCATTTGGGAAAACCTGAAGGCTCAATTGGACAAGAGGATTAAGGATTCGGGCCACTCTAACGCATATTTTCCACTGTTCATACCAGAGTCTTTTCTTGCAAAAGAAACGGAACATCTTGAGGGATTCTCACCTGAGGTGGCTTGGGTGACTCATGGTGGCCAAGAAGAATTGGAAGAGCGGCTGGCTGTACGTCCCACTTCTGAAGCGATCATCGGAAGCATGTATTCCAAATGGATCAAGTCCTGGCGTGACCTGCCCGTGTTGATCAATCAATGGGTGAATATCGTCCGCTGGGAAAAGGTCACACGGCCCTTTTTGAGGACGACTGAGTTTTTATGGCAGGAGGGCCACACCGTGCATGAGACACTGGAGGAAGCTCAAGAAGAGACGTTGATGATCCTTGCGATGTATAAAGAGTTTGTGGAGTCCGAATTGGCCATTCCCGTGATCTCCGGGATTAAATCAGAGCGCGAAAAATTTGCTGGAGCACTGGCCACTTATGCCATTGAAGCGCTGATGTCAGATGGCAAAGCCCTTCAAATGGGAACCTCCCACAATTTGGGTCAGCATTTTTCAAAAGTTTTTAATATTCGGTATGAAGACAGAAACCAGAATATCCAGTATGCATGGCAGACATCCTGGGGTATGTCCACGCGGCTGGTCGGAGCTCTGATCATGTCTCATGGGGATGACTCCGGGTTGAGATTACCGCCTAGGATCGCTCCGATCCAGGCTGTCATTGTCCCTATCTCCATGGGAAACTGGAAGGAAGAAGTGCTTCCGGCTGCCGTGAAGCTCAAGAGTGAATTGCATGAAATTGGGGTGCGCGTCGAGCTCGACCAAAGGGAGGAATTCACTCCGGGCTGGAAATTTTCCGAATGGGAGATGAGAGGAGTTCCCCTGAGAATAGAGATCGGTCCCAGAGATGTCAAAGAGAATCAGGCCATTTGTGTAAGACGTGATAACGGCCAAAAAGAGCCTGTGCCGCTTGATTCTTTGAAGGCTAGACTGCCCGAGTTCCTCTCAGACATCCAGAAATCCTTGTATGAGAAGGCCTTGGAGTTTCAGACGACCAACACTCACGATATCGAGAGCTATCAGGAGTTCAAATCCACCCTAGAGGAAAAAAAAGGATTTCTCAGGACATTCTGGTGTGGCAGATCCTCATGCGAAGAAAAGATCAAGGAAGAGACTATGGCCACAATAAGAATTATCCTCCTCGAGGAGGATAGATCGAAGAGTGAAGGAAAATGCGTTCTGTGTGGTGAAAAATCTAATAAACTCGCTTATTTTGCCCGTGCATATTAAAAATACATCTGAAGAACCTCAGATGAAAAACGCAAAAAAAACTTTCACAGAAGAGCGGGAGTCTATGGTGACCACACAGATCAAGTCCAGGGGAATAAAGGATGCCCACGTTCTTGAAGCCATGAAAAAAGTGCCCCGTCATGTGTTTGTGCCCGAAAATATGAGGAAGTTTGCATACAACGATGAACCTCTTCCAATCGGAAAAGGCCAGACGATCTCTCAGCCTTACATCGTGGCGTACATGACTGAGGTCCTTCAGTTATCCTGCGAAGGAAGAATCTTAGAGGTGGGGACTGGCTCTGGTTATCAAGCTGCTGTCCTTGCGGAAATCGCCAAGGAGGTGTTTACCGTAGAGATCATTGATGAGCTTTCGAAGAATGCACAGGATGTGCTGCAGACGGAAGGCTACACGAACATTCATTTCAGAGTCGGAGACGGTGCCTGCGGATGGGAAGAGAATGCCCCTTACGATGCTATAATGGTGACTGCGGCTCCGCCTGAAGTTCCGAGGGCTTTACAGGGCCAGCTGAAAATAGGGGGAAGAATGATCGTCCCTGTTGGGGATGCCTTCCAGGAACTGGTCCTCATTGTCAGAGAAAAAAGCAGGTTCAAAAAGAAAAAGCTGTTGCCGGTCCGGTTTGTGCCACTTGTAAAACCACATTAACTATTCATAAAAAATGTCGATACATTGTTTAACAACGCAATATCAAATATTTATATAAACTTAGTGAGGTTAGAGATGAAGAGTGTGTTCACAGTTCTTCTGCTAGGTCTTGCCGTGTGTACCATGGCAAAAACTCCGAACGAGGATTATATCCAGGTTTTTTATCCCAATGGAAATATCATCACTGCTGAACTTGCCATTTCGGATGCAGAGAGAGCTCGAGGTTTGATGAACAGAGAAAAAATCAATCCTGATCAGGGGATGCTCTTTATTTTCGAGAATGCTGATGTTCACTCGATGTGGATGAAGAATATGCTCATTTCCCTGGACTTTCTGTGGTTGGACAGAGAGCAGCGAATTGTCCATATCGAAGAGAATATTCCCCCCTGTGAGAGAGATCCTTGTCCGTCCTATGCGTCCAAGATCCCGGCGATGTACGTACTAGAATTGAAAGCTGGAAGTATAAAACAAAATGGGCTCAAGCTGTATGATAAGGTCAATTTTGTACTTAAGGATGCTTTCTAGGACTTTTCACGTTTTACGTGAAGAGAGCAATTTCTCCAGCTCTTGCGCTGCGTTTTGTGAGGCCTTCCGTTCACCTAAAGATAGTCTAACATTCTGGAATTGCTCTTTCATGCGTGCTCTGATCTCTTCTGATTGGAGAATTTTACTAGTTTCCTTCACGATATTATCTGGTGTGAACCCTTTCTGGATCAATTCCGGGACAATTTTTGAGCCCGCAAGAATGTTGACGATACTGTAAGTTCGTGTGCGTACAAAAGGAATCCCCAGGTTGTAGGTTAAGGGGGAAATGCGATAGTAGGCGATGAAAGGGACTCCGAGGAGTGCAGCTTCTAGGTTAGCCGTTCCACAAGAGGATAAGATCAGATCACTGTATGCCATTCCTTCCAGACGATCCTCTGTGAGGATCTTTATGCGATCGTTTTCAGCCGGAAAAAAGCTCCTCAGGTCTTCGATGTCTAAATTCTCAGCCAGTGGAAGAACAAACTGGATCCCCCCTTCCTCTTCAATCATTTGAACTGCCGGGATGAGGATTGGCATATGGTAGTTGATCTCCGACTTTCTGCTTCCAGGGAGCAGACAGATCGTTTTTTTATCCGGAGAGAGATTATACTTCTGGAGAAATTCCTCCCTGGCTAGAGATAGATTCATTCTCTCGAGAAGTGGATGCCCGACATATTCTGCTGGAATTTCATCTTGTTGATAGATCTTCTCCTCAAAGGGAAAGATCAACAGCATTTTATCCACATACTTTTTTATCGTTTTGAGCCTTCCTTTTCTCCATGCCCAGACTGTGGGGCTTATGTAATAGAGCACTGGGATCTTGAGTTTTTTGATCGATTTTACAAGGCGGAGGTTAAAATCTGGAGAATCGATCAGAACAGCGGCCGCAGGCTTCCTACTCTCCACTTCTTGCTTGATACTGCTGAGAATTTCCTTCAAGCGTGGAAGGTGTGAGAGGATTTCGAATACGCCCACATGTGAGAGATCTTGAATGGAATAGAGAAGGTCGACCCCCTCCTTTTCCATTTCAAGTCCCCCGATCCCAAAAAATTCCGTTGAAGGATATTTTTTTTTAAACTCTCTGATTAGACTGGCTCCGCATTTCTCTCCAGAGTTTTCACCGGCAACTATGAGTATGGAGTGTGTCAATCCTTTTCTTCTTCCTGGCCGTAATAGACGATTTCAGGCATATTGCTGGAGTCCATCCCGTGAAAAAAGAGCCATTTATCGTAGGAATCGCTGTCCATATAGATTTTGAAGGAGCTTTTATCTGATGAGCTCACGACTCCGATGATCTGGGGATAGTCTACGGAGGTGAGAGCGCTAAATGGAACGATATAGATTTTTTGGATGGAAGCAGCACTTCCTCTTGCTGCTTGTGCGGCTCTTGATGACCCTTCCTGGGGTGCCCTTCCTGTTTGTCTTTGAGAGGTGCGCTCGAAAGGATTCTGAGGGGAGCGGCGAGCCTGTCGCGGCTGTGTCGTAGCCCCCCGTTGGTAGGGGAGAATGATATTCCATTCGCCATGCGAAGTCATCGGATCTCTGTACAACCGGCGGAGGCATTTTTCTTCGACAAGTTCCTCTAGTGTACTGGGAAAAGTTCCTGGTTTTTTGAGCTGGTAGAGCCGGATTGCCTCCACATATTGATTTCCCCTGAAGAGCAACTCTTCTTCTTTTTCCCGTTGGCTCTGTGTCTGCATGACAGGAACTGCCACAATAAGCCCAATACTTAAGATCGAAACAGCAAACAATAGGATAAGCAGAGTGTAACCCTTTTGTCTCTTGCTCATGTTCCACTTACCTCTGTGATCGAATGGATCGGTACTCACCAATTGGAGTAAAGTGTTCCATCCAGGGAGGTTGCATTGGAGCCTGACCTCACATCGGATATTCCAGGCTGTACACCTGCGACGAGATCTTCTTCGGTGAGGACTTCCATGACTTCGAACCATGAATCTATAGTTTTGGTGATGGGATCAACGGGAATTTTATAGAGATAGTCTTCATCGACAAGAGTCTGTAGAGAAGCAGGGTATTGGCCTTTGTCTAAATAGTATTGACCGATGAGTTTCCTCATCTGAAAGAGGTCCTCTTTAAGCACAGCCTCTCGGGCTCTTTTTGTGGCATTTGTGTATTGGGGAAGCCCCAATCCCAAAAGAATGCCGATTAAAGCAAAAACAAGCATCATTTCGATGAGAGTAAATCCTTTTTGTCTTTGATTTCTCATTGAATCTCTCAGAGATTTATTATTTTTGTTTTTTATAGCAAGTTTATTCACGAGTCGAGGTTACCACTCCTTGTATTTGGTCCCATCCAGTGCCGTTCCCGGGCTTTTTGTGAAGACGTCGTAAATATTCTCTCCTCCCCAGATATCTGAGTCAGGATCATCCTGGTAGGATCTGAGTCCCCAATCATAGGAGTTCGTCATCGCGTCTTTGGGAATACGCCTCATGAATTTTATGACCTTAGTGACCTCTTCATTGTCTTCATTGGCTTCCATTTTGGCCTCGATCCCCTCGACTAGAGTCTCCAGGTCGGGAGGATATCCTTCTGTGTCTTCGTCGAATTCGAATGCTTTTTCATCTGCAAGTTTTTTGTAAGCATCGATAGCCTCTCTCATCATCCTCAGATTTCTTTTAAGCGTGATCTCTCTTTCCCTTCTTACTGCCGTTTTGGCCAACGGCAAAATAGCGAGGGCCAGGATGGACACTATGGTAAGAGTGACCAACATTTCAACTAGAGTAAATCCCTTTTTTCTAATGGCTGACAGAAGCATTTTTGCCTATAACTATTATATCACTAACGGTTTTTATTGTAACGATTGTGAGAAGAATGTTTCTTATAGGGTTTGTCCGATCGATACGGTTTTTCAGAATTGTCTTGATGGTTTGAACTCGGATCGAGAGCTTTTTTACTCAAACGAATTTTGTTGTTTTCGTCGATGTTAATGACCTTAACCTGCAGTGTTTGCCCTAGTTTCAGAACGTCTCTGACGTTGTTGGTCCTTTGATGGGAGATCTCTGAAATGTGGAGGAGACCGTCGATTTTCGGGAGGATCTCTATAAATGCGCCGTAATCCTCGATGCGAACAACTTTTCCTGTGTAAGTCTTTCCGAATTCGGCTTCGACCGTTATGTCTTGGATCATCTTTTTGGCTTTTTCGGCAGCTTCCATGTCAGTGGATGCGATGGTGACTTTTCCAGTGTCATCGATCTCGATCTTTGCCTTTGTCTCAGCAATGATTTTTTTAATGATCTTACCCGCAGGTCCGATCACATCTCCAACTCTCTCTGGTTTTACGAAGAGATTGATGATGCGTGGCGCATAGGGAGAAATATCGGGTCTTGAAGACGGCAAGACCTCCTTCATTTTTTCGAGGACTTTTAATCGCGCCTCACGCGCTTTGACAAGGCCTTCTCTGAGGATATCTGAAGAGATGGAGGGGATCTTTAAATCCATCTGGATAGCGGTGATTCCTTTCTCCGATCCTGCGACCTTGAGGTCCATATCTCCAAAATAATCCTCCATACCTGCAATATC
>Ga0307380_10010471_pt1 | contig 11684 bp, 6 predicted proteins | sample UN3MG_FD_202239 | JGI IMG/M metagenome (GOLD analysis project Ga0307380, IMG submission 202239) | Soil microbial communities from Risofladan, Vaasa, Finland - UN-3 | ecosystem: Environmental > Terrestrial > Soil > Coastal area > Acid sulfate soil | place: Finland: Risofladan, Vaasa | collected... | reverse complement strand
GATACTTTACCGACAATAACGGCGATTTTGATATGACCGAGGTCGAGATGCTCGAGATTGGTGTTGGTGAGCCAGTCGGCGCAACACCAGGTGTGCCTTACGGCGGCCAGGTTTTTTTTGATGATATCAAACTTTATCAGCGCAAATGTGACTTCAGTGAAGGAGAGCCTGAAGCTGATATAAACAAAGATTGCGTAGTTGATTGGGATGAAGTTAATGCGATGGCCGATGAATGGCTCGATGATAATTACGACATTGAAGCCGACATTAATCGTGACGGCAAAGTTGATTTTGGAGACCATGCGGTTCTTGCTGACAGCTGGAAGGCTGCCGGCAGTGTCGCCAGTGAGTGCGATTTTTACAGCACTTTGCACCCGGAATGGATATTCTGTGATGATTTTGAAACAGTGCAAAATCTAAGCGTTTATTACCCTGACCGGTCGGAAAATGGTATGTCCGTAACCACAAATGACCCTTTCGGTGGTTTATACTCTCTTGAACAACATTATACCATCGGCCAGGTTGATGCCGGCTGGATTACGAGATACTTTGGAGACAATCCTCATTTAAGTCCGCCGGGCCCTAAATATGATGAAATTTATGTCAGATGGTATCACAAATTCGAAGAGGGCTTTACCGGCCTGGTACCCAAAATGGCCAGACTCAGACTCCAGTATCCGGGTACCTGGCTGGGCTATATGACCGTCCATCAATGGATAAACACAACCAGTGGTTTTTTCGGCGCCGATACACATGTATATGTTGGAGACAGATGGCTTCCTTGGGCTGCTTCGACACTGGATTATTCAGACCCTGCGAATATCGGGAGATGGATTTGCATAGAAATCAGGGTCAAATTAAATACTCCCGGCCAAAGTGATGGAGAAATCGAATACTGGGCGGATGGTGAGCGTATTTTGCTTCAGGCAGGTGTAAATATGCGAGACGACTACGATGATTATGGGCTTAATCTTATGCAGTGGGATTGTTATTGGAACGCAGGCTCTCCCGCAGAGCAGTCAAGATTCTATGACAATTTAGTCATATCCACGGCGCCAATCGGCCCGGTAAGCTGGTAAAGCCGGATAGCTATTCTTACCTGGGAAATAATCGGCCATACAGAATCTGGTTCCTGCGTATGGTCAGCTTGCCGCCGGATACAAAGGCCGGACCACGTTCGGCGAAGTGTTTTATTAAACGGCCTCGCCACATCTCCAAAGTAGATTGATATTTTGGTTCCGTCGCCAGGTCATTTCTTTCACCGGGGTCGTTGACCAGGTCAAATAACTGTTCCCAGCCGTTGCTTGCATGATAGATATATTTGAAACTCCCGTTGGTTAATGCATGCCAGTTGGTACTGTCGTCATAGCATACGGCATGTTCAAGGTCAATAAACGGACGCCAGTCTTTAACCTGTCCCCTGACTAATCTCAGTAAACTCATGCCATCCAGATGCGCTGGGATCCTGGTACCGGCAGCGTCCAAAAACGTTGGAAGGACGTCTCTTAGCTCCACTACATGGCTGAGATTTCTGCCTCGCATATGGTTGTATCCGAAATATCCCGGCCAGCGGAGCAGCATTGGAATTTTAGCTGAACCTTCATAGGCATAAGTTTTTCGCCAGTGGTAATGGTCTCCGAGCATGTCACCATGGTCGGCAAAGAATATGATAAGGGTATTATCATACATTCCGCGTTTTTTTAGTGCATTCAGTATGTGGCCGATTTGCTCGTCTATAAAGCTTATCGAGCCGTAATATCCGCGGCGCGACTTTTTGGCCTGGGCAGTGCCAAGGTCACCGTGCCATAGATTATATGGTGGAGGTTCTTCGTGCCCGGCGAACCTGGCCGCCCATTTACCAATAGAGGGGGCCGGCATATCAGATTCGTTATAGGCCTCCATAAATCGTTTTGGGGGGTCATAGGGACTATGAGGCCTGGCAAAAGAAACTTTGAGCATAAACGGCTGGGTCTTGTTGTATCCATTGATAAAATCGACAGCCATCTGTGCCGTCCAGTAAGTCGGGTGCAGTTGCTCAGGCAGGACATAACTGCCGGCGCGATAGTCATTCCAGCCGATACCGGTGGCGTCAGGGTCAAGGTCTGGTGCCTGTTGTCTGAACCATATACGGTAATCGCTGGTGAAGCCGGGTGTTTCGACCCTGCCGGATTCGTCGACGAGTGTTCCGTGAAAACCGTTAAGGGTCTTTTGGGGAAACCAGTGCATCTTGCCTATTCCAAATGTGTAGTAACCTGCATCACGCATTGCCTGTGGCAATTTGAGATGATATTTGTTCGACATCCGGCCGTAGCCAAGCATACCGTGGTGCCACGGCGATAGCCCCGTAAGGATACCGCTTCGAGCAGGTGTGCAGCTTGGGACGGATGTATATGCATTTGAAAAGAATACGCCGTCTTTTGCTATCGAGTCCAGGTTTGGGGTTCTTATCACAGAGTTGTTTGCACACCCGAAACAATCTCCCCTGTGTTGGTCTGTCATTAAATAAAGAATATTGGGCCTTTGGCTGGCTTTGCGGAGCAAAGGCGTACAGCCGCCGGCAACGGCCGCACCAGCCGCAAGAGCACTGGTCTTTAGAAAAATTCGGCGTGTTATTCTTGAAGGAATTTGTTCCATATCGGCTGCTTAGGTAACATTAAACTTAAAAAACATTGGGCCGGGCAGGATTCGAACCTGCGTAAGCTTACGCTAATGGGTTTACAGCCCATCCCCTTTAGCCACTCGGGCACCGACCCTTTTTTATATCTTGCCGGAACAGAACACTCTACGTCCCGGGAAAGACGAATTTTAAGCACTTTTCAGTATTTTGCAAGAATAATTTTACATTTTCAATTCCGGCGGCCTTTGTTTTTGCGAAACGACGGCTCTTTACAAATCCCGCTGCGATTCGTATCATAGGTGATAACCTGCCGTCTCTAAGAAAAATAAGGAGCAAAATTATGTCTGAAAAACAAAAAATCAACCGAAGAGGTTTTATAAGGAAATCAGCTAAATACATCGCCGGCACAACTTTAATCGCCTCGGCGGGTTCTAAAAGTATCGGTTACGGCCGGCCTTTAAAGAAACAATTAAGTCTCAAAATAAAAAATCCTGATGCACAGGTAATAGATGCTAATATGCCGGCCCCAAATGGTTTTAGCAATGAGTTTCCGCCGAGCGTAGTCACTGCCGGTGGGCGTCGGCGTATATTTGTCTCCTGCGGAAGAGCGGTCGCAATTGAAATACCGGTGGATACTCATATTCTTCACGATCCGAAATGTACTACGCGGTCGCCTGAAATCTGGGCTATAGGCGGTTTTGATGCGGAGATTACTTACGGGCGTCTTCCTGTTTTTACCGAGTACGACCGCCGGACAATGTACTGGAGAAAAAATTACTGCGGTACATTTAATGTTGACCTGATGAAGAAAGATTCCAGCCATCCGGAATGGGTCTTCTCTATCAATCACTGCGAAAGCAAAAACGAGATTGAAAAAAGAGAGTACGGGACATTTTCTTTTCATAACAGTATTAATCTCAATGACCCTGCGACGCCGGAAACGTCTTCGGGAATAAAAGCAAACGGGCGTTACAGCGACTATCAGGCCGGTTATTTCGGATTTGTCTCAATGTCTTATGCCCCCATCACGGCTGAAACAAAATGGGGAGCGGAGCTTTTCCATAACGATATGGGTCCTGTTATGTGGCCGCAGATGGGCTTTATGACTCCCGACGGAAAAGAGGTACACCCCGATTATAAACATCCTCATTCCCACCCGTCGAGCCTTATCGCAGAAGACCCTAAAGACGGCAGAAAGTATCTGTATGTGTTTGCTAATATTTCAAGCACTCAGCAGGGAAAGTACAATATGGTCGGAGCCGCTCGCTCACCGATTGAAGCACGGGGGATGCCCGGAACATATTTGAACTTTTATAAGGGTGAATATACCGAGCCTTCACTTCCTGACGATATGTCTGAAGATGTCGATGTGTTGATTAGGCAGCGCGGCGGAAAGGCAGACGCAATACATCCTGAATTGTATAATATAAACAGGTTCTTTGCCGCAAGGCTAAAGCGGTCAGGTTTGTTCCTGAGTGTCGAATCGTATTACCAGGAAGAGTATATCGAAACGGCGCTTAGGCTTTCGGAGGATTTGAGAAACTGGTCGGATAGGTTCGTCGTTCCGAATACACGAATAAACAGACGCACAAGGTCACGGAACAAGCCGCCGTTCGGTCTGTTTTATCCTAAGTTTTTAAGCGCGGACGGCTCTAATCATTATGAAATTGACGAATCAGAGCCTTTTTACATAATCGCCGCCAAACCACATGGTTTGTCGTACCGACAGTTAAGCATAGAGATATTATGAAAAAAAACGGGCTGCCCTGACAGCTGGTTGTACCGGTGAAACCTGTTACAATTGTCTCTTTACAGGCCCTGTGATAATTAGTATCATAACCGGTAACTTGCCGATGTAGCTCAACGGTAGAGCACAGCTTTCGTAAAGCTGAGGTTGAGGGTTCGATTCCCTCCATCGGCTGTGTTCAATGAGGTTCTCGCTTTTTAAAGAGCTATTTGATGATTACAGATTATATTCGAAAGAATTTTCACTGGTGTGTTATTTGGGGAATTATTCTTCAATGCCTTGGCGGTTCTATTAGCCAAGGGCACAAGTATCTGCTTCTAATCGTATTTGGGTGGTTAATTTTATTGGCCGGAACCGTACTTTTGTTGATTGGTTTTGCCTTTTATGCAAGGTCAAAAGGTCGAAATCCAAGGTGGTGTTTGCTCGCATTACTTTCAATAATTGGATGGATTCTTCTTATCCTTCTTAAGGATAAAACTCCTTCGTCTTTGTACAAAGAAACCTCCGAAGGAACCGGTTGTGTTTGAAAAAAATTAGTATGAATCTTCAGGATAAATACAATTCGTTAAAGCAACTCCTAAATGGGCTTGGCAGGGTTGTTGTCGCCTATTCCGGTGGTGTGGATAGTACATTTCTCTTAAAAGCAGCCGTCGATACGCTCGGTGCGGGAAATGTCCTGGCCTGTATAGGCATCAGCGCATCTTTAGCCAAATCTCAATACGCCCAGGCAATCTCCTGCGCCAAAGATATCGGTGCTGCGGTCGAAGAGATTGAAGTTGACGAAGTAGCCGACTCTAATTACTCGGCCAACAAAGCCGACCGCTGTTTTCACTGCAAATCACATCTGTATCAGCTTCTCATCGATATTGCCGGAGAGCAGAATTTCAATCATGTGATTTGCGGCTGTAATTTGGACGACAAGGATGACTTTCGTCCCGGCAACCGGGCGGCCAAAGTCTTTAACGTCGGCTGTCCCTTAATGGAGGCAAAACTGACCAAGGACGATATCCGCCAGTTAAGCAGGCAGCTCAATTTAGCAACAGCCGAAGTTCCGGCTTCACCCTGCCTTGCTTCGAGAATCAGTTATGGCCTGCAAATCACTGAACAAAGATTAAAACAGGTTGAAGAAGCCGAAGCTTTTTTGAATAGTCTCGGGTTTGTCGAATTTCGAGTCCGCCATCACGACAATATCGCTCGAATTGAAGTTAATCCGCAGGATATTCATAGAGTTGCGAAAGAGCCGAACCGCTCGAAAATAATCGAAAAATTAAAGTCGCTCGGCTTCAAATACATAACCATAGACCTCCAGGGTTTTCGCAGCGGCTCGTTGAACGAAGAACTTACCGAAGAGCAGAAGAAAAAATCAGGCGCATAGGCGCCGCAGCGAAAACAAGAAGTATAACAGATGTTGATGGGACATATTGAATGAGCAAAGTGCGGAGAAGGAGCAAAAAGGGAACCTCAAAAAAGCCGGTTCATTCACAACGGCATCCCCAGCGAGGTAAAGAGCAAAAGACTTCTCAATCGTATCTTCCGGTTTTTTTTGTTTGCGGTGTATTAATTGTAACGACTTTGGTTGTTTACTGGGGATGGTGGCAGTTCGATTTTGTTAATATTGATGATAATGAATACGTAACGGAAAATCTTGGTGTCATCGGTGGTGTAAATTGGGAAGGTGTTAAGTGGGTTTTTACGAAGAGTTGTGCCGGCAACTGGCATCCTTTGACGGGTCTTTCCCATATGCTCGATTGTGAGCTTTACGGTCTAAAGCCGGCCGGCCATCATTTTACAAATATTCTTTTCCATATCGCTAATTCCCTATTGCTCTTTTGGGTTTTTTGGAGGATGACGGGAAATTTATGGCCGAGCGCCTTTGTGGCAGCGCTGTTTGCGCTGCACCCGCTGCATGTCGAGTCCGTGGCGTGGGTATCGGAACGAAAAGATGTTCTAAGTACGTTTTTCTGGCTGCTGACAATGCTCGCATATCTTGGTTATGTACGAAGGCCGCGACTCGGCATGTATATACTGGCGCTTTTAGCATTTGCTGCGGGCTTTATGGCAAAGCCTATGCTGGTAACCTTGCCTTTCGTATTGCTATTGCTCGACTTCTGGCCTTTGGACCGGATGCAGTTGGGGCAGGTGGGCTCCCCTGAAAAGAAAAGCATAATTACATTGGTGAAAGAGAAAATACCTTTTTTTGTTCTTACCGGTGTTTTTTGTGTAATAACGGTTTTTGCTCAACAGGGCGATGAGGCGGTAAAAGACTTTTCTATGCTCCCGCTGAAGTATCGTATCGGCAATGGAATTATTTCTTATTTTGCTTATATCTGGAAAATGTTCGTACCTGTAAATCTGTCGGTTTATTATCCGCATCCCGGCGATGGACTGCAGTGGAACAGGGTTGTGTTGGCGGGCCTGTTATTGACAGCTATATTTGCCCTGATAATTATCCGTGGCAGACGCAGGGGCTGGCTTATCGTCGGATGGCTGTGGTATGTGGGGACGCTTGTGCCGGTGATTGGTTTGATTCAGGTTGGAACACAGGCGATGGCCGACCGCTATACCTATGTGCCTTTAATCGGATTGTTTATCATTGTTGCATGGGCTCTGTCTGAGCTTGCAGCCAAATGGCGATATCGGAAAATCGCTCTGGGGGTATCGTGTGCTGTTGTGTTGGCGGTTTTGATGATTTGTGCACGCCAACAGGTGGGGTATTGGCGTAACAGTATTACATTATTTGAACAGGCGATTGCGGCAACGGGCGACAACTATCGGGCGCAGTACAATCTGGCTTCGGCTTATGCCAAAATCGGGCGAATTGACAAGGCGGTTGAACATAATGCCGAAGCTGTGAGACTTGAACCGACCTCTCCGGAGGCGCATTACAATCTCGGTGTGCAGTTGTTCAAGCAGGGTAAAACCGATGTTGCCGTTACCCATTATAAGCAGGCCATACTTCTGGACCCAGGGCTGGCAAAGGCACACAACAGCTTAGGGATAGCATTTGAAATGCAGGGGCAGTTAGATGATGCTCTCATGTGCTATTCGGAAGCGATTAGTTTAAAGCCGGACTATGCCAACGCTTACTTTGGACTGGCGAGCGTTTTGACCAAACAGGGCAAAAAGGCCGAAGCAATAGCCGCATTTCGCGAAGTGCTGCGGATTGAACCGGAAAACTTTATGGCAAAGCAGGAGCTTGAGAAGCTATTGAACAAGCAATCGGATTGAGGCGTCTATCGAGGAGTATGACCTCAATAAAATATACAGTGCAAGTTCTTTTTATATATTAATATCCGATTGCACAGCCATCCTTGCGCGGGTCGGAGGCCCCCAGGTAACGGCGGGGATTTTCTTTTCGCCATATTCCCTGATAGCCGCCGAAAGCTCCTTTGCCCGGCTCGGGAGTGACAATTTTATGTCCCATCTCGGCCAACTTGTGTTTGACCGTATCGGGGATGTGGCGTTCGAGGCCGATGTAACCTCCACCGACCATTTTGCTTCCCGTCGGTTGCGAGCTTTCATAGTGCCGAACTCTCGGTTGTTTACCGGCCTGCTGGGGCGACATGCCGAAGTCAAGTATGTTCATCAATACCTGTGCGTGGCCCTGAGGCTGAAATGGACCGCCCATAACGCCGAATGAGAATACAGGCTTGCTGTTTTTGGTCATAAAAGCCGGAATGATAGTGTGGAAGGGTCTCTTGTGAGGCTCTAATTTGTTGAGGTCGTTTGGATTCAGCGAGAACGACTGACCGCGGTTCTGTAGACAAAATCCCAGACCGTCCGGCACAAATCGCGAGGCCCATTCATAATAGATGCTCTGAATCAGCGAAACCATATTACCCTCTTTGTCCGCTGCCGTCAGGTACACGGTGTCGGATGAGCTTTTCATTCTGCCAGGCGCTACCTTTTGCGCTGCGTGTTTGGGATTTATCAGTTTGGCTCGCTGTTTCGCATACTCTTTGGAGATGAGCCACTTGACGGGGACATCGGCAAAGTCCGTATCTGCGTAGTAAACAGCCCTGTCCTCAAAAGCCAGCTTTTTCGCCTCGATAAAAAGATGCAGATGCTCGGCGCTGTTGGGTTCGAGTGAGCCGATATCGAATTGTTCCAGCATATTCAATATCTGCAAAGCAGCGATTCCCTGACCGTTGGGCGGCAGTTCCCAGACATCATATCCGCGATAGTTGCTGCTCACCGGCTCAATCCAGGTATACGTATGGTCGTTGAAATCACGAATAGAGAAGCGTCCACCCCTGGCCTGTGAGAATTTTACGATTCTTTCGGCGATTTCGCCTTTGTAAAAAGCATCGGCTCCGCCTTTTGCGATGATTTCAAAAAAGTCGGCCAGGTCCGGGTTTTTGAAAATCTCGCCGAATCGCAATGGTTTGCCTTCCGGCATAAAGGTTCGCCCGAAATTGCTGTCTTTTTCGGCATCTGTTACCCAGTGGCTGGCTATCACCGGAGAAACAGGGAAGCCTTCACGGGCGTAATGGATGGGTTGTTCCAGAATCTTTTCCATACTGAATCTGCCCATTCGTTTCAAAAGACTCTCCCATCCGCTTACACACCCCGGAACACTCCAAGCCAGTGGGCTGAGCGTAGGAATTTCTTTAAGCCCCATCGCTTCTGCTTTATCAATGCTCCAGTTGTACGGTGACCGCCCGCTGGCGTTAAGGCCGTACAACTTTTTGTCTTTCTCAAGCCAGACTATGGCGAATAAATCGCCGCCCGGCCCACAGCTCATCGGCTCAACCAGGCTTAACATCGCATTAGCACAAACAGCCGCGTCTATTGCGTTGCCGCCTGCTTTGAGGATATCAATACCAGCCATACTCGCCAAAGGCTGGCTTGTGCACACCACTCCGTTTTGACAGGCCACCGTCGAGCGGTTTTGATTTCTTTCAATTAACTTCTCATTGTCGATAAACACTCCGTCACCTGTCGAGTCAGCTCTGGGGCCTTTTGCAAAAGACGAATTCAATCCCAGGACGGCTGAAGTACATGTGCCTCCGGCCAGTTTTAGAAATGAACGCCTCTTCATAGTTTATTTCCTTCTTCAGAAATTCCTCTTTATTCTGCATAGCTCAACCGGTAAGCCAAAAACTACGCCTCTTTACACGCCAGCTTAACATAGTTCGGCAGTTCGCCAATCAAGGGCCTTATATAATCCAGGAAAGCATCCGTTATGAAATTGCCTTCGGCGTTAATAAATTCATCGGGCATTGGTTTTGCTTTGATGGCGACTTCTTTTAGAGGACAGGTGCCGGTGGTACACTTATATTTACTTCCGGCCTGCCTTTCCAGCGTAACCATCAGGCCGGTTTTGCCTTCTTTTGCCAAATTCACCGCTGCCCGGCCGCACATATAAGCCTCGTCAATATCCAGTTGCGTCGCTCTGTCGGCTGCGCTCATCGGCAGGGACTCGGTAATCTCGAATTCGCCGCGCCAGCCGAGTTCATCTGAAATTATTTTGTGCAGTGCCATACCTACACTGACGCCGCCCATAGCCCCGAACTCGACATTATCGAATTTGTCGGTTGTCTTGGAAGCTGAAACCGGTGAGCCGTCGGCGAAAGTAATGCCCTCTCCGCAGGCAATTGAAACGAAGCCGAATTCATCATAGCATTGTTTGACATCCTTGATGAATTTTTCTCTTTCGAAATCTCTTTCCGGCAGGCAGAGAATATGTGGAGCATCTTCGGGGTTTTTCTTGCCTACGGCTGAAGCAGCTGTGAGCCAACCGGAATCACGGCCAATAGCCTGGAAAACAACAAACTGGTCCACCTTCTGCATATCTCTCGCCAGTATTCCTTCCTGCATTACCGAAAGGGCGATATATCGCGCCGCACTGGGGAAACCCGGAGTGTGGTCGGTGCCGAACAGGTCGTTGTCGACCGTTTTAGGAATACCGATACCTGTCAGCTCGTAGTTTTGTTCTTTAGCATAAAGCTCAATGCGGGCGATGGTGTCCATTGTGTCGTTGCCGCCGATAAGAAAAACATAACGAATATTTTTCTTTTTGAACATATCGAGAATTACCGGCAGGTCCGCATCCTGCAGCTTATGTCGGCAGCTGCCCAGAGCGCTTGAAGGCGTGCACTTGAGTCCTTCGATTGTCGCTGCGGATTCTTTCCCAAGGTCGATTACATTGTCAGCCATAAAGCCTTCGATACCGAACCGCATACCCAATACATTTTCAATTGCCTCAAAGTCTTTTGCCGCATTAATCACACCTGCCAGCGAGGAATTAATCACAGAAGTCGGCCCGCCCGACTGACCAATAATTGCATTACCTTTCAACATTTTCAAATAAACCTCCAATTAAATCTTTTTTAAAAAACATTTTTGACTAATTGTATCAGCCTGAAAATAAGCTGTCCAGTTTCTTTGCCTTACTCTTTCTAAAGAGGTATGGCCCTTTAATTTTTACACTCCAGCCGAATGGTTTTTCCAGTTGCTGCAGAACACCTCGCCGCTTCAAGAATTTCCATTACCACTATATTGTTTTCGAGGCAGGACAGGCCTTCCGGCTTAATTTGCCCCCGCACCACTGCACCCAGATAGGAAAGAGGATTATCCAGCGGCGGCTTCTGTCATCGACCCGCAGACGCACAGACTGGTGCTGAACCGTGTGCACATAGCCGGTCCTACCGTAAACCTCCATATCCTTGCGGCTGAATGGCCAGTTCCACGAAGCCTGGATTATTCCCTGTGCCTTCGGATAAACCACCAGAATAGTTGCCTCGTCATCGACCTTCGGATAAACCTCCGGTTTGATTTGCTGCGTAACTGCTGTTACCGAAGTTGGCCTTTGACCTTCCATCAGCCAGGTAATCAGGTTAGCGCCGTAGCAGCCGAAGTCTGTCAAAGCTCCTCCGCCGTTAAGAACCGGGTCGGTAAGCCATTCGAGAAACTCCTTCGAGCAGCCTATCTCCTTTGGCCCGCAGTGTCCGGCGTGAACAACAATCTTGCGGATATCACCGATGGCCTTTTGTTTATGAACAACCGAGTAAGCCTCTTGGTTGCTCCGATACCATGTAGTCTCATAGTTGACAAGCACATCAATGTTGCCTTCTCTGGCGGCCTTTTCAATGGCACGGGTATGCTCCATATTAACAGCCAGCGGTTTTTCCATCATCACGTCAATGTGACGTTTGGCACAAGCCTCCACTACCCGCCGATGTTCGAAGGTACTGGTGAATACAACAACCGCCTGCGGCTTTGTCTTATCCAGCATTTCTTCGAGGTTAGAGTAAAATAGCGAAGAATCCAGTTTATGCTGTGTAGCACAGTTCCTGGATAACTCCCGGTTTGGCTCAA
>Ga0307380_10010470_pt1 | contig 11684 bp, 4 predicted proteins | sample UN3MG_FD_202239 | JGI IMG/M metagenome (GOLD analysis project Ga0307380, IMG submission 202239) | Soil microbial communities from Risofladan, Vaasa, Finland - UN-3 | ecosystem: Environmental > Terrestrial > Soil > Coastal area > Acid sulfate soil | place: Finland: Risofladan, Vaasa | collected... | reverse complement strand
GAGCGGCGCTAGAGGAACAGTTGGAGGAGGTTCAAGAGGATCGAGACGACCAGCGCGACGAGGAGGATGATGGTGAGTTGGTTGACGGCAAAGGGGCCGGGGGCCGGGGCGAGGCGGACGTCGGCGTGTGGGCGGTCGGCATCGTGAGCGGCTTCGCCTTCGGCGAGGCCTTCGAGAGCGGCGGTCTGCATGCCGACCTTTTCGCGGGCGATGCGGGGGGGCTCCCCGGCGGCGACGGTCCGGAGGTCCACGAGGAGATCGTCGGTGGAGTTGTAGCGGTCCTGGGGGCGCTTGAGCATCATGACTTCGACGACTTCGCTGACGCCGGCCGACAGTTCCGGGTTCACGTGATCGGGCGGCACGAGGGGTGCCATGACGTGCTTCTGCATGACCTGCTGGGGCGTCGGGGCGGTGAAAGGGGGCCGGCCGGTGAGCATCTCGTAGAAGGTGGCGCCGAGGGAATAGATGTCGGCGCGGGAATTGATGCGCGGGTCGCCGCGCACTTGTTCCGGGGCGATATAGTATGGCGTGCCGTAGGCCTTGCCGGCCTCTTCGAGAGCGGTGCCGGCGTCCTCGGTGTGGCGTGCCAGACCCATGTCGGCCAATTTGGCGATGCCTTCCTTGGTGATCATGATGTTTTTGGGTTTAACGTCGCGGTGGATGAAGCCGCGCGAGTGGGCGTGGGCGAGGGCCTCGGCGATCTGGATGATGATGCGGAGGGACTCCTCTTCGCCGAGCGGCTCACCGCGGTCCTTCAGCATGTCGTAGACGGTCGTGCCGTCCACGTATTCCATGATGAAGTAGGAGTGTCCGCCGGTTTCGCCGGCGTCGATGGCCTGGACGATGCCCGAGTGGGAGAGTTTGGCGGCGCTCTTGGCTTCCTGGATGAATCGGCGTCGGGCGTCGGGGTCGCCTCCGGCCTTGGAGAGGAGGATTTTGACGGCAACGATGCGGTCGACGCTGGTCTGTCGGCCTTTGTAGACGACGGCCTGGCTGCCTCGGCCGATGCGTTCGAGGAGTTCGATGCCGGGGATCTGGATGGTCGGGGAGACGGTTTCTTCCTTGAGGGACACGAGGACCCGTCTCGCCTGGGCTTTGGTCAGGGCGCCGGCGCGGACGAGGACCTCGGGCAGGGAAAGCCGCTGACCCTTTTCCTCGGCCTCGTTCAGGAGGCAGCGCGCCTGCTGGAGTTCGTCCGGCGTCACGAGACCGCGGTCCAGCACGTGCTGCTCAAATCGCGTTTCTGAAGATGTCGGCATGGAGTTGTGCGCAGAGAAAGATCCGAACGGGGGCTCACTATCCGGCGTGCGGCGCGGAGTGTCAAACAAAAAGTGGCGGGATGGCACGTGCCAGGGCGGGGAACGTGATCCCGGCGCGCCGGGATCGCGGCTCGAAAGGCGTTACGTTTAGCCGCGAGCCGAAGGCGAGCGGGTCTCTCGCGCGGGGGGCGGGGGTCATTTCGGGGCGGGCGGCGCCTCGGGGACCGCCCGGACGGGGATCGCCTTACCGGCGCCGTCCGTCAGGCGGAGGAAGAACGCCCAGTGCCCCGTCAGGTTGACGCACTTGACGACGACGCGGTTGAGACCTTTGTTGAGCGATACGTCCGAGACGGTGTACTGGTCGGGGCTTGCCGGGCGGGGCGTTCCCTTGGAGGAGGTGAACACGAGGTTGCCGTTGATCCAGACCCGCGCGTAATCGTCGCATCCGAGGCGCAATGTGGCGGTGCGGCGGTGCTCGCGGGGCGAATCGATCCAGGTGACGGCATAGACGGCGGCGTTCTGTGGGCCGTTGAAGAACCTCTCCAGGTCGATGCAGCCGACGGGATCGCTTAGCCCGAAATGTCCGACCCTCCACGAAGCCCCGGGTGGGGGCGTGCGGGTTTCGTCGAGGTTCGCCTCGTCGGGGACGAAGGCGTGCCCGATGGCGCGGGCGCCATCGCTCTCGGAGTCGCCGGCCTTGAAGACAATGGGTCCGAGGAGGAGCCAGTCCTCGACGAACGTGCGCCCGCCGCTTTCTCCCGGCTCGCCCAGTTCGAGGACGATGGGGGCGTGGGCCGGCGCCGGCGTGGGGGGGACGGTCGGCCTCAGCAGCAGGACGGTGACGCCGCCGCCGAGGGCCGCCAGCGCGAGGATGCCCGCGGCAACGAGGAGCCACACTTTGCGGAAGCGGCGGCGGGGACGAGCGACGGCGCGTTCCGGATCGCTGTGCTTGCGGGCGGCGGCGAGCGTGAGTTTCTCGACGTGCCAGCTGCGTCGGCGTTCGGCATCGGCGAGGCCGGCCAACTGTTTGACGAGGGCTTCCGGTGCAGCCATTTCCCACGCCTCGAGGTCCTGTATGTCGATGGCCGACAGGGCCGCCAGGAACTCCTCGGCCGTCTGGTAACGGTCCTCGGGGCGTTTGGCGAGGGCCGTGGCGAGGACGTCGCAGAGGACCTGGGGCAGGTTGGGGACGAACAGGCGCGGGTCGGGCGGAGGCTCGGTGAGGTGTTTCTGCATGACCTCCCGGGGCGTGGGGGCGGTGAAAGGGGGCTGGCCGGTGAGCATCTGGTAGAAGGTGGCGCCGAGGGAATAGATGTCGGCGCGGAAATCGACGCGTGCCTCGCCGCGCACCTGCTCGGGAGAAATGTAGTACGGCGTGCCGAAGGCCTTGCCCGCCTCCTCCTCGGCGTCTTCGCCGACGCGGCGCGCCAGGCCGAGGTCCGCCAGTTTCACCGTGCCGTCCGCGGCCAGGAGGATGTTGCCCGGCTTGATGTCGCGGTGGACGAGACCGTCGCGGTGGGCGCAGGCGAGGGCCTCGACGACAGGCTGCAGAATGGTGACGGCCTCGGCGGGTCCGAAGCGTTTTCGGACGGCCAGGAGTTCGCTCAGGCTCCCGCCGTCCACCAGTTCCATCACGATGTAGAACGTGTCGCGGAAGGGGCTGATCTGGTGGATCGTGACGATGTTGGGGTGGGAGAGCCTGGCGGCGTGGCGAGCCTCCTGGAAGAAGCGGCGGCGCGACTCGGGGTCGCGGGCGGCCGACGGCGGGAGAAACTTGACTGCCACGAGACGGTCCATGGTTTTCTGGCGGCACTTGTAGACGACGGCTTGGCGTCCTCGGCTGATGCGTTCGAGGAGTTCGAGGTCGGAGGAGGCGATTTCGGCGGCGGCGGTGTCGCCCGCGGTGGGGGCGACCGGCGCGTGGTGGGCGCGGGCGGCGATGGCGCCGGCCTGGAGGAGCGCCTTGGTCAGGGGAAGGTCGCGACCGGCCCGGTGGGCCTCCTCCAGCAGACGCCGGGCCTCCCGGGCTTCCTCCGCGGTGACGAGGCCCTGGGCGACCAGATTTTCGAGGCGTTCCGCTGTCGATGGTTCGGGCATGGCGTTCGATCCCGGCGCGCCGGGACTCGACTATCCTCTCCGGCGCGGGGGCTGTCAATCCAAAGTTGACGCACCGGCAGGGGGTCGGCTATAATTTCCGCTCTTGCGCGTTCGGGGCGGAGGGAATTCCCTGACCTTTATACGGTCGCCGCCCCGGAGGCCGCGAGTCGAAAAGCGCCGCGGGCCCCGGAAGCATTCGAGGGAGGGTAAGATGCCCGCGACCGAAGGTCGCGGCTCGGTGAGCGTTCTTCGAGCCGCCCGCCGGCGGGAGGCTCGAAAGGCACGCGTCGTTCGAGCCGTCCCGCCGGGACGGTCAGGCTCAATCGGCCGTGGCACGTGCCGCGCTAGAAGGGGATGACCGGCGGCTTCCGCCGCCGGCTCGAGAGGCGCGGTCGGCTCACGGAGGGGAAAAACGTGTATCTCGGTATCGACATCGGCTCGGTCAGCCTGAATCTCGTCCTCGTGGACGCGGAAGGCAAGGTCCTCAGGGAACGGTACGTCCGGACGCGCGGCAAACCTTTGGAGACCGCCCTGGAGGCCCTCGAGGCGCTCTTCGCGGAGGTCCCGCCATCGGAGATCGAGGGCGTCGCCTTCACGGGTGCGGGCACGGCGGTCCTGGGCGACCTGTACCGGATCAAGCCGGTCAACGAGGTCATCGCGCAGGCCGCCGCGACGGCGACGCTCCATCCCGAGGTGCGCTCGATCATCGAGATCGGCGGCGAGGACTCGAAACTGATCCTCCTGGAGGAGGACCCGAAGACGGGCCGCCTGCGCGTCAGGGACTTCGCGATGAACGCCTTGTGCGCGGCGGGCACGGGCTCGTTCCTCGACCAGCAGGCGTCGCGGCTGGGCGTCTCGATCGAGTCGGAATGGGGGGAGATGGCGCTTCGGTCGGTGCACGTGCCTCGGCTCGCGGGCCGATGCTCCGTCTTTGCCAAGAGCGACATGATCCACCTCCAGCAGGAGGGGACGCCGGACTACGACATCGTCGCGGGCCTGTGCTTCGCGATGGCGCGGAACTTCAAGGCGGTCATCGGCAAAGCCAAGAAATTCGCGCCGCGTGTGGCGTTCCAGGGCGGGGTGGCGGCCAACGCAGGGATGGTCCGCGCGTTCACCGAAGTGCTGGAACTCGAGCCGGGCGCGCTCCTGATTCCCGAGCATTACGCCTCGATGGGCGCGATCGGCGCTTGTCTGGTGGCGCGCGATCGCGGCGAACTGGGGCGCATCGAGTCGCTGGGGCCCCTGCACGAGTACCTGGAGTCGCGGCGTTACGGCGGCGGCGAACTCCACGTGCCCCTGGCCGACGACCGGTACCCCCTCGTGATCGAGCCCGACCCGTTCCCCGCCGGGACGGAGCCGGTGGACGTTTTCGTCGGCGTGGACGTCGGCAGCATCTCGACGAACGTCGTCGCGGCGGACCGCGAAGGGAGGGTCCTCGCGCGCGAGTACCTGATGACGGCGGGCCGGCCGCTCGCGGCCGTGACCGAGGGACTCTACAAAGTGGGCACGGCCCTGGAGGAGCGCGGTGGGAAGGGGCGCGCGAGAGTCCGCGGGTGCGCGACGACCGGCTCCGGGCGGTACCTGACGGGCGACTTCATCGGCGCCGACATCGTCAAGAACGAGATCACCGCCCACGCCACCGGCGCGTCCTTCATCCGGCCGGACGTGGACACGATCTTCGAGATCGGCGGCCAGGATTCCAAGTACATCAGCCTCGACTCGGGCGCGGTCGTCGATTTCACAATGAACAAGGTCTGCGCGGCCGGGACGGGCTCCTTCATCGAGGAACAGTCCGAGCGGTTGGACGTCGGCCTGAAGACGGGCGAGTTCAACCGCTTGGCCCTGGCCGCCGACGAGCCGCCCGCCATGGGCGAACGGTGCACCGTCTTCATGGAGACTGACATCAACCGGAACCAGCAGCGCGGTGTGGCGGTGGACGACCTGTGCGCGGGCCTCTGCTACTCCATCGTCCAGAACTACCTGAACCGCGTCGTCGAAGACCACCGCATCGGCGACGTCATTCTGTTTCAGGGCGGGACGGCGTACAACCGCGGCGTGAAGGCGGCGTTCGAGAAGGTCCTCGGCAAACCCGTCACCGTCCCGCCGCATCACGATTGTCTTGGTGCCGTCGGCATGGCCCTGATCGCGCGCGACTGGTACGAATCGAGCCGCGACCGTAAGGTCGCGGGGACGTGCGCGGCGGCACAGGATAACCGCGAGCTTACGCTCGCGGCTCGAAAGACGAGTTTTAAGGGGTTCGACCTGCGGAACGTCCGGTATTCGTTCGACACACGCGAGTGCGAGGACTGTGCCAACCGCTGCGAACTGCACGTCGTCCAAATCCAAGGCGGCGACGGGACCGGTGACCGGACGCTCATCTACGGGAGCCGGTGCGGCAAGTTCGACGAGTCCGAGCGCGATTCGCTCGGCAAGCATCTGCCGCGACTCTTCGTCGAACGCCAACGCCTCCTCGAGACCGCCTATGACAAGAAGAAACCCGAGCATCCGAACGGCAAGCGCATCGGCCTTCCCCAGATGACCCATTTCTGGGAACTGATGCCGATGTGGAAGGCCCTCTTCACGGAACTCGGGTTCGAGGTGGTCCTGTCGAGCCGAACCGTCGGCAAGGTCATCCGCCAGGGTGTCGAGGAAGTGGCGGCCGAGACGTGCTTCCCTGTCAAGGTTGCGCACGGCCACATCCGCGACCTTGTGGAGAAGGGCGTGGACTACATCTTCCTGCCGTCCATCATCGACATGCCCAAGGGCGCCGAGACCATCATCAACTCCTACGTGTGCCCATACGTGCAGGCGGTGCCTTTCATGGTTCGGGCGGCGATGGAGGACGTGGCCGCGAGCGGCAAGGTCGTGGACCCGATCCTTCACTTCTCGCGGGGCGAAAAGGCGGTGCGCCGGGAACTCGAGAAGATGGCCGTCGGCCTCGGCGCGACCCGCAGCCGCGCCCGCCACGCCGTCTCCTCCGGCGTAGCCGCACAAAAACGCTTCACCGAGGCCCTCCAGGCCCGCGGGCGCGAAGTTCTGGCCGGCCTCGGGCCCGACCAGACGGCCCTGGTGATCGTCGGCCGGCCGTACAACACCTGCGACCCGGGCCTCAACATGAACATCCCCGAAAAGTTGCGCGACCTCGGGTGCCTGGCCATCCCGCTGGACATGCTGCCGCTCGACGAGGAGGACATTTCGGCCGACTACCCGCACATGTACTGGAAGTACGGCCAGAAGATTATCGGGGGCGTCCGGATCATCGCCCGCGACCCGCGCCTGTATCCCGTCTACATCACGAACTTCGGGTGCGGGCCCGACTCGTTCATCATGAAGTTCGTCGCGCGGGAACTCGCCGGAAAGCCGTGCCTCGTCCTCGAAGTGGACGAGCACACGGCCGATGTCGGCGCCATCACGCGGTGCGAAGCGTTTCTCGACAGCCTCAAGAACGTCCGGTCGCGCGAGACCCGCGCCGGCGCCAAGGTCCGCGCCCACAAGTTGGACTATAGCCGGCAGGCGTTCGGCTCGCGGACGATTTACATCCCCTACATGGACGATCACGGGTACGCCATGGCCGCCGCCATGCGCGCCAGCGGCGTCCAGGCCCGACAGATGGCCATGAGCGACGAGGACACCCTCGTCTGGGGCCGAAAGTTCACAAGCGGAAAGGAATGCTACCCCTGCATCATCACCACCGGCGACATGCTCCGCCAGATCCACGCGCCCGGCTTCGACCCCGACCGCTCCGCCTTCTTCATGCCGACCGCCTTCGGACCCTGCCGCTTCGGCCAGTACAATAAGTTCCAGCGCATGGTCCTCGACGACCTGGGGCTCGAGGACGTCCCGCTGGTGCTGCTGGACCAGGACAAGGATTACCGGGGCGACGTGAAGAACCTCGGCGCGGACTTCCGCCGCCTTGCGTGGACCGGCATCGTGTTCGTCGATACGCTCCAGAAACTCCTCCGGGAAACCCGGCCGTACGAGACCACCCAAGGCGAGTGCGACCACCTCTACGAGCATTATCTCCGGCAGTGCGAGGAGGTGATCCAGGGTCGCGGCCGTCTGGCGGCCCTGGCGCGCGAGGCCCGCCGGGCGTTCGAGGCCGTCGCCGTCGACCGCTCCCACCCCCGGCCGCGCATCGGCCTCGTCGGCGAGGTCTTCGTCCGATGCAACCAGTTCACCAACAACTTCATGGTTCGCAAGATCGAGTCCCTCGGCGGCGAGGCCGTCCTCCCGCCCTTCGAGGAATGGGTCAACTACATCGCCTGGAGCCGCGTCACCGACGCCCGCATCGAACGCCAGTGGCGCCGCCTCCTCGTCGAACGCGTCGTCGACTTCGTCCAGCGGCGCGAAAAGTACAAGGTCCTCAACGAGTTCCGCGGCGCGGTGCGCCACTTCTTCGACGAACCGCCCAGCGACCACGTCATCGACCTGGGGCGGCCGTATCTCGACCCCGCCGTCCGCGGCGAACCCATCCTCTCCATGGGCCGATGCATGGAATACGTCCACGACGGGTGCGACGGCGTCATGAATCTCCATCCGTTCAACTGTATGCCCGGCACGATTGTCAACGCGCTCCTGACGAAGTTCGCCAAGGACCACGACATGCCGGTCCTCAAAGTGGCGTACGACGGCCTGGAGCAGGCGACCGAAATGATCCGCCTCGAAGCCTTCATGTACCAGGCCCGCGAGCGGATGCTCTCGCGCCAGCGCGCGATGGGCGGCAGCACCGCGACCGCCGCCTCCAGCGCCCTCGCCGCCGTGCGCAGCGCGGACTCATTTTAAAACCCAAGCCCAGGGATTCCAATCCCTGGGCTTAGGGCTTCGAACAAGGCCCATGGCCGATCCCAACTTCATCCGCCAGACGCTCCAGGACCTTCGGGCCCGCGGCTTGTACCGCCGCCTGGTGGCGCTCGGCTCCGCCGCCGGGCCGCGCGTCAAGGTCGGCGGGCGCGAACTGCTTCAGTTCGCGTCGAACAACTACCTGGGCCTCGCGAACGATCCGCGCGTTAAGGAGGCCCTGGCCCGCGGCATCGAAAAGTGGGGCTGGGGCGCGGGCGCCTCGCGCCTCGTCGCCGGCCACACCGAGGCCCACGAGGCGCTCGAGGCGGACCTGGCGGCCTTCAAGCACACCGAGGCCGCGCTGGTCTTCCCGACGGGCTACCAGACGAACCTCGGCGTCTTGGGGTCGCTCGTCGGGCGGGGCGACCTTGTCCTCTCGGATCGCGAAAACCACGCGAGCATCTACGATGCCGTCAAGTTGTCCGGCGCACGCCTCGTGCGCTACGTTCACGCCGATGCCGGCGACGCCGCTCGCCTCCTCGCCAAACATCGCGACGCGCGCCGTTCGAGCCGCCGCCGTAAGACGGCGGGCATCCTCTCTTGCCACCGACTCTTGGTTACCGACACGGTCTTTTCGATGGACGGGCGGCGAGCGCCGCTTCGGGCGCTGGCGCTCCTTGCCGAGCGCGAGGGCGCGATGCTCCTGGTGGACGAGGCCCACGCCACCGGCATCCTCGGGCCGACCGGCGCGGGCCTCGCGGAAGCGGTCGGCCTCGAGGAAAAACGGTGTCAGGAGGAAAAACGGTGTCAGGAACCGTTTAGGCGGCAAAAAACGGTTCCTGACACCGTTTTTGCTACGGCGAGCGTCGGGACGCTTTCGAAGGCGCTCGGCGGCATCGGCGGATTTGTCGGGGCCTCGCGCGCGGTGTGCGACCTGATTGTAAACCGCGGCCGGTCCTTCATTTACACGACGGCCCTTCCGGCGGCGGCGTGCGAGGCCGCGCGCGCGGCGCTTCGCATCGTCCGCGAGGAGCCCGACCGCCGGCAGCGGGTCTTGGCGCTGGCCGAACGGCTCCGCGGCGCCTTGCAGAAAAAAGGATTCGACCCGGGGCAGAGCGAGACGCAGATCGTCCCGATCCTCGTCGGCGCGCCGGAGCGTGCCCTTGCCCTGGCGGCCGCGCTCCTGGAGAGGGGCATCTTCTGCCCGGCCATCCGTCCGCCGACGGTCCCGCCCGGCACGAGCCGACTGCGCGTCAGCCTCACCGCCGAGCACACCGAAGAGGACGTCGCGCGGTTGGTGTCGGCACTGGACGACGCGCAGTCGCGCGCCGGCCACTAGCCCCGAGCGTAAGAACATTTTGCATCGGGCTCTGTAGCGCGGGGGTTTATCCCCCGCGGCCTTGGGATATAGGGTGTTTTGCGCGGGGGGTAAACCCCCGCGCTACAAGTAAGGCCCGGATAGTCGGTTGTGGTTGACGATGCAAAATATTCGTAAGCGAGGGGTTCTGTCAGTTACTCAGGCCGTAAAGCAGGATGTTCGTGGCGAGGTGTTTGGCGTCGTCGGGCTCGAGGGCCCGCGCGCCGTAGGTCCTGATGCCGTCCAATCCGACGCCGATTCCGTAGGGACTGTACACGACCACCAGGTGGCCGTTGCGTTTCAGGCCCAGGAGGACGGGGCGGTCGAGGTTCGGCGATTCGGTCTTCACGGCGGGCGAATAGGCGACGCGGTCGATCTTCGTGCCGACCTGGCCTGAGTAAATCGGATGGTCGGCGGGGAGTTCCTCGAGCGGCGAATCGGGGAAGAGGTCCGTCATAAGCGAGCGGAACGCTTTGTCGAAGGCGTCGCGTCCGCAGCACGCCTCGGCCCAGAGGAATCCGCCGCGATCCAGATAGTCCTTCAGGGCCGCACGCTCCTTCTCGGAGAACGTGAAGGTGTAATGGCCCACCAAGTAGAGGACGGGGAAGCGGCCTGGGTCCGCTTCCGTGAGGCGGATCGGAACAGGGCGGCTCCAGACCGAGACGCCGAACTCGCGCGGCAGGTTCTCCAGGAGTTTCGGCAGGGCGAGGGGCCGGGGCCGCCAATCGCCGTCGTGCTGAATCTGGCCGATACGAAGGACATTCGGCGGCGGTGTTTCCTCGGCCGGCATCTCCAGGACGGTTGCCTCCGCGAGGCGGTCGGGCAGCGATTCGTTTCCGGTCGCGTAAACGGCCAGGTTCTCGCCCAGGCGCAGGACGTCGTTCGGCCGGGCGGGATCGGCGGCAGCCCAGGCGTCGGCCAGACCCTGCGGCGTGAGGATGACCGACGCGCGGCAGCCGACGCGGAGGGTCTCGAGACCGGCCGGCGGCACGGGGTACACCGCGCGACAGATCGGATGGTTTGCGGGCAACGGTTCGAACGCCGCGCCGGGGAAGAGGCTCGGGAGCAGTTGGCGGATGCTTTCGGTGAAGGCGGCGTCGGCGCCCTCGGCATCGAAGAGGATGAGGCCGCCCTGCTCGACGTACTCGCGGAGTTTCAGGACGGAGGGGGCCAGCATCCGCAGCGGGCCGCGACCGGTGACGTGAAGGATGGGGGCCGCCAGCCAGTCTTCGATGGGGTTCTCGGGCGAAAGGGTTTGCCAGGCGACCGCCTGGCCGCCGACGCGCGTCTCGAGGAACCGCACGAGATGTTCCAGGTCCCGCGGGTCGCGGCGCCAGGCGCCCTGCCACTCCAGGCGCTGGACCAGGAGGGGCTTAAAGCCCTTGGCGAGGAACAGAAGCGCCAGCGCGTCCTGGTACAGGTGGTTGCTCCAGGATCCGTCGGCGCGCTGGCCCTTGACGAGCAGGGCGGTCCCTTCGCGGAACCAGTCGTGCGGGCCGAAAGAGCGGCGTCCGCTGGTGACGCCCGCCCGTTCGAGCGAGTAGAGCCAAAAATAGTACCAAGCGGCGCCGCGGTTGGGATTCGCGTCGAGGGAGTAGTGCTGGGCGATCCACTGAAGGCCCTGCTCGATGGCGGCGGAGCGCTGGCCGGCGTCGTCGGCCGATTCCTGCGGCGCGAGGCGCTCGGCGCACAGATACAGGCTCGCCAGCGCCGCCGCCGTCATGCTTCCGTACGCCTCGTTCGGGTCCGGGTCGCGATAGACGTATCCCCATCCGCCGCCGGGCAGTTGCGTCACCCGCAGGTGCCGGTCGGCGCGCCGCCAGGCCTCGATGGGGACATGGGCGCCGGCGCGTTCGGCCTCGGCGAGGCCGAGGATCGCAAACTGGGTGTTCGAGGCGTCGGCGCGTTCGTAGGCTCGGCGAAGTTGGGTTTCGTTCTGGACCTTCCGCAAGCCGCGCGCCGGCGCCGCGCCTGCCATCTCCGACTCCGGCACGAGGCCGTAGCCCCACGCGCCGGTCGCGTGCTGGGTCTGGACGAGCCAGTCGGTGCAGGCCTGAAGGTCCTCGCGGTAGCGTTGGGGGTCGGCGGCGGCGAAGGCCATGGCCTTCAGGGCGACGACGTAGGTGGCCTCGTTAGGCACGCGCTGGATCGAGGCAAGGCCCTGGGCGACGGCCTCGTCGTCCGGCGCGACG
>Ga0307380_10010469_pt1 | contig 11684 bp, 10 predicted proteins | sample UN3MG_FD_202239 | JGI IMG/M metagenome (GOLD analysis project Ga0307380, IMG submission 202239) | Soil microbial communities from Risofladan, Vaasa, Finland - UN-3 | ecosystem: Environmental > Terrestrial > Soil > Coastal area > Acid sulfate soil | place: Finland: Risofladan, Vaasa | collected... | reverse complement strand
AGGCCAGAAGACACGCTGTCCCCGAAATCCCCAAGGACCTTCCCACTACCTCCATCACCTCCGGGTCAAGGGAGATTAGGAGTTCTATGGCCTTGGTAAGGCCGTCCCATATTTCAGTCAATTGCTCTTACCTGCTTTAATCTGCTATTTCTTGGCACAGGCTTCGTACTTGCCAGTGCAGGTAATTTTGTCAGCGCAGTTAGGACAAAACTTCCAGTCTGACCTTACTTCAGCACCGCACTTCTTACACTTCACTATCGCTGCTATTACCGGCATGTCATACCTCCTAGTAGTTAGGGCAACCCACAAATCTCTGGATCCCAGTGGTAGAATAGCGTTTCTCCATATTCTGGCACGCCAAATCCGGCGATTAAAGTCTGGATATCATCTGCCCTGAGGAAAGTTACCAGATTTTGAGCCATCCCAGAATTGACACCGTTCTTGCAGATGATAACCGTATATACATTGAGCATAATATCCCCTTCCTCTACCAAGGGCACCAAATCCAAGTCGCCTTGATAAGCAAGGAAGGTTCCCTTGTCTGTCAGGGTGTAAGCCATCAGCTCGTCAGCCATCTCCAGTGTTGCCCCCATGCCTGTCCCGGCTTCGATATACCAGCCAGCAGCCGCTCCATCGCCTTGAATATCCTCTGTGTAATTATAGCCGCCTGATGCCCAGATGGCTTCTTCTTTGACGTGAGTTCCCGAGTTATCCCCTCGAGAGACGAATTTAACGTTATCCGGGTCAAGCGCCCCCTCTTGCTGGATTTTTTCGAAGGCTTCTTCTGGAGCCAAGCTACCAGTTAAGTTACCAACGCCTGCGGGGTCAGACTCAGGGGCTGCGATGATGAAGTAGTTATAAGCCCAGGTGACCCGCGCCGTGGAGTTGCCATCTACTGTTGCGTTAAGAGCGTAACCACCGTCTATGAATGCTGCCTCTTGAACGGGGTCATGGACGGTAACCACATCCACATCACCATTCATACCCAACTGCAAAGCCATACCAGTGCCTTTAGCTGTTATCTGCAAGTCGGCGTTATATCTATCTTCAAATATGCCCTCCAGATAATCCCACAAGCCGGTGTCGTAAAGGCTGGTAGTGGTTGCTACCCTTAGTACTTCTGTTTGCTCGCTACAGCCGAGAACTGTTACGAGCAATGTCAAAACCAAAACAATTGAAGCTATCTTAGGCAAAATACCTTTCACTAAAAACCTCCTTTTTGTCTTTAGAAACCTTTTTACAAGACATGAATTGCCGAAGCCTTGAATTTTATGCTTCCACTCCTTTTTCTCAATCTAAGTTCATCAAATGACTGGCGGGTAATAAGGAAGCAACAAGCGGGAATAAAAAAGCACCGCCACAAAGACGGTGTTGCCCAAAAATCAAGCTTCATATTCCCTCCTTTCCAAGCACGGGAGGCACTGACATTTCTATCTGTGCCCTCGAGGCTTTTCAGCCCACCGGCTGCTTGCCATGGACTCTCTTTAGGCAAGACAGCTCGGAGAGAGTTAACATTTAATTTCAGGTATTATATCAGGGGTTTGCCAGTCAAGCAAATCCAGTATAGCCGTATAGATACAGAAGCAATTGCCAGGTAAGTCAGATGATTATGCTTATTCTGTCTTCTGGCCTGGTGGAGCCTCTTCGGGAGCTCCAACTTCTTCAACCGCTTCCTCCGCCACCTCTACCACTTCCTCTTCTACCTTTTCCACAGTTCGCCAACTAATTTTTGCCACAACCAACTCCGGGTCGTTAAGAATGGCAATATCCTCACCCAGGATGATATCCTTGACTCTTATCGCTTGCCCCGGCTCGGTTAAGGAACTGATGTCCACCTCTATGTTAGCGGGGATTTTTGCCGGCAAACACTCGATAGTCAAAGTGTCAAGCTCATGTTCCAGCATATTATCTTTAGACTTCAGGGCTGGCGCTTCGCCGACTAAGACAACAGGGACCTCTAACTTTAGCTTTTCGCTCAGTTTGACCTGATAAAAATCTACATGGAGCAGTTGCCCCTTCCGCCAATCTCTATCGAATGCGCGAACCATGACGGTCCTCGGCCTTTTCTCTTTATCTAGCTTGAGGCTAATAAGTCCTGTCTGTTCAGCTTGAGATAATACTCGCTCAATCTGAACAGTGTCGCACTGTAGTGCTAGAGACTCGATACCGTGCCCGAAAAGATGCACCGGAGTAATTCCCTGGCGGCGCAAATGCTTGACTTTTTTGCCGAGAATCTCTCGGTTGGTAACCTTTAACTCTAGTTTGTCCATTTTATCTCCCCAATCATACCAAACAAAGGCTTCTCCTGGCAAGACACTGTGCTTGTTCATCTGAATAGTGATTCGAAAACCCTGCGCTTGAAAAAGGCAACTATGACCTGCACAAGTATTCCAAAGCTTGCTCCAAGTCTATAGGTAGGGGTGAGGTAAATTCCTGGTATTGCTCGGTTGATGGCAAGCGAAAGCCAAGACGATAGGCATGAATAAATTGCCTGTTAAGATGCGCCGATTTTATTCCGTAAACGGGGTCACCGACGACCGGACAGCCGATAGCTGACAGGTGTACTCTGATTTGATGTGTGCGCCCTGTTAGGGGGGTGACTTCGACTAAAGTGTAGGTATCCAGATATTTTTGGACTCGATATTGAGTGCTAGCCTCTTTTCCTGTTTCTACTATTGCCATTCTCCGTCTGCTACGAGGATCTCGCCCGATAGGTGCTTCAATCATCCCCTGCTCCGGGGATAGCCTTCCTCTAACAAGGACAAGATATCCTTTGGTTACAGTGCGGCTTTTGAACTGTGCAGCTAAATATTCCCGGGCAAAGTCGCTTTTGGCAATGACTATGAGCCCCGATGTATCCTTGTCTAGTCTGTGAACTATGCCTGGGCGCATCAGCTCGTTGCTCATGGCCAGGCCGGGGTAGTGAGCTAAGGCAGCATTGACTAAAGTATGGCTGGGATGCCCCGGGGCAGGGTGAACTGTCAATCCAGCAGGTTTATCTATGACCAATATGTCCGCATCTTCATAGACTATAGCTAAAGGGATTGGTTCAGCCAAAGGATGGACAGGCGAGGGAGGAAGCTCGACCGTTATCCTATCGACTTTGCTTAATCTCTGGTTCGCCTTTGTCCTTTGCCCGTTGACTAAAATATAACCTTGCCCGATTAATTTCTGTAAATAGGCGCGCGAGAATTGTGGAAGGACCTGGGTTAAATACTTATCAAGGCGAATGTCTGGAACAGGCGAGTTGAATTGTAACCTTTTAATCTTGGTGTCCGTGGTCGCGTCCATATGCTTTTCTAAATGCCCCCGACTTATAAAAGTAATAGATGAGAGCAAAGATACCCACTGTTAAAGCTGCGTCAGCGATGTTGAAGGCAGGCCAGTGGAAAAGTTCTTGCACGTGAATACTGATAAAATCAATTACGTAGCCAAGACGGATGCGGTCTATAAGATTGCCCACAGCCCCGCTCAGAATCAGAGCGAAGGACACCGTGCCCACGGTGGTAGTTGGGGGGAAATAGTAGAGGAACACCAAGATAATGACCGAAGCAGCTATGCCGAGAGCGATGAAAAGCTCGGTGTGGCTGTGAAACAAACCAAAACTGGCACCAGTATTTTCAACATAAACTAAATCAAGAAATCCTGGCAGCAACTCCATTTGGGGTCGAGTGGCGTTGATCCATAGCTTGCTCAGTTGGTCAAGGGTAACCACCAGGGCAGTGACAATAACAAGTAACCTTAATTTGCTCCTATACTTACCTGGAGAGACCTTTGATTTATCTTCACCCACGAAATCCGTTACTTTGCTGGTCACCAATTTACTGGGAGACCCATTATCTTGCACCTTTTGCATCCTTTTCTCGGCTTGCCTTACATCTTAGACATAAGCTTGCTTGAGGTATAGCTTCAAGGCGAGCTTGCTCTATAGCCCGCCCACAGGCATCGCATAATCCATAAGTGCCGGCTTCATATTTTTGTAAGGCATGCTCAATCTCATTAAGAGACTCTCCCAGCCTTTTTTCCAAGGCCAGCCTTTTCTCTAGCTCGGAGGCTTCATCGGCTCCCTCTTCCCTTTTGCCGAATGGACTGCCTTCTTTTCTCTCCGCCGATGGTTGACCGAGAGCTCTCAATTGTTCTAGCTTTTCTGACAGCTCTGCTTTCCCCTTCTTTAATCCTTCATAAAGTTCAGCGGACTCCATCACTTCTTATCCTCCCTATGATTTACAGCTATCCTACACCAAAATGATACACGAACTGTGTGAGACTTGCAGTTCTACTATACGACGTTGGGCTTGCTAAAAAGTTCCCTGATATCAGGATGTAAAGAGTCTCCGAGTTCTTTCACGGATTCGCATCTAATTTTGTCAAGTTTCCTCTGCTTTTCCTCAAATTCAGTTCTGGAGTAAAGTTTCTCAGGATGCAAGTAAATATCATCCACATATCTTATCGCCCCAGGCACCTTAAAGCCCGTGGGGGAATCTACCCAATCTTCTAAACCTCCTCTCAGTAAAGAATCAAGTATTGCCATGGTAAATTCCAATCTTATATCTTTGTAATATTCCCCTTCCCCTATTCCTCCAGTATTTATCAAGTAGTAATTTAGGTTGGGAATACCTTTTATTATCTCATAAAATATATTAGCATGCTCGGCCAGGTCTCCGGCGACAAAGGGGTCATAGAAAAACTCGCTCCTGATTTTCCCTGCCTGGGTTGGGTCACCAGCCGAGGATTCCATTGCCTGTCCCAGAACTATCAAGGCTGCTGCTTGCTCTCGGGTTAGCTTTGATATTGCCGGAATCAGTGGCCCCCTGGTGATAAGAATCAGATTGTCAACCCTATCCACATCGATATAGGAACTGGCATGCATAAAATCTCTTCTTAATATCACTGCTCTGCCATTGGATGTTCTTTCGAAATTGAAAAAATCAAAATCTCCATCTTCGGTTACGTAAACATTCTCGCAGACAGTTTCCGGTTTCAACAGTCCGTAAAATATTTCGATTTGCTCCCCGGGGTTCACACCTTCTGTTTTTACAAATATTCCCCCGGCTTCAAAGCCATGAAAGGAACCATCGGGCATGAGAGTCCCTCCATCATCCTGAATAAGCCAGGATTTCTCCTTCCCTTTTCTGGCCAGGATTCTACAGGTTGTAGTTGTTTTCCCGTTGGCACTTAATGCCACAAGTAACGTCCGCGCCATCCGATAGTCCCCGTGTGCTGATTGAAGGTAATCCTCTCTACATCCAGTATGTAAGAAGATGCCTTCCCTTCTCGTCTTAACTACCCAATCTTCAGCAGCGAAAACCCCCTTCTTATATTCACCTATGTAGTTACCATTCCTGATTATCTTGACAAACCTTCCGTCATCCAGCATAGCCAACCTGATAGTGATATCTCTCTCGGGGAGCGGCTTCGACTGGTTAGTTTCAAAAGCCTCATCAGCGAAGAATAAGATGTGGTAGGTTGGCTTTTTGACTTCCCCTTTTGGGGGTATAAAAAGGTTCTTGCCTCCGTAGGCAACATGGGCAAACCGCTCAGGAACAATTAACCTGACCGTGGTATTACTATTTTCATTGCCCACAATTCTGTCTAGGGAAATCAATCTTTCCTTGCCCAAAGCCTTTTCACACTGAGCTAATAGCTTTAGTTCATCCTTGCTAAAAGGATGGTCAACACTGTTTTTGGTGAACATTGCTGACCTGGAAGTAGGCTCACTTTGGGCGACAAAGTTTCCATAAATCGTTTTCCTAACTCCCGGCTGTTTTTCCACAAGCCTTCTCAGTTCCTCATCAGAGGGATTATGAGTCAACCGATTTTCTTCTCGCGCCTTTAGCCAGATTCTGTTGGCAGTTATCGCGAATTGTTCCAACTCAAACGTTATCATCATGTTTCTTGGGAGAAATGTGATTTCGCGTCGCCAATTTCCAGGAACTAGGTGCTAATATTTGTTATTTAGACCTCGCGGAACTTCCCTTCCACCGTGCCGTCGTCTTCACCGCCAGGTCCCTGTTCACCAGCTCCTTGTTCGCCAGGTGGCGGCTGTCCTGGTTGCTGGTACACCGATGCCCCAACCTTCTGCATGACCTGCGACAGCTCGTTCATAGCATTACGAATAGAAGCAACATCCTGTCCCTGAAGAGCTGACTTTACACTGGCTATCTTAGCATCTATTTCCTGTTTTACATCAGCGGGTATTTTATCTCCGTGGTCACGGAGAGTTTTTTCTGCGGTGTAAGCCAAGCTGTCAGCAGAATTGCGCACCTCCACTTCCTCTTTACGTCTAGCATCCTCAGCAGCATATTTCTCAGCCTCTCGGCTCATCTTCTCCACTTCCTCTTTGCTCAATCCGCTGGAGGCGGTAATAGTAATTTTTTGTTCTTTCCCCGTGCCCTTATCGAGAGCGCTAACATTAAGGATGCCATTGACATCTATATCGAAAGTCACCTCAATCTGGGGCATACCCCGTGGTGCCGGCAGAACACCATCGAGCATAAAGCGTCCCAACGTCCGGTTATCAGCAGCCATAGGACGTTCCCCTTGAAGAACGTGTATTTCAACGCTTGGTTGATTGTCACTAGCAGTGCTGAAAATCTGGCTCTTCTTAGTGGGTATTGTGGTGTTGCGAGAAATAAGCGGTGTCGCTACTCCTCCTAGCGTTTCTATCCCTAGGGTGAGTGGAGTGACATCGAGCAGAAGAACTTCTCCTATCTCTTGCTTAATAATTCCAACCTGGATAGCAGCACCTAAAGCTACCGCCTCGTCAGGATTAACTCCCTTGACAGGCTCCCGGCCAAAGAATTGCTTTAAGGTCTCCTGAACTTTGGGCATCCTTGTCTGACCACCGACAAGAATTACCTCATCGATTTGGTTTGCTGTGAGCTTGGCATCGCTTAGGGCCTGGCGACAAGGCTCGATACTCCTTTCTATCAGATCAGCGGATAGTTGTTCTAGCTTAGCTCGAGTTAATGTCATGCTAAGATGCTTGGGACCGCTGGCATCGGCAGTAATGAAGGGGAGGCTTATCTCTGTCTGCACTACTGTAGATAGTTCCTTCTTCGCCTTTTCAGCAACGTCTTTCAACCTCTGTAATGCCATCTTGTCCTGCTTCAAATTGATGCCTTGCTCCTTCTTAAATTCAGCACATACCCAGTCCATAATCCTCTGGTCGATGTCATCGCCACCGAGGTGGGTATCACCATTGGTTGACTTAACCTGAATAGTCCCCTCACCCAAGTTCTCCAATATGGAGATATCGAAGGTGCCACCACCAAGATCATAGACAGCAATAGTTTCCTCTTTTTTCTTATCCAAACCATAAGCCAGTGATGATGCTGTAGGCTCGTTAATAATACGCAAAACGTTAAGCCCGGCTATGGTGCCGGCATCTTTAGTGGCATTTCGCTGGCTATCGTTAAAATAGGCTGGCACGGTGATTACAGCTTCGTTGACCTTCTCTCCAAGATAAGCCTCGGCATCAGCCTTCAACTTTTGCAATATCAGGGCTGATATTTCCTGGGGACTATATTCCTTGCCCCCCATTACCACTCGGCAATCGCCATTGGGAGCCTCGGTAATCTTATAGGGTAGGCGCTTCATATCGTCCTGCACAATGGAGTCCTTAAATTTACGCCCGAGGAGGCGCTTTATGCTGAATATGGTATTCTCGGGATTGACTATTGCCTGGCGCTTGGCTAACTCTCCTACCAACCTTTCCCCATTTTTACCTATGGCTACCATTGAAGGAACGAGATTGCCACCCTCCGCACTGGGTATGATCTTAGGGTCGCCCCCTTCTATCACTGCTGCTGCACTTAGTGTAGTGCCTAAATCAATTCCTATTGCTCTTCCCATTTTCACTCCTCCTTCGGAGTTGTTTGTTCTGTTGTTTCTCTTTCATTTCCCTTACCAACTATCACCAGGCTAGGGCGAATTACCCTTTCTTTAAATTTATAGCCTTTTTGTGTTTCCTCAACAACCATCCCCTCCTCCCCTTCCTGCTGCATTACAGCTTCATGCAAGCGAGGATCAAAGGGGTCTCCCCGAGCTTTAATCTCGGTTAGTCCTTGTGTCTCCAGAGTTTTCTTGAGTTTATTATAAATGAGCCTGATGCCTTCTGTCCAATTTGATTCATCGAGCTCAGCAGGAACTGAAGCAAAAGCTCTCTCCAAGTCATCCATGATAGGTAACAGGTTGCACGTAAGCACGCTGTTGGCAAACTCGATAACCTCCTCTTTTTCTTGCTCGCTACGTTTCTTATAATTAGCAAAATCCGCCTGGCTTCTTTGCCAATTGGCCAGATATTCTTCTGCCTTTTCCTTCTCCTCAGCTAGAGCTTGTTGTAACGTCTCTATATCCTCAACTTGTTCAATTTCTGCTTCAACTGCCTTGTCATTCTCAGCCAACAGTAACCCTCCTTCAAGTATATTCAACCACTGTTTTGCTTAGCAATGTTGAGAAGCAGGTGAGTGAGGAGATAGCCTTGGCGTAGTCCATTCGCTTTGGGCCAATCACTCCCACAATACCACTGGCCTTATCAGGTACTCCATACTGGCTGGCTACCAAACTCAAGCCCTGTAATGCTGGCTCTGGGTTTTCTCCACCAATGACTACTTTCATCCCCCTTTTGCTAAATTCCTGATAAAATATATTTCTAAGCCAATCCTCACCTTCCAGCACTTCTAAGATGCTGAGCATTCTAGGACTGTCGGTAAACTCTGGTTGGCTTAGCAGCAAACATAGTCCTTCAAGATAAGGTTCACCATATTCTAGCTTGTCTTCGGCCGCTATCATTGCTGCTAAACATTCAGATATTTGACTTTCTTCAGGAGAGAGGCCTTCTTTCTTAGCCAGAATCTCGCTGCTGGTCATCCCGGCATAAAAGAAAGTAAGCTTATTAGCTAGCTTAGTTAGCTCATCCTGGCTAACCTTTCTATTGAAAGACAGGACCTGCCGACTAACTTTTGCTTCATACAAAACTACGATCAGCAAAGCCATGAAATCCTGCAAGGCTACCAAATCGAGATGCTTGAAGCGACAACGTATTGCCTTAGGAGTGGTTATCACAACCAGGTTGTGAACAAGGCGTGCCAGAAGCGCTGCCACCGTCTTTAGCCATTGCTCTAGCTCCTCTTTTGCTTCCTGGGATATTTGATGAATTAGATGCTGCTCAGCAGGGGAAAGTTCAATTTCTTCCCCTATTGATTCAACATAATAGCGGTAAGCCTTATCAGTAGGTACACTTCCGGCTGAATGGTGAGGGTGGATAATATATCCTTCTCGTTCCAGATATACTGTATCGTTACGGATGGTAGCCGGGCTTACCTTCAAGCCATACTTTTCCACAATGGCCTTTGAAGCTACTGGTACCGTTCCGGTGATGTAATCTTCAATTATTACTCTGAGAACAGTTTCTCTTCTTTCCCTTACGTCCATTTAGCACTCTTCCCTTTTAATTGCTAACTAAATTAATTTATCACTACAAATACATTCTGTCAATGTTAATGGTGATTAGTTCTGACACTGTGGGCATAGTGCTGGTCAAGGAGGATGGCAGAAGAAAATCTCGGGGAAATGCCAGCTCTTTGACATGTTACCTAAGATTAACATCACTTCAAGACCGCCACGAAAAATGTTACCAGTTATTAGCTTAAAATGTATAATAAGGGACCAGGAGTATTCTGTGCCAAGAACATTTAAGCCCTTCTATGGATGGTGGATAGTAGTAGTTTCGGCTATTACCTTGCTGCTGTCTGGTGGGATAGGCTTTTACAGTTTTGGGGCTTTCTTTACTCCGCTGATAAACGAGTTTGGATGGAACAGAGCGCAGATATCACTGAGCATGTCCATAATGAGTTTGGTAGGCCTTATAGGTCCGTTATTAGGGACGTGGGTAAATAGATACGGTGCCAAAAGAATAATGGTCCTGGGAGCTCTTCTCATGGGCATCTCCTTTGCCTGCTTGGGTTTTACATTCTCCATTTATTATTTCTACGCCCTGTATTTTGTCGCGGCTGCCGGACAGATGGCTATCTTAAGCATTCCTGTATTAACCCTGGTATCCCACTGGTTCGAAAAGAGGAAAGGTCTCGCCATAGGAATCTCGGTGGCTGGATATGGGCTGGGAGGCATGGTCATGCTGCCATTAGCGGCATATCTTATATCCTCGCTGGACTGGCGGTGGACATACCATATTCTTGGCATGACAATTTGCTTTGTCCTTGTCCCGCTCATAGCGCTGGTCATCAAGAATAATCCAGATGATATTGGTATGTTGCCTGATGGTGAAAAGCACACTGCCCAAGAAAAACATCAAAGGACGCCTGTGCCTGCCAGCAATATCCAAATACCAAGATGGACTCTTCCCAAGGCTTTGCAGACATCAACTTTCTGGATTCTCACCATAAGCTTTATGATGGTTTTTGTGGGCACTGCTTCGGTACTCGCCCATGCCGTGCCTTTCTTTGTGGGGCAAGGATTTAGCAACCAAGTGGCTTCAACCATCCTCGGCGGTACAATCGGGGTCAGCGTTCTGGGCAGGATAATCACCGGCTATCTGTCTGACAGGGTACGAGTGAAATATATAGCTGCCTTGTGCTTCATGTTTCAGGTGGTCGGGCTGCTGGCGCTTATTTTCCTAGAAACACAGGCCAGCGTTCCTGCGTTTGTAGCGATTTTTGGTATGGCCATGGGCGGCTTGTTCGTTTTAGAACCGCTGATAGTGAGGCAGTATTTTGGTCTGAATTCTTTCGCGGCTATCTATGGCGGATTATGGGCATTTCAGTCACTTGGCTTCGCAGCGGGCCCATATATCACAGGTTACATATTCGATACAACCGGAAGCTACAACTCAGCCTTCATCGCTTTCATTGTTGCCACCCTCTTAGCCATAGTGCTAATAATGTTTACACGCCCTCCCCGATTGTCAGCCACAGAAAAACCATGTGCATAGGATCACGAGTGGGATAGCATATGAACCACAGACCAGGAGAAGCAAAAAGCCCCTGTTGGCATCTATTTTCATTGGATTTTGTTATTGACCAGAAATAAAATATTAAGTACTATTACGGTACAAATGTGAAAACCGCGAAGGCATCTTCCTTGGCACAACGTGATAGCGAAGTAGCTCAAATCCTGAGCCTGGAGGCAGAGAGACGAGCAAGCACCATAAATCTCATTGCCTCCGAGAACCATGCTAGCCGGGCAGTAATTGAAGCCCAAAGCTCTCTGCTAACTGATAAATATGCTGAAGGATACCCCGGGCATCGTTATTATGGCGGTTGTGTTTACATAGACGAAATCGAAAATCTGGCTATTGAAAGGGCCAAGAAGCTCTTTAAAGCCGAACATGCTAATGTCCAGGCACATAGTGGCAGTCAAGCCAACATGGCCGCCTATTCAATTCTATTGGAACACGAAGATACTGTTATGGGGATGAGTCTCCGCCATGGTGGGCATCTCACCCATGGCGCTGAGGTCAATTTCTCTGGAAAATGGTATCACTTTATCTCTTACGGTGTTGACCCCAAAACCGAAATGCTCGACTACGATGAAATTGAGAGGTTAGCTCTGGAGCATAAACCTAAGCTAATAATAGCTGGGGCGAGCAGCTATTCTCGGATTATTGATTTTGAGAGGCTTCGCTATATAGCTGATAATGCGGGTGCTAGGTTATTGGCTGACAT
>Ga0307380_10010468_pt1 | contig 11686 bp, 5 predicted proteins | sample UN3MG_FD_202239 | JGI IMG/M metagenome (GOLD analysis project Ga0307380, IMG submission 202239) | Soil microbial communities from Risofladan, Vaasa, Finland - UN-3 | ecosystem: Environmental > Terrestrial > Soil > Coastal area > Acid sulfate soil | place: Finland: Risofladan, Vaasa | collected... | reverse complement strand
GCGATAATGGCTGGCGAGAACAACATCTTGCTTGAGGTCAAGAACCTGAAGATGTACTTCCCCATCAAGCGCGGGGTCTTCCAGAGGCGCGTCGGAGACGTCAAGGCCGTGGACGATGTTAGTTTCTTCATTCGACGTGGTGAGACCTTCGGCCTCGTGGGCGAGAGTGGGTCTGGCAAGACCACGGTGGGGCGGTGCATACTGCAGCTCTATCGTCCAACCGGCGGCGAGGTCATCTTTGAGGGTGCGGACCTTACCACGCTGAAGGGCCAGAAGCTCCGAGCGATGCGACGCGAGATGCAGATGATCTTCCAGGACCCATACGCTTCCCTCAATCCTCGCATGACGGTGGGTGGCATCATCGGTGAACCCCTGGAAGTGCATGGCATGGCCAGGGGGAAGGCCAAGCGAGAGCGAGTGCAAGAACTGCTCAAAGTCGTGGGGCTCAACCCATATTTCGTCAATCGTTATCCTCACGAGTTCAGTGGCGGGCAGCGCCAACGGATCGGGGTAGCCAGGGCCCTGGCGCTGAACCCGAGTTTCATCGTCGCGGATGAGCCGATCTCCGCCTTGGACGTGTCGATTCAAGCGCAGATCATCAACATGCTGGAAGACCTCCAGTCAGAATTGGGGTTGACCTACCTGTTTATCGCTCATGACCTCAGCGTGGTGCGGCACATCAGCGACCGCATAGCTGTGATGTACCTGGGTAAGATCTTTGAGATCGCTGACAAGGATGAGCTCTACAAGAACCCGCTGCAGCCCTACACACAGTCTCTGCTGTCCGCTGTCCCTATCCCCGACCCAGTCGTGGAGGAGACGAGGAAGAGGATCATCCTGGTGGGCGACCTACCCAGTCCGGCGAACCCTCCGGTAGGCTGCAACTTCGTGACGCGGTGTCCTGTGAAGATGGATGTCTGCGAGGGACAGGAGCCGGAGTTCAAGGAGATTTCCCCGGATCACTGGGTGGCGTGCTGGCGCGTGAACTGACGAGCGTGTGAACCTGCGGGCCACGAGATCGGTATGGTACGAGAGGGATCCTGCCCATTGGCAGGACGTGTAGGCGTCCTGTCGCGCTGAGGGGGCACCGGAAGGGATCTTGATTTGCTGCCATACATGATCCGAAGGTTGCTGATTCTTCCCGTAGTCGTTTTCCTCGTTACGCTCATCCTCTTCTCCCTGCTGTGGCAGCTCCCTGTGGAGTTGCGCGCCAGGGTCTACATACCGACGACCAACCGGTTCCTCTTGCCAGAGGAAGAGGCAGCGCTGGTCGAGAGGGCGATCCGCATCCACGACCTGGACAAGCCGTGGCCCGTCCAGTATGTGTCCTGGCTGCGCCTCCTCCTGACAGGCAATTGGGGGTATTCGCCGGTCTGGCAACAGCCGGTGCTCGAGGGTCTGCTCCAGCGGGCGCCTGCCACTGTTGAGCTACTGTTGGCTTCCATGGTACCCTGTATCGCGCTGGCTGTCTTTCTGGGAAGCTCGGCGGCGCGCTACCGCAGGCGATTGCCCGACCACGCTATCCGGACAGCCACCTTCCTGGGGTGGGCCTTCCCGTCGTTCGCCCTGGGCCTGATCCTGATGAATGTGTTCTATGCCTGGCTGGGATGGTTTCCCCCCGAGCGGCTGAGTGTCTCGGCCGGGGCTGTCGTGCACTCCGCTCAGTTCCAGAGCTACACCGGTATGTACACAGTCGACGCCCTACTGAATCTGGACCTCAGGGTGTTCTGGGACGCCATCCGGCACCTCATCCTGCCTGCCTTCGTTCTGGGCTTGGCGGAATGGGCCTTGCTGACCAGGATCATGCGCTCCTCGATGCTGGATGTCCTGAGGCAGGACTATGTAACCACAGCCAGAAGCAAGGGGGCGCCCGAAAGCCAGGTTATTGATCGCCACGTGCGGCGCAACGCGCTGCTGCCAGTGATCTCAACTGGTGGCGTGGCCGTAGGGTTGCTGATGAGCGGGGTGGTCGTCGTGGAGAACGTGTTCAGTATCAATGGCATCGGACGCGCAGCGGCAGATGCTATGGCCTCGACTGATATTCCAGTCGCCGTGGGTTTTGCGGTCCTCACCTGTACGGCGACAATTGTGGCCAGCCTTGTCGCTGATCTGCTGTACACGCTCGCAGATCCAAGAGTCAGGCTCTACTAGAGGGGGCGCCACTAGCGTATGGAGGGACTGGAGAGGCGGCGTCACGGGGACCTGCATAGTCGTCTAGCACATCTTGATCTCTACCACCATTCTCTGCGGCTCCTGGGCCAGAAGCTGGTGTCGAGCAGCGATGCCGATTCCACTTCCTCCTCAGGCACGCTATACGAGCGGTCGCTTCAGCTTGGCGCGGACTGCTCAGTGGCCCTTCGACGTGTGAGGGAGCGTCTGGAGCCCGAGGACATGGGTTCATGTGAATCCGCCCTCACGATGATCGACTTGGCAGTGCAAAGAGCATCCCAGGCGAAGGGACATACGCAGTTTCTGATCAATGTCTGGCGTGTGGTTGAGGCCGTGGAGAAGTTGCTCGATACGGTTGCCTTGAAGTATGGCTACACGACTCTTGCAGAGAGAGCTGCGTCCGGAAACGCGCCCGCCGCTGGGACCGGGGCTGCACCGTTCGCACCAGGCTTTGGGCGGCAAGGCCAGGTCATGGCGGCAGAGGCGGAGACTCTTTGGCCGGTGTCTGTCCCAGTTCTTCGTGCTGTCCCTCGCTGGCGTGCCAAGCGCCTCCTGAGGCCTGGATTGCTGCTGGGCACAGTGATAATCATGTTCTTCGTGGCCGTGGCCATCACGGCGCCCATTCTCGCTCCTCCCGAGGGAGACGACCCATATACTATGCCCAGGTCCAGTTTCCGAGCTCAGCCTGAACCGCCTGGTCCAGGGCACCCGCTGGGCACGACAGAACAGAGCTTTGACGTGTTCCACGGCTTGGTGTGGGGCACGCACGTTGCTTTTCGGCTAGGGCTCTCCGTCACGATAGGCAGGGCGATCATAGGAGTGCTCGTGGGACTGATCGCGGGCTACTATGGCGGCTGGCTGGACGCCGTGATCATGCGCGTCACAGATGCCTTCTTGGCCTTTCCTGTCGTGCCTGCGACCCTGGTGATGCTAACCTTCTTCGGGCCCTTGCGGCTCGGAAGAGTCGGTGCCGGTAGCGGCGTTGACTCGATCATTGTCCTTTCGCTGATCGTGTTTGGGTGGATGCAGTACGCTAGGCTCGTGCGAGGAAACGTTCTCCTCGAACGTTCCAAGCAGTATGTGGAAGCAGCAATCACAATTGGCGCCCGGGGTGTGCACATTATGCGAAGGCACATCCTGCCCAACGTGCCTCAAGGGCTCTTCGTGCTCATAGCTTCCGACATCGGGGCGATGGTGGTGCTGTCTGCGGTGTTCACCTTCCTTGGCCTGTCGGGTCGTCGAGGCCTTGCCGATTGGGGTTGGATGATAAACATCGGGCGAAACTGGATCGTAGGGACGCCCTCCAACGCTTTCCAGTATTGGTACACCTACCTGCCGCCGATAGCGGCCATTGTACTGTTCTCGGTGGGATGGAATCTTGTTGGCGACGGGCTACGGGATGCGCTGGATCCGCGGGCGGAATAGTCGCGGCTGTGAGTGGAGGGCAATGCTGCCCCTGCCCTGCCGCGGTGAAGGCGCTCCCGGGGCTGTGCGGTTATCACAAGGGCATGCCCACTCGGCAGGAGCGTCGTCAAAGGCGCGTTGTCCGTGGATATCCTGCCTGCACTTACTACTCCATCCCTTCCTGTACGCAGGAGTCAGCCTAGAGTGAGCAGGTTGCGGACCGAAGAGGGCAAGTTGGCGTTCTTTCTGCTCATGGTGATGATGCTGAGCATCGCCTGGAGCATAGAACTTGCAGACTGGGTGCAGGGCCTGTACGTTGTGGAGTGGACAGCCTTGGGCGGGCTCGCGCTCGGGTTCCTCATGACCAGGCTTGGTTGGCCGAGGTTGCTGGGGCACCTGGTGAGCTCGATAGTCGGCGCACTGCTAGTACTGGCCGTCGTGGGCAAATTCGCGGGCCCGGCACTTGGTTGGAGAGACGGCGTCAGCACGGTGGCATATCACTTTGACGCCTGGCTGGGGGCAGCACTATCCGGGAAATCCAGCACCGACGCCGTGACCTTTGTGCTGTTGGTGACTCTACTGGGGTGGTGGATTGGGTATACCAGCGCCTGGATGGTGTTCGGAGCCCATAAGGTGTGGCAGGCGCTGGTGCTCAGCGGAGCTGTCATGTTGCTGGTAGCCTACGCCAGCCCACCGGAAGTAACTCCCTTTTTCGCGCTATACGTTCTCTGCGCTCTGCTGCTGGCCATCCGGTTGTACGTCTTCACTGAGGAACAGTCCTGGACGCGGCACCGAGCGCGTTATGACCGCGATATCTCTCTGGCTTTCTTGCGCGACGGAGGGGTCTTCGTTCTGGCGATCCTGGTGGCGGTGTGGATCGTGCCTCTGCTGTCGTCGAGCTCAGCGTTGGCTGACCTTTGGGCACGCTTCGAGAGTCCCTGGCGTACGGTGGGGGATGAGTGGAACCGACTCTTCTCGGGCGTTCTTGGCTACAACAGAGGCTATGAGAACGTCCCCTTTGGTGACCACCTAGCCCTTGGTGGCCCCATTGACCTGGGCGAGAACATTGTGATGTGGGTGGAGACCAACGGACGTCGCTACTGGCGAGGTGCCATCTACGACATGTACTCTGGCACTTCCTGGGCGAACACCGACTCCCAAAGCGCTGTCGTCCCGGCCAACCGCGATCTCCCAGTCGACGCGCTGTACGAGTTGCGCCACATCGTGGAGCAGACCGTGGTTCCCAGTCGGTCGGGAGTGAGCCAGGTGTTCTACGCAGGGCAGCCCGTGAGTGTTGACGTACCCGTCGAGGTCAGCTTTGACTTTGTCGACGCCACCGGTGACGAAGGACGAGATCCTTGGTCTACGCCGGCGTCGGTGTCCCTAATCAAGACTCGCATAGCGGTCAACGTTGGCAGGCCCTACGGGGTCTTTTCGTCGATGTCCATTGCGGACATAGAGAGTCTCAGGCAAGCTGGGAGCACCTATCCCGAGTGGGTTACCAGGCGCTATCTGCAGCTTCCGGCTACCGTCACCGGACGGGTCAAGATCCTCGGCCAGGAGATCGTCTCCAAGGACAGGAACGCCTATGATCGAGCCGTTGCCATCCAAGACTATCTCCGACGCACGATAAGGTACCGGGAGGACATCCAGGCACCTCCCCAGGACCGAGATGCCATCGACTATCTGCTGTTCGAGAGTCGCGAGGGCTACTGCAACTACTATGCCTCGGCCATGGTGGTGTTGGCCCGGGCGGTGGGCATCCCCGCGCGCCTGGCTGTAGGGTATGCGGGGGGGGAACCAGACGAACAGTCCGGGCGGTGGGCGGTGCGCGAACGAGACAGCCACGCCTGGGTGGAGGTCTACTTCCCTCGCTATGGTTGGGTGGAGTTCGAGCCCACGGCCAGCGAGCCGCCGATCATTCGCGCGGAAAGCCGCGAGGACGAGCGGTTGGAGACGCCGGGCGGGGGGATCGAATCGCGTCTGGATCGTGACCTGGATAGGTTAGAGAACGAGGAGACGGGTTTGCCTGGCGTCCCAGTGGCCACTACAATCGGCCAAAGGTCTGCGTGGCCCCTGGCAGCCATCGCCGTGTTGGCAGCTGGTGTTGGCGCAGGTGCAGTCACCTGGCGGCAGTTGAAGAGGAGGAGGGCGGAGGACGTTTCCAGGGTGGGAAGGATCTACCGGCGGATGTGCGACTACGCCCGCCTGGCAGGCGCGAAGGGCGCGGCACACCAGACCCCTTACGAGTACGCAGCACTGGTGGCACAGCGCATACCACAGACGACGCCCTACGTGCAGCAGATTGCCACCGCCTTTGTGCGCGATCGGTTTGGCCCTCCCACGGTAACCAGAGAGGGAGAGATGGCCGCAGAACGGGCCTGGGGCACACTGCGACCCATTGTCTTGCGCAGGCTGGTGACGAGGATTCCTGGACTGGTGCTCTCCGCTTGGCGCTGGCGCCCTTAGTGTCGAAACGGTGGGATGAGGCACGAACGTGGGCGAGAAACGGTCAGTTGAGGGCTCGGGGAAAGGCTTGATCGGCGAAGTGCGTTCCATCTTGAGGGGCCTGGTTCCATGGATCATACTGGCGCTGCTCAGCTTGGGTCCTCTCCTGGTCTGCGCTCTGATTGGTCCAGTCCAGGTTGGAACCAGCCTTGGGCAGAAGGCAGCGCCTGACTGGAGCCGTGCGCTGCCGGTGGGGGGCGAGTTCTACGGTGCGGACAGTGGGGCACCGTTGGTAGTTGACGACCAGGGTCGGGTACACCTCGTCTGGGCGCTACGTTTCGAGGCACGCAACTACGATCTTCGCTATCTCCGGCTCGATCCGCAGGGTCTGGTGGAGGACCAGCATGACCTGAACCTTCCGCTCTATCAACCGCGGAGAGTGCAACTCGTGTCTGGGAGCGACGGCCTGATCCATGCCTTTCTCCTGGCCTCCGCTGCGGAGGGCGCGCCATCCAGCCTGTTCCATCTCACCCTCACTGACGCTGGTCAACTGAGCACTGCGCCCTCCATGCTGTCCTCGGAAACAGATCAGTGTTTCGAATACGATATTGCAGCGGACTCGTCCGGGCCAATCCACGTTTTCTGGACGGAGGGGGCTGGCGCCCAGCGGGACCTGTACTACCTGGACCTTGGCCCGGAAGGGCAGGCCAAACTGCCTCCGAGGATGGTGGGGCGAGGCGTGTCCCGTCCTGTGGCAGCGACGGGCCCAGATGAGGTGCTCCACGTGTTCTGGGAAGAGCCCGGCGTCAATGACGATACCGCGGAGTTGCACCACGCGGCAGTGGAGGGCACAGTGCCTGCTACTTTGTCGGGACCAAAGCTCCTGGACCTGCCGACGGGCAGTCTGTTCTTCCGCACAGGTCCTGTAGTTGCTTTCGACGCGGACTACGCCTATCTGGTGTGGACCGTGGAGTACCGGAGGGACATGTCGGCGCGGGCTATCTCAGCAGGCTGGTATAGCAGTTTCCCGCTGGCCTCACCGTCGTCCGCATCGGCGAGATCCTTCTACCTGCCCATGGACGAGAACCCCTCCTACGAAGCCCACGACTCACCCTTCAAGTACGAGTATCTGGTGCCATCGACAGGGGAGGCGGAGTTCGGTAGCGAGCGTGTCACGTCTCCCTTTGCCCTGGGCGGTCACGATGAGGCTGTAGTGACTTGCGGCATGACCATGATGCGGGGAGTCTCTCTCGAACACCAGATTGTCAACCTCATCTTCGGCGATGGGGGACTCCTGGGATACCAGGTGGCCGGCAACACCACTCACTGGTCTCGATTGTCCAGTTTGGTCGTTGATGCCGAGGGCAACCTGCATTTGAGCTGGGTAGATGGGCTGGAGCCAGGGCCGAGCGCAGTGTACTATGCTACCACCGCGCAGACCGTCCGGGAACGTGTGGACGGCCTGACCAGAGACGACCTGCTATCGGCGGGCCTGAATACGGTGTTCAGCACGGTGGCCGCCGCGACTGCCATTCCTCTGGCGGTATCGTGGGTGTTGCCGGCCATCATCTGGGCCTTCGTCGCGGGCCGCTTCACCGGGGGGCAGGGTTCCAGGGGTGCGAGGTGGTACGCGGCGCTGGTTTTCGCCGTCGTCATCTACCAGGCGAGCAAGCTGTACTTCAGCCCTGGATTGATGGAATATGTGCCGCTGTCAGCGTCGGTGCCCTTTCTACCCGTGGCGCTGTTTGCTGTGTTGCGTGTACTCGCCCCTGTGGGTATAGTGGGTCTGGCCACCCTGGGAGCCACTCTCGCTCTGGCTCGTACCGGGACAAGCAATCTACTGGCCATCACTCTGGTCTTCGTCCTCACAGACGCCTTCTTGACTCTGATGGCCTACGGTCCTGGTCTGGCCTTGCTGGCATAAGCCAGGGCTGGCAAGTCGCAGGGAGGGCGTGTGCCGCACCGCACGTTGCCGCAGAAGAAGAGTGCCAAGGTGCGATGATGGCCGTGGCGAAGCTCGTGCATGAGGTAGCGGCCCAACTGGGAGGATGTGGAAAAAGAACGTGGCAAGCGCCACTGGGCTGCCCCCCTTCGGCCCGGCTCAGGGCAGGCTTCGAAAAAGGCGGCGCTCTGATCTTGCACTGTCGTTCTGAGGCGCGAAGCGCCGAAGAATCTGAGAGGAGATTCTTCGCTTCGCTCAGAATGACACGGATAGTGCTTCCGCTGCTCGGACTATGCCCATTTTCGTCCTTGGCTGTGAATGCAACTCGCGGTCACTACTCAGGGTGCGTCCAGCGGCGAAGGCCATGGTAACGGCGGCGTAGGAGCGTCCAACATCGTTCTGGAACACTCTCAACTGGTTGACTTGACACTCGCGCTGACTCGTGCTATAATTGCTTTACCCAGGGAGGGTGTGGAAAGAGCGTAGCAGTCTCAAAGACGCGAGGAGACGCCCTCGCAGATGACCGACAATGGAGACGCCATCCCCAAGAACTGGTCATCCGGGACTCTAGCAGTACCCTGCGTGAGGGAGCTTTCCGGTCTCTCTTGGTCTTGAGAGGCGTGTCTCTGCGCCCTCTCTGGGTTACTGGCATTGACATGCATGCGAAGAGAGGAGGTGAGTACAGCCACATAACCATGGCCTGGTGATCGGTACTTATACAAATCAAGCGTTCAATAGGAGGAAAGAGATGCGTAAGAACAAGAGATGGCTGTTGCTGGCGAACGTGGTGATCGTACTCATGTTGGTCGCCAGCGCATGCGGCACCCCTGTGGCTCCGCCTCCGGCGGAGACACCTGCCCCTGGCGAGACGCCGGCCCCTCCGCCTCCGGAGGAGACGCCTGCGCCACCTCCGCCGATGGAGATCAAGAACCCCGATTCTCTGATCGAATGCACCATCGGGGAGCCGGACTCGCTGGACCCGGCCTATCAGTATGACACGGCCAGCTACGAGATCCTCTTCAACGTCTACGAGGGCTTGATATGGTACGCGCGGGAGAGCTATACCGAGTTCGTGCCTGTCCTGGCTACCGACATGCCAGAGGTCTCCGACGACCTGCTCACCTACACCTTCAACATCCGTCAGGGGGTAAAGTTCCACGAGGGCGGTGAAATGACGCCTGAGGACGTGGCCTACAGCTTCTGGCGGACGATGATTCAGGACCGCTCAGGTGGACCGGCCTGGGTGGTTCTGGAGCCCTTGACCGGCCAATATGCCATCAACGACATAGCCGACGAGATGGGCGACCAGGCGGCCTGTGAGTTCATCAAGAGCAGCGTGGTGCCGGACAACGAGAACTGGACGGTCACCTTCCACCTACCCAAGCCCTTCGGCGCCTTCCTGAACGTCGTCGGCAGCGGCTGGGGCCTGGTCCTGGACAAGGAGTGGGTGACCGAGCAGGGCGGCTGGGATGGCGACTGCGCCACCTGGCGAGACTTCAACGATCCCGAGGACGTGGAGAGCGAGCTGTACAGCGCCTGCAATGGCACCGGCCCCTACATGTTCGACCACTGGACGCCGGGCGAGGAGATCGTGGTCGTCCGCAACGACGACTACTGGTTGACCGAGCCGTTGTGGGAGGGTGCGCCGACGGGGCCTGCGGTGGTCGAGCGCGGCGTGATGAAGTACATGACGGAGTGGGGCACCCGCCTGGCGGCCTTCGAGGCCGGGGACTGCGACAGTGTGTACGTCCCCCGTCAGTATGTCAGCCAGATAGACCCGCTGGTGAAGGAGCAGTGGGATGCCATCGACACGTCGGATCCCAGCAAGATGACCATCCTCAATGAGAATGGCATCGCCCGGTCCTTCATCAACATGCCGTCTGTGGCCTCCCAAGACGTCTTCTTCAACCAGAACATCAACGTCGAGGGCGGCAACCCCTATATCGGCAGCGGCGCGCTGGACGGCGACGGCATACCGCCCGACTTCTTCTCGGACATCCATGTGCGCAAGGCCTTCAACTACTGCTTCGACTGGGATACCTACATCGAGGAGGCGTATTTGGGCGAGGCCATCCAGCGCAGGGGCCCCATCATCGCCGGTCATATAGGATACAACCCGGATTCCGAGGTCTTCTCCTACGACCTGGCGAAGTGCGAGGAGGAGTTCAAACTGGCCTGGGACGGCGCCGTGTGGGACACCGGGTTCTACCTGGTCTCTACCTACAACAGCGGCAACGATCAGCGGCGCACGGCGGCTGAGATGATAGAGGGCGCCGTCGAGGGCATCAACCCCAACTTCTCGGTCGCAGTGCTGGACGTGCCGTGGCCAACCTATCTGGACGAGATGACGGCCAGCCGGCTACCGTTCTTCATCATCGGCTGGATCGAGGACTACCATCACCCGCACAACTGGGCGATACCGTACATGAGCTCCTCGGGCACCTGGGCCATGTTCCAGGGCCTGCCGCAGGAGCAGTATGACCGGTACGATGCCAAGATCGCGGAGTGCCTGGCCATACCCTTCGAGGATGCCGCTCCCTGCTATGAGGAGTTGCAGGGCATGGCGGTGGAAGATGTCCTGGACATTTTCTTGACGCAGAACACGGAGCGCCACTACGAGCAGCTGTGGATAAAGGGATACTACCAGAACCCGATCTATCCAGGGCCCGGGTGGGCGTACAGGTTCACCAAGGAGTACTAAGCCTGGGAACCTGGACCATGAGCAGTGGGGCAAGGACCGGGCCACCGGTCCTTGCCCTCGTCTTGAATCCTGGTCCCAGGGGTGCGCGCCACGTACCGTCCCCTCGGCGAGGGCACGCGCACTGGTCTTGCACGGAAGCCCCAGCGCCTCTGCGACTTCGGTGCAAGACCACTGGGGAGGTCGGGGTCAGTCAGAGCTGGCCTGCAAGAAGAGCTCAGCGGCCTCGCACGGGCGGCTTGACGTCGCCGATGCTCGCGTGACCAGATAGGAATACCAAGGCTATACAATACCGCTCGGCCCCGGCACAGGAGATAGAGGGTGTATGCTGGGAGGCACTCTCTTGGTGCCGGGTGGTGGAGAGGAGACGAGTAGACCATGATCGCCTACGTCATCCGCAGATTGCTGATCCTGCCCATCATCATCTTTGGGGTGACTATTCTGATCTTCGGGATGATGTCCTTTCTGAGCCCAGGCCAGCGGGCGAGCCTGTACGTTGCGGCTATTCCGAGGGGTGCGGGTTCGATGGATGAGATCATCGAGAAGTACGGCCTGGATGACCCGATCTACGTCCAGTACTTCCGCTGGCTGAACGGCGTCTTGCACGGGGACCTGGGATTCTCCAGGGTGGGCAAGGCGTCTGTGCTGGACACGATCAAGAGGTACATACCGGCATCTTTTGAGCTGGCTATGTTGTCGGCAGTACCGCTGGTTTGGATAGGCATACAACTGGGGGTGATCTCGGCGCTGAATCACAACAAGGTGATCGATCAGCTGCTGCGGGTATTTGCCATCATTGGCTGGTCGTTTCCAACGTTTGTGTTTGGGTTGCTGGTGTTGATGATCTTCTATGCGAAGCTGCAGTGGTTCCCAGCGGGGAGACTATCGGACTGGGCAAACCAGGTGGTGTTGTCGCCGGCGTTCACCCAGTACACGGGCATGAACACCATAGACTCCTTGTTGAACTTGCGGCTGGACATTTTCTGGGATTCGATCAGGCACTTGATCCTTCCGGTGATCACCCT
>Ga0307380_10010466_pt1 | contig 11687 bp, 9 predicted proteins | sample UN3MG_FD_202239 | JGI IMG/M metagenome (GOLD analysis project Ga0307380, IMG submission 202239) | Soil microbial communities from Risofladan, Vaasa, Finland - UN-3 | ecosystem: Environmental > Terrestrial > Soil > Coastal area > Acid sulfate soil | place: Finland: Risofladan, Vaasa | collected... | reverse complement strand
TACCTCAAATATTCTGATAAAATTTTTATTGTCTTATTCATCTCTTCTTCTGTACCTACAGTAAATCTTATAAACTTTTTCTCCAAGCCCGAAAACTCTTCATTCCATGCGGGAAATGTATAAATACCATTTTCTTTTAAATTTCCCCATATCCTTTCCGCATCTTCTTTATTTTTAAACTCCACCAATACGAAATTTGCGTAGGAGTTATATGGCTTTAATCCTATTTGTTTTATTTTCTCAATAAATTTACCTCTGATTATTTTTATCTCTTTCCATATTTCTTCATAATAGCTTATATAATCTATAATTTTTTCTCCGAATTTTTCCGCTATTCTATTTACATTGAAAATTTGCTTTAAAGATTCTAATTTTTTTATATTTTCAGAAGCAGAAATGGCGAAACCAAGTCTCAAACCTGCTAAACCAAAATTCTTAGAAAAACTTCTTAGTACAATTAAGTTATTAAACTCATCTATTAAGTCTACAATGGTTTCTCCCAAATATTCGTAATAGCATTCATCAACAGCCACTATTCCTCTCGATTCCTTTAAAATATGGATTATTTTCTCCCGGGGAATTTTGCTGCCTGTCGGGTTGTTAGGATTACATATCCATACTAAAGAAGCCTCTCTTAACTGTTGAACAGAATAATTAATTGTATACAGCCCATTCTCCAAGCAGCCAACCAAGACTTTTTCTGAACCTTCTCTGTTGGCAGCTATCTCAAACTGAGAAAAAGTGGGAATAGGAATAAGTATTTTTCCTTTCCAAACCCTGGTAATTAAATCAATGATCTCATCTAAACCATTGCCAGGTAAAGTGTTCTCCTTTTTAACTTTTACATATTTAGCAAATTTCATTCGAAGTTTATGGTAATTCCCTGAAGGGTAAAGATTTACTTTTTTTACCTCATCTTCTAATTCCTTACATAATTTTCCTGGGGGAGGATACTTTAGATAAGAAATATCTAAAACTGTCTTTTCTTTCATTTAAATTTTCCTTTTACTATTTTATTTTCTATCTGCATTAAATACATTGTCCTAAATCATTACGTTTAATAATTTTTTTTTCATATGCTACATTCCCGTTTATAATTACATATTCTATTCCTTCAGGCGGAGATGCACATACATTTTTACCAAACTTACTTTCATCAATTATATTTTCTAAATTAAATATAGTAATATCTGCATCTTTTCCTTCCTGCAAACGTCCTTTATTAAATAATTTTAATCTCTTTGCTGGAATTAGAGTTAATTTACTAATACCCTCATTTAAGTTAATCCATTTTTTCTCTCTTATTATATCCCCTAACAGTTTGGCTGGTGTTCCAGAACTTCGAGGGTGCCCCATTAAGTCACCTGTTATAGCATCCCTTGTCATTTGACCATCACTTATTAAAGTTATTAAAGGATCCTGAATTGCTCGTCGAATATCATCTATAGGGATAGCATTATGACAAGCTACTATTGTATCTTTGTGTTCAGCTCTCAGAGAATCAAATAATTCAGAATTGCATCTCTCTCCATTGTGTGACCCTGTTAGAATCTCAACGTCATTATATTTAAAATTATATTTTTTTATCCATCCTTCATCAAACACTGTAGACTTTATAGAAGTACCCCAAGTATCATAGGGATAAACGTCAGCCGCGATATCTAAACCTTCTTCAAGAGCTTCGTGAATTAACAATAGAACTTCCTCCAAAACATTTTTTCCGTTATCTTTTCCATATACATTTGCAGCTAAATGTGATATTTCGACTCTAACTCCGGTTTCCCTTGCTATTTCTATTATCTCTTGCACTGTTTCTAAAGCCCTCTGAGGGTAATCATATCTCATATGAACTGCAATAAACTTACCAAATTTTTTAACAATTTTAGAAATCTCGATTACTTCAACAGTTGATATTCCAGGAGAGTATTCAAGACCAAAAGATACTCCTAAAGCTCTATTAATCATCTCCTTTTTCACCATATTTTTTAGTTTTTCTATCTGGTTTTTAGTAGCATTTTTATATTTATCTATACCTATAATTTCACGTAAGCTACAATATCCTACTAGTGTCCCATAATTGATTGATAACTTATTCTTGGTAATTTTATCTAGATATGGTTCAATAGGATAGGCACTAAATCCACAATTCCCACCAATCATTGTTGTAACGCCAGTTCTTAACAATACTTTCGAAGTTTCAATGGGTAATGGATAATCCTTATCTTTCAATTTAGAAAATTTTATAGAATCTTCGTGGGTATGTAAATCTATAAAACCTGGCGTCACTATCAATCTGGAAGCATCAATTTCTTTACTTCCTTTTAATTTCTCATGAGATAATAATTTTATTACCCCTCTTTCTATGCCAATATTTATTACATCATCAGTTTTAGATTCCACATCAATAACTTCTCCTTCATTAATAACTAAATCATAGTTGTTCATTATTTTATCTCCTAAAATTTCCTAATAAAATCTTTGAAATTCTTGTATAGCTTTATTTAACATATTTTTATCAGACATAACTTGATACGCTGTTAAACCCAATAACTTAAATCCCCTTATTAATGTTTTATCTGCTTCTTTAGAAAACGACTCCTTCAAGTAAAGTCTTTTGTATAAGGCAACACACTTCTAGGTGCTACTTTAACAGTAGGATGCAAAGAAGGAATTAAATGTTTCTTTTTTTTGTTTAAACACTTTATCCTATCCCGGGAATTTCTAATTTTTTCTCTAACATACCAAGAAACTTGGTAACCACGGAAACCATTAATAGATATATTGCTCCTACTACTAGAAAAACTAAGGTATATTCAAAATAACGAGAAGCAATTATTTTTCCTGCCCCGGTGAGCTCTACACAAGTAACCATAAAAGCAAGTGAAGAATATTTCACTAAATAAATAATTTCATTGGAACAGCCTGGAATAGACCGTCTTAAGGCCTGAGGGAGAATAATATATAAAATTGCCTTAAACTTGTTCATGCCTAAGGCTTCAGCAGCCATCATCTGACCGCTTTTAATCGATTGGATAGCTCCTCTTACATATTCAGAATGATATGCTCCACTGCAAAGAATAAAAGCTATTATTGCTGCCGCGAAAGGAGAAAAGAAAATACCTATAGAGGGGAACCCAAAATAGAGAATAAAAAGTTGTACTAGTAAAGGTGTACCACGAAAAAATAACGTATAAATAATACAAAAAGAGGAAATAAGTCTATTCCCGTATACCCGCCCTACAGCTATTAGAATCCCCAAAATTAGTCCCAAAGGAATTGATGCGACTATCAATTTAAGAGTAACTACTGTTCCTTCTAATACAGGGGGTAAAAGTATCTCTCGAATAAAATTAATATCGCTCATTTTTCTTCTTCCGACTTTCCGTAAAGTTCAGTTATTTTACAAAGAAATTGTCTGGTTCGCTCATGATTCGGATCAGTAAAAAGTTTATAAGGGATCCCTTGGTCTATGATCCTTCCACCCTCCATAAATATAATCTCATTTGCTACTGAACGAGCAAAGCCCATTTCATGGGTTACCACTACCATAGTCATCCCGCTAAGAGCTAATTTTTTTATTACTTCTAACACTTCCCCGATTAATTCCGGGTCAAGAGCAGAAGTAGGCTCATCAAAAAGCATCACTTTGGGATCCATAGCCAAAGCTCGGGCTATAGATACTCTTTGTTTTTGTCCACCCGAAAGTTGTGCTGGATATAAATCAGCTTGCTTTTCCAAACCAACTTGCCTTAATTCTTCTATTGCTTTTTCTTTAGCCTCTTTTTTATCTATCTTTTTTACTCTAACTAAGCCTATTTCCACATTTTTTAAAGCAGTTAAATGATCAAATAAATTAAAATCCTGAAAAACCATACCCATTTTCTGACGAAATCGGTTAATATTTTTCTTAGTCTGAGTTACTTCTTCGTTTTCTAACCAGATTTTGCCCTTATCCGGAATAGTTAATTGATTAATACATCGCAAAAGAGTGCTTTTTCCGCTCCCCGAAGGACCGATAATAACTTTAGTCTGTCCTTTTTTAATTTCAAAAGAAATCCCTTTTAATATCTCTTCTTTTCCGTATCTTTTATGTATATCTTCTACACGTAATACAAGATTTTTATCTTTCTGCATCTTATTTAAAACTCACTTCCCCTCTCTCCGTAACCAGGAATACTCACTTTATTTTCTAAAAGATCAAGAATTTTCACTCCGCCATAAGTTAAAATTATGAAAATTACTGCACAGGTAAGAAACATGGGCATAGGTTTATAAGTCCGGGTAGCAATAAAATTCGCCCTGGTTAATATTTCCATTACCCCTATAGCATAGGTAATTGCTGAATCTTTTAAAAGAATAGCATATTCATTAGACCAGCCGGGAATAGAAATCCGCAAAGCTTGGGGTAAAATTATATACAAAATTGCCTCAGATTTCTTCATTCCTAAAGAACGAGCAGCTAACATCTGCCCCTCACCGAGTGATTGTATGCTTCCTCGAAAAATCTGTGATTGATAAGCGGCACTTCGTAACCCTAAAACTAAGATAGCAGCCGTAAAAGCAGGTAAATTTAGTCCCAAAAAGGAAAATAATCCAAAATAAAAAAGAAAAAGAAGGACTAAAACCGGAAGTCCCCGGAAGAACCAGACATAAAGAGAAATTAGAGCAGATAAATATTTATTCCCGTAAACTTGACCTACCGACATGGGAATCCCTATTATAAAACCCAGGCCTAAAGCCCCGCCTACCAATCCAATAGTTATCGCACAGCCTTTAAGTAAATAAGGAAGAGATTGATAAATTAAGGCAAGATTTTCATTCATGGTTGTTATTCTCACTTTCTTAACCAAATAAAGGTGGAGAAATAACCTAAAGATAAGAATACGTTTTCTCCACCTTTATTATATCTTTTATTCGCTAAAATATTTAATAATCAACTCATCCCATTTAGCTGACTTTTGTAATTTTTCTATTCCTTCATTGAGTATTTCTTTCAATTCTTTATCTTCTTTTCTAACTGCTACCGCATATTTCCATTCGCTTTTAATTAGCCCCACAATCTTCATAGCTTGTCCTTTTCTAATGGCATCTTCCGCCATGACATCGTCCATCATTGCCGAATCAATTCTTCCATTGACCAAATCTTTAACCGCCGAGGAAAACGTTTCATACAGCTTTAGATTATCTTTTGGAAGTAACCCGGGTTCTATTAGATTGGTTTCCACCCATATTTCAGACTGAGTCCCGCTTTGACTTCCTACTATAGAGTCACCGCTTAAAGCAGCAACAATATTTAAATCTGAATCTTCTCGCACACAGACCGCTAGGTTAACTTCCCAATAGGGTATGGTAAAATCAACTACCTTTTCTCTTTCTTCCGAAATACCAATTCCTGAATAAATAAGGTCAATCTTTCTGGCTAATAAACTGGGAATTATACCATCCCAGGCTGTAGGCTGGTGTTTGACTTTAAAGCCCATTTGACTAGCGATCCAATCTAAACTTTCTACATCAAAACCAGCAGGATTACCTTTTTCATCTACATAAGCAAAGGGTGGAAAAGCAGGATCAATACCATTAATATATACTTTTTCTGCAGCCAATAAACTAGTGCTCCCTATATTAAGAAGCATAATCAATAAAGAAAAAATAACCATCAGTACTAATTTTTTATTTCTCATTCTTTTTTTCACCTCCTTCCTATATTTTATTTTTTTTCGAGTAAAAATAAGTTTGCTTTTTAATTTTTCTGTTATTTATGAATTTTATATTTATTTATTAAAATCTTTCTTTTTTACAAAATAAAAAAATATTAAAAACCTATTACTTCATTTATGGCCTGAATAAATCTTCGTTTCTTATAATTAGTTCCTATAGTAACTCGAGATCGAGTAGGAGGTAGACAATTAATTTATCTACCGTCCCCTCACACCACCGTACGTACCGTTCGGTATACGGCGGTTCACAAAGCACTACGAATATCACAATAACGATTTGTCAGGCTCATAAGCCCGAGGTTAGCCCAGTAGGTAATTGGTAGAGCACTATTTAAAGAATCACCTGCAATATGCCAGTAAGCTTTTCGGGTATTAGCTAAACTAAGAGCCGCCCATTCTGGAAGACCTAATTTAATTAGGTTACAATATTTAGTACGTATCTTCTTCCACTGTTTCCATAGACACATCCGCAATCTTCTTCTAATCCAACCCTCCAACATCTTTAGAATATAGGGAGTATCAGATAGAGAGAAGTATTGTATCCAGCCTCTTAAATAGAGATTTAGTCTTAAGATTCGTTTTATTATGTTTTGTCCATTGCTCCTTGAGGTTATCTGGCGAATTTTAATCTTAAATCTTTTGATGGTTTGAGGGGCTATGCGAATACGGATACGTTCGTGGTAATGGTACAGATTAAAACCTAAGAATTTTCTTTTATCAGATATGTCTACTGCACTCTTTTGTAAATTAACTTTTAGTCTTAGCTTGACTTTTAAGAAAGTAGTCATACTCTCCATTACCCTTTGGCCTGCTCTTTTACTTTTGAGGTAGATATTACTATCGTCCGCATACCTTACGAATCTATGGCCTCTCTTCTCTAGTTCTTTATCTAGGTCATCAAGAAGTATATTGGCAAGTAGAGGGCTTAAGGGTCCCCCTTGAGTTGTCCCTTCTCTGCTTTGAACTTTAACTCCGTTTACCATAACTCCTGATTGAAGGTAGAAACGGATTAGTTTTAGTATTCTTTTGTCTTTTACTTTACGGGCTACTCTGGCCATAAGCATATCGTGGTTTATATGATCAAAGAATTTCTCTAGGTCTAAATCTACTACCCACTGGTATCCCTCTTCTATATATTGTTTTGCTTTCTTTATGGCATCATGTGCCTTTCGGTTTGGGCGAAAGCCAAAACTAAAAGGAGAAAATCCGGGGTCAAAGATATCTGTCAGTATTTGTAGTAAAGCCTGTTGGATGAGACGGTCGATGACTGTAGGTATCCCCAATAGCTTCTTTCCTCCGTTTGGTTTAGGAATTTCCACCCGCAGGACGGGTTGAGGTTTATAGTCTCCTTTTAGTAGTTGTTCACGGATGGATACCCAATTTTGAGAAAGATAGGGTTTAAGGCTCTCTACTGTTAGGTTATCTATGCCAGGAGCTCCTTTGTTCTTTTCTACCCTCTTTAATGCCTTTAGCATATTTTGCTTAGATAGTACCTCCTCCATTAAATCGTTATTCTGTTCTCCGTGGGATTTACCTTTGGTTTGTGCCGGATACATATTCGGCTCTCCCTGATTAGTCGGCAGCTGCACCGCTTTCCTTTCAGGGTAGACTCTTGGTAGAGTTTTCTGCCTTCTTGATATGTTTCTCGAACTTACCATGTTAATCCCTCACTTCATGTTCAGCCCTTCACTGGTATTAACCAGCTAATATGGCTTCTGCTGACTTCTGACCAATTTAAGGTCAGACCTCCCTGGGTAAGAATAATAGCCTTCACCCCATCTACCTGCTACATCTACCACGCAATCTTTTGGCAGTATCGGATTTTGTTTTGGTTAGCAAACTCATCCAGATTGCATAGCCTTATATGCAGTTCGTGTTCCTCAGGCCGGAGCTTTGCCTACAGCTTCCTTCAGATTCCACCTCGCGATGGACACCCTTGCTGTTCAGCTAATAGTTGCTACTGCCAACCCCATAGCAGACTTTCACTGCCAAGCTATTACCCATGCCAGGCGCACTAAACAACCCACCCGCTTAGCGGGTGGGTTTAAGAGGTTTCTATAAAGGTGGAGAAATACCCTAAAGATAAGAATACGTTTTCTTCACCTTTATTATATCTTTTATTCGCTAAAATATTTAATAATCAACTCATCCCATTTAGCTGATTTTTTCAATTTAGCAATTCCTTCATTAAGCATCACTTTCAATTCTTTATCTTCTTTTCTAACTGCTATCCCATACGCTTCGCCAGTTTTAATTATTCCTACAATCTTTACAGCTTGTCCTTTTCTAATGGCATCCTCCACCATGACATCATCCATCATAGCCGAATCTATTCTTCCGTTTACCAAATCTTTAACTGCCAAAGAAAAACCTTCATATAATTTTAGATTATCTTTGGGAAGTATACCAGTTTTTACCAGATATTCTTCGATCCACTCTGCAGCAGTGCAGCCTCTCTGACTTCCTACTGTATATTTGCTACCACTCAAGGCAGCAATGATATTAAGGTCTGAATCTTCACGTACACAAAGTGCCTGGTTTATTTCCCAGTAAGGTATACTAAAATCTACCTTTTCCAGCCTCTCGGGAGTAATGGACATTCCCGAATAAACCATATCAATCTTTTTAGCTAATAAACTGGAAACTATACCATCCCAGGCAGTAGGTTGATGTTTGACTTCAAAACCCATCTCCTGGGCAATCCAATTCAGGCACTCCACATCAAAACCAGCAGGATTACCTTTTTCATCTATGTAAGCAAAGGGAGGATAATCAGCATCAATACCATTAATGTATACCTTTTTCTCTGCAGCCAATAAACTAATACTACCTGTACAAAGTACAATCAATAGAGAAAAAATGACCATCAGTACTAATTTTTTATTTCTCATTCTTTTTTTCACCTCCTTCCCCTTTAATTTTTTATTTCCGATAAACAGAGCAAGAAAATAGAGCTTCCTTCAATAATCTATTTTTATTTTTTAAATCTACATATCTATTCGACAAGAATTTTAAAAATCCTGCTTTATTTTCATAAAATTAAAAATATTTTTATAGATAAATATTTATTAAATTACAAGGGCAAAAAAAGTTTTTTACTCTGTTACTATTAATGGTAGTATGAAATTCGCTTTGCCGGCTCAAAAGGACTCTTTGCTTCCTTTAAAATATCTTTATACACCTCTAAATTTCGATCTTCAAGATGATCAAATATCATTGGGCTATTTGACCCATAAGTTACATGCTTTAGTGGATTGGGGTCTAATTTTGCAGATATTATCTCTTCTGTACCTCGAGCCTGGGCAAGTTTCTGGGCGATAGGGCTAATTATCATACTGCTTCCAAAATAATAATTATTTTCCGCATCTGCCCCTACAGAATTTACCGCTACAACATACACATGATTATCATAAGCTCTAGCCTTATTAGTCATATCCCATATCTCAAAACTTCGTAATAGTGCTGAAGGCCTGGTTATAATCTCCGCACCACGGATAGCCAAAACTCTGCTCAATTCAGGGAAATCACCATCATAACATATGATCATCCCAATTTTCCCCAATTTGGTTTCCACCACCACAGCTTCCTTACCGGGAGTAGTCCACCCGCCACCACCAAGCCTCTCATTGGGAAATGGGTGTGTCTTACGGTAAATCCCGGCAATTTCTCCCTCATCATTTATAAGTATAGAGCTATTCATAATTACATTTTTTTCTTTGCCTTTCTCATATATGGGAAGGACAACATGTACCTTTAATTCTCTGGCAAGCGCTCCAATTTGGTCGGTTTCGGGTCCGGGAATATAATTCAATAAATTATAGAACTCTTCAGGCGGCATACCGGGAGCAAATCCAGTAGTAATAGATTCCGGAAATACGACTAATTCAGCATTATGCTCTTTTACCGCAGCCTTAAGCCAAAAACTTATTTTTTCCAAATTATAATTAATATCATTTGGTTTAGCCGCAATTTGAACGGCAGCAGCAATAAATTCCTTCATATGTTCTCTCCTTCCTTTATATTAAATTAAAAGTGCCAGACTATCTTTATTATATACCCGGCACTTTTGTTTCTCTTTTATCTATTCTTCGTCAAAGGCAACAACCCTGCAAATGCTTGACTCTCCTCCCACAAAGCGCCAGGGGAAACATCCCACAACAGTTCTCTTGTTAAGAATTTTATTGATATCTCCTCCAAGGTTTTCTACATGAATTATATCAAGATGGAAAAGCTGGGTGTGCATTAATTGATAATGGTCGGGAGGGAATATCTCTTCAAGTCCTTTACCGTATTTTTCTCTTAAATACTCCTCACATTCTTTCGCTTGTACAGGCATCCAATCACGAATCTTGGTATTCATCGGATGATCGGCCGAACCACAGTCAACCCCTATCCACTTAATATCTATTTCTTTACACCAATCAGCAAACTCCATAGTAGGACCAGGATGTTTAATCATATATCTTACTTCATCTGCTTCCGGTTGGTCCCAGCTATAACGATGATAACCGGTATAGATTACCAATATATCACCTTTTTTTACTTCTACCCTTTCCATAATATCTTTTGAAGTATAAATTCCATAATCTTCAGCAATATCACTAAGGTCAACCACAGCAGCAGGTCCGACAAGGTCATCCAGGGGCACGCTTGCTATATCCCTGCCATGGGTACAGAAATGCAGTGAACCATCTAAATGTGTTCCTACATGGTTACTGGTGGTAATAAGCTGACCATTTGCTCCATTGGGAGCAAGCCTCTTAAAAAATTTAATTTGCAGTGGTTCGTAAGTGGGCCAAGCCGGAGTCAGATGGCTTAATGGTTGAGTTAAATCGTACATCTTCATATTTTCGAAAAATTTCATTTTTATTTCTCCCTTCTTTTTTTTAACTAAAATATTACTTTTTGTTTTTTTAATTCGTTAATTTTGGCATCATCATAATTTAAAAAACTTTGAAGAATTTCATCAGTATGTTCTCCAATCTTCGGGGCAGGATCTGTAACTATTTCCTCGGTTAATGTGGATAACTTTATCGGATTTCCTGCCACATATATTTTACCCATACCAGGCTGCTCGATTTGTATAATCATTTTTCTTGCCTTCACTTGTGGGTCATTAAAGAGTTTATCCACGGTATTAATGGCACTGGCGGGTACGCTGCCGGATTCGAAAATTTTTAACCATTCTTCTGTAGTCTTTTGAATAATAATTTCACCAAGGATGGGCTTTATCTTCTGGTAATTTTCTGTCCTTTTCTCGTTTGTCTTAAATTCTTCTACTTCCAGTAAGTCTTCACGATTAACTACTTTACAAAACCTTTCCCAAATCGCCTGATTACCACATGCAATGATAATCCACGAGTCCTTTGTTTTAAATCCGCCAAAAGGAGTAATGGATGGATGCCTTGAACCAATAGGACCAGGTACCTCTCCGCTTATGGCATACCTGGCGATGGCATTCTCAAGAACTGCAACCTGCCCGTCAAGCATAGCGACATCGACCATCTGACCTTTACCGGTAAACACTCTTTCATAAATCGCAGAAATAATTCCTATTGCCCCAAACATACCTGCAATAATATCACCGATTGATGACCCAACCCGGGTAGGCTCACCTCCAGGCTGGCCGGTTATACTCATAATACCGCCTAAAGCTTGGGCAATCATATCATAAGCAGGTCTTTCGGAGTATGGACCGCTATGTCCAAAACCGGAAACAGCTGCATAGATGACTCGAGGATTTATTTTGGATAAAACATCATAAGATAGGCCTAATTTTCTCGTAGTTCCTGGTCTGAAGTTTTCAAGGACCACATCTGACACTTTAGTTAATTCTTTTATAATCTGTTTCCCTTCAGATTTTTTTAAATCTATAGCTATGCTTTTCTTCCCCCGGTTCAAACTTACAAAATAAGCACTTTGCCCATTTTTGTAAGGACCAAAACTTCGGGAGTCATCTCCTGTTTCGGG
>Ga0307380_10010465_pt1 | contig 11687 bp, 12 predicted proteins | sample UN3MG_FD_202239 | JGI IMG/M metagenome (GOLD analysis project Ga0307380, IMG submission 202239) | Soil microbial communities from Risofladan, Vaasa, Finland - UN-3 | ecosystem: Environmental > Terrestrial > Soil > Coastal area > Acid sulfate soil | place: Finland: Risofladan, Vaasa | collected... | reverse complement strand
GCAACTTCAATCATCGAAAATGCCGAACTGGTTACTGCTGACAAAAAATTAAGACAATCCAAAAAAGTTGCTACTATCTGGTAAACAGAAAATAACCCCTTGTTTCCTTTGTTTTAACTTTCTCAACTCAAAACCCAAAACTCAAAACCCAAAACTTTATTCCAAGCCCTTAACTCAAAACTCAAAACTCAAAACCCAAAACTTTCTTCCAAGCCCTTAACTCAAAACTCAAAACCCAAAACCCAAAACTTTCTTTAACCGGGGTCTAATAAAAAATGAGAAACTTATAAACTGAAGATGTCCCGGAAATGTCCCTTGGCTGTTGAGGAAACAGGGTACCCGGCAGCCGATGTGGCAAGGTTTTTGGGTGTTAAACGAATGAGCGTTCACGAGGCCGTAATAAGGGGTAAGACACTATGTGCCGAGTACGCCCTTCTGGGGGCAGAAACGTGAATAACCTTACAAACCTGCCAGCGTCCCCCAGCGCCTATATGCCAGATCTCACTGTTTTTTTTAAAAATCATTGAAAGGAAGATGGAATATGATTTACACAATAAAAAAGATTATTAAGAAGTTCTTAAAACTCAGGACTCCTCCAGAGGGTGCTTTTCTTTCGTATCATTATCAGCGTCACAACCAACGGCGGCTAGAACATCTTGCCAGCTTGGGATTGAACATTGCTGGCTCTACCGTGTTGGAAGTAGGAGCTGGCATCGGGGACCATACAAGCTTTTTTATAGATCGGGGTTGCCAAGTCGTTAGCAGCGATGCGAGACAGGAAAATATAAAAATATTGCGTTCCCGATACCCTGATGTAAGGGTGTTGCATATAGACTTAAATAACCCTCCTGAAACATTTGATGAGGTATTTGACATCGTTTACTGTTATGGATTGCTGTATCATCTCAAAAATCCAGATAGAGGTATAGAATTCATGTCCCGTTGTTGCCGAAAAATGCTTTTCCTGGAGACTTGTGTTTCGTTTGGCGACGGAGATTCGCTTAATCCATGTACTGAGGATGCATTAAATCCAACTCAAAGTATATCAGGGGGGGGGTGTCGACCTACTAGAAGATGGGTGTATAACTATCTTAAGAAATACTTTAAATCCGTTTACCTGCCAATCACCCAGCCTAATCACGAAGAATTTCCTGTAGATTGGACTTTACCTCAACCTAATACCTCAATTTTGGCAAGAGCAGTGTTTATTGCATCGAGGGACAAAATCATTAATAAACTGTTGATAGAGGAGATTCCAATAAAACAGAGCAGACATTAACTCAGGAGGCATTATATAGTGAGTAATATTAATTTAGTCAACTTATTTCAAAAAGCCACTTTTTTTTCCAAGGGGACGCGATTTGAGAAACTAAGGAAAGTCCCAACAAAACTACTTTACTCGAAAATCTTAGAGGTGATTACAAAGCTGGATAAAAAAGCAATTAGGATTAGAGCCAAAACTTTTTGGGATGAGGATATGCTTGTAGCTATTCCGGAAAGAGTTTCATTAAGTATATATCGTTACGGATTTTTTGAGGAAGATTTAACAAAGATGATTTTGGAGTATTTGAAGCCTGGTATGACATTTTTCGATATAGGTGCACATTTTGGATATTTCACTTTGCTTAGTTCCGCTCTTGTCGGCAATTCAGGACGAACTCATTCTTTTGAGCCTACACCCAGCACATTCAATATATTAAAAGCTAATGTTTCAAATAAGGACAATGTAATTACAAACAATAACGCTGTGTTTTCTATGAGAAAAAGAGTTTTTATAAATGATTATGGCATTAAATATTCTGCGTTTAATTCCCTATACGATGCGAGATTACCGAAGGATGTTCTTGCAAAACTAAAAGTAAGAAAATATGAAGTTGAAAGTATTTCTATTGATGATTATGTGGAGAATAATGCAATTACACCTGATTTTATTAAAATAGATGCAGAAAGTTCAGAATTTGAAATTATTCTCGGTATGGAGAAAACTATTAATAAGTTTCACCCGATTATTACGATTGAAGTTGGAGATATGTGTGTGGAAGGTGTTCCCACAACTAAAGAACTTATAAATTTTCTTATAAACAGAGGCTATAAACCTTACGAATTTAAAGAGGGTGAAATTTTACAACATACTCCTAAGAATGAGCAATATAAGTATAACAATATACTTTTTTTACCAAACAAGCCATGTCAAAACGCCAGATCCTCATAAACGCAACCATGTCAGTAACGCAGATTGTAGTGATTAGCGTGGTACTATTTGTACTCTACAAATTTCTATTAAACACAATAGGTGTCGCGCAGTTGGGAATCTGGTCGCTTGTACTGGCAACGACATCGGTAACTCAAATTGCAAATTTTGGGCTTTCAGGTAGTGTTGTAAAATTTGTGGCAAAATATGTTGCCCGTGGCGAAGATGAAAATATCTCAGGCGTAGTTCAAACCGCAGCTCTTTCTGTAGCCGCATTTGGAGGTTGCGTTTTACTAATTGGCTATCCTATTGCCAAGTGGGTGCTTGGATTGGTCATTGAAAATCAACACCTTCCACTTGCATTGTCTGTTTTACCTTATGCCTTTTTAGCATTATGGAGTATGATGATTACCGGTATATTCCAAGCAGGCCTTGATGGATATCAGCGCATTGACCTCCGGAGCCTTCTTTTAATGGGCGGAGCAATCCTTCATTTGCTACTATGTTTCGTGTTTGCCCCGATATATGGACTTATTGGTGTAGCCTATGCCAGAGTACTGGTTAATGTGTTAATACTTATTAGCAGCTGGCTTTTACTAAAAAGATGTCTCCCAGTACTTCCTGTTTTTCCTTACAGGTGGAACAAAGGCCTGTTGAGGGAAATCATAGATTATGGTATAAACTTTCAGATTATATCAATAACCGCTATGTTGTATGATCCAGTTACAAAAGCACTTCTTAGCAAATTTGGTGGGTTGTCCATGGTTGGATATTATGAGATGGCGAGCAGAATGGTTCAACAGTTTCGCGCGCTTATCATATCGGCCAATCAAGTCCTTGTTCCTGCTATTGCGGATTTACATGAAAGGAATCAAAAACTTATTCAGGGCATTTATAAGGCATCCTATCGTTTGATTTTTTATATTGTACTGCCATTTCTTTCAATTATTATTGTACTTACGCCACTAATTTCTGAAATATGGATCGGTCATTATGAGAGCATATTTGTTTTTTTTGCTATATTACTTGCTGTCGGTTGGTTTTTAAATATATTAGCAGGCCCAGCATATTTTGCCAACTTAGGTACTGGTGATCTCCGCTGGAATACAGTGAGCCACGTGACAACAGCCGTGCTTAATGGGGGGCTGGGCTTGCTGTTTGGCATATATTATGGAGGTACGGGGGTTGTGATCGCTTTTGTATTTTCATTAGTTGCAGGAAGTCTTATCATACCTATATCTTATCACATCAAGTATAAGATTCCATTAAGAGAACTATTCCCAAGAGAAAGCATCATGGTAGGGTTAACGAGTGGAACAGGGATATTAGTTACCATGCTCCTGTATTATCAATTTCGCGCGTCGTGGTGCATTATGGCAGTGGCCAGCTTGGTTATACTGACATTTTCTTCTATCATATTTATTCCAATCTGGGTACATCCAATGCGAAAGCGCCTGACGGGATGGATCAATTATGAATTGTTAAATAAAAGGTAATCGGTGAACAGGTTAACGTATAGAGAGAGTCATTCCCCTCATTTTCACTATGTTGCCCCGGCAGGAGGATTGTTTGGGGACGCTATTATTCTCTTGATTTCCACTCTGACTTTCGTGGAATTCAGTCTGATAGGGAGAATATTCCTTCCCGAAATCATCTTGATCGTGATTCTGCCTTTCCTGCTTTTCTTTAAAGGGTGGATGCTCAGGGAACCTTTGCCAAAAAAACTGCTCTTCTTAGGTGTGCTCTGGTTGTTTGCACAAGTAATCACAGATTTAATAAGAGGTACGCCCTTTGAAGACTATTCAAGGGGTTGGGCCAAGATCACTTTTTTTTTGGCAAATTTTGCAACTCTGTACATGCTTCTTTCTGACAATAAAAAGCGGCTCATTTTGTTTGCGTTAGGTTTAGCATTCAGCGGCTTAATCGCTTACAAGTTCAACATGAACAATCCATTTTCTTATGCGATGTCCTATCCCTGGAAATTCGGCGTAGGCGGCCCCATAACCCTTTTGCTTATATTGTTTTCCACAACTGCTTTTATTAATAGAGTTCGCTTCATGCCTTCGTTCATCCTGTTTTTCCTGGCTTTGCTCAATTTGTACATGGGATTCCGCAGTCTGGCTGGGGTATGTTTTTTAGCAGGAGTTTACACCTTTACTCAACAGCATTTTGCCGCAAACACGGACGTTGCAGTAAAGTTTTCCCTTCCAAAAATAGCTGCTATTTCCTTACTTCTAATTATTGCCATCTTTTCTTTTTTGAAATTATATGAATATGCGGCAGAAAATTACTGGCTTGGGGAAAGAGCAAGGAACACTTTGCAATTTCAATCAGGTGATTTAGGGGTTATATTGGGAGGCCGATCAGCGATTTATAGCGCTACAATGGCAATTGTGGATTCTCCTGTAATAGGACACGGTTCCTGGGCTAAAAATCCCCATTACATTGATGTTATGCGAGACCTGCAGAAGTTTGGTTATACTGTCGGTAGTTTTACAGGGCTTTACCGTAGTGGATTGATTCCAACGCATTCACATTTCCTGGGTGGCTGGGTTGAAGCTGGTATCATGGGGGCTGTTTTTTGGGGTTGGGTGTTAATACTGACGTGTAAAACTTTACTTTTGCAATATAACATTAGAGATCCCCTTAATCCATTAATTGCATATATCGGCATCGGGTTTGTCTGGGATGTTTTGTTTTCCCCTTTTGGTGCTGAACGTAGATTAATTATTGCTTTTTATCTTGTTTTGATAATGTTCGTATTATCTACATGGAAAAGCCATGAGCAACAGACAGCAGACCCCAATCGCTGATATTTGATAATAGGATAGTAATGAAATGAAGATATCTATTGTCACCATTTCATATAACCAGGCCGAGTTCCTTGAAAGAGCAATAAAATCGGTGGTTGGACAGGATTATGAGGATATTGAGTACATCGTCGTGGACCCTGGCAGCACCGATGGTTCCCGAGAAATTATTGAGAAATACAGAGATAGAATAGACAAGATTATCTTTGAACCGGATGACGGGCCGGCGGATGGACTGAATAAGGGGTTCCGCTATGCGACTGGAGATGTGTGTGGATACTTGAATGCTGATGACGAGTATCTTCCCGGCGCTCTGAGAGAAGTAGCAAGTCTCTTTGATGGTGATCAATCTATAGATGTTCTTTGCGGGGCAGGTTATATCGTAGATCGAGACAACAATATTCTTCGCAAGCTCTATTCTAATCCCTTTAGTGTAAGAAGATATGCCTACGGCGGTGCTACTATAGTTCAGCAATCCACATTTTTTAAACGTAGTGCATTTGTAAGTATTGATGGCTTTAACAAGGGGAACAGAACGTGCTGGGACGGCGAGTTAATGCTCGATTTTGGCTTACAGGGAAAGAACTTCAAAGTTGTACACAAGTTCTGGGCACTATTTCGTATTCATGGTTCTTCCATCAGTGGCTCTGGTCGATTAACCGAACAATATTTAACGGATTCAGAAAGACTTTTTAAGAAGGCGTATAAACGAGAGAGAAAATGGTTTGACACTTTAATCTCTCTGATGGTTCGTGTTGAAAAATGGGTGCTTAATCCTGTAGCGTTGTATTGGCGGATTATTGATTTCATTCACTAAAATCCATGTCAAATAAATCATGAAAATAGCTATTCTGTGGACCCACCTATCTGGTTACCTGAATGCTTGTCTGAGAGAATTAGCACGCATTAACAACGTAGAACTGTTTGTTGCTCATCAAGCCTTTTCTGAAGATGCCCCATTTGATAACGATCAGTTTTCCTGGATTGCGAATCGTTATGAATATCAAATCCGTGCCGACAGGCACTTGTTATTAAGCAAATTGACAGAATTCAAGCCGGACGTTCTTCTCGTAACTTCGTGGCATATACCAGAGTATAGGTTCATATTAAGGAAGTTCTCCGGCAAAGCCTTCAGAGTACTTGCTATGGACAACCCGTGGAGGGGAACTCCAAAACAGTGGCTGGGCGTTATCAGCTTTAGATGGTACTTACACACTTTATATAATGCTGTATTTCTCCCTGGTGAGCCACAAGCCATATTTGCCAGGAAGATGGGCTTTAGAGATCGATGTGTTTTGCGAGGATTATACTGTTGTGACCATTCGCGACTTGCGGCAGTATATAAAGAAAGGTTCCAAAATCGCGGCAATATGCCGGAATCTTTTATATACGCCGGTCGATTAAGTCAAGAGAAGGGGTTGGATATTCTTGCCGAAGCCTATCAGAAATATCGATCCTCTGTTCGTAGGCCATGGCCCTTGATATGCTGCGGGATGGGGAAGCTTGCAAAAGATTTTGAAAATATCAGTGGAGTAGAGTTGCACGGTTTCATTCAACCAGATGATCTCCCACAAGAATTTGCTAAATCGGCATGCCTTTTACTTCCAAGCACTTTTGAACCCTGGGGCGTTGTGATTCACGAAGCAACGGCATCAGGTTTGGCTGTGATTTGTACGTCTATTTGCGGCGCATCTGTACATTTGGTTCAGGATGGCTATAATGGATATCTTGTGGAACCAGGGAATGCCGATGATCTTGCTGATGCTATGCTGCGATATACTAAATTGAGCGACGAACAACGAAAAGAGATGAGTACAAACAGTTATAATTTGTCTCTTCAATTCACTCCTGAGCGCTGGGCAACTTATTTTTATGAACGTGTGCAGGAATTGATGCGGAAGCAGGTTGTTGAGCAGGTGACGGGGAGGCCACCCTTATGAAAACCAACGAAGAATGGAGAACATGGGGCAAAGAGGACCCTTTGTATGGCACAGCCAGTTGGTCAGGACGACGGCGAGGCGAGGTTAATGAATGGACTGATGTTGAGTTCTACGATTTAGGACGGTCAGATTGGCGGGATTTTTCAACACGCTGGAATCGGTATGGCTACAATCGCGACTCCTGTTTGGAAATCGGTTGTGGGGCAGGGCGCATAACTAAGCAGCTCTATAAAGAGTTTCAAATGGTTCATGCATTGGATGTTTCTATTGACATGATTAACTATGCTCAGAAAACAGTTACAAGAAATAATGTGACTTGGCATGTGAGTGACGGCACATCAATACCCTTGCAAGATGGTCTCGTGTCAAGTGTCTTTAGTTGCCATGTGTTTCAGCATTTTCCTTCAGAGAAGGATGGGCTAAGCTACTTTGAAGAAATCTACAGAGTTTTAAAGCCGGACGGCACAATGATGATTCACCTCCCGTTACATGATTTTCCAACTGTCAACGGGAAATTCAGTAAGTTGGCGCGCCGTCTATATTCTTTTTTCCTTGTGTTAACTTCGGTCAAGGCTGATATTCGTCGTTGGCAGATGCGTCGCGGTGGGAGAAAATATATGCATGGCATAAGCTACGAGACACCCCAGCTCTACAAGAAACTTAAAAGAATTGGATTTGGAAAAATTGAGTTTGTCGACTTTCCAATGCAAAGTAATGATGATCTTCATTCATGTGTTTTAGCGACAAAAGGATGATTCAAAACGAGTTCAATAGGACAACAGGCTACCTAACCATCTTAATTTGTGGCAAGTTTTGATTACAGCACGAGTATGTATACCGCAAACAGATTGGTTCGTCTGATCTGAATTTAAGTATGAGAAAAATTGTTTCAAAAATGCGTTTCAAGATAGACAAATTTTTAGAGATTAGGAACAATGAAAATTCTCCACGTAATTGCAAATCTTGCCCCGCGCTACGGCGGGCCGGCAAAGGCCTGCTTTGAGATGGCGCGGGCTGTGGCGGGGTTGGGCCATAGTGTAAGCATTTACACGACGAACCAGGATGGCCCGGGTGAGCTGAATGTGCCTCTCAACCAGCCGGTTTTCAAGGATGGGGTTGAGATACGATACTTTCCCGTTCAGCATCCACGCTTCTTGGGATTTTCCGTTCCTTTGGCTCTGGCTCTTCGCAAGACCATTCGGGAATATGATATTGTACATATTCATTCCTTATATCTGTTTCATAATATGGTGGCAGCCCATTACTGCCGTAAGAATAATGTTCCATATTTGATTCGTCCTCACGGAACATTGGACCCATTTCTTTATAAACGGCATCGATTGCGAAAAAGTGTTATGGAGGTTTTATTTGAACACAGAAACCTCAAATGTGCCGCTTCAATCCATTTCACCACAGAGGAAGAAAAAAAGCTTGCTGAGCCCTATATCTTCCAAACCCTTGGAATTGTTGTGCCACATGGGCTTGACTTGTCTGAATATGAGAACCTGCCGAAGCAAGGAACATTCAGATCCAGGCATCCTGAGACCAGGGGCAAGAAAATCATTTTATTTTTTGGACGGCTCAATTTCAAGAAAGGGCTGGATATACTTGCGTGGGCATTTGGTCAGGTGGCAAAAAAACGGGATGATATCTGTCTGGTGCTTGCAGGCCCGGACAATGAAGGGTTTGGGGATAAGGTGCGCTTATGGCTCAACAAGGAAGGAGTTCTTAACCACGCCGTATTTACAGACATGTTGTTGGGGAAAGACAAGCTGGCTATCCTGCAAGATGCGGACATGTTTGTTTTGCCGTCATATTCCGAAAATTTTGGTATTTCTGTTATTGAGGCCATGGCCTGTGGCTTGCCAGTGGTTATTTCCGATAAGGTTAATATCTGGCGGGAAGTGGAAGAAAGTAGGGCGGGTAAAGTTGCTCCGTGTGACGCAGATCGTTTTGCGGAAATTATTCTGGAATTGCTTGATAATCCGGAAATGGCAAGGCAGATGGGCGAGAATGGGAAGATATTGGTGCAGGAGCGATATCAGTGGTCAAAGGTGGCGCTGGCAATGGAGGTGGCGTATCGTTCGATTATTTCAGGAAAACATTTTTTGCGCCGGCAGGATAAATGAAGCAGGATAAGAAAAATAAGATCTCCTATGGCTGGAAATCAGCGGAATCCTTGGCCGACCATGCTTATACATTGCCGGCCATTAAGTGCTTGTTGCCGGAAGGGGTGCTGACTATCCTGGATGTTGGTTGCGGGAATGGCTATATTGCATCCCAATTGTCTACCATGGGCCATAACGTGATCGGCATTGATGCGTCGGATGATGGCATTGCAATTGCCCGCAAGGCACATCCTGATGTGCGTTTTGAGGTCCATTCTGCATACGATGACTTGAGAGATATTGTTGTTGATGTGGATGTGATAGTGTCGTCTGAGGTTATAGAGCATCTTTATCAACCAAAACTATTCCTGGAAAACGTATTCAATGTCCTACGCCCAGGAGGACATATTATTCTTACAACACCTTATCATGGTTACTTGAAGAATTTGGCGTTGAGTCTATTTGATCATTGGGATAAGCACCATACTGTTGAGCGGGAGGGTGGGCATATCAAATTTTTTTCGGAAAAAACGCTTACCCGGATGCTGAAAGGCTGCGGCTTTAATGATGTAGTCTTTCATAATGCCGGTCGGGTTTGTTGGCTTTGGAAGTCAATGGTTTGCCGAACTCAAAAACCTTTATTGAGAAAATAAGTGCCAAGGAATCAAGGATTACTGAATCAGTGAAAAATCGCGCATCCCTTGTTTGAGGCAGGCTTTGCAATAATGGCTAACAAAAATGTAAGAAAAATCATGCGGCAATCGTCGGGTCATGCACCTTCTGGGATGGAAATCGGCGAAAAATATGACTTATGCCCAGTTTGTTCTTCCGGTCTTAAGCATTGGAGAACGAAAGCCACGCCACTTGGAGACTTTGCCATTGTTAAATGTATAGAATGCGGTTTTGCTTTCGTGAATCCAAGGCCAACTATGCAATACCTAATGGACTTTTATTCTGAATGCGGCCATAATGTTGGTTCAGGTCGCAGTGAAGCAATTACGCTTGACTCCGTTATAAGGCAAGAGGAAGAGTTCCCAAATTCAACGGTTGATGCGCAAAGAATGATAAAAACAATCCTTAAATGTAAGGTCTTGCGAAATCAAGCGGATGTAGCTTGTATGAGATTTCTTGATGTTGGTTGCGGGTATGGATTTTTCTCAAGAGAAGCATTAGAAGAAAAAAGATTTGATGTAACTGCTTTGGAGCTTGCATCGAATGAAAGATTGATTACTGAAAAAATGACCGGTTTAAAATCAATTTCCGTATCGTTTGAGGAGCTTGAAGAATCGAAAGAGTCTTACGACGTAATCTTGATGAGTCAAATATTGGAGCATGCTTTAGATGTTAACGAGTGGATTTCAAAAGCACACCATCTTCTTGCTTCAGGTGGAGTGTTGGCAATAGCCTTGCCGAATTTTGGTAGTATTTTTCGGTTTATCCTTCAGGAAAACGAGCCGTATATTTGTCCTCCAGCGCATTTAAATTTTTTTACTCCCAAAAGTCTCTCAACCCTGTTGACAAAACATAATTTTACCATACAAGAAGTCCAATGGGTTTCAAGAATTTCTCCTCACGCATTGGTTAAAAGGTTGCCCATAGGAAAAGCTGTGGCCCCAGGAATTCATATTCTGTCAAAAATGGCACTTAACATATTTGACATGCTTCACCTCGGGATGATGATAAACATCTATGCTAAAAAAGAAAGTTAGAATCCTTGGCCAAAATCAAACAAAGGCGGGATTATTAATGATTGAACCGAGTAAAGCCTTTGTCAAAAAATACAAAGTCTGGAAGCAACAATGGTTAGATCAATAGAAGTTCCCATATCTGTTCTGATTCCGACTAAAGATGAGGAACGGAACATTGCTGAGTGTCTTGAGAGTGTATCGTGGGCTGGTGAAGTTTTTGCTTATGACTCCATGAGTTCAGACCGAACGGTTGAGATTGCTGAAAGTTTGGGAGCGAAGGTTAAGCAGCGATCATTTGATAACTTCGCTGACCATAAGAACTGGGCGCTTGATAATCTTCCATTCAAATTCGATTGGATACTCATTCTTGATGCAGATGAACGTATTACCCCGGAACTTCGTGAAGAAATTACCGATGCTATAAAAAATGATAATATTGTCGGATACTATATTCCAAGGAAGAATCTGTTTATGAGAAAGTGGATTCGGCATGGCGGCTGGTTCCCGGATTACCAGCTTCGATTATTCAAGCGCGGAAAGGCCAGATATGAAAAACGGATTGTACATGAACATATGGTAATCGACGGACAATCCGGTTATTTGCATCAACCACTAATCCATCACGATTTTAAAGGGTTAGAACGATATTTTGACCGGCATAATTCTTATTCAAGCATGGAAGCGGTGGAAGCATTTAAGGTCCTTAACGGAACAAAAGGTTCTGGGCAGATAGACAAAGGGCTAAAAAAAGCAGGCCCTGAGCGACGAAGGATCTTAAAAGAGTTTGGCTATCGATTTGTGCCGTGTCGTTCATTGGTGAAGTTTGAAGTGGTACAGGTATAGTGGACACCTCGAAAAGTGTGTTATAAGAATAAAACTTTTGGAGGTGCAAAATGACAACGAAGAAAAAGAGCTACTCGAAACAATTTAAAATCGATGCCGTTAAACTT
>Ga0307380_10010463_pt1 | contig 11688 bp, 8 predicted proteins | sample UN3MG_FD_202239 | JGI IMG/M metagenome (GOLD analysis project Ga0307380, IMG submission 202239) | Soil microbial communities from Risofladan, Vaasa, Finland - UN-3 | ecosystem: Environmental > Terrestrial > Soil > Coastal area > Acid sulfate soil | place: Finland: Risofladan, Vaasa | collected... | reverse complement strand
TGCTGCATGATCAATGGGTGCCACGATACCTATCTTTTTGTAAATAATCTTTCTCCAATCCCGGCCTCTGGGACTCCTGGTTCCTCTGGGATCAATACTCATAACAAGATATCCCTGTTGTGCCAGATACTGGTGCCACAGATCACCTCCGCCCCATGAATTTTGGACTGTAGCTCCCGCCGGCTCGCCATAGATGTAAAAAATAACAGGATATTTCTTTAAAGGATCAAAATCCCGGGGTTTTATCATCCATCCATCAAGTTCAACATCACCAATATCAACCCTGAAGAACTCTTTAGGATTCAGGCCGAGACTTTCATAGGTTTTCTTAGCCTCCTCGTTACTGACCAGCAATCGAGCCTCTTTATGATCTGGCAGACTTATCAGAGATATTATGGGAGGTGTGGTAACATTCTGGAATGTGTGAATAGCCCACTTGGCGTCTGCCGTCATCTGGTATGAATGCTGGCCAACCATTCCTGCCGGACTTACTCTTTCAGCAACACCTTTCCCATCGATCCTGCTTCTGTACAGGTAGCGCTCAGCAGGTTTTTCAGGGGATGCGATATAGTATACATAGCCACCCCTGGGGTCAATGCAGTTTATTCCAATTACATCAAATTCACCTTTAGTAATAAGGTCCATCTGCTTTCCATTCCTGGATACCTTATACAGATGAAGCCAACCATCCGTTTCACTTGACCAGGTAAAGTACTGTTCGTTATCCAGCCACATAATATTATCATGGATATCCAGGAATGCCTCATCCCTGTCCGTAAGTATGTTATCAAGTTCCATGGTTATGACATTCCCGACCCAAACCCTGTTTGTGTTCTGTTTCCTGTTTACCTGTTGTATCATTACCTCACTGGAGTTTGGTATAAAATCCATCCTTGCCAGATAGTTATTACTGGGATCACCTGGAATATCGAACCATCTGGTCTCCCCTCCTTCTGCAGGTACCACTCCAATTTTAACTGCAGAATTAGTAGTTCCGGCCTTGGGATATGGAAGAGGAATAGGAACTGAATAAACTGAATCAACATTATTTATCATATAAAATACCCCTGTGCCTTCGGTATCTGATTGCCAGTATGCTATATTTCTGCCGTCGGGGCTCCACCTGAATCCATCCCGGCAACCCAGTTCCTCCTCGTATACCCAGTCGAAAGTACCGTTGATGATATTATCGCCACCATCATGGGTAATCTGTTTTATCATGCCGGTTGCACAATCCTCAACAAAAATATTCTGTTTGCTCACATATGCCACCCTGCTGGCATCAGGAGAGAATTTGGCAAACATCATTGTAGCTCTTTCAACTGACTTGCCCAGCTGCTGAAGGTTGCCCGATCCAAGGTCAAGAACCCAGTAGTCACCCCTGGTATTATACCTCCAAACCCTTCTTGTATTTGTAAAAATCAATAGTTTGCTATTATCCTCTGACCATATATAATCGCTCACGCTGAGTGGCTGGTCTTCACCTTCCGGGGTCAGGGCTTCTGAAGATACAAGCATAGTCTTATTTCCTGTCTTTGCATCATACTTTACTATATCAACGCCTCTTGTTTCACGGTTTCTTTCAAGGGTGGAGTAGCCTTTGCTGTCTTTCAGCCATCTGACAGAACCATATCGCCGGGTCGTGTAAACGCCATTCTTATAGATGTCTTCCAGTTTCAGTTTTTCCTCAAAGACCTGGGCAAAGGATGGCAGACTGAAAAATAATACCAGAAAAATGGAAATGAATATTGTAACAATCTTTTTCATAGTGATTTATTTTTTATGGTTTGTGTTTTATAATTTAAAATTAATATAATCCTACCTGACCTCTAATGCTCTCGAACATCCTTTTGGAATTATAACCTGTACCATCCTTAAATACCAGTTCAACCTTCCGGATTTTTGAAATGTCTGATAATATATTACCATTTATAATTACAAGATCGGCCTTTTTACCTGACTCTACAGTGCCAACCTCTTTATCCCTGTTCAGATAAATGGCTCCGTTAAATGTGGCTGTCTTTATTGCCTCAACCGGTTTCAATCCTGCCTCAACAAGAAGTTCAACCGCTCTCCAATTAGAATAGCCGGGAATCACCCTGCCTGCTCCTGTCGGGTCGGTACCAACCAGGAGATGCCCGCCGGCATCATAAAATCTTTTCTCCCATGTCATTTCTTTCCTGAACATTTCGAGGCTTGCAGCATCATTGTTTACCCGGCGATTATAACCAGCCACTACTTTTTCCCTTATTTGCGGTGCAAGGGCATCGATCCCTCCACCGGGAATAATTTCCCTGTCGGTATATGGCTCAAAAACTGTCAGGGTTGATGTCAGGGCAACCCCTCTCCTGACAAGGTGATCGATAAGATCATTTATTGACGGGCTGTTGACATCAAGCTCCCTGAGGGAATTACTCATAGCCCTGGAATCGCACCTGTCGGTCTGCTTGTTCCGAATGAAATCAGAGCTGGCCATAAAACCATGCTCAAGGTTATCGATACCAATATCAGCAGCTTCCCTGTAAGTTACTGCACAGAGGTGTCCTGTTACCTTAAAACCTCTTTCATGGGCGGCCTCAACAGTTTTCTCCAGATCGGCCTGCGTAGCATGCATATATACCTTAAATGAAGTTGCCCCCAGGTCGGCCCAGAGGTTAACTATATCTGTAGCCTGGCCGGGTTCATCAATAAAGGTCAATTCAGGTATCATCATGCCTCGCCTGTCAATAAAGGGGCCTGTAACATCGATCCTGGGCCCTGCGATCCGGCCATCATTGATCCAGTCCCTGATATTGATATCTGATTGTGTCTGTATACTGGCAGCTGTCCTCATTGTTGTTACACCCCCTGCAAGGTACATCCTCGGAAAAGTAAATGTCATCTGTCCCACACTGAAGAAATCTTCAAATGGCATACTATAAAAAAGGTGCTCATGTACCATTACCAATCCTGGTATCACAGTCTTACCTTTGCAATCGATCACAGTTGCCTCTTCCGGTATGATTACCTTGCCGGTTTGGCCTACACTCAATATGTTTTCATTCTGAATAAGAATGGTCATATTTCCCTTTGGCTCTGACCCTGTTCCATCGATCAGAAGGGCATTGGTCAGGGCAATTGTTCCTGGTTTTACATCTATAAACTTATCCGGTCCAATCTCCTGGTTCTGGGAAAAGAGGGTCAAAGAAAATGATGTGATCAGAATAAAATGTATAAATCGTCTCATAGTTAAAATTATTTGCTTGTTCTTCTTGGAAAATAATATGACCACTAATTTAAAGGTATGATTTCAATTATCCCGGAAAAGTGCGGAATATCTTATCAAGTCCAAAGATCAGGGTATTACTTTTTGACAAGAATTCCGGGATATCACCTGTTATCAAAAAAATGCTTTCCGGAGGGGTTGTATATTATCTTCAGTGCTCCGGGAATGCATTTAACCCTGAATTTGTCTGAGAAAAAAAGTTCACCATCCAGATGACAGGGAACCTTCTCATCAAATTCAAGTTCGATATTGTCTGTTTTATAGTAGTTTACCCTACTATCATGTATATGTCTTCCTGTCAGGACTTTCAACAGCATCCCAAACTTCCGGATCAGGTTCAGTCTCCTTATCATGCAAACATCAAGCAATCCGTCATTTGCAATCGCCTCCGGTGTGAGGTAAAAATAGATAGCAAATCTTCTTCCGACTGCAATTGTATGCATTAAACAATCTGTATCTGTCCTAACATCACCATCTATTATTGTCATTTTCCTTTCACGGTGAAGCAGAAGAGTTTTTAAAATGTACAGGACATACCTGCTTTTACCTCCTTGCTTCACTTCTCCTGACCCGGTATAGTTCTCAGTTACCACCCGGGCATCAAATCCAAGTCCCATACCGTTAATGAATGGCATCCCATTACATATACCAACATCAATTTCGGCAATTTCAGCTCTGAAAAATATTTCCCATTCCCTTTCGCTGAACCTGCCCGGGAAACCAAGAATCCTGATAAAATCGTTGCCGGTACCTGCCGGTATTATTCCGGTTATTATATTATCCCTATTAAGAAGAGCTCTTGACACTTGATTCATGGTACCATCGCCACCCACTCCAATAATATATCTGAATCCCTTTGAAGCATATTCTCCTGCTAGTTTCATTGCATGGTCTTTATACTCCGTAATCACAACTTCAGCCTCAATATTGTATTTATCTGCCATCTTCCTTATCACCGGCGCCATAGTGATGCCGAAGCCATTCCCTGAAATAGGGTTTACAATAAAGACCCACTTACTAACCATTTTGCTATCCATGTAAAAAATTATGGTTTTTAGCCAATCCATTCCGCTCAATCCGGAAGATGCAATCTCTATGTAAGGTTAATAGTCTCATTATCAACCTATTCAATTAACAATTCCTTTGCTAAAGGCATACGGATCACAATGCTCACAACATAACTGAAGCAAATATCAAACCTATTCATGGGTTTTGAATTATAATATCCATTCAGGGTAACAGGAAACAATGCAACCTCAGGCCCTCATAACAAGAGAACCGAACCTCTATGAAATGGCTTATATTCGCGGCCTATGATCAACACTTAAGGATAGTTCTGGATATTACAATTTTTTGAATTTCAGATGTACCTTCATAGATCTGTGTCAGCTTTGCTTCCCTCATCAGTCTCTCAACATGATACTCTTTAACATATCCATATCCTCCCAGGATCTGAACAGCTTCTGTTGTAACCTCCATGGCAATGTCGGCAGAATATTGCTTTGCCATTGAACTGGCAAAACCGAAGGGCTTCCCCTGATCTTTCAACCAGGCAGCCTTTAGGCACAGGTTACGGGCATTCTCGATTTTCACAGCCATATCAGCCAGTTTAAAGGCTATAACCTGATGATTAGCTATCTCTGTTCCAAAAGCCTTTCGCTCCTTTGAGTATTTCAGAGCCCGTTCATATGCTCCTGATGCTATCCCAAGCGCCTGTGATGCTATCCCTATACGCCCGCCGTCAAGAGTCTGCATGGCAAATTTGAAACCAAAACCATCTTCTCCGATACGGTTCTCCTTTGGAACCTTTACATCGGTAAACATTACCGAATGAGTATCTGAGCTGCGCATACCCATTTTATCCTCATGTGGTCCAAGTGAAATGCCCGGCCAGTCCTTTTCAACTATCAGGGCATTTATACCTTTATGCTTCAATTCCGGATTAGTCTGTGCTATCACCAGGCAGATTGAGGCGCAATTGGCATTTGTTATCCAGTTCTTTACTCCATTTAAGAGATAATGGTCGCCCTTATCCTCAGCCTTTGTCCGTTGTGATGTGGCATCCGATCCGGCTTCAGGCTCTGAAAGAAGAAATGCACCGATCTTATCGCCTCTTGCAAGAGGTTTAAGATACTTCTCTTTCTGCTCTTCGGTTCCATACTCCTCGAGTCCCCAGTTAACGAGCGAATTGTTTACTGACATTATTACACCCACAGAGGAGTCAACCTTGGAAATTTCCTCCATGGCCAGGACATACGATACGGTATCCATACCTCCACCGTCATACTTCAAGTCTGTTAACATGCCCATGAATCCAAGTTCGGTCATCTTTCTGACCTGCTCAGCCGGAAACTCCGATTTTGTATCTCTTTCGATAACACCTGGCAGCAGCTCTCTTTCTGCAAAATCTCTGGCCGACTGCCTTATCATTTCCTGTTCTTCAGTATATTCAAAGTTCATAATGCGTTGGTTTTGGGTAATTATTGGGTTCTCATTATTTTTTAAGTCAAATAAGGCTTGGTTCCGAATATTAATTTATAGATTACATACCGGATAGTTCAGACCTGGCTCTATTATACTCGCTTATCAGCTCATGCATAATGGTGGAAGCAGGTTTTATTTCCCTGATCAAGCCTGACACCTGTCCGATTTCGAGTTCACCATTTTCCAAATCACCTTCGAACATCCCAATACGCGCCCTTCCCTTTCCAAGCAGTTCAGCCAGCTCTTCCCTGCTTGCCCCGGTATCTTCAAGTTCTTTTATCCTGTTAAAAAAGTCGTTCTTTAACAGCCGGACGGGAATAATTTTCTTAAGCGTAAGCCCTGTGTCCCCATCCCCTGCTTCAATTATTTTTTCCTTAAAATTCCGGTGTGCCGACGATTCCTCCGACACTACAAACCTGGTACCTACCTGGACTCCATCAGCTCCAAGGGCCAGGGCAGCGAGCATGGCCCTTCCGGTGGCTATTCCACCAGCAGCGATCAGGGGTAATGTTATAACCTCACGTATCATCGGTATCAGGGTAAATGTGGTGGTCTCATCTGGTCCGTTATGACCTCCTGCTTCGAATCCTTCAGCAACAACTGCATCAACTCCTGATTCTTCACATTTCCTGGCAAATTTTGTATTTGCCACCACATGTGCCACCTTGATGCCATTCTCCTTCAACAGGGATGTGTACTTTGAAGGGCTTCCAGCCGATGTAAAGACAACAGGGACTCCCTCCTCAATTACTATCCTTACGAATTCCTCAGCATGTGTAAATAGAAGAGGTATATTGACCCCGTAAGTATTTGCTGTTGCAGCCCTGCACTTCCTGATGTGTGAGGCAAGCAGGTCAGGATCCATTGATCCGGCCCCGATCAATCCCATTCCACCGCTATTGCTGACGGCTGCCGCGAGTCTCCAGCCACTGCACCATATCATGCCTGCCTGGATGACAGGGTATTTGATATTGAACAGTTTGCAGACAGGATTCATAGCCGTCTAAATTCCTCTATGATTTTTTATAAATAATAGCTACCAGTGTCTTGTCATCGCCACCCATATTAACCGTGAGTCCATAAGGCTTTTCACCTGTTATTTTTATCTGGGCATCTCCGGCACAACCGGTCATTTGCTCCCAGATTGTCACAGCCTGATGTACTCCTGTGGCACCTGTAGGATGCCCCCAACCGATCAATCCGCCGGTTGTATTAAATGGGATCATCCCATCCCTGGCAGTGTTACCTTCAAGTACAAAATCGGGGCCTTCGCCATGTTTGGCGAATCCAATTGCTTCTGTTGCAAGGATCCCGGCAATTGTGAAGCAGTCATGTGTCTCAATCGTCGCAAGGTCGTGAATTGATATACCTGCACTTTGAATCGCAGCTTCAACTACCCGTTTAGTGGTATCAAGTACTGTCGGGTCAGCGGGTTGTTTCGTAATATCACCCTCGATCTGTGCAAAACATACAATTTCCACCGCATCCTTTTTTGCAATACCGATTCTTTCGAGTCCCTCTTCTGACACTATGGCAATTGCAGATGCTCCGTCGGAGACCTTTGAACAATCATAAACATTCAGGTGATCGACAAATGCTTTTGGGTTGGGTTCGGTCATAGCAAGTGCTTCGAGGTCCCTGCATGTGTTATGGTATTCCTGGGCTGTGGGACATAACCGGGCATTCTCAATTGCATTTCTGTACCAGCGTGCGAATGCCCTGCGGGTTTTTTCCCTTCCGAATTTCTCAAAATAGGCTCCTGCCCTGTTGCTGAATTGTCCCGGAAAAAAATAAGCATGGCCATTTTTCCGCTCCCTGAACCAGCCCGCTCCGGCGAGAATATCAGCTCCGTAAATAGCTTTGACGGAATTCTGAACCTCTACCCCAAGTGATAATACTACTTCAGCAGTTTCAGCCAGGACAGAACGAATCCCGGAAACCAGTGAAAGCCCACCAGTTCCGCACGCACCCTCTACCCTGATGGCAGGTTTATAGAGCAACCCATCATCGATATATGGGATAAATGCTGCCAGGTTTGCCTGCTTATTGAATCGGGATGCCATAAAGTTGCCTATAACTGACTCGTCAACATTTTTTGACCCGCCTATCCGGGAGAGCGTTCCCTGTCCTGCCTCCCTTATATAATGCTCAATTCCCGGTCGTTCCTTTTTTGGGTGAAATTCCATACGGCCGGTTCCAAGTGATACGGTATTATAGCCGGCGGTCATATATACTTTTCGTCTGAGTTTCATATCACTGATATTTGAAGTTTTCAAAATAATATCATCTGTTCCACCTAGTCAAGGTAATTGTTAATAGGACCGTACGCATGGTAAAAACCTGTCAGTAAAACTGCATTTACATCCTCCTGGTTCTGAGCCACACCATCAGCAACGAGTTTTTTACCAATCTCTTTTGACCGGTTGGAGTAATTCATTGCCAGCTCGGCGCCATATGATCCAGTTTGTTTCATTTCATTGAAAAATCGGGTGAAATAATCCTCTTTATCTGCTTCCCCGATAACGCTCTTCCATGGCTTTACTGATGCCGGGGGTTGACCAAGGGCATCATCGCATTCATTTTCAATATCAGAAAATGGGACATACTGCTTCATCTTCACATCAAAAACAGCTACAGGCCTGTTCTTTTCATATTTCAGGAATCCATCCTTTTGTGACCCATCGGAATTCTGTCCTCCTGATATCCCCTGTTTAGTAACCATCTCATCAAGAAGTTCGCTATGTAATTCTTCATCGGGCAGATATGGATCCATCACGCTCATGATATACTGGCATACATCAATTCCTACATAATCAATCAACTGGAATATTCCCATCGGTCTGATCAGCCAATCCTGTGTAATCTTATTAACCATATATATCCCGTGAGCGAGTGTTCTTTTTTCAGCCAGTTTTTCAGCCTCCCGGATACCATACAGGGCATCCCTCATAAAATGACCATTCCCTATAAAGCCTGCAAAATCATTAGAGGGCACAACTACCTTTCTCAGGTTTTTCGAATACATAACTGCAAAATTAACGAGGTCATCAAGCGTATTCTCACCCTTTATAATCTCGACAAGCCTCTGGACAGCAGGTGGGTTATAGAAATGAACCCCCAGTATCTTTCCACCCAGTCCGGCATCTGCATCAAGCTCTCCAATAGGGATTGATGAAGTATTTGTAAAGAACCAGGGAATGGTTTTACTTTTCTTATTTATATACGACAGGATCTGTACCTTAAGTTTGGGATCTTCCTTGATTGCCTCGAAGATGAGGGTTGAATCAAATGCAGTATCCAGGTTGAGCGTTGGACGGATTCTCAACATTACATCATCTATATACTGCCCTATTATCTCACCATTCTCTATAAGGTCGCTTCTCTCCTTATACAGTTCCCGCAGGATTACCACCTTTTTCTCAGCAGCCTTCAATACCTGTGCCCTGACATACCCCATCAGCCCAAGCAGGGCATCACTTGACACATCAACCGCATTGATAACAAACTGCTTACCCCTGTTCTCAGGTTTAAGGCTGAGATCTGTCATCTCCATGGCAGTAAGTAAAAGGATGCCACTACCCATTTTGCCTGCAGCACCCAGCACGGTAACGTTCGTAAATTTATCAGCGTAATTCATATTATATTCTTTAAAGATTCAAATGACCAGGTAACGTACTAATTACCAGTTTGGCTTTCTTTTCTCAAGGAATGCCTTCATACCTTCATCTGACTCCCCGTTTCCGAAAAGGTTACCAAATGCTTCAGATTCAGCCTTGCACCCATCGCTGAAGGTGCCAAGCATCCCTTTGCGTACTACTTTCTTTGCCTGCTTTACTGCTTTTTGCCCCTTTGAGGCTATCCTGGCAGCGATCTCCATGGCACCCTCCATCAACTTTTCAGGATCAGTAACTCTCTGCACGATCCCCAGTTTTTGAGCCTCCTCAGCTGTTATCATATCGCCGGTAAGTATTAGGTGAAGTGCATTTGACAATCCGGTAATTCTGGGTAACCTTTGGGTACCCGCATACCCCGGAATAAGACCAAGGTTTACCTCCGGTTGCCCGAATTTGGCCAGAGATGATGCTATCCTTATATCACAGGCAAGTGCAAGTTCGCATCCGCCTCCCAGTGCAAAGCCATTAACTGCTGCGATAACCGGGAAGGGGAGGTTTTCAATCCTGCTGAAGATTGTTTGTCCCCTGTCAGAAAAAATCCTGCCCTCTTCGGAATTCATTGCCGACATTTCAGAAATATCTGCCCCGGCAACAAAAGCTTTTCCTTCACCGGTGATTATCATCGTCCTGATATCATCCCTCTTCTCAAGATCGGAGAGCATGGAATCCATTTCGTCGAAGAACCTGGAGTTCAATGCATTCATTGCCTGTGGACGGTTAATGGTCAGCAGGGCAATACTGTTGGAGACGGTTATTGATAAAACTTCGTATGTCATGATTGTCCATTTAGGTTATTGGAGTACTAAACTTAGCAAAAAAAAAGGATATTTTGAAGTAATTTTATAATGGAATATAATTATTTGGGCTGATGTTTTGTTAAGCAATGGGAGCAAACCTGTTCGGCACTTCGTTAACATGCTCCTTTTCCAATCATATTAATCCAAAATTGCTATTCCGGCATCAGGTCGCAGATAACAAAATTTCTCGTTTTCCTGAAAAAATCACTATATTCAATCCTTAATCGATTTATGCATGCTTTACTCAATTCATACTTGTATTTCAGACTATTACAAACTATCTATGAAACTGGCTGGTAATCTGCTACATAGTACTTTTGTTGATGAATGAACAGAAATGTGAACCTGATTTGTCCTGAATCTGTTATGAATATAAACTTATGAAAGTTAATAAGATATACAATCCAAAAAACCATATCCGGATTGTAACTGCTGCCTCACTGTTCGACGGCCATGATGCTGCAATTAATGTAATGCGCCGCATAATGCAATCTAGCGGTATTGAAGTAATCCACCTGGGTCATAACAGGTCGGTAAGAGAAATTGTTGATTGTGCCATCCAGGAAGATGTGCAGGCTGTGGCAATTACTTCATACCAGGGTGGACACATTGAGTTTTTCAAGTATATGCATGACCTGTTCAAGGAAAAGGAGAATGGTCATATTATGATATTCGGTGGAGGTGGCGGTGTAATTCTCCCTGAAGAGATCAGGGAGTTGCATGAATATGGAATTGGTCGCATCTATTCACCCGAAGACGGCAGGAAAATGGGTCTGCAGGGGATGATAAACGACCTCATTGAGCGATGTGATTTCCCTCGTGGCAGAGAGAACAGTTTCAATTTGAAGGAGATTGGTAATCGGAATATTAATTCAATCTCAAGGTTAATATCAGCTGTCGAGAACAATCCTGAGGAGATTCAAAGAAAGCACCTGTCCTGGGCATTACAGGGACGGGTGGAGCCGGGAAATCATCCCTTGTTGATGAGTTTGTACGAAGGTTTCTCATAGATTTCCCTGATAAGAATATGGCAATTGTTTGTGTTGATCCATCAAAACGAAAAACAGGTGGAGCGTTGCTGGGTGACAGGATACGGATGAATTCCATCAACGATCAGCATATATATGTCAGATCAATGGCCACACGGCAATCAAACCTCTCTTTATCGAAATATGTAAGTGATACCCTGAATATTCTTAAAGTGGCGAATTTTGACCTGATAATCCTGGAAACCTCCGGGATAGGTCAGTCGGATACCGAAATAATTGATCACAGTGATGTATCCCTCTATGTGATGACCCCTGATTATGGGGCCCCTTCTCAGCTTGAAAAAATTGATATGCTCGATTTTGCCGATATTATTGCGCTCAACAAGTTCGACAAGAGAGGCGGGATGGATTCCCTGCGTGACGTGAAGAAGCAATACCAGAGAAATCACATGTTATTTGAGGATGATGTTAACAATATG
>Ga0307380_10010461_pt1 | contig 11690 bp, 8 predicted proteins | sample UN3MG_FD_202239 | JGI IMG/M metagenome (GOLD analysis project Ga0307380, IMG submission 202239) | Soil microbial communities from Risofladan, Vaasa, Finland - UN-3 | ecosystem: Environmental > Terrestrial > Soil > Coastal area > Acid sulfate soil | place: Finland: Risofladan, Vaasa | collected... | reverse complement strand
AGTTCACTCTCCAGATCAAGCCCATAGCCGGTCTTGGCTTCCGCGCTGGTGGTGCCCATCCGGAAAATATCTTCAGCATGTTCACTCGTCTGCGCCAACAGCTCATCAGCGGATGCCGCGCGGGTGGCGTTAACGGTGGATTGGACACCTCCACCCGCCGCCATGATCTCCATGTAGCTGCGGCCTTCCAGCCGCATTTCAAATTCGGCTGCTCGGTCTCCCGCCCACACCAAATGCGTATGTGAGTCCACAAAGCCAGGAATCACTACCCGTCCGGCAGCGTCTATCTTCTGTTCATTAGAATATCGCTTGAGAAGTACCTCAGACTTGCCGATTTCAGCGATTATTTCTCCATCAATCAGCACCGCCCCGTCAGGGATGATGTTCAATTCCCCGAGCTGGTCGCCGCGCTGGGGTTGGCTGGTCAGTGTGATTAATTGTGAGGCGGAGTGGATGAGCATTATTCGCTTTCAGGAATATTGAGCAATTATACAGGACAACACCGCCTTACCCTCGATAGTAAAAACCCAGGGGAGTTGCGTGTCTGGCATCTGCGGTGAATGGCAGCGACCTCAAAACCCCACGGACATCCCTAATGAAATTATCAGAACAGCCAATATAGTATAAAAAAGCCCCAAACGGAGCTTTGATGATTCGAAGGGGTTTTAGCTTACGGGAATGAGATTTTCCATCGCGAAGGTCGCAGCAGAAAGTTTTTCGTAGAGTTCCTGGCGCGTCTCACACCAGATCCTGTGCAGCGGGCATTCATCGCCAAACGGGCATAAATGCGGCGCCCCGGTGCACTCGTTAAGCAGCATCGGCCCGTCAATGGCTTCCACCACATCTATAATGGATACTTCTGACCCCGGACGGGCGAGCGTGACGCCGCCGTGAGCGCCGCGCGATGTCTGGATCAGCCCGGCGATGGATAGCTGAGAGATGATTTTCGCCAGAAATGACGGCGGGATTTTCTGGGTTTCGGCGATATCTTTGGTTGACGCTTTATCCCCGTCATTCATTTTGGCGAGATACATCACCGCTCGCAGGGCATAATCAGCCTGTTTTGTAATTTGCATCGTAATTATTCCTCTTTGGATAAATTAACTACAAATAGTCCAAATATAAGTGTATATAATAAAATCAATTCTGGCAAGTGCCTATTGTATAATCAGCGTATGCCCGATTTCCACTTTAAGGTACCCATCCACGTGCGTTACGCGGACCTGGACGCCCAATGGCACGTCAACAATTCCCGTTTTCTCACTTATATGGAGCAAGCGCGCCTGGAATACCTGCAGCATCTGGGTTTATTTGACGCCAGTTCCTTTTTGGACCTGCGCCTGATTATCGCGGATGTGCATGTGGCTTATAAAGCCCCTATTGTTCTCAACCAAAAGATCAGCGTATCCACGCGTACAGCGAAGATCGGCAATAAGAGCATCACCTTTGAGTATGAGATCAGGGATGATGAGACCGGTATTGTCTGCGGAACGGGTGAAGTGGTGGGTGTCTGCTACGATTTCCGGAATCATGAAACCACGCCCGTCCCTCCCGAATGGCGCCAAAAGATCGCCGAGTTTGAAAACCGAGAATTCAGCCAGTAATCCGGCCTACCGGGTTTATTAATAATCCATATAAAACGCACTGATTTTCCCCCCAATACCTTAAGTTTGGTAAAATCGAAATTGAAAGGCGCCTTTTTACAAAGGCACCGAAGGAGTTAAATTGTCTGGTTTAGAAAAATTCACCCAAAGCGCCCGCAGGGTCTTGAGTCTGGCGCATTTGGAAGCGGAACGCATGCAGCAAATCGCGATCAGCTCAGAACACATCCTGCTGGCCCTCATCCAGGAAGATTCGGGTGTTGCCGGCCGGGTTCTGCGTGAATTGGGTGTGGAAATCGACCGCGCGCGCGAGATGGTTCTGCGTGTGGCTGGCATGGGTAACAAAAAGCCCGACAGAATTGATCTGTCCCTTGAGGCGCAGAAAATTCTGGACATAGCCATTGAAGAAGCGCAGCAATTGGGAAGCAGCTATATCTCAACCGAGCATTTGCTTCTGGCTCTTGTACAATCCGAATTGGGTTTTGCCAAAGACGTAATTGCCAAATTGGGCATCACTCCGGCTCAGATCCGCCGGCAGGTCAAGCGAGTATTAAATGAAAACCGCAATGCACTGGAAAATGTTCAGGAAAAAGGATCCAAGGGCAAAGAGAAGAAGAGCGATAGCAAAACTCCGCTGGTGGATCAATTGGCTATTGACCTGACCGCGTATGCAGAAGAAGGCAAGCTTGACCCGGTGATCGGGCGCGAGAAAGAAATCGAACGTGTCATCCAGATTCTTGCGCGGCGGAATAAGAACAACCCCGCCTTGATCGGCGAACCCGGTGTCGGTAAGACCGCCATCGTTGAAGGACTGGCGTCGCGCATCATCGAAGGCGATGTACCCACTCCGCTGCTGGACAAGCGTGTCCTGCGGCTGGATGTCGGATCGCTTGTAGCAGGTACCATGTACCGCGGCCAGTTTGAGGAACGGTTGAAACGCGTAATTGACGAACTCAAGGCATCTGAAGCCATTCTGTTTATTGACGAAGTGCACATGCTGGTGGGCGCCGGTTCGGCTGGCTCTTCCGTGGACGCGGCCAATATTCTGAAACCCGCGCTTTCACGCGGTGAACTGCAGGTGATCGGAGCGACCACCCTGGATGAATACCGCAAGAACATCGAAAGTGACGCGGCGCTGGAGCGGCGCTTCCAGCCTATTCTGGTGGAAGAGCCTACCCGGGAAGAATCTCTGGATATCCTGCGCGGCGTACGCAAAAATTATGAAGACCATCACCGCCTGGTGATTTCTGATGAAGCGCTAGACGCGGCAGTCAACCTATCCTCCCGCTATATTACCGACCGCTTCCTGCCAGACAAAGCCATTGACCTGATCGATGAAACAGCGTCACGCGTGCGCATGTACAAGAGCGATACCGCCAAATCCAGCAAGAGGGTGATGGCGGAACTTCGTGAAGCCCGCGGCCAGCTCAAGCAAGCCATAGAGCAGAAAAACCAGGACCAGTTGGAAGGGCTGCAGGAAAAGGTCACAAAACTTGAAAAAAAGATGGAGAAAATCCGTGAAGAATGGGACCGCGATACCAGCCCGGTAGTCACACCGGATGATATCGCAGAACTGGTTGCCATGTGGACAGGTGTGCCTGTGATGCAGCTCGCGCAGGAAGAATCCTCGCGGCTGCTGAATATGGAAGATGAGCTTCACAAAGGCATTATTGGTCAGCAGGAAGCTATCGAACGCATCGCCAAAGCTGTCAGGCGCGGACGTGCCGGGCTGAAAGATCCCCGACGTCCGATCGGTTCGTTCATGTTTCTGGGACCGACTGGTGTGGGCAAGACCGAACTCACCAAGGCGCTGGCGAGCTTCCTTTTCGGCAGTGAAGACGCGCTGGTGCAGCTGGATATGTCAGAGTTCATGGAACGCCACTCGGTCAGCCGCCTGGTCGGCGCACCGCCCGGATATGTGGGCTATGAAGACGCAGGCCAATTGACCGAAGCTGTCAGGCGCCGCCCGTACTCGATCATCGTATTTGATGAAGTGGAAAAAGCCCACCCTGAAGCGCATAATATGCTGCTGCAAATCATGGAAGAAGGACAGCTTTCGGACGCCAAGGGACGCAAGGTGGATTTCCGAAACTGCATCATTGTGATGACATCCAATATCGGCGCGGACATGATCAAGCGCGAAGGCGGATTCGGATTCAAGCTGCTGCGCGATGAGACAGCGGATGAGAAATTTGTCTATGAAGAAATGCGCAAAAAGCTGCTGGAAGCACTGAAAAAGTCCTTCCGGCCGGAATTCATCAACCGCCTTGACAACGTGATCGTCTTCCATGCCCTCAGCCAGGAGCACATCCGCGAGATTGCCACGCTGGAACTTCAGAAAGTGGCTGAACGGCTGAAAGACCGCGAGATCACCCTGACGGCCTCCGAACCCGCGCTGGTTAAACTGTCTGAGAAGGGTTATGATCCCGACATGGGCGCCCGCCCGCTAAGGCGCGTTATCCAGCTGGAGATTGAAGATCGGTTATCGGATGACCTACTTTCGGGTAAATTTGAGGACGGCGATACAATTGAAGTGGATGTCAAGGAAGATGGCGAGTTCTACCTGAGAAAGGCAGAACAGGAAAGTCCCGAGATTCCCGAACCGATGGGCGTGGGATTGTAGCCAAAAATTACCTGAATATACCGGGCGGAAACGCCCGGTTTTTATTTTTCAGGAGATTTCTGTATCCGTTCGGGTAATGCGTGGTTAAAATGTTGTATGATTTATTCCATGCGAATTGCTTTGGTCCTTAATCATCTGGTCACCGCGCCGACTATAGAAGAACATGAGGTGAACGTCAAACGGCGGGAACGGCATAGCCGAATAATTTCCGACACAATCCAAGCCTCAGGGCACGATGTCTGTTATTTTGAAGATGATGCTGAACTTAAGAATAATCTACTGTCGTTTAAGCCAGACCTCGTATTCCTTCAGACTTTCCGCGCTGACCCTGGAGCTTCCGTTTTAAAGATCCAGAAACTGCTTGAAGAACTGAAATTACCCTATACCGGCTCTCCGCCGGCAGCCTGCCGAATCGCCCAGAATAAATTTCTGGCGAAAGAGAAATTCAGACAAGCCGGCCTCCCGACACCTGGTTATGTGCTGATCCATCAGGGTGAAGACTTGAAGCACAAACCGGAGAATCTCCATTACCCGCTTTTCATCAAACCAGTTTATGGTGGCTGCAGTATGGGCATTAACCCGAAAAACCCGGTATATTCTGACCAGAAATTTGAATTCGTATTATCGGAAACGCTTTCCCGATCAAAACAGCCCGCTCTGGCAGAAGAATTTATCCAGGGGCGCGAGTTCACAGTGGGCGTGCTGGGGAATGAGCCGCCCACCGCGCTTCCGGTAATTGAATTTATTGACCTTGCGGATGAGGAAACGCATATTCTATTCCGCCAGTTTGACGCCAAGACGGACACTGAGGTCCACGAACGGATTTCCTGCCCGGCTGACCAAAAGGAGGGAGAAAGAGATCTAATCCAGCGTCTCGCCGTCTCAGCTTTCCGGGCCATCGGCTGCATGGATTACGCCCGCGTGGATATCCGCTGTGACTGCGGTAACAATCCATATGTGTTGGAGGTTAATGTCCACCCCAGCCTGCTCCCGACCAGTTCACTGCCCATCATGGCGGCCAAAGCCGGGATTGGATATCCGCAGCTGATGAACCACATATTCCAGTCTGCGCTAAGTCGTTCAAAAGATATCTTTGAATAAAAACCTCTAGTCATCTCATTAGATTGATTGGCGCTTTCTTGCATTAAAATCATCACAGGTAATCATCTATGGCAAAACTTCATACCCAATACGTCTGCCAGGAATGCGGGCGCGCCACCATTCAGCCTATGGGCCGCTGCCCTTCATGCGGCGCGTGGGACTCCATGATTGAGGAGATTATCGCTCCGGAAGCGGGTGAGAGCAAAGGCCGCGCCTATACCCCTCCCCAATCCAAACCTGTAAAACTCAACGAGGTCAGCGGCGAGAATCAGGAACGCTGGCCGTTGAGCATCACCGAGTTCGCGCGTGTGTTGGGCGGCGGCATGGTGCCGGGCTCCATCGTACTGTTGGGCGGCGATCCGGGGATCGGTAAATCTACATTGATGCTGCAGGTAGCGGTGGAGTTAGCCGAGAATAATCCGGTATTGTACGTTTCCGGCGAGGAATCGGTACGCCAGATTAAAATGCGCGCGGAGCGCCTGCGGAATAATGCTAAGGGAAGCGGCAAGGACGCACCCGAAAATCTGTTCCTGGTCACAGAAACCAACCTGGATGCAATCCTTGCACATGTGGAGCAGGTCAAACCCGTCTTGCTTGTGATTGACTCCATACAGACCACCTTTATGGATGGGTTGTCTTCCAGTGCGGGGTCCGTCTCGCAAGTGCGAGAATGCGCTTCACGGTTGCGGGAATTTGCCAAGGAAAGCGGCACAGCGGTGTTCCTCATCGGGCATGTAACGAAAGAAGGTATGATCGCGGGACCGCGCGTGCTGGAACATATTGTGGATACTGTTCTACAGCTGGAAGGCGACCGTTTCCAGTCTTACCGTCTGCTACGTTCTATGAAGAACCGCTTTGGGCCGACTTCTGAAGTTGGCGTATTTGAGATGCGCGAGGAGGGCATGGCGGAGGTGCTGAATCCTTCCGAAGCGTTTTTGGCAGAGCGCATGGCGGATGCGCCGGGCTCATCCATCGCAGTGACGATGGAAGGCACGCGCCCGATCCTCGTAGAACTACAGGGTCTCACCAGCCCGACCAATTTCGGTAACCCGCGACGGACCACCAATGGGCTGGACTTTAACCGCCTGCTGCTGGTGGCTGCGGTGTTGACCCGGCGGGTTGGTATCAATCTCTCCAACCAGGATATCTTCCTGAATGTGGTCGGCGGACTGGCGATTGAGGAACCGGCGGCGGATTTGGCTGCCGCGGCAGCGATCGCTTCCTCCTACCGGGACCTACCGGTGAGGGCTGATCTGGTATTGATCGGAGAAGTTGGCTTGTCCGGCGAGCTGCGCTTGGTGGCGCACATGGACGCCCGTCTGCGGGAAGCGGCTAAACTGGGCTTTAAGGGAGCGGTCATCCCCCAGCGCCTGCGCGGAAACATGAACGCACCCAAGGGATTTGACGTTCTGGAAGCCCGTTCACTCCCGCAGGCGATTAAAATTGCATTATTATCAAAATAAGAAAGAGGTCATCATGTCAGCATTTGATGAGTTATTGAAACAGAACCTACCCAGCCGCGTACGCAGCAATCACGCGCTGGAACACGCGACGCTGCATGTGCTGCAGGAAAAAGGAAACACCGTGCGATTGGGTGGCATTTCTGACGCAGGCGGTTTTTGGATTTACGGGAATGTGGATACCGAAACACTGCTTCTCGCGGCGCAGGAGGCGCACGGACGGCTGGCTGGCGGGGAAAGCCACCTGGCGGTGCACCCCAACTGCGGGACCAATATTGCCGTGGGCGCGCTGGCTGCTGGCAGTCTGTCTTGGATGGGTATGCTGGGCACCAGGGGCAGACCCGGCCGACGGCTCCTGCGCATACCGGTCGCGGTTCTCTTGGGATTAGTGGGCTACCAAGTGGCAAAACCTCTGGGACCAAAGCTACAAGAGCAGGTCACCACCGACGCGGATGTTAGCCATCTGGAGGTTTTGGAAGTGGTGCGCCATGATGTAATGGGTACCCCCGTTCACCGTGTAACGACCAGGATGTTAAGCTAACCACATGCCGGTCAGGGAAAAGAAAAAAGAGAAGGAAGAGATTCCCTCCGCGGATGTTTATGTCCTGCAGGGGGATGATGAATTATCCATCGGGGAGATCATCGGCGAACTGGCCGGGCGTTTCGCATCCGTCGGTTTTGCTGAAATGAATTTTGTACGGCTGGATGGCCGTGGTCTGCCGAAATCCGACCTGGCAAACCATGTGAATATGCTACCGATGGGCGGCGCCAACCGGTTGATTGTGATAGACGCGGCGCTTGATTTCATCCGGGGCAGGGAAGAAGCAGCATGGCTGGAATCGCTGGTTGCCGGCATGCCTGCCTCAACTGTGTTGGCTTTGGTTGTCAATGATTCCAGGAAATATTCTCAAGGAAAGATGATCTGGCAGGCAGTTGGTTCTAATCACAGTCTTAAAAAAGCGTTGAAAAATGCTAACCGCCCGATCGCCTGGCTGGAGAAACCCTTACCTTCTTTCCGTGAGATGCCGGAATGGATCGCCAATGAAGCAAGCGCACAGGGTGTGGAGATAGAAGGGCGGGCAGCCGCTGAACTGGCCAACCTGGTCGGTAATAATCTCTTCCAGGCGCGAAATGAGATCACCAAGGCAGCCAGTTACGCGGGCGAAGGTCAAGAGATCACCCGCGATATGATCCGCCTGCTGTGCAGCCCATCACGTGAGGAAGATATTTTTGCCTTGGTGGACGCGGCCGGACAGCGCAACCCCGCAAAGGCGCTGGGATTACTTAATTCCCTGATGCGTGACCAGCCCATCCAGTATATTTTCAGCATGGTGGTCCGCCAGATTCGCCTGCTGATCATTGCCAAAGAAATCATCCAGGAGGGCGGTGATGATAAGAAGATCGCAACGGAGGTAGGCACCCATCCTTTTGTGGCGCGCAAGCTGATGGACCAGGCGCCTCGTTTCAGCATGCGCGAATTGGAGACAATCTATCAACGGCTAGACTGCATGGATGAAGAGTCAAAAACAGGCAATGCCACTCCGGAAGTCATGCTTGAGATATTAATCGCTGACTTAAGCAAATAAAACTTCTAAATATTCTGTTCTGAATCTCCTTTTTATTGAGCGATAACGTCATCAATGACTTGACGGAGGGTTGGCAGGTCCAGGTTCTTCTTGTCCAGAAAGGCGGCCGCGCCGGATTCCAGCCCCTGGCGGTGGAACTCCCGGTCTGGGTAGGCGCTGATCAGGATGATACGCGTCAACGGCTGGATGGTATGTAATTGCCGCACGCAGGCAATACCGTTGGATTCACCCAGTATCACATCCACCAGGGCGAGTTGAAACCCAACGCGTTCCGCGAGATTAAGTGTTTCTTTTACACTTTCTGCCTCATATATCACCGCACGGGGATAAGCCTTGCCAATCATGCGCATCAGGTGCTTGCGATAGCGAGTGTTATCGTCAACAACTAGGATAGCCGCAGATTTCTCTATGTCCAGGGAAAGTTGTTGTGTAGTTTGCGCTGCCCGCAATCCGGGAGTTCCCAGAACCTGAGGGAAGCGAGCGAGATAATTGACGGCTTCCAGGCGGCTCCGAACATCCAACCGGCGGTAAAGGCGTGTGAGGTGGTTTTCAATGGTTTTCACGCTCAACCCCATTTGCTGTGCGATACTCTTGTTATCACACCCTTGCTGTAGCAAGCGCAGCATCTCACGCTGGCGGTCTGTGAGATCAGGGAGCATTTCTTTTTCATTCGGAGATATAACCAGTTTATTGATCAGCGCGCTTGAGATCCAACGCTGCCCCTCCAGCACTCGTTCAATGGCCAACTTGAGATCGAGTAAAGACTGATCCTTAAGGTGATAACCATTCACCCCAACACTCAGCAAACCTTTGACATAATAGTCATCATCATATGCGCTGACTACCAGAATTTTAAGATCAGGGTAGTCCGCCCGAATCTTCCGAATGGCGGAGATAGGTTCAAAATCAGGCATGGTGACATCAATTATGAGCAAATCGGCGGGTTCGCGCTTCAAAGCTTCAAACACCTGCGGTCCATTGCCGATCTCGCTCACCACCACAAGTCCCGGGGTCTGCTCAATCATTTTTCTGAAACCGGCGCGGACAATGGCATGGTCGTCAGCCAGTATGACGCGAGTTTTAGGCATGGTTGAAGTTATACCATCTCTTCTTCATTATTTATTAAACTTGCGCACAGAAGAACATATACAAATATTGTATAATCGCTAAATAAGTTAGGAATAATCTGATTGTTTTAGGGGTATCCATCCGTAATATCGCAAAAATTCCACTAGATGCCCAGAGATTATATTTTTTCTTGATTAAAAAGAAAATGAATTGATAATGAAACCCCTATTGAAAGTCAAAAATCTTTCGAAAACCTTTGGCACCTTACCCGTGATTCAGAATGTTAACTTTGATATTCAGACAGGCGAAGTGGTTGGGTTAACGGGAAGCACAGGTTCAGGAAAATCGGTACTGGTAATGATGCTGGCAGGCTTATACGAACCCAACGGTGGGGAAATCACATTTCAGAATACAAAACTTGACTGGCCTTTTGCCGCCCAGACAAAGGGAATCGGGGTCATCCATCAGCGGCCCACCTTGGCAGACGATTTTGATGTTCCCAGTAATATTTTTCTTGGAAACGAAATAGGTATTCCAAACCGATTGGGTTGGCTTAAGGTGCTCAACCGGCACAAAATGGATCAAGAAGCCACGCGCCTTTTAGACCTGCTCGGTGTAGAGGTAGGTTCGCTGCGCGAGAAGGTCTATAATCTGTCCGGAGAACAGCGCCAGATGATTGCGATCGCACGCGTACTTACCTATCCAGTGCGTATGATCATCATTGATGAACCGACCATTTCTCTAAGTTATCCCTTCCAGCAGCGTCTGCTTGAACTCATTCAAAACTGGCGTGACCATGGGGTGGCGGTGTTATTCAGCAGCAACGACCTGGATCATTTATTTTCTGTGACAGACCGTATCATTGTACTGGACCAGGGACGCGTCGCAGCAGACAGGCGCACGGATGAGATCACCCGCGAAGAAGTAGTTAATTTCCTGTTGGGCACCACAGACTCTCGCCAGCCCGCACCGGTTAACTGGGATTTTGACAGCTATGATATTATCCGCGACCACGCCGAAAAACTCCGTTATCATCAAATGCTGCTGGAAAAAGATCTGGCGGCAGAAGGCACGCTGAACCGCCAGCTAACCGAACAGCTGGCTGAGCAGCTGCAAGTGCTGGACCAGACTAACTTGGCACTGCGGGACGCACAGAAACGGCTGCTTTCTGAACGCGAGGAAGAACGAAAGTATCTAGCGCGCGAAATTCACGACCAGATCATCCAGGACCTTTTAGGCATTAATTACGAATTGGAAGAAATTAGCTCCTCTAGAAAATTTCCAGCGTCTTACGGGGAAAAACTTGGCGAGATACGCCAGGGCATCCGCGATCTGGTCGGCAACCTGCGGCAGATCTGCGGCAACCTGCGGCCGCCAACGATTGACAGCCTGGGTCTGGGCGCCGCGCTGCAATCCTATACTTATGACTGGGCAGGCCGTACCGGCATCAAAGTTGAACTAAAGCTGGACGAGAATCTTGGGCGGTTGCCTGAAGACACCGAATTGTCCATTTACCGGATAATCCAGGAAGGGCTGAACAATGTTTGGCACCATGCCGGCGCCTCCAAAGTCTTTATCAGCCTGCTTCACACGTCTCCTCGTACTTTACGCGTTTCTTTGCAGGATAACGGCACAGGAATGGATGATGACCTGGATTATAAGGTTCTGGCAGCGAATGGGCATTACGGTTTATCAGGCATCAGTGAACGTGTATCTCTGCTCGGCGGGCGGATGCACCTGCAGAGTCTTTCGGAGGGTGGGGCAGGAAAGTACGAACGGATAAGCTCTTTAAACGACCAGTTTCGAACCCCAATTACCAGCAGGCGGAGATGTCTATTTGAGAATCGTGTCCCGGATCTCTCCCCACCTGAGCGCGTCATCAATGCCCTGTTGGATGGAGAGCTCTGCCTGCCAACCAAGCAGCTTTTTTGCGGTGTCGGCGTTGCAGAACGAGCCGGCGGTATCACCCGGTCGGCGCGGACCTTCGGACTTGTTGATCGGCTGACCGATGACCTTCTCAAAGGCGGTCACCAGTTCGCGCACGGTCACACCGCGACCGGTGCCCAGATTGACGACCAGGTAGTTATCTTCGGGGGTACCCGCGCACTCAAACGCCTGATCAAATCCCTCAACGGCCTGAACATGAGCGCGCGCCAGATCCCAAACATGGATGTAGTCGCGGATGCCGGTGCCGTCGCGGGTAGGGTAATCGGTGCCGGTGATGGAGAATTCCGGAATATGTCCCATCTGG
>Ga0307380_10010459_pt1 | contig 11690 bp, 9 predicted proteins | sample UN3MG_FD_202239 | JGI IMG/M metagenome (GOLD analysis project Ga0307380, IMG submission 202239) | Soil microbial communities from Risofladan, Vaasa, Finland - UN-3 | ecosystem: Environmental > Terrestrial > Soil > Coastal area > Acid sulfate soil | place: Finland: Risofladan, Vaasa | collected... | reverse complement strand
TGGATTTGATCGAGGAACTGGAAGGGAAGGTCGAGAAAGGATGATAAACTATATGTCGATGGGATCGGAATACTGGGTGGGGGAAATAATGCCTTATTTTGATTTGCTTGCCCGGCCCGTAAGCCCCGACGCGCCCGCCCTGCCCGCAAGCACGGGAGCCTGAAAGAGGATGACCCTGAGCCACTTTGACGCGACTCAGAGCCATAATTATACTACTCCTTTGCACAGCTCTCCGCTCGCCAGATCCTCCTGGAAGAAGTCCCGCGGCGTTCTCCTCCCCAGGGCCAGGTCCAGCTTTCTCTTGGCGTAAAAGGGTGTCAGCCTGCGAATCTCGTTGGCAAACCTGAAGTCACTCTTGGTGACCAGCCCCATCACCTCCATCTCGGAGAGCATAGTTTTGGAGAAGATAAAAGTTCTGAAACCTAGGCCAAAAGAAGTTTCAGGACAAATCCGATCATTATGGAATAGGTCACATTTACCATTGTGCCGGCCAGAAAGTAGAGCGGTTTCTTCTTCATGTCTTCGGCTCGCACTATCGCCTTAGCGGTGAATATCAGGGCCATAGCCGTAAAAGCGTCCAGAAGCATGAAGGTGAGCAGCAGCAGATTCTTGCACTTTCCTATGACATAACCGGTATCTTTGACTTCCCGGCTGGGCTCATCCATTGCGTTCCCGGAGATACTTTTCAATATGTGGGCAACTACCCATCCGCTCGTCGCCGGCAATAGGATGTAGCATGATAAAATGACGACCACTTGAATTAGGCTGAGCCCTTCTAGGATCTGGGCACCAGCAACTGCAAGCGGCATTTACACCAACTGGGCTTTTATCATCCGGTAATCGACCTCACTTCTGTTCTCTCTATCCTTTTTTGATAGCTGTGCATAGATCGGTTCAATTCTTCTTCCAAATCCTTTAGCATCTTCCAGCGGGAGCGTTTGAGTGCCATGGAAACGTACTGCTGGCTTAACCCGAGTTTGTCGGCAACTTCTATTTGATTTTTTATAAGTTCGTACTCTTTAATAATATTTCGCTGCTTGGCAGTTCTCGCTTCTCTAAATAGCAGTATCAGGTTGATCTCACCCTCCAGGGTTTTATCGAGAACTTCATCCTCAACAGCGATACTTATGAGCTGTTCTGTTTCCTTGAGTTCGAGAATGGTCTTTGAGGCTCTGTGAAAGGCAGGGCCGTCCATCTTCGCGACATCGCCTGAATCCAATGCAGTATCTATGAAATCATAGACCAGGGAGCACCTCATTTTGCAGGGATACAATGTTTCTGATATTAGAATAATAATACTAAATGCATTGGATATGTCTTTGAGCACACCTCCAATCTCATCCAGACCTTTTAGGCCCTTAAAGGGAGCATAAATGTCGTTTGCATATTCTGCATTGATCATGCTGCAAAGCTCTGCCAGGCGGCTTTGAAACCGGTCTCTATCGACTATCTGGCGGGAGGAGACTACATCACCCAGCAGAACGAAGAGCTTTTGCTTCACAGACAAGGGTATGCTGTTTTCGTATAAATACAATTCTAAAAGGTTGTATTCAAAAAATACAACTAAAAAAGTATGTTAATTATAAGGTTAATTTAAATATTAAACTACGTCACACCTTTGCACAGCTCTCCGCTCGCCAGATCCTCCTGGAAGAAGTCCCGTGGCGTTCTCCTTCCCAGGGCCAGGTCCAGCTTCCTCCTGGCGTAAAAGGGCGTCAGCCGACGAATTTCGTTGGCAAACCACTTGGGATAAATGCGCTTGACTTTGTTATACCGCAGCCATTCCAGATCGTAGTAGCGGGCGTTCATCTGCCAGGTGATGTACGCCACCTCTTCTTCGGAGAGGTTCTTGGTCTTTAAATTGGCATGCAGCCCGTCGTACCTGGTGAAGTCGCTGTTGGTGACCAAACCCATCTCCTCCAGCTCGGCACGCATCTCTGTCTTCGGGTAGGGTGTGGAGATGTAGAAGATGGGAAAGTCCACCTTGAGCCTGCGTGCCAGCTTGAAGTTCTCCCACAGGTCCTCCTCATCGTCATCGGGATTGCCGCCGATCAGGCCCGTGGAGACTATAATATTATTATCATGCAGGTATTGCACCGCTTTCTCGGCATCATTGGACATCTTGCCCTTGCCCAGGAACTCCAGGTTCCTTTTGTTGATGCTCTCCACGCCCAAAAAGACACCGTCAAAGCCTGCCTCGCCCATCTTGTCCACTAACTGCTTGCTCGATGCGATGCCAGAGGCAGAGGCCTGCGTCTTGTAGCGCAGATGGGTGAGCCCGGCATCGATTATGGCCTGGCAGAGCCTCTCCAGCCGCTTGGGGTCTAAGGTGATGTTGTCGTCCGGGAAGAAGATGGAGCCTGCCCCATGCGCTTCGGCGTCCCGGATGTCCTCTATCACCCTTTCGATGGAAAAGCGCCGGAAGCGGCGGCCGTACATGAGATTGATGGAGCAGAACTTGCAGCCCTGCGTGCAGCCCCGGCTGGTCTCCACGCAGTCGATGGGCACATCAAAGCTGTAAAATCCCTTGGTGAGGAGACGCGCATCCCGGTTCGGCATTTTGATCTCTTCCACCTTGAGCAGGGGCCGGGGCAGATTATGAACCATTCCTTTCCCGTTCCCTTCTCCATCGTGGTAGGAGAGGCCCAGGATGTCCTTGGGGCTTTTCCCGGTCAGCAGGGCCTCTACCAGCTCCCGAAAGGTGGCCTCGCCCTCGCCCCGCACGATGTAATCGATGAGCGCGGCATCAGGGCTATCGCCGATCTCTTCCGCGGCCAGCGTGGGATGATAGCCGCCAAAAACCGTCTCTGCGCCTGCCTCTTTGGCAATGGCCGCCAGGACCAGTGCTTCCTGGTACTGAAAGCTCATGGCGGTCAGGCCCACCAGATCGTAGCCGTTTACGATCTTCTTCACATATTCCCGGTGGTTTTTCAGGCCGTGGATGTCCGCCACATGAACCGTGCATAGATCGTCCACATGTGCCGCTAGGGAAGCGAGGCCGAGATTTGGCACGCGGGCGATGCGGTCAAAATCAAGCTGCACCACAGGGGATGATAGTAGTAATATCTTCATCTACACATTACCTTCACTGGTCTGCTCTAGCTCTCACTCACTTTGAGCAGCCGAAGGCCCGCGTTCCAGTCGAACTTGTTGGCCCGACTGATGTAGGCGGCAACCTCCTTCACTCCATTCCAGCCACCGTAGCGATAGGCATTGCCCCAAACCCGGGCAGAGGTGCGTAGAGGCGCATGCCAGGGATGGACCTGCTTGAATGACCAGTCTAAGATGCCTGGGAACTCTTCTGGCTTGATACGAGGATGATTCCAGACCATGTGCTTGCCGTCGTAATGATGATAATCCTGATCCCAGATGCCGAACTTCTCCACGATCTCCGTCCACATGGGCGTCTGGGGAAGAGGAGTTATGACGCAGATCTGGGTTATGTCCAGCTTTAGTTCCGCCAGCTTCTTTATGTCCTCGCGCAGCGATTCTTTGGTGTCTTCCTCAAAGCCGATCATGTAATAGCCCACTGTACCAAGATTCCTTGCTTGCAGCATGCGCAGCGTCTCTAAAATGTCTTCTGTGCCTTCCTTCTTCTTCATTTGGTCCAGGCGCTCTTGATGCAGGTTCTCAATGCCGATGGCAGCTCCCCCAAAGCCGGACACCTTTCTGCCGTTCTTCTTCCTCATGTCCGCCCAGTCGTCGATCTTCGTTCTCAGATAATCGGCCCGCGCCATGCATCCCCAGACCATCTGATACTTGTCTAAAAGCTCTACCACCGCATCGGCATGGCGCCTATTGCACCCGAAGTTCTCGTCCTCAATCAGGATCACATTGATACCGTGCTCTTTGTAGTAGGCCAAAACTCGTTCGATGCTTTGCAGTGAGATGATATTGGGCTTATTGCAGAAGACCGGCGTCTGGCAGAATTTGCAGCCCACCGGGCAGCCACGCGTGGTGAACAGCACTCCATAGATATTCAGCTTGATATTGAAGGGCGTGTTGAGATACTCGATAAGCGGCGGATGGATTATGTCCTTGATCTGCCGTCCGAAATAGGGCGCAAGCTCGTGCTCCGAATAGCCCACGAAGATCTTATCGAACTTATCCTGCACAGCGGTGGTCAAAGCTCCGTAGTTTCCCGCCCAAACCTCGCCTGCTCCTGCGGCGCGCGCCGCATCCACCATCTCTATGGCTTCATGGGTCTCGCTCAGATAAAAGGAGAGCCCCACCACATCCCAGCCTTCTTGCAGCTTCTTTTGGTACTCATCCCATGTGGGAAACTCCAGGATCTCCAGCTCGGGAATGTTCTGCTTTAGAAATCTCAGGCCAAAGGATTGGATGCGCGGCCAGTAGAATCTGAACCATGACCTGGTATTGGCCCCGATGTAGTCGTAAGGCTCGGAGCCCTTTCTATAAACGGTTGTGAACAGAACCCTGGGAGTCATAAAATCCCTCTGCCTTCTCCATGGAAGATTAAGCTTACGATTCCAAACGGACGGAAATTATGCATATCCGTCTTGCGTATCCGCCATGCGTACCTGTCATGCATATCCATCCGGAGGCGGATAACGGCTCTCCAGCTCTCTCTTCTCCGCCTCATCCAGCTCTCTCTTGTCCATCTCCTTTTGCACGACATTGAAGACCTCCGATACTCCCGCATACTTTCCTGCAAACCAACCGCAGGCGAAGATCTCTGCGCACTCCTTACTAATGTGAAACTCCTCTATAAGCTGCTCAATCCACTCGCCCGGGGTTTTGGAATCGGAGAACGATTCCCGGACCTTTTTGGCAACCTCATCGGCACGCTCCTTGGATATGCCCAGCAGCTCGTAAAGAGTTTTATTTGCCATTTTGTCTCCCGCCTCTCATGGCTTAATAAATTGAATTGACTTTTGTGATTTTTGCGACAGCATATCTCCTGGACCGTTCTTTTTTGCAGCTTTTTCCTCGAACTCACGTTCTCTGGTCTTCCCCGTAGCGGGCCAGGAGGTTCTCGTAGGCTTGACAGGCCAGGTCGCTGACATCGATGCCCATCTCTCTGGCGATCAACAGGACCACGGCATCCAGCTCCACCAGCTTTTTCAGGGAATCCTGTTTCTCATTGGCAAGAGCAATGACCTCTTTTCGGCTCATGCCCGTATGAGAAGTGATGAGCCTTATTCCCTGATCCAGTATGCCCTCCTCCGTGGACGGCTTAAACCCCAGAGGAACATCCACGGCGGCGGCATCAAAGATGGCATTTACCATGTCGCCTTCCATCTTAACCATGCCTTCAGCTTCCGCTTCCCGCAAAAGGGAGCGCACCTTCTCCGGCGGCCCCCATTTTAGGTCAAGGGATAGAGCAAATATAAAGTCGCTGATCTTCAGGCTCGTCTTGCCGCGCTTCTTAAAGGGCGTGGCCACCAGAAAGGCTTTCTCTCGATCCAAGGAAACACCACCCTGACGGTCAGGTACATAACAGATATAAACTAGCCTGTCCAGAGGAGAAGCTTATTTATTCCTTTGAGAGAGGATTTATAAATGGGAAACGTAGTGGGATACTAACTGTAGTAAAATCCGGCGTATGCCATCGTGTGGTGTTAGATGAGGCTAATATACCCGATCGTTATTCTATTCCTGCTGATTGCCGCCAGCTCCGCCCAGCTGGCACCAGACAAGGAAAGGTTTGATGTTGTGCTCCATCCCGGTGACCTGGAGGAGAGAACACTTAAGGTAACCAATATTGGAGATGCACCCATCTTCAAGATCTCAAAAACTCAGATGAGCGGAACTGCCAAGGACTACATATTCCTTGACATGCCCGAAGAAAAGCCGCTTATGCCTCAGGATAAAGCAGAAATTAAGATCTACTTTGCCCTGTCTCCTGAGACGCGACCAGGAACTTACACCGGATTTCTATATTTACTAGACAGCACACCTCCCTCATTGCCCACGAGAATAGACTTCGAACTCACTGTCATCGCACAGGAGAGCTATGGGATTGGCATGACCATAGATGATGCCAAGTCTGCTACCCTTTCTGCCAATGCCGAAGATACCGCTCAGTTCGATCTGGCTGTTAAAAACCTGGGGGCATTTCGGGATGTGGCCTCCATCGATGCCGGGTCGCTTCCGAATGGCTGGACCGTGAGCTTAATAGATGGAGAAAAAACGGTTGACCTTCCCTACGACGTGCCTTTAGACCCAAGCACAACTCATACCATGAAGATACAAGTGCAAACTTCAAAGCCCGGCAGGAAAGACAATCTGACCATCGTAGCCACATCTCTGGGCAACCAGTCTAAGAATTCTTCTGTTGAAGCGGTGGTTGATTTTGCCATTGCAGTTCGGGGCTACAACGTGGATATCAAGGTCCCGGAAAAAATTGTGACCAACAAGACCTACAAAGGCTCCTTTAACATCATGTTGGATGTCAAAGAGAAGGTAATGGTGGGAATAGTAACACCCCCTGAACTCATGGTCATACCTTTGACTCAAACGATAGAAGTCAGCCAGCAAAAGCCGGGCATTGCCAATTTCACTCTGCTGGCTTCGGTAAGCGGCGAATATCCGATTATCTTCCAGCTCATGGACTCCCATGGCATTCCCATGCCGGAAGAAGTAGCAGCCATCAAAGTGGTCTTGCCCGAAGGCATGGTCGTGCTGACTGGAGATGACTTCCTCTACAGCACTATCGCATCCGTGAGCAGCCTGGGCAATGGAACTGCTGATTTTGATATTATTACTGTTCCCTCAGGAAGAATTAGTGAAACAGATAAGGAGAAGCTGCAGGACTATTCCAAGATCGTGATTTTGGGCGGTCAATCCATCGTCTCCAAAGATGCCGAAAAGGCACTGGAAGGCGTCGAAATCAAGCGCATTGACAAAGGCAGCCTTTACGAAGAGTGTTGGCTCTTTTCTTCAGAAATCTGGCAAAATGGAACGGCAGAGGTAGTCTTATCCAGCACTAGGCCCGCCGATATATTCAGGGCCTATCAGGCGGCCAAGATGGCAGGCATACCAATCATTATATGCGAGGGCAATGTGACCGAGAATTCCGTGACCGCAATAAAAGAGATGACTAAAAGAAATGTTACCCTCTCCAGGTGGCTTACTGTAGGCGAGATAGGTGCAGAGTATACAAAGCCACTGCAAGATGCCGGCGTCAAGACAGAAGAGGTGAAAACGTGAGGCTGCAATACCTAATACTATTCATAGCAATCATGTCCAATATAGCGCTTTGCTTAGCAGAGGACGCACCTTTAGAAAGAGGTGTTAAGGGTGATCTCGCCGATGTGATTTTAGTCGGAGCAGACGATTGGCATGCATCCATTGCAGCTACGCCCCTGGCTATCTGGTCTGAGGAAAATCAGACCCGAGTATTGCCCTTTTTGATTCTTCCCAAAGCGGTCCATGCCGGTGATAGAAACGGCTGGGTGGAAGAGGGTGATCTGCAAAGGTATGGTGCCTCTGCCATCCTTAGCACATTTAAGGCGGCAAATATCAGCGCAATAACTATCCACGGGACTGGTGATCAGGTAAAAGCTCTGGTTGAAGCAGCCCACAAAGACGGTTTGAAAGCTTACATTACAGCAACGCTTGAGATTCCCGTTATCTTCGAGCCGGAGAATGTAGGGCAAATAGAAGAGGTGCCTCAGGCCAGGAAAGCCATGCTTGCTCAGGCGGGCCTTGACCTACCAGTGACTGACGATTCCAGTATCGATAAAAGCTTGCTGCAAGTGGCAAATCCCGATATTGGCGGCAATGCCACTCTTTTTTGCCCTGCAAACCAAGATGTAAGGGATAACCTCTATAATCTGATCGAAACGCTGATAGACGACTACAAGGCCGATGGCGTTGTGCTCTATAATTTCGGTTTTCAGGATGAGAATTATTGCTACTGCAATGTCTGCAAAGAGAAGTTCTATCAAGATACCGGCATAGATATCAGCAAAGTCAATATCAATAGCTATAATCAAGAGAGATGGAGGCAGTGGAAGCAAGATCAGCTCATGCAGATTGTAAATTATGCCCGAAATATCACCTCAGATCTGGGTCCTGTGAAGCTTGGCGTGGCCTTTGATAATCCCTTCGATCGCAGTCAGGGATACAACTTCGCCGAGATGGCAAAGGTGACGGACTTTTCTTTTATATCTCCTCTCTCAGCCCAGGATGTAGGACAGGCAAGCCTCCTGAGCGAAAAACCGGTTTATGTCCGTTTAAGCGATGATTACCTCGGATATGTTCTCTCCACCCAGAATGTAGAAGGCACGGTCAAGTACATTGAGGACCTCATAAAATCAGGCGCCTTTGGAGTTTCCTTCGAGTATAACGTCGTCCATACACCAGTTTGGTCGGAGCTGGAGCCCCCCTCATTGGCTGCGCACTGGCTACTGCGTCAATTGAGCGGAAAGACTCTTGCCATTGGAAACGTCTCCTGGAATTGCGACGCAAAAGTGCAGGCAAATAACAGCTTTGAGATGGCTGAGAAGATCAGCCAATACTGGAAAAGCTCGCAGGGAGCCGTAATTGTTGGTGAGAATTACAGCGCTGCCCTCATTGCCGCACCAATTGCCTCTTATCTAAATTGGCCACTCCTCTTTGTGGACAGAGTACTGCCAAATGAAACGGCTGCTGCATTATCACGCCTGGATATCAAAGAGGCTGTGATAGTAGGTCCAATCTCGCCACTCGTAAGGCAGAACTTGAGCCAAATGAATATCACCCTGCAAGAAGGAAATTCTGATTTTCTCATCGAGCAGATGAGCAAAAGGGGCGACAGCCCGAATATGGTGGTCTTTGCCAACTCCCATGATCTCTCGCTTCTACCGCCGGTGCCAAATCCTGTAGTAGAGCGAACATTTGTCGATGATTTGCTGATAAGAACCGAAACAAGCCCAAGCCAGGTGCCGGCAGAGGAGCTGGGACAGATTGTAAGGCTCAACATAACCATGACCAATACCGGCAAAGAGGTGCTGAGAGATGTGCGATTGCTGGACATCTTCCCAATGGGCAGGCTCATAAAATGGCCCAGGCCACAAAATGGCGAGGCAAATGTAACCGATCCCTTTAGCGGTAAGCCGTCGGATGCCATAAATGCATTCCTCAACGGATCCATGCTACGCTGGAATATAAATAAGCTTGATCCAGACAAGTCTGCCAGTCTGAATGTAGAAGTGGAACTGCTCTACCCCATGGACTCAGGCTGGGAAGAGCGCCTGGACACCGGAGCTACAGCTGCATACGAAGGATTCTCCTATAATCACACCCTGGAGAATGTGGACTACGAGCCTGTAATCAATTTGACCTATCCTACCTGGATCTATTCGGGCAGAACAAACATATCCTGGAACCTTAACCAGGACGCAAGCTACACTGCTCTTAACCTCTACAGCCCGGACAAACGAAGCGGAAGAATCAAGATCACAGATATAAAGCCTGATAAGCTCTATGAAGTGCGAGTGCAGATGTTGACTCCAGGTAAGTGGACTTTCAATATTGAGACAGGCAACGATTATGCCCATAAAACGAAGAACTATACCATTGATGTTCGCTCCAATATTGAGGTCGTGAATATCACTGCATTCAGCCACACCAAAGTACCCAGGCTGTCCATGGTTGCACCTGCAGCAGCAGCAGCTCGCCGTGCACTTCTGGTGGACGTGGCCAAAGACCCGCAGCAAATCGATCCATTGAAAGAGGAGCAAGCATTAAGGCAGAAGGTCGATGACCTCAAGCTCTCCCCCAGGTATCTGATGGTCGTGGGCGATCCAGGGTCGCTGCCCTTCATCTCCACCGGCCTAATTCAGAAGCTATCGGAGATTGTGGAGTACGAGGTCCACCGGGACTACCAATTGCCCTTAAATGGAGAGAATTATAGCAACGTAGCAGTGGGCCGAATCATGGGGCTTTCCGTATACGATGCCTCTCAGCTCCTGGCTCGCACTCTGGCCTATGACCAGCTGAGCGGATCTTGGAAGAAAAATGCCCTGCTCATATCTTCGCCACCCCTCTCCTTCCCCCAGACACCCATTTCCATGAGGATCAGAGACTACCTCAGGGAAGCAGGGATGCAAGTCAAGGATCTGCGCCAAGAAGAGGCCACCTACCAGCAAGTCCTCTCCCAGATGAATAACGGCCAGAACATTGTGAACTTCGATCATCACGGTAATGAAGAATCATGGCAACTCTCCGATTGGTCGAAGATGGATTCCGCGCTCACGGGAACGCATGTTAAGGAGCTCACCCTTGCGCCCCAGACAACCATATCAGGCGCCTGTCTTACTGCAAACCTCAAGGGATTCTACCTCAATGTGACCGGCACCAGGATGTATATCCCCAAGAACCTGGAGGACTCCATTGCCCTGTCCTTCGTAAGGGCGGGAGCAGTAAATTATATTGGAGAGTCTGCCCTGTCCTGGATCTTCGTTTCGGAAGATTTCTCCAAGAGGTTTTATCAGTCCCTGGTCTTCGAGAATACTACAGTAGGAGAGGCCCTTCTTGACGCAAATAACCTCTACAGACTGAAGTTTCAGGGTACGCAGAACATCAAGGCTATCTCCGATTACGACGAGCCCTTGCCCGAATGGGATGTTTCTGTTTCTGAGATGCTCAATCAGACGGCCTACGCGGATGTCATGCTGGGAGATCCCAGCTTCCGGCCTGCTCTGCCGAAAACACCTGCTCTTCCCTACAACACAGAGGTGGAAACAGTCAACGCCACGAGCGAGAACAAGAGCATTATCAAGGCATCCATAACGCCCATGAACGAGAGCGCTACTGATTGGATCTACTGGATCGAGACGGATAGCTCCAGCGGGCGTCTCAATCTCAATGCACCGCCAGCCATCATCGGCGAGGTATTGCTGCCCAAAGATGCGGACAAGATAGTGGTAAAGGAAAACGGCCTTTCTGTCTGGCATGATGAATACACGTTTGCCGGAAAAAAGAAGGTAATGTGGCCCATTATTCGGCCGAGGCTTGGTGAGGATAGGAGCTTCTTAATCGAGTATGTGCTTATACCCGGCCAGGTTCAGTGCATCAATGTGACAGCAGGCTACAATGCCATAGCTGTATACCTCCAGCCAAAAGATGCATCGGCAAGCAAGTACCTGGCGAATAAGCCTTACCGCAGCATATTCACAATTGCCGGTGAGGGATGGGACTTCGGCATGAAGGACGGAGGGATGATCAATGTGACCAGTTTCAATCCGGGTGAGGGCTACCTCATCGACAGCGCCGACAACTTCTCCATAGAGATCTCCGGAAAGCCAGTTGATCTGCCCTATCGCCTCGATCTGCATGCCGGGTGGAATATGATTGGCCTTCCTGTGAACAAGACAGTGGATTTAAGCAATATCACTGTGAATGCCGAGCATAAGAGATACAAATATCCCGAGGCAGTAAATAAAGGCCTGGTCTCAGCTTTCGTATGGAAGTATGAAGACCAGGGCTGGACGCACCTGGGCAAGAATGAGACACTAGAGCCGGGAATGGCCTATCTGTTCGAGGCCATGGATGAGGCAAAGCTGGAGTTTCGCTGAAAATATATCAGCTGAAACTCCTTTTTTTAAAAAATTTATTGTAACTATTCAGCCACCCATCTAAGCCCTATTTTTCTTCCAAAACTTCATGAATCATAATTTGGATAATCAACCCAAAATTTAAATATTAATGATACTCACATAACCGTAATAATGGAGGGGCGC
>Ga0307380_10010453_pt1 | contig 11693 bp, 11 predicted proteins | sample UN3MG_FD_202239 | JGI IMG/M metagenome (GOLD analysis project Ga0307380, IMG submission 202239) | Soil microbial communities from Risofladan, Vaasa, Finland - UN-3 | ecosystem: Environmental > Terrestrial > Soil > Coastal area > Acid sulfate soil | place: Finland: Risofladan, Vaasa | collected... | reverse complement strand
CAGAGGAAGGTCAAATCCCCGTAAAATTCGAAGGACGTTCTGGAACTGAGGTTCCAGCCTAACAGAAGATAAACGGAGTGTAAAATGAAGGACAAAAAAGACGAATTAGAATTCGACGACGACAAGGAAAATGTTTTTTCTAACGAGGAAAACGCAGCTCCTAAAGACCAGGAAGAACATTATATTTTGCCTTATACGGTTGTTCTAGAGGCACCGTTTGAGTATGGAAAAAAGACCTTCACTGAGTTCGTGTTTCAAAACGAATTAGAGCTCGGGATGTGGGTACATATTCCGGCAGGCGATGGCATGAAAATAGGTCACATGATACCGATGATTTCCGGCATGACGGGCCAAACTAAAGAAGTTGTAAAGAAACTTCGACCGGCTGACGCTAGAAAATGTATGGAGATAGCAAACTATTTTTTGGGCATTGGCACCGAAGATGTGAAAACTGGCGATACAGCATCAGGTTAATGGCTGCTCGATATAGGTGGTCGCCGGTCAACACAATCTATAAGTTCACGTTGAAAGAATTCTTATTCTGGACGCAAGCAGCTGAGCGCGATTTTAAGTAAAGGCGATTAACGATGCCATCGACTCCTCCAATTAGAATTCCGATCATCGGCGATGATCGGTTTACTAAGAAATTCAAGCATATAACGAAGAACATTATGCGTGTTGGCCGTGGTCTTTCGTCCGCTGGTCGAAGCATGACCAGAAACGTTACGATGCCAATACTATTGGCAGGAGGAGCAGCGGCGAAGGTTGGAGCAGACTTCGATTTTATGATGAGGAAAGTTGAGGCGAAGGTCACCATCACCGGCAAGTCAATTGCCGAGCTCAGGACTCAGGCAAAAGAATTAGGCAAAACAACTGTCCATACCGCGCGGGAAGTCGCGGGCGCGCAAGAAAAACTCGCGATGGCTGGATGGGATTCCTTGCAAGTATTCACCGCTTTGCCTGGCGTGCTGGCCTTATCTACTGCGACGAGCACGGATTTGATTCAAACTGCTGATATTATGTCGAACGTTATGCAGCAATTTGGGCTCGATACGACTGAATCTGGGCGCGTCTCTGATTTATTTGCGACTATAGTGTCCGGTACAAACGTCGATATGGAAATGCTTGCCGAGACAATGAAAATGTCTGGTACGGTCGCGCGTGACTACGGAATGTCATTAGAGGACACTGCAGCTGCAGCGGGTTTTCTAGGCAACATGGGAATACAAGGCAGCATGGCTGGAACTACCATGGCTAGAATGATGGATAGCCTGATAAAACCTGTAGGTAGAGCCAAAAAACTCCTTAAAAAAATGGGCGTCGAGGTAATAGATCCAAACACCGGAAAGATTAAAAAATTAAGTGAAACATTGGGCCAGTTAGCGGGAGGGATGTCAAAGTTAGGCGAAGGCCAACGGCTCAAAGTAGTCAGCGAAATATTCGGCATTAGAGGAAAGAGGGCAGCGTCACCTCTAATCAGAGACGCGATGGCATTGGATTCTACATTCACGAGGTTGTCGAAAACGATGGGTGATTTGAAACCAGGCAACGCTCAAAAGATGGTCGACATCATGACAGGGGGAGCGACTGGCGCGTTTAAACGTTTCACATCTGCGCTTGAAGGTGTAGCCATTTCATTTGCCGAGAGTGGATTATTAGACACCTTGGCAGACTTGGCGGAAGAGTTTACTAAATTGTTTCAGAAAATATCTAACTTGAGTCCAGAGATGAAAAAGACAATAGTTCAAGTTGCTGCAATAATAGCGGCGGTTGGCCCATTATTGATAGTGTTAGGCACCCTCGTGACTGCGGCTGGGACCGTAATTGGCGTCGTCGGTGCTGCTGGCATGGGTGGCGCGATGGCTACATTTGCAGCGGCAGGCGGACCGATAGCGCTAGCCGTGCTTGCCGTGGGTGGCTTGGCACTGGCTATTGATGGGATAGGTAAGTCCTCCGAACCAGCACAAAAAGTTTTCTATAAAGATATGCCCGACGCTCTCGCTTTTTATAGAGGCGAATTGGATAAAACGAAAGAATCACAAAAAGGACTTTTTGAAAAAATCGACGAATGGATAATTCCAAAGTGGAATGAACTGGTAGCTCCTATAGATAAGCAAATTCTTAAAGCCCGGAAGCATAGCAGAAGATGGCGACCAAAGGCTGGCGGTGGTGCGGAGAGATTAGAAGTAATCGGACAAGATATATTCGGTTTTGATATCCCGAGAATGGTCCAATATAGCAAAAAACAATATATCGACCAGATGAAGTTAGAAGAATTGCAAAAAAAATCCAAAATAGGGAAACCCAAAATAGCGTCAGCTGAGGAATTGTGGGGCTCTGGAGGCGCCGAGATGTCAATGATGGAGGAGGATTTTGGAAACATATTGGAGATGGAGAAGGCGATAGACGAAAGATATAAATCCCTTGAAAGCATTTTTGGCTTGAACAATGGAGAGATTACATCAGAAATTCCAGTGACAATAAGAAGAGAGGATAAAATAGAAGTTGAAATAAAAACGCCAAAAGGCGTCATGGTCGACGTGAAGTCTTCTTCTGGCGTCAATGTCAAAAAGACCGACACTGGCGACTTGATAGGAGATACGCTGTAATGGCTTCTACGTGGATAAAAGGATATAAGCAAGCCTCCTTCAGAGGCGTTCCGTTCTTCATTCGAGCGCATACCTATTCGAGCGGAAGACGTCACGCGGTCCACGAGTTCCCAGATAGGGACGATGTTCTATTTGAGGACTTGGGACGAAGCCAGCGCACATTTGATTTAACCGCGTACATCGTCGATGATAATTACTTCGAAGCTAGGGACAATCTAATTTTCGCGCTTGAAGATAAGTCCGAACCGGGGATACTGAATCATCCATATTTAGGAATATTCGAGGTTGTATGCGAGAATTTTTCAGAGAGTGAAACCACAGAAGAAGGACGCGTCGCTCGATTTAATTTAACGTTTAAAGAATCTCGTGACATTGGTTTATTGCAGATATATCCAAACGCCGCCGCGCGCGCGCGCGCAGCCAAGAAAAGCTTGCTAGAAAAGATTTTGGCATGGTTTGAGAACGCATACGACATTGTCAGTACTCCTGTTAGGTTTCTTGAAGACGTCAACGATACAATTAACGAAGCTTTCCAGGTAGTGGACGCAGCCAAGAAACTCGCAAATACACAGGCTGAATTTAAGCGCTCTTTAGAAAATCTACAGGGCAAAGTAATTGCACTTTCCTTGAACGCGAGTCTTATCGCGAGCAGTTTTGACGACCTGATAAACTTCGGTACAGACCCAGGCTCTAGTTTATTGTTTAACGCGACAGCCGACAACGCAGACCGACAGATGAGAGAATTGTATGAGATAGTGGACTCTACAGCGACTCCGTTTGTAGATACGCCGACCGATATTAGTCAAGACGCGGACTATCCAGCATATCAAGTTCAACAGGTTATGAAGATGACCGCAACAGGTGCCCTAGTTGGACTGATAACACAGGTTCCGTTTGGGTCTCAGCAAGACGCGGAAGATGCAAAGATAAAGTTGTTTGATTTGATAGACGAAATATCTGGAACGTCTTTTGTAACAGATGATATTTACGAAACACTTAGAGATGCAAAGTCGGCTATCAACGACGACCTCGACGAGCGTTCTATAAACCTTCCGAGGCTGGTTGACTTTGAGTTACCAGAAACCAGAAACACGCTTTTAATAACTAACGAGATTTACGGAAACCTCGACAACGAGCAGGACATAATCGATAGAAATAAAATAATACATCCGGGATTTGTTTCCTCGGGTGAACCGATACAGGTAAAAATTAATGAGTGACGATATTGTAATGCAGCTAGGCACCTCTGATTTTACAGGGTGGAAAAGCATCTCCGTGCAAAGAACTATGGAGAGTTTTTGCGGCAGCTTTACCGTTGAACTTGTCGACAAGCAGGGCTCTGCTACGAATCAGATAACAGAAGGAATAGCGACGAAACTATTTGTTAAAGAGGATTTATTTGGAGCGAATTATCCGCTTATAAACGGATATATAGACGGAGTGAAATTAAAGCTATCCGGCCAGTCGACACAAATGTCAATTCAGGGCAGAGACATCACATGCGATATGATAGATAGCGCGGCGATTGCTCCTTCGAATACATGGACGAAGGCTAAATTCAGCAAGATTATTCGGGCGATTGTTTTGCCGTTTGGTATTACGGTTGACACATCTCAATTAATTATCGACGAGGAGATAGATAAATTCACCCTGCAAAACGGAGAGACTGCTTACGAGGCTATCGAGAGATTGTGTAGAAGTCAGGCTGTCCTACCGCTGACCGACTTCGAGGGGAATCTACTGTTGACGTATTCAGCCGACACAACGGTCAAGGCAGACGAGGACTTAGTGGTAGGAGATAACGTTCTAGAAGTAGAGCGCGAAGCGTCTTGGGCGGATAGATATTCAGAGTATTTCTGCAGAGGACAGCGATCCGGAAAAGGCAAAGCATGGGACGGTCGTATTACTCAGATGGTAGCAGTTGCAACCGACTTGGCTATCGATAGATATCGACCGATGGTTTTTATGAGTGAAAACAAAGCCACCGATAGAAACCTACAATCGAGAGTTAATTGGGAGGCCCAAGTCAGAGCGGGACGAGGCACGTTTTATAACGTAGTTGTCCAGGGATGGTTTCAACATAACGCAATTACACGCGCGAAGACACGACTATGGACGGTAAACGAAAGAGTCAATATCAAAGTTCCCAGATGGGGAGTGGACGAGCAGCAACTAATCACAGCCGTAGATTATCACATCGACGAATCAGGCGGAAGAAAGACTAGGCTCGTTTTGAAAAACGTAGACGTCTATAAATCTAATCCGACGGAAGAGGTGGCTCTCACATGACATTTGCAAAGAAAGTAACAGGTCGACTTCAGATGATGTTTTGCAAGGGACTCTTGTTGCTCGCAGACGATACAGACGAGGTTCAACTGGTTAAGCTAACCGCCAACGACGGAGAAGTTCAAGACGGAATAGAGCGTATGCAGGACTATGGATTTAGCAGCAATCCACCTGCAAACAGCCCGTCTATAATTGCCTACATCGGTGGAAATAAAGACCATGGTGTGATTCTAAAGACAGACGGCGGAACCAGCAGATACACAGGGCTTCAGATAGGCGAGGCCGTTTTCTATTCGATGTTTAACAACTACATTCTTCACAAGGCGGGAGGTATTACAGACGTCGTAGGAACTATGATTAATTTAGGCGCGGACGCTGGGGTGGTTCCCTTGGCTAAAATAACCAGCGCGTTTAACACAGCGTGGACCACTTATTTTGGATTAGCTGCGACGGCGTGGACATCATTGGGAACAGAGGCGGCAATTACAGGATCAAAGGACGCCTGTGATGCAGCCGCAGCCGCAGCGACTACGCTCGCGAGCGCTATCGCTCCGACCACGAAAGTGAAAGGTATCTAATGCCTGAGACGCTCACACAGACCGGAGATATTAAGTTCTATTTCGACGGGACACAGGCGGATAAACTAGAGTTCGCAAATATTAAAATCTCTGGATACGACCTCTATCGAGACCCAGGCTTCGAGACGGCTGTTTTGATATCGTTGTTTTCGAACCAGAGAGCGACGCTAGAGGATAAGCTACCCAATAGAACCGATACACGCGGAGGATATTGGGGAGATGAACTTTTAGAGCTTCCACTTGGCTCAAAATTGTGGCTATTGGGACGTTCTAAAATAGACAACGATACTCTCACAACCAGCGAGCAATACATAAAAGACGCACTGAAATGGATGGTAACAGACGGTATCGCGGACAGTATCGAAGCGACGGCCACTAGAGCGAACGTCAATCAAATCAACTGGCTAGTAAATATAAAAAAGAAAACAGGCGATAGCGTGTTTTTTAAATTCTTTGTCAATTGGAAATTTCAAACAACCGGAGGGCTTGAGTAATGCCGTGGAGCAGACCTACATTAACAGAAATTTATGAACGCATAAGAGCTGACGGAGAGACGCGCGTAACCAGTGGAGTGAAAATACCGAGAGTATCTCTACTGGGAATTATCTATCTTGTTTTCACAGGTGCGATTCATCTTTCGTACGGATTTTTAGTATGGTTGGCGAAGCAGCTCTTTGTCGATACTGCGGAGACAATTGGTCTCGATAGGTGGGCAAACATTTTAGGTCTACCGAGAAAAGCGGCGACGTTCACTACTGGAACTGTTACCTTCGTCGGAACTGTTTCGAAGGTAATAGAAGCTGGAACGCTTGTCCAGAATTCAGATGGGTTTCAATACGCGACAGACGAGATACTCACGATTAGTATTCTCACGACTGCGACAGGCACGGTAACCGCTACCGACGATGGAGAAGATTCAAACACGGAAGACAACTTCTTAACGCTGGTCTATCCAGACGTGGACATCAATACATCCGTCACTGTGGTAAGCGGATTCGACGACGGGCAAGCAGAGGAGACCGATGAGGACTTGACAATTAGATTGTTGCAGAGATTTCAGAATCCTCCATCCAGCGGTACTCTAGGTGATTACGTGCGTTGGGCTCTCGAGGTAGACGGAGTGGGTAAAGCGTGGAGTTTCGGAGCGGAGGACTGGGCTGGAGCAGGCACCGTAGGGGTAGGAGTTGCAGACTCGAATTTAGAGCCCGTCTCCGGTTCTATCTTGACGGCTGTTGAAACCTACGTTGATTCGGTTAAACCAGAGCCCGCAGCTGTGGATTATTTTAATATCACCGACGTGGTGATTGATTTCGAAATTAGTATTTCGCCAAATACAACAGCTAATCAAACTCTAGTAGAAGCCAATTTAGAGGAGTTGTTTCTATCGACTTCGTCTCCGGGTGGAACGATAAAAATAACAAACATTAATCAAGCGATAATATCCGGAGGTCTAAACGACTTTGAGATTACCGCAATGGAACAGGATTCAGTTCCCATATCCATCGCTAACATAGTCAACACAGGAACAGACACAGCGCGCTACGGCTCGACAACATTTGCGAGTTTATAATGGCTCAAGAATTTGAACAATTTGTAATCCATCAGAAGTACTACGAAGACGACTATCGTTCGATGCTTCGCGGATTATTGCCTCGCGGTTTAATATGGGGATGGGATGCCCTTATTTTCTCGGAGATAATTCAGGACGTTATCGGTGGCGCGGATATCTGGCAAGACCATATCAACTCTGGCACCCAGACGCAGGACGTCTATACCCAATCGACAGACGCCTCGGGAAGTCTGTTCGGTCGGTTCTGGTCGGTATTTGCAGCCGAGTTAGAGCGCCTAGAAACCGACGCTTGGGACCTGCTCGCAGAGTCCGACCCAGGTATAGCAGTTCAGCTTTTAGAGGACTGGGAACGCGTGTTAGGCCTTCCTGGTGAGTGTATCGATACATTACCGAGCGTCATGGACCGACAGAGAGCAGCCCATGCGAAACTATTCGACGAATATTCCACAACTACAAATCAATGGTGGATAGATTACGCAGCTACGTTGGGATTCGTAATTACAATTACAGACTCGGAGACCGTCGGACCTAGAATCTGTGGACGCAACACAACAGGAACCGCAGGGGATACGAGGTGCGGAGACGCTCACAGGGTAGGAGGAACGAGGGGGGGACATAGTACGATTGTGATAACGGTGGTTTCCGGAGATGGAAATCTAGAGCAGATGAAATGTATTTTCGAAGAGGGCGACAACGCGATTAAACCCGCTCATGTTGTGATAGTTTGGATAGGTCCTGACGTTGTGGAGTTTACCCATTCCGGCGTAACTACATTTTCGGCGACTACTACACTGGGAGTTGGAGAGAAGCTTACTATCGATTGGGGTGATTCATCTGGATTTACAGAGTACAACGGGACTGGAGTTAGTCAATCCATAGGACATGAGTTTGCAGATACAGCGTCCTACTCAGTGAAGATGTATTTCGACTTGGCGGAGATGTACACGCTTGACGCTAACACAATGGGTGTATCCGGCAACCTCTCCGAGTTTGCCATTATAACAGATATTACATCGTTGAATTTGAGTAGTACGGCGATTGCATACGACGACCCGATTAACTGGGAACCGTATAACGGGATTGTTTTTGATTGCTCGGATTGTGCATGGACTCAATCCGAGGTGGACAACTGCCTGATTGATATGGACGATAGCGGTGTTGAGAATTCAACCATCACAATCGACGGAACAAACGCGGCAAGGTCGGCAGCGAGCGACGCTGCGGTAACGAATTTAACCACACGAGGCTGCACAATAAGCGTGAATTAAGGTTTTAAAATGACTGAAAACAGAAAAATCATCAGAATAGCGGACGCAATAAGCGCAATCAGTAATCAGCAAATAGCTATCGAAACAACCGTCGACACCGACCTGAATTTCAAAATGTGGGGCGGTAAAGACGCAGATGGAAACGTCACTAAATGGCTAGCTAAAGACAAGGCTGCGCAAGTCACCACGGCGACGTTAACGGGTGGAACCACGACCGGCTCGACCGGGTTGATGTCTCACGATACAACAGGACTTCTCGCTGGGCAGATAAATACAATGGTGGAGTTAGAAGCTATCGTTACTGATATTGACTATATTAACGCTGCTCTTTTCGATGCAAATACCATACTGTCAGCAGACACAGATAACACTCCAGCGGCCCTAACTGTTCCAGAGCAAACCTTGATAGGTAGAATAACATCTGGGAACATAGATGCGCTAACCGTGTCGGAAGTTCGAACGCTTTTGGATTATGGTTCGGACGAAGTCGACAACGATTCTGGCGTCACGGGCGTAACGGTTACAAACGCACTTGACAATTTAAGCACCGCGATAGGTGCTCTCACTCTCGACGACGCATACAACGCAGACGCAGGCGCGGCAAATATCGATGTGGATGCAGGGTCTGTTTCGTGGACCATTACCGGTGCATATGATTTCAATATTGATCTCGGTGCCGCTGATGATACTTATGGATTCAAAGTTTTTGATGATACCGATTATTTTAGGTTGCATAGATTGCAACCGGAGTCAATTATTTTAGATGCTGAACTTCACGAAGCTAATATCAATGTTCAGGGTGATATGAGTTTAAGTGGCGGCAATGGCCTAAATTTAGATTTTACAACTATCAGTATCAATTTAAGAACTTTTCTTACTGATGACGGTACTACATTTACAATTCTCCCGGCCACAGGAGATTATGTGAGAATTGGCGACGCGGCAACGGCGAGTTATTGTACGACCAATGATGATTTTCATGTCTCCGGACTTTTGGAAGCGACCGGGGTTTTCCATGCCGGTGGCAACATCATTCAAACCACAGGCGGCAAGATATACAAAGACGTCGCAGAGCCTATCATTATAGGTGATGCGGGTGGAACGCCTGGGATTGTTACGGATAATGATAGTCTCTATGTTAACAACGCGCTTGAGGTGGATGGGGGATCTTATTTAGCAGGTGCGCAATTCTCCGCCAATATTAGTTGTGGCAGTAATGTATCTGTGAGAAGCACCGCCGGCGACGCATTTGGCAGTTTTATGCCAAGGTCAACAGTGCAAACGATACATACAACAGCACTAACAACGGGCACCACTTCGAACGGTATATTGATATGTGAGTCCCTGGATACTGGTTTTAACTTTGAACACGCATTGCAAACAAATCCAACTATCTATTTACACAGCGCAAATCAATCAACTACCCAATGGATGTCCCTCACCCACAACCAAACCAATGGAGTAATAGCAGCGGGCGCGGGTGGGGTGCAAATCAATGGTATGCAGATGGGCAAACAAGGTACAGACGTTGCAAGCGCTAACGATGCAACTCTTACAGCAACGGGTAATTACTTTGACGTAACAGGCACCACACAAACTAATACGCTATCGATACCGACCGGATGCACAGCGGGCACAATTATAACTCTTCAATTCGATGCTAGCGTAACAGTCAAACATGCAACGGCGGGCGCAGGTGCTCTATTTCAACTAGCAGGGGCAGGTGACTTCTCAGCCACGGCGGGTGATACTTTACAGCTAGTGTATGACGGTACTTACTGGCGTGAGGTTGCGAGGACTGTAATTAGCGCAAGCTAGTGGCTACAAAAATAAACTTGAAACAGCATAGGAGAAAACAATGAGTGACAATATAGACAACATGCAAGAGGCAATAAAACAAATCAACATATGCAATCGATGTGTAAGAGCGTATGAAGATACAAAAATAATAATAGCAGAAGAGGAAATAGAAATTCCTGATGAAATTATAACAGCATTAAAGCAACGATTCGTTGCAGCTCGTACAGCGTGTAAGAATGCGCTGAATGCTGTTAGCAGTTAAAGGTGAGGAGATTTTAAATGCATCGAGTAGACGCAGACGGATACAAGACAGTATCGGGTAAAAGACGATTTGAAGACCAATCACTTCCAGGCACAGCGGGCACATTAGACGCAGAGTTGTGGAAGAACGCAGTTCAAGAGGAGCTGTGCAACCTGATTGAATATACCGGAATAACGCTCAAGTCAACAGGGTTGATAGACGAGGCGTCGGGTTGGAACCAGCTGAGACAGGCTATTTTTTCAAGCGCTAAAATAGACTCCGCAGCGATTACAGATGGGGCTATCAACGATTTGAAGCTAAACACAAACGCAGTAACGAACATTAAAGTTAATGACGTATCCGTGGCTAAACTAACAGCGGGCACAGCAGGCACAGACGACATCGCCATCACTCTCGTAGCAGCTCCCAGTACGTTCAACTGGCTGCAGAACGCAGAGAAGGTGAGGTACTCAGAAAACGACACGGTCAACATATTCACGTCTGAAATGAGAGCCGACTTTCTATCCATAGATACAGACAGCACTACGTATGCGAGACTAGAGTCTGATTTTTTACGTTTTACGGGTAACACAAATCACACCGTCTTATTGAATAACGACTCGCTAGTACTATCCAACTCTGGTAACGACATCATAACAACCATCGAGGACACTAGATTAAAAGTAGTTTTCGACGATACGAGTGACGAAAAATCATCGGAAGCTATTAGTACTGAAGTGACGGTCCAGGAGCGCGCAAGCGGCGCTGGTTCTTCCGCGATGGAGACAACTCATAAAGCACGCGGAATTAGATATAGCGGTTCAGGAAGTCCGGGGACGACTTCCTTTAAAAGTGTCGATGTGAGAAAAGGTCAGTTCGAATACACCGGAGCCTACGCTTCGGAGCAAATATCAGCAGACTCAAAGGTGACGTACAATTTTTCGCTATCGAACGATTTGGTTCTGACTGGTGTGCCTCCGGCGGCGGAGATATTTAGTATTTTTGTTAGATATACTACAGTCGGTGGTAACGAGCAGGTTGTGCCCGTTCGGGTGGGAATTGTAAATCGAGCAGGTGCTCATTTAACGCTCCAGTCCGTTAGAATTATATCCAACAGCGTGACCGGTTCTCCAGACCCTCCTACCGGTTCTGCATATTTTTTAGTGGAATACGAGGGCAATAATCTCTAGCCCTGTTTAGCCACTCCAGACAACTGCATGGATTGAGTTACGATAGTCGTCTTGAGCGCTGCTATCATATTCGCAGCTTCGAGAATCTTCTGCCTTAGCATTTCGTTTTGCTCCACGAGCTCTTCGTGAGTCATCTCGTTGGGTAGCTTTT
>Ga0307380_10010452_pt1 | contig 11693 bp, 10 predicted proteins | sample UN3MG_FD_202239 | JGI IMG/M metagenome (GOLD analysis project Ga0307380, IMG submission 202239) | Soil microbial communities from Risofladan, Vaasa, Finland - UN-3 | ecosystem: Environmental > Terrestrial > Soil > Coastal area > Acid sulfate soil | place: Finland: Risofladan, Vaasa | collected... | reverse complement strand
CGGTAGACCAACAGGACAGCAGGTCCCGCGCAGCTTGAACTGACCATGACCAGGGTGTGATCGTCTCCTCCCACGATCTTCTTGACGGAGTCATAATGGCCTTCTGTTGTTGCCCACTTGATGAACGCGTCGCGAACCTCCGCTGGGGCATCGGCAAGCCTGACTGATTCCCCTGCGGCGAGTCTGTCTTGCGCATCTTGCACTTTGCGCCCGCCCGCAAGGGACTGTGATGGAAGAGTCAGTTCCGCATGCCGGGTTCGAAAAACGTCGGCAACCGGAACTGCTTTTGGTCGGCCGGGTTTCGGGGGAATCGGACCCGTTCCCACGTACCCGATCAGCGCTGAAATCAGCTTTCGACTAGGATTCACATCGACCCGAAGTGCCCCGTATCCGTCGCTGGTTGGCAGATTCGCAGATACGAGCGCATCGAGCGTGACGGAGTTCAGGAGGCGGGAGACTTGATCACCAATCGCCGTCAGTTCGGCGTCTGACATTTCCTCTGTCAACTCGTCGCATCCGTACGCAATTCGGATACCGTCATTCTCAATGTCACATTGCAGCAAAGCCATGCGCATGGCAGTATCTCCAAGTGAGCGGGAAGCGTGATGCCGGGTTCCGATCAGCCAAGTGGATTCCTGGGACCTCTCGGTCCAAACGGTTCTTTGCCGTGGTCCACGCGAGTGTGCTTCGGCTTGAGAAAGTGAGACAAAGCCGCGAAAAGCAAAGCCGGGAGCAGTATTCCACCCAGTGCACCCAATACTAGTGCCGCGAGGGCCTTGTTGCGATCGAACTGCGGCACGACGTCTGGACCCTCCGCTTGGGCAAAGAGCAAGAAGGCAGGAGCGATGCCAATGAGCCCACCCGAGTCCAAGTTCGAGGCCTTGCTGGCCAGTACCTGAAGCGCGCCGAAGTCTCGAAGCTGAGTCGCGGCGGTCTGCGAGAAACTCTGGATGCCGGTTGACGGCCCACTACCTGGCCGTTTCATCATCGCAGCGCACGATGAAAAAAGCACCGCAACCGTGGCAGCGACGACAAGCAACACGTTAAGGCAACCGGGCCCGCCGCGGTTTGAAGCGCGCTTGACAACAATCAGCCCTCGGTCGCCGCTTGGATCCCAGAACTCCTTGAGCGTACAGTCGTCGGGGTCCCACAAGCGCGCCAGAAGAACGCCCTGAACGAACGATGGATGAAGTTCGTCCGGACTACAGTACTTGATCTCCAGGCTCGCTCTCTCTAATTCCGGCACGTCCAAGCCAACAGCCTGGGATGCAAGTTGCACGTAACGTTGCTCGTCCGCGGGGGGTATTCGTAATCCTGCCCTGAACACGAGCACGTTCGTGATAGGTCGTTCGCCTTTGGTGTATTCGAAATCGTCTGCGGCCATTGATGTTCTCTCCTCCTCCAAGTTGGTGCTGGGCTTGTGCGGCTCTTGCGGTTTAGGTGTGAACGCCGCAGCTTCTGGAAGGGCGGCAACCTCGGACGGGATAAATCGGTCGGGAGTATTCTAGCGCCAGGGCTCGTCGTTGCCCGGCTCCATGATCCAGTCCGGGATGCACAACCCGTCGCCGGCCTCGCGGAAGCCAATGGCTTTGTCGAGAAACGATCCCTTTTCGATAACGGTCATTCAGTGCCTGGGGTCCTTCTTGGAGATGACGGCTTCGAGGTTGTCGGTCTCGATCTTGATGGCCCTGTCGCCCTCGGTAACGCCGGGTGCCACTGCTGGCTTGTCCAGCAGTGTGTGTGGGAACTTCGTGTGAGTCCCCTCGGACCCCTCATTAGCCCGTGGGCCTCCGAGAATCTCCGATCGTTTGAGGGTATCTCCAGGCTGTGCTAGAGGATACCGGATACCCCACTGCTGGACAAGCCAGCAGTGGCACCCAGCGCGCGCCGCGCCGCCAGGACTCTTCGCGTACCGATCTTGCCTCTGTCACGTCGTTCCCGTTCGCGGTCCGTCTGTTGCGAGGGCTTTGTTGGACACGGTCACTTCCGCCGCGGCCCCGTTTTCCCCAGCGACGAGGGGTACTACCCCCACCAGTTACCGGGAGCGCACGTGCGCTCGCACCCCAGGGGGAGTGCGCTCGAACCCGAGGGTGAATGCGCTAGGGTTCCAGGGGAAGTGCGCTGGGGTCACAGCGCACGTGCGCGCAGGGTTAATCCCGGGAAAAACGCACTTTTTGGAGGACGTCACGGCGTAACCCCCGGCCACAAAAGCACTTCGACGTTCCGCCCGAACCAACAAAAACCGTCCAACAATTCTTTTCACCGCAACTCGTTGCAGGCCATAGATTTAGAGCGATTCGTGGAGGGCTTTGTTGGACACTTGGAGGGCCCTTTTCGACGGTGTTCAGGCACTCGATTGTCGGCGCAACACGTTCGAGCATACCATGTTAGCGCCGAGCCGCAAGACGATTTCCGGCCACCCCCGGGTGCTTCCAACTTCCGGCCGCTCAGAACGCCGGGGGCGAAGATCGACGGCCGCGCGGCCAGGTGCGGCGACCCCGCCTTTGGGCATCGCGGCTCGGGAAATCGTCGCCCGGCGACTGTGGCGACTCTGCCATGGGCCCCCCGGATTCAGGGTCGGCTTCTCCGGTGTCATGGGTGGTGCGTTTCACGCACCCCGCACGTAATTGCCCGTGCTTTCGTAGACGCACCGGCGACACGCCGGTGGCCCCCAACTCGCCAGCTCTTCCGGGAGACTCCCCGCTCACGCTGCGCCGCGTCGATCATGAGCTACGTCCACAAATGCCGGTCCAGCATCCGGTAGTTGATCGCCTCGTTGAGGTGCATCGGCTGGATGCTTTCGCTTGCGTCGAGGTCGGCGAAGGTGCGGGCGGTGCGGAGGACCTTGTCGTGGGCGCGCGCCGAAAGGCCGAGCTCGGTGATGGAGGCCTTGAGGAGGTTGTTCCCTTGTCGCTCCGCAGTGATTGCACTTACACCCTTGCCATGAGTGACGCCTCAGCAGCTTACAGAAAAGCATAGTTTTTAGAGTAGCCATCATTCCTTCTCCAGATCCCCACCCGGTCCGAGTAATGGCACCCGGCGCGCGTGCTCACGTCCGGCTCGGTCGTTTCGCGCCGCCGGTCACGGTTGGCCGTCCGACGGAGGCGCGATTTCCACCTTCGCTCTGTGATTGTCGCTCAGGTGGACTTCGGCCCGTTTCGGTCCTTCGACGAGCAGCCGTTGGTTTTCGCCGAGCAACATGTTGCTGCGTATCACGATGTTGCTGGTGTCCTGCGTGGCGTCGACGCGGATGGCGGCGATCTGGCTCGACGTGGAGTAGATGAGGTTGTCGCTCACGAGGTAGTCGCGCGTGGGCGAGTCGGTCGGTTCGCCCACGGCCTCGTTGATCGTGACGTTGGCGTTCCAGATATGAGGAGGCTCGGGGCCGTTCGGCTTGCGTCCGTTGCGGTCGAACACGTTTCCCGTCACCACCAGCCCGATGCAGTCGGGCGCCCAAAGCCCCTCTCGACCGCTGAGGGAAACGACGTTGGCCGAGAAGACGCAGTTCCGCGACCCGCGTTCGATCGTGGTCCCGCGCGAGCCGTTCTCCAGCATCACGTTGCCGCGGCCGATGACGCCCTCGCAGGTCTCGATGAAGTACCCGCCCATCTTGGCGCGGTAGATTCGATTGTCGGTGATCTGGCCGCGGCGACAGGAATAGAAATGCGTGCCGTCGGAACGCGAGCGCTCGAACCGGCAGCCGTCGACTACGAAATCCTCGACGTAATAGAAGGCGACGTCTCCCTGGTCTTCCCGCTGGCTCCCCGGCTCTGCCTTCTCCTTCGACAGGTAATCGGGGTATCGCTTGCAGCAGTTTTCGACGATCGCGTCATGGACCCAAACGTCCCGAATGAGCGCGTCGGCCTCTCCAAAGACGCCGATCCCGTTGCTGCTCAGATCGCGGAAGCGCGTGCCGTCGATTCGAATGCGGGCGGATTCGCCCGCGATGTGCACGCCGCGGACGTTAACGCCGTCGGGCCAGACGTCGTTGCGTCCGACGATCTCGCCGCCCCGCAAGGCAACGTCGGTGACGTCCCGGCCGTGAAAGAGGGCCCCGTCCTCGCGGCACTCGTCGCTCAGTCGGAACACGGCGCCGTCGAGCACGAGCGTCAGTCCGGAGCGCAGTTGCCACCCCTGTTCCGTGGCGGCGTAGGTCATCGGCGCGAACTCGAGCACGCCGCCCGTGCGAGCCGCCTCGTCGATCGCCCGCTGGATCTCGGCGTGGTAGGAGACGGACCCGTCGCGCACATAGTCGCCGGGCAGGAAATCCGCCACTCGCGTGGGAGACTCGGCGGCCTGGAGGCCCGCCGCCACGCCGAGCACCAGCCAGGCGCACGCGACCGAGAGGCTCAAACAGCGCCCCGAGAACGTCTTCCGATCGACCATGTCTACGACTCCCGTGTGGACTGTTGGGTTTGCGGAAACAAGCGGACGGCACACGGCGTGTGCCTGCTACGTCAGCTCAACTGGGTGATCAGGTCCTGAAGCGGCACAATGACGGCCGCCACGGTCAGCCCGACCAGCAACAGCGCGGCAAGCAACACCACGGTGGCCCACGCGGTCGCCAGCCATCGTGCCGGGCGCGGCAGCCGGCCGAGACCGAAAAGGACGGCTGCGTCGACGGCCAGGCCGATCGGCAGCAGCAAGTACCAGGTGTGCGCCACGACGTTCGAGACGGCGATCAGCCGTTCGGCCGTCGGCGGCACTTCCGCCTCGAACTCCGTGAGGATCCGAACGAACCTCGGCACTACGAAGCCCAGAACGCCGATCACGATCAGCCCGGCGGCCAGGTGGGCGAAGAGCATCCCGCCCGTCGACACGAAAGGCTTCCGCACCGGGCTTCCGTCGGGAGACGTTCGGGGCGTGGCCGAATCGGACATGGGCTTGCTCCAACCGTTCGACGTACGACTTGGTGGGGCACGTTTTCAACGTGCCGTCGGGCTTCAGGCACCTTCGAAACGTGCCAAACGTCACCGCTACTTCTCCAGCAACCCCAGCCCTCGCATCCAGTCTTCGCACTGCTTGGGCCAGTTGCCCGTGCCGGGCACGTCGGGGGCCAGGCCCAGGCCGTGGCGGCCCTGCCGGTAAACGTGCAGCTCGGCCGGCACCTTCGCCCGGCGCAGGGCCAGGTAGAACTGCACGCTGTTCTCCGCCGGCACGCCGGTGTCTTCGTCGGTGTGGAAGAGGAACGTGGGCGGCGTCTCGGGCGTGACCTGCTTCTCGTTCGAGAGGCTGCGGACCAGCTCGGGGTCGGGGTTTTCGCCCAGCAGGTTCCGCTGCGAGCCGCGATGGGTGAACGCCTCGTCGAACATGACGACCGGGTAGTAGAGGATCGCGAAGTCGGGGCGGCAGCTTGCGCGCTCGATCGGGTCCTCGGCGTCCGGGCGGCCGGCGTCGAAGTGCGTCGCGGCGGTCGACGCCAGGTGCCCTCCGGCCGAGAAGCCCATCACGCCGATCCGGTCGGGCCGAACGCCCCACTCGGCACCCCGGGCCCGAACCGTGCGGATCGCCCGCTGGGCGTCCTGGAGCGGAGCCGGGTGGCCGTAGCCCTTGCGCCGGTGCCGGTAGTCGACGATGAACCCCGCGACGCCCATCGCATTGAACCACCGGCCGATCTGGTCCCCCTCGTGGTCCATGGCCAGGTGGCCGTAGCCCCCACCGGGGCAAACGCACACGGCCGCGCCGGTCGCCTTCTCCTTCTCGGGCAGATAGACGATCAACGTCGGCTTGTCCTCCGGCCGCTCGCCCAGGGCGCCCGGGGCCCCCTCCGGCCAGAGCAACTCGGTCTGCGGCTCCGCGGCGAGGACGTTGCCTGCAAGAAGCACGCTCAACGACAGCACGAGCACGGGCAAGAGAAACGTGGTGACGCGTGGCGGGCTGGTCGGGGAGTACATTGTCGGCCTCCTTCATGCGGGTGTGCGTCAGGCAAATCAACTCAAACCGCGTCAACGTGTGCGAAGTCACGGTTCCCGAAGGAGACCATCGTACCGCGCGCCGGACGCGGGATCAACAAGAGCCAACGGCGAAATGGCCCATTGCCAGGTCGGCGCCCGGACGGGATAATCGGGTTAGAGTTCATGTTTCTTGGCCCTGCATTCGGCCTACCGCGGCCCCTTGGACCTCGGCGACCACCGAACTTGGGGGACGAGCCGTTGTCGCCGCCAGCGATGGACGATCGCCCGATCGAGCACGAGGAGCCGCCCGCGGCGGATTCCGGCGACCGGGCGCGGCAACCCGAGTTGCCGCAGTACACGCTCCGCGGGCTCTTCGCGTTCGTTACCGCGACCGCGGTCTCCCTCTCGCTGGGAGTCTCGGGGATCCGAGTGATCGACCGGCTGCCCGACGTGGGCCTGCTGCTCGTCGGGATCGCGGCGATCCTCGCGTGGATCGTGCTCGCCGCGGCCTACCGGACGCTTCACGCGAAGAGCGCGCTGGTCGTTCACTGCGTTGGTACGGTGGTTGGAGCGGCATTCTCCTTCGGCCCGGCGTATTATGCATTCCCTCCCATCGGTTCCAATCGGGCCGTGTTGGTGTTCGGCCTGTTCGGGGCGTTCGGCGCCGGCTGTGTGCTCGGCTCGGCACTCAGCCTGCCGGTGTTCGTCGTGACGGTGATCCGCTCAGCGGTCAAGGCGACCCGGCGAGCGTCCATGATCCGGGCGGAACGCGAGGAGGGGGGCCCGTGTGTCCGAGAGTGATGGACGATTCCCAGGTCAAGCACGAGGAGTCGCCCTCGGGCAAGCCTACCCGCCGGCGCGGGCGAGACCAGCCGCCGGAGTTTACGCTCGGCGGCCTTCTCGCGTTCTTCACCGCGATCACCGTCTGCATCTCGCTGGCGGCCACGGGTGCGAGGGTCATGAAGATCGACTTCCGCCTCGGAAACCTACTATTCAACCTGACGTGGGTCGTGACGTGGATCGTACTCTACGTGACCTACCGGAAGCTCCGCCTGCGGGATGCGCTGATCCTTCACTGGGGCGGCCTTGCGCTGGTCATGGGCCTTGTCCTATTGTTGATCGCGATGGGACTTGGTCGCCTTGAGGTGGGATGGCTGGTCGTCGCACTCCTCAGCTTTGCCTGCGGCGGCTGTGCCGTCGGCTCGGCACTCAGTGTGCCGGTCTTCGTCGTGACGATGGTCGTCCGGCTGGCGAGGGGCGCTACTGGCCGCCCTCGCTCGCGGCAGCGACTTCCCCCCGGCTCAGACTAACCGCCGCAGCTCGTCGACGAGCCGGCCGATCATGTCCGCCGTGTGCGTCGCGAAGACGGCCAGCCTTAGCGCCCCTTCCGGGCCGAGGCCGGAATAGGTGCGTTTGTAGGGGACGAGGATGCCGCCGTCGGCCAGCTCGCGGTGGATGCGCTGCATGTTCTCCGCGGTGCCGAGCACGAGCGAGATGATGGGGGCGGGCGTGTCGGCCACTTCGACGCCCATCTCGCGCAGGCCGCTTCGGATCGCACGGACGTTCTCCCAGAGACGCGTGCGCAGCTCAGGCTGATCGATCGCGAGTTGGAGGGCTCGGGCACTCGCCGCGGCGACGGGGACCGGCACCGGGCTGGCCCCGGCGAAGTAGTGCGACGTCGACTTCATCCGCTCGACCGTCTGCCGGGCGCCGGGGATGATTCCCCCGTACCCGCCCAGGGCTTTGCTCAGCGTGCCACACAGGAAGAGGCGAGGCGAATCTGGAGATGGTGTCTGTTTCTCCTTTCGCCCCGGCACGTCGACGTTCACGCCCCGCTCGAACAGCCCGGCGTGCTCGAGCGTGCCTCGCCCGTTTTGGCCGAGCACGCCCAGCCCGTGGGCGTCGTCGATCACGAGCGACGAGCCGGGATAGGCGCGGAGGATCTCGCAGTACTCGCCGACGGGGGCGATCGTCCCCAAGGCGGCGAACACCCCGTCGCTCATCACCAGCGGCCGTGCGCCGGGCGGAGCGTGGTTGCGGAGCTTCTCGGCCAGGTCGCCGGAATCGGCGTGACGGAACGGGTGGACCGGCTTGGCGAGCCGCGCAGCCGCTTCGTGCACGCAGTAGTGCGAGCACTCGTCGACGAAGACGGCGTCGACCTCGCGTTCGATCGACCGGGCGAGGACGTCGTTTCCCACGTAGCCCGACATGAAGTAGAAGGCCGTCTGGGCGCCGAACAGCCGCGCCGCCTGGCGCTCTGCTTCGACCAACGGCGGGGTGTCGCCGTAGCCGGCGCGGCTGGTGGCGCTTCCGATGCCGTACTGCTCGGTCGCTTGGCAGGCCGCGCGGATCACCTCGGGGTGGCCCTGCAAACCGAGGTAGCCGGTGCCGGAGAAGTAGAGGTAGCGGCGGCCGTCGATCACGGTTTCGGGCCCGGGCGGGCTCTGCATCACGGGCATGGATCGTCCTCCTCGGGCGGTGACGGGGCCATCCTAGGCTTCGCCCGGCCGTTGGGCAAGCGGGGCGCGACACTTGTGTGGCCTCTCTCGTGGCGTACAATGAACCTCGCTCGAGACGGACCGGGCATGACGGCCAAGGAGATCCTCGCGAAGTCCAAAGGATCGGCCGAAAAGTAGCAGGCACACGCCGTGTGCCGTAGCCAGCGGACGGCACACGGCGTGTGCCTGCTACTCCGCGAATGCGGGAGTTATTCTTCAGGCGCCCCAAAGCCAATAGGAGCCGGAACATGAACGCGACACGACCTTTTCTCTGGACGCTCGCCGCGCTGGCTGCGACGGTCGTGGTCGGCCGCTTCCCCGCATCCGCGGCCGACGCGCCGAAGCGGCCCAACGTCCTGTTCGTCTTCACCGACGACCACGCCTCGCACGCGATCAGCGCCTACGGCTCGAAGGTTAACCAAACGCCCCACATCGACCGCCTGGCCACCGAGGGGATGATCTTCCAGAACTGTTTTGTGACCAACTCGATCTGCGCGCCGAGCCGGGCGGTGATCCAGACGGGCAAGCACAGCCACGTGAACGGGGTGATCGACAACGCGGTCGAGTTCGACACGTCGCAGCAGACCTTCCCCAAGCTGCTCCAGAAGGCCGGCTACCAGACGGCCATCATCGGCAAGTGGCACCTGAAGGCCGAGCCGACCGGCTTCGACTACTGGAGAGTGCTCGTCGGCCAGGGCACCTACTACAACCCCAGGTTCCGCACGCCCGACGGCCCCTTCAACCCCACCGGCTACACGACCGACGTCATCACCGACCTCGCCCTGGAGTGGCTCGACAAGGGGCGCGACCCGTCGAAGCCGTTCATGCTCATGTACCAGCACAAGGCCCCGCACCGCGAGTGGCTGCCCGGCCCGGACCACCTGACGATGTACGACGACGTCGAGATCCCGGAGCCGCCTACGCTCTTTGACGACTACACGGGCCGCACGTCGGCCGCCCTGTGGGCCTCGATGACCATCGCCCGGCACATGAACGACCTGGATTTGAAGCTGGTCCTGCCGCGATATCTCAACGACGAGCAGCGTGAGCGGATCGAGGCCGCCTACCGGCCGAAGAACGAGGCGATGCGGAAGGCGAACCTCCAGGGCAAGGACCTCGTCCGCTGGAAGTACCAGCGCTACCTCAAGGACTACCTCCGCGCGATCGCCTCGGTCGACGACAACCTCGGCCGCGTGCTGGAGTATCTCGACCGGAGCGGCCTGGCCCAAAACACCGTGGTGATCTACAACTCCGACCAGGGGTTTTACCTCGGGGACCACGGCTGGTTCGACAAGCGGTGGATGTACGAGGAGTCGCTGCGGATGCCGCTTTTGGTCCGCTGGCCGGGGGTCGTCAAGCCCGGCAGCGAGAACCGCGACCTGGTGCAGAATCTCGACTTCGCCGAGACCTTCCTCGACGTGGCTGGTGTGCCCGTCCCCGACGACATGCAGGGCCGCAGCCTCGTGCCGCTCTTGAAGGGCCAAACGCCGAACGACTGGCGCAAGAGCGTCTACTACCACTACTACGAGTTCCCCGGCTGGCACGACGTGGCTCGCCACTACGGAGTGCGCACCGATCGCCACAAGCTGGTCCACTACTACGACGTCGGCGAGTGGGAGCTTTTCGATCTTCAGAAGGACCCGGACGAGCTCGGGAGCGTGTACGACGACCCGGCCTACGCCGGCGTGGTCGCGGAGCTGAAGGCCGAGCTGGGGCGATTGCGCAAGGAGAACGGGGCCGACCGGTTCGAAGAGCCGCCCGCGCCGCCGGTGCCCGCCAACGTGGAGCTGGAACTCGTGCTGCACTACGAGCCGACGCTGCTGGAGGACGGCCGAATCGCCGACGCCTCGGGCAAGGGCCACCACGGCAAGCGGCAGAACGTCGAGGTGGTGGACGTCGCCGAAGCGCCCGGCTGGAAGGCCATGGAGTTCTCCGGCAACGGGGCCGTCGTGGTCGAGCCCCCTCCCGAGAGCCTCGACCCGACCTATCGACCGCTCACCGTGGGCGCCTGGTGCAAGCCCAAGTCGGGCGACGGCGTGATCGTGGCCCATGGAAACCAGACGTTCGGCTACAGCCTGTATTTGAAGGACCGCGTGCCCCACTTCGCCGTCCGGCTCTCCGGCCTGCTGTTAGAGGTCCGCGGACGCAATCCGGTCGATCTCGACCGGTGGGTTCACCTGGCGGCGACGATCGATCCGGAGCGGCGGATCACGCTCTTCGTCGGGGGAGAGGAAGCGGGGCGACTGGCGGAAGGACACTTCGTCACGCAACCGCCCCGCGAAGCGCTCAACGTGGGGGCCGATCTCCGCGGACGCGTCGGCGAGTACGACACGCCGATGCACTTCCGGGGGTTGATCCGGAGGGTGCGGGTCTACTGGGGCGTGATGGACGACTTCTACGCGTGGTGCAGCCCGCGCGTCTCCGCCGGGGACTACGCGACGACGCGCGACCGCTGCGGACCGTGGATCGTCGCCCCCGGCGGCAAGCCCGTCTTGCGCTACATGACGCAGAACCCGGTCGCCAGCAAGCTGACGGCCAACAGCGTCTCGTGCTTCCATCCGGTGTGCACGCCGTCGGGCGAGGTGGTCACCGCGTTTGCGCCGGGAGATCACCTTCACCACCGCGGGGTGTTTCTCGCCTGGTATAAGATGACCGGACCCACCGAAGCCGACTTCTGGGGCTGGGGCCAGTTCGCGCCGACCGAGGGCCGCGTGATCGAGGCCGGCGATTGGCGCATGGAGGGAAAGGAAGACCGGGTGACGATGCACGTCCGGAGCCGGTGGCTCGCGAACCGGGCGCCGATGATCCATGAGGACCTTTCGGCGACGGTCCGCCAGCAAGGGCCGGCCAACGTGATCGATTTGACCTATACGCTGAACCCGACGGCCGACGTGACGATCGACCGGTCGGCCTTCGGCGGCTTCTGCGTCCGCTGCCGCAACGACGGCGAGATCACGTTCACGGGCCCGGATGGCCCGCTGTCGCTGCCCTCGCCGCACCATCTCAAGCCGGAGACCGACTGGCCGGCGGCCAGCGGTTACGATCTTTCTATCAAGGTGGCCGCCGCCAAGACGGTGGGCATGGCCGTTTTGGACCATCCGGAGAATCCCCCGTCCGGCTGGCACAACGTCGCCAGGCTGGCGATGATCAACCCCTGCGTCACCGCCGCCGGGCCGATCACCCTCACCAAGGGCGAGCCGTTCGTCCTTCGCTACCGGCTGGTCGCCCACGACGGTCCCGCCCCGGTCGACCTGCTCCAGACGCTTTCCGCGGAATGGCGTTAACCGGTCACGAGCACCAC